>Ga0310915_10000008_pt1 | contig 298529 bp, 267 predicted proteins | sample GREbulkMGAN111_FD_202508 | JGI IMG/M metagenome (GOLD analysis project Ga0310915, IMG submission 202508) | Lab enrichment of tropical soil microbial communities from Luquillo Experimental Forest, Puerto Rico - GRE.bulkMG.AN111 | ecosystem: Environmental > Terrestrial > Soil > Tropical forest...
TGCGCGCTGGCGAGAAGCTGGAGATTCGCGTCGAGCAGCAACTGCACGAAGTGAAGAAAAACCGCAGGCTCGTTCGTTCATTCTTCAGGGCTCCATCTGTCGCCTATATTTCGGACTGCTGAGTAATCATGAGAGCGCCTCGGCAGTTCAGAACAAAGGCATTCTGGACGCATTCGAAATTGCAAAGGCTCTTAGCAATGATCACGGAATTGAAGCCAAGTTGCGTCAAGAGCGTTTCAAAATTGTCCGGTAGCGCAGTGAGTTCTAACACTGCGTTCGAGGAGAGGCACCGCCTATCGGCGGCGCACCCCTCAACTCCACGTTGAGCGACCGCTTTTCAAACTGAAGGTCCACTTTCGGTCGCGAGACAACTAGTGGTGCGCTGTGAAAATCGAACAGTAGCTCTGCGTCCCTAGCGCCCGTACGCTTTTCGACTGAAGTTGCCAGTAACATCGGGACTCAGCGTGCGCGCGTCCCGCACGGCAACCACAAGTTGGCCACAGCGCCGGTGCTGGCCTGAGCAGCCCCAGCCACATCAGACCGGTTGTGCAGCTCCACCCGCCCCCGATGCAGCGTTGCAATCTCCTTCACAAAGCTCAACCCCAGCCCCGTGCTCTTCTTGCGCGAGTGTGGCCGCGCCAGCGAGTAGAACTTCTCGAACACCTTGTCCTGGGCGTAGGCCGGAATGCCACGCCCCTGGTCGCAGACGGTGATGCAGGCCCAGCGCCCTTGCAAGCTTAGGCCCAGCGCCACCTGGCCGCCCTCGGGTGAGAAGTCCAATGCGTTGTCCAGCAGGTTGCTCATGGCGCGACGCAGCAGAAAGGGGTCGGCCTCCACGGTGGCGTCGGTGTCGGTGGCCACGGTGATCGTGATGCGCCGCTGCGCGGCCACTCCCTGTGCGGCGTGGGCCAGTTCCTCCAGCAGGGGTGCCAGGGCCACGGGTTGGGTGCTGTCGAGCACGCGGCGCGTCTCCAGCGCGGTGAGTTCCAGCATGCGGTCCACCATCTCCTGGATGCGCTGGGTCTCGCGCTGGATGTTGCCCAGGAAGCGCTGGCGCTGCGCCTCTTCCATCGGCTCTTGCAGCAGCTCGGCGGCGCCGCGGATGGCCGACAGCGGGCTCTTGACCTCGTGCGTGAGGGTCTGCACATAGTCGGCCACATAGTTGCGCCCGGCCAGGGCGTCGCGCATCTCGTCGTAGGCGGCGCGCAGCAGGGCCAGCGCGCGGCGCAGCAGGCGCATGGGGTGAAAGCCGGGCTGGGCCTTGACGTAGCGCGCGTAGTCGCCGATCAGCCCGAACGGCCGCACCAGCCACACCGACACGGTGACGGCCAGCACCAGCACCGCCACCACCGACAGCAGGCCCACGTAGAGCGTGCGGCTGCGCGCGGCGGCGACGAATTGGCCAAAGGTCTGCACCGGTTTGCCCACGGTGACGGCACCGATGATCTCGCCGCTGCCCGAGCCATGGGCGCTGTCGGTCCAGCGCACCGGCGCGGCCATGTACATCACGGCGGAGTCGGGGTCGCCGGGGATGTCCAGCGTGGTGCGCGCGCCGTACTCGCCGCGCAGGGTCATGCGCACGTCGCGCCACTGCGAGAAGTCCTTGCCCACCGACTGGCCGGTGGAGTCGTAGACCACGGTGCCGCGCCGGTCGGTGACGTAGGCGCGCAGTTCCACCTTGGTCTTGTTGACGCTGAAGATCTGGGCCTCGAAGCTGCGGGCGTAGACGGCCCTGAACAGGGCGTCCAGCCGCGCGGTGTCGATGAGGCCGTCGCGCACATCCTGCTCCACCAGCGTGGCCAGCACCTGGGAGGTTTCCACCAGCGATTCCTCGGCCGACTCGCGGTAGCGCGGGTCGATGTCCGTCACCACCAGGTAGAGCACGGCGGCAATGCCGATCGCATAGATCAGCAGGATGCCCAGGAAGATACGGGTGCGCTTGCTCAAGTCAGGTCTTCGTTGAGCGCGTAGCCGGTGCCGCGCAGGGTGCGGATGGGCTCATGCCGGGGCGCCACGGCCTTGAGCTTGGCGCGCAGGGTCTTGATGTGGGCGTCCACCGTGCGGTCGAAGCTGGCGTTGTCATCACCCCAGACCTTGAGCAGCAACTCGTCGCGCGTGTACACCTTGCCGGGGCGCTGCACCAAGAGGCGTAGCACGCCGTATTCGTAGCGCGAGAGGTCGAGTGCACGCCCGTGGTAGCGGATCAGATGGCGTTCTTCGTCGAGGTGCCAGATGGCGGGTGCGCTGGTCGGCGCGGGCTGGAATGGTGGCACTGCGACGGGTGTGACTGGGGCTGGCGGGGTGGCCACGGGTGGCACAACAGGCCGCGCACTGCGGCGCAGGATGGTGCGCACGCGCGCCACCAGTTCGCGCGGCGAAAACGGCTTGGCGATGTAGTCGTCCGCGCCCAGTTCCAGGCCCACCACGCGGTCAATCTCGTCGCTGCGCGCGGTCAGGAAGATCATCGGCACATCATGGCCGCCGGGCAGGGCCTGCAGGCGGCGGAACAGCTCGAAGCCGTTGAGGTCCGGCAGGCCCACGTCCAGCACGGCCAGGGCCGGTGGGTCGGCCGCGAACTGGGCCAGCGCGTCGGCCGCGGTGCTGCACCACACGGGCGCGAAGCCGTCGGTGGACAACACGTATTGCAGCGTGTCGGCGATGCCGGATTCGTCTTCCACCAGAAGAATGCGGGGTTTGGCTTGCATGGCGGCTATGGTAACGGCGATGTAAAGCTGCCCCGAAGTACGGCCAAGCCCTCTTGAAATTGTGCCGGGCGGCGTTATCTTCCGCCGTACAAACCCTGTGGTTTGAAAGGAAACATCCATGCAGATTGCTACCCGTTCTCGCCGTGTCGTTCAGGGCCTGGTGCTGGCCGTGGCGCTGGGCACTGGCGCCGCCATGGCCCAGTCCGAGCCCACGCTGAACCAGGTCTACGCGACGGCCCAGGTCGGCCAACTGGACCAGGCCCAGACCATGATCCAGCAGGTGCTGATTGGCCACCCCAACAGCGCCAAGGCGCATTTCGTGCGCGCCGAGCTGTATGCCCGCCAGGGCGATGCCGCGCATGCGCGCGAATCGCTGGCCACGGCCGAACGCCTGTCGCCGGGGTTGTCGTTTGCCAAGCCCGAAGCCGTGCAGGCCCTGCGCGCGCAGTTGGCCGGGCGCGGTGCCGCGTCAACCGGCAACGGCTTCAACAACACGCACCCAGTTGCGGTGAATGCGGCGCCTGTGCAGCAGGCTCCCTCGTCGACCTCGTCGACCTCGTGGGCCTTACCCGTGCTCCTGCTGGGTGTTGTGCTGGTGGCCGGTTACTTCATCTTCCGCCGTCGTGTACCTGAACCACAGGTGTTGCCGCCCCAGTACGGCCCATCCGGCAACGGCCTGAGTGGCCCGCAGACCTTTGGCATGGGCGGTGGTGGTGCGGCCGCGCCCTACCCGGCAGGCGGCTATGCGCAGCCGGCGGGCACGGGCCTGGGCGGGCGCATCATGGGCGGCGTGGCCACCGGGCTGGCCGTGGGCGCGGGCGTGATGGCGGCCGAGGCCATTGGCCGCAGCGTCTTTGGCAACCACAACGAGGCTCACGCCGGCACCCTGAACCAGGGCGTGCAGAACGACTACCAGCCGATTGCCGACACCAACCGCGACATGGGCGGTAACGACTTCGGCATCGCCGACGCCGGCTCGTGGGATGACGGCGGTGGGGGTGGTGGTGGCGACTGGGACAACTAAGCGAAATCCGATGCTAGCCCTCGTGGATTCTGCGTGAGCAGCTATCAAAAACGGAGCTAAACGGAGCGGGCTAAGCGCCGCCCAGTTCGCGCAGGCGCTGGTGCGCCGGGCTGTCCCGGTCCGGCGGCAACTGGTGCTTGGCCTGCAGGTAGTGGTGGGTGAACACGTCCAGGTAGGCGTCCAGGGTCTGGGCGGCCTGCGTGTCGCCCGCCAGTTCCAGGCACAGGGCGGCCACCTCGCTGGTGCAGAAGTGGTCGTTGCGCCGTGAGCGGCGCAGCCGGTAGCGCGAGATCTGCTCCGGCTGCAGGCTGAGTACCGGGAAGCGGTCCAGGTACGGGCTCTTGCGAAACATCTTGCGTGCTTCGGGCCAGGTGGCGTCCAGCAACACAAAGAGCGGCCGCTTGGCGGGCTCCGCATCGGGCGCGGTGGGCAGCAGCTCTGCCATCACCCGCCCAGGCTCCACAAACTCCCCCGGAAACACCACATAGGGCTGCCACTGCGGATCGGCCAACAGGGCCAGCAGGGCCGGGTCCACCTCGGTGCGGGCCCAGCCAAAAGCGAATGTGTCGGCCACCACGTCGGCAATCAGCCAGCCGGTGTTGCTGGGCTTGAGCGGTTCGATGTCGGCCATCAGCAGGCACACGCCGGCGCGCGCGGGCACGGCCGGGCGCAGGGCGCACAGGCAGTGGCTGATGACCAGGCGGCAACCTTGGCAGCGCTCACCACGCGAACCGCCACGGGCGCGAAAGGGCTTGGCGCTGCGCGCCAGGCGCTCGGTGCGCAGGCGGGAGACGGCGTGGGGTGATGGCGCAGTGGAAGGCATGGGCAGGATTGTCTGCGACCGGCGGGCGGCGTTGCTGCACGTTTTGCATTTACACACTACAGTGCACGGCAGACCCACCCGAAACATGCACGAACCCACCGCCCACGACCCCGCCTCCACCAGCGCACCGGCCGCGCGCGAGGCGCTGGTCCGTGCGGACACGCTGGCCCTGCTGTTCGAGCAGTCCTTTCCGGCCCTGTTCCAAAGCCTGGCCATCGGCCTCATCCTGTGCTGGACGCTGTGGGAGCGGCTGCCATCCGACAAGCTGCTCGTCTGGCTGGGCCTGCTGGGCGCCAGCGCGGTGTTGCGGCTCGTCATGTATGCGGCGTACTTTCGCGCCAAGCCGCAAGGCCAGGCCATCCTCGCCTGGGAGCGGCCCTATGCGGCCACGCTGTGGCTGACGTCGCTGATCTGGGGCCTGGGCATGGTCTGGCTCATGCCGCAGGGCGAGACGGTGGAGCAGTTCGTCATCCTGTTCTTTGTGGCCGGACTGGTGGGTGGCGCCATGGTCACCTATTCGGCGCACCGGGGCATGACCATCGGCACCATGCTGGCCGTGTTGATGCCCACCACAATCTGGCTCTATTTGCAGCCCGGCCATATTGCCCTGGGCCTGGCCGTGGCCTCCACCTCCTTCATGCTGGGGGCCCTGCGCAGCACGCGTGTGCTCTCCACCGCCATGCAGGGGCGCCTGCGCATGAGCTACGAGCTGCAGCACGCCAACCAGGTGGCGGACCGCATGGCGCGTACCGACGAACTCACCGGCATCGCCAACCGGCGCTCCTTCATGGAGCTGGGCGAGCAGTGCGCGCGCCTGTGTCAACGTCAGGCCCAGCCGCTCGCCGCCTTGTTGATTGACGTGGACCATTTCAAGCAGATCAACGACACCCACGGCCACGGTGCCGGCGACTTCGTGTTGCAACAGGTGGGCGCCTTGCTGGCCCAGCAGTTCCGCGCCGCCGATGTGTGCGGACGCATTGGTGGCGAGGAGTTCGCCGTGCTGCTGGTCGACACAGACACCATCGCGGCGACCTCGGTGGCCGAGAAACTGCGCCTGACCGTTGCCGCCACGCCCATGGCCTGGCAGACGCAGATCCTGCACGTGACCGTGAGCATTGGTGTGGCCTGCCACAACGCCCAACTGGGCGCGCTACTGCACCAAGCCGATACGGCCATGTACCGGGCCAAGGCGGATGGGCGCAACCGGGTGGTGGTGTATGGTGTTACACCTTGATACCCGGGTTTGCAAACGGGATGTGCACGCGGCCCCCAGTCACCCCGTTGCAAACCCAGGCGCGCAAACCGTGTGCCGACCATCGGTTCACCCCCAACCCAGGAGAATTCACATGACCAAGTCTTCCATCCAAGTCGTTGCTTTTTTTGTTGCCTGCTGCGCGATGGCAGGAGCCGCCAATTCGGCTTTCGCCGCTGACGGCCAATGGGCCAAGGACCACCCGCGCCGCGCCGAGGTGAACAAGCGTCTGGATAAGCAGAACCAGCGCATCCAGCAGGAACGCAAGGAAGGCGAGATCACCCCGCAGCAGGCCGCCAAGCTGCACAAGGAAGACCGTCAGATCCGCAAGGAAGAGCGGCTGATGGCCAGCCAGAACGGCGGGCACATCACCAAGACCGAGCAGCGGGCGCTCAACCAGCAAGAGAACGCCGTCAGCAAGCAGATCGGCAAGTAATTCAGCACCGGCCGCCCGAAAGCCGGCCAGCAGGGTGATGCCGTGCTGGCCGACTAACCGTTGTTGTTATTGTTGTTGTTATTGTTGTTATTGTTGTTATTACTGCTGCGTTTCTTGTCCTTGGCGTCCTGCGCGGGAACGAGACCGGGCATGCCCAGCAGCAGGCCGGCGGTGCCCAGCATGACGAGCTTGCCGCTGTCATTGAAGGCGGAACCGTCGATGCTCGACAACTTGGATGCATTGCACCAGATGGTCTGCTTCTGGCGCGCCAGGGGTACGGCAAAGCTCTGCGTCACGTGGTTGCGGCTGTAGCAGGCTATTCCCTGGTCCTGGTAGATCAGGTGGTCGTTTTTCTCGCGGCTGTCGTCCAGCAGCCAGCGCACCAGGGCCTCCTCCACCTCGGTGCGGTCGTTACCGTCCTCCAGGCGCAGGGCGTTCATGAAACATTCCACGGTGTAGGCGGTGCGTTGCAGGTCTTGGGCGTTCATGGCAGCGGACTCAAGGCAGGTAATGGAATTCGAGGTTCTGGAACGGCAGGTTGGCCGTTTGCACATGGTAGAAAGCGTTGGCCTTTTGCTTGCCGTAGTGGTACTCGCGCAGGAACAGCGTGGTCACAAACAGGTTGTTCAGCACGCCGCGCTGGAAGTGCGCGCGGTGCAAGGCCAGCAGACCCGTCAGGTCGCACTGCAGGTAGTCATCCCCCAGTCGCGCACTGGGTTCCAGGCAGTTGGCATAGAGCTGGTAGGTGAAGATGTGTTCCTGCTTGGTGCGCTGCTCGTCGCCATAGACCACCGGTGTGTCGCGCAGCAGCTGCAGGTACAGCGTGTTGCGGATGGCCTCGGTGCAGTTGGCCTGCAACATGTCGCGGCGCAGGTGCAGCACTACTCCGTCACCCGCCACCAGGGTGTGCTGGGTGCGTCGCTGCTTGAGTAGTTGCGAATCCAGCGGCAACAGCTCGCCGCGCAGCTCCAGCACGAAGGCGCTGTCGCTGAACAGGGTTTGCAGCACCGCATCGGCCGCGATGATGGCCGCCAGCGTGTTCTTGGGCTCGGCGATGTCGTTGGGCAGCACGAACTGCGGCTCGGCCGGGGCTGCGGGCGGCTGCGCAAACGCCAGGCTGGGGTGGATGCTCTGCTGGTAGTGCAGGGCGTACTCGCGCTGCTCGCCAGCCGTGTCCGCGGGGTAGGACAGCGGGTTGTCGCGGTAGATGGTCTTCTGCAGACCGCAGGTGTAGGACTTGCCGCTCTGGTTCTGGTACTTGACGACGGCGCAGCCGGTGTTGCAGGTGCTCAAATGGTCGCAGCCCTGGCAGTCGGCATCGAAGCCCTGGGCCTGGTGGACCTGGCGGATCTTGCGCGCGCCGTTGTCCAGAATGTCCAGGATGGGGTCGTCAAACACATTGCCGTAGCGAAAGGCCTCAATGCCCTGGCCGCGCACGCAGGAGTAGACGGCGCCATCGCTTTGCAGCAGGTAGAAGCGTTCGCCGCAGTTGCGCGCATTGGTGCAGTAGCTGGGCTTGAACTCGTCGAACCAGTTGCGCTTGAGCCCTTCCTCCAGCTCGGTGCCCATGAACTCGGCGGTCAGCGCGTCGTACAGCGCCTGCTGCTGCGCGGGTGTGCAGGGCGTGAGCACGGCTTCGCCCTTGGCGGCGCGGTTCAGTTCGGAGCCAAAGGCGAACATCAGGTTGAACTGGTTCATATCAAAACCCAGCTCGCGGTGGATATACCAAATGTCCTTGACCAGTGCGGGAATGTCGGCCAGGTGCTCCGTACTGAGCGTGGCGGAAATCTTCTTGGCGTGGGGGTAGCGCGCGAGCAGGCGGATGTTGTCCAGCGTGCGGGGCAGCCAGTCGGTGCCGCCGCGCGTGGTGCGGTGGCGCGCGTGCAGGGACAGCGGCAGGTCGATGCTGGCGCTGATGGATACCTTGTGCCGGTCGAACAGCTCAACGAGCGGCGCGAACTTGAACAGGTTGGTCTTGATGTGCGGCGCCGACTTTTTGTGGCCCAGCGCGTTGAGCGCGTCGAAGTGTTCCAGGTAGTGCGCGCGGATCATGCCGAACAGTTCGTCCAGCACGGCGGGCGGCAGCGTGGTCACCTCGCCGCCATGCAGCGAGACGTTGAAGGCCAGCACGCCGGCGGCCTTCAGCGCGTCCAGCGTGTGGCGCAGCGTCTGCACGGCGCGCGCGGCATCCAGCTTGAGCGCGGCCTCGGTGGTCTGCTTGCCCAGGTAGCAGTAGCTGCAGCTCAGGTTGCAGCACAGCGTGGGCACGTACAGCAGGTGGATGGCGCGGTCCATCACAGCGTTCATCACACGCCGATCAGGTCTGCGCTGGTGGTGGCCTTGCGCACCTTCTCGATGATTTTGTCGGCCACCTTGTCGAACTTAGCGGCCTTGTTTTTCTTGATCTTGTCGGCCTTGCGCGCGCTGGTGGGGAACTTGTCGCGCTCCAGCACAAAGTTCTGGCCGTTGTTCGACTGCACGCGCAGCGTGCCCGTGCCACGCGAGAGCGTGAGGCGTTTGACGTTGGCGTAGTAGACGATGGTCTGGCCGCACAGCAGGTAGCGCGGCCCCAGCAGCAACTTGCGCCCGGCCGTTGACCAGGCGATGAGGGGCACCAGCAGCGTGACCAGACTCACGGGGAAGACCAGGTAGCCGGAGAGGATGACCAGCAGCGCCACGCCGAAGCTGATGCCGGTGAACCAGCGCCGTGCGCGGCTGCGGATGGCGGCCTCGCCATGCTGGTACTTGAACTGGGAAAACTCGGTGGGCGTCATGGTGTGGCTCGGCTCCGTTGCTATCCTGGCAGCGACGCCTGGTGGGCGTCGCGGCAGAGTTTACAACGGTCCCGTGGCCTGCCCTGGGCACCATCGCATAATCGGGTTCTGCAAGCCAGATCTCAATGAAAACGGCCTCTAGCCCGCGTGGAGTATGCGCGGCAAGCTACTGAATTGATAGCGCGCCGGACGCGACCCTAGACCCGCTCGATCACCAGCGCAATGCCCTGGCCCACACCGATGCACATGGTGCACAAGGCGTAGCGGCCATTGGTGGCGTGGAGCCGGTTCACGGCCGTCGTCACCAGGCGCGCCCCACTGGCACCCAGCGGATGGCCCAGCGCAATGGCCCCGCCCCAGGCGTTCACGCGCGCATCGTCATCGGCCAAGCCCAGCTGGCGCAGCACCGCAAGCCCTTGGGCTGCAAAGGCCTCGTTGAGTTCGATCACATCGAGCTGCTCCAAGGTCAAGCCGGTTTGTGCCAGCACCTTCTGCGTGGCCGGTACGGGACCTATGCCCATGATGCGTGGTGGCACCCCGGCCGTCGCCATGCCCACGATGCGGGCCTTGGGGGTGAGTCCATTCTTGGCCGCACTGGCCTCATCGGCCAGCAGCAGCGCGCACGAGCCGTCGTTCACCCCACTGGCGTTGCCGGCCGTTACCGTGCCATCGGGCTTGACGATGGGCTTGAGCTTGGCCAGGGCCTCCAGGCTGGTGGCTCGGGGGTGTTCGTCGGTGTCCACAATGAGGGCATCGCCCTTCTTCTGCGGGATGTGCACCGGGCAGATCTCCCGAGCCAGGTGGCCGGCCTGCTGGGCGGCCACCGCCTTCAACTGACTGCTCAAGGCCATGCGGTCCTGGGCGTCGCGCGCGATGCTGAATTCGGTGGCCACGTTCTCGGCCGTCTCGGGCATGGAATCCACGCCGTACTGCTCTTTCATCAGCTTGTTGATGAAGCGCCAGCCGATGGTGGTGTCATACACCGCGTTGCTGCGGCTGAAGGCCGAATCCATCTTGGGCATGACAAAGGGTGCGCGGCTCATGCTCTCCACGCCACCGGCAATCATCAGGCTGGCTTCGCCGGCCTTGATGGCGCGTGCTGCCGTGCCCACGGCATCCAGGCCCGAGCCGCACAGGCGGTTGATGGTGGCGCCGGGCACGGCAACGGGCAAGCCGGCCAGCAAGGAGGCCATATGGGCGACGTTGCGGTTGTCCTCGCCGGCTTGGTTGGCGCAGCCATAGAGCACGTCGGTGACGGCGGCCCAGTCCACGCCCGGGTTGCGGGCCATGAGGGCCTTCAGGGGAACAGCGGCCAGGTCGTCGGTGCGCACGCTCGATAGTGCGCCGCCGTAGCGGCCGATGGGGGTGCGGATGGCATCACAGACAAAGGCTTGGGGCATGGGGGAGTCCTGCAAGGTGCAAATGAAATACGGCTTGGCCGTTTATAGGGCAGGGCCGCTTCGCGGGCAACCGTGGGGTGTCGCATCCAGGACCCGGACCCGGGTGCGGACGTAGGATCAGCGCGTGACGATGGGGAAAGTACCCGGCGCCTTGTCGATCAAACTGAAGAAGCGCACCAGGTCGATGGTGCTGCCGCTGACCTTCAGGTCGTCGCTCATCAGCGTGTCCTTGATGCCGGCGGTGCCGGCGATCATCTTCACGAAGATGGGCCGTGTCAGCGTCAAGGTGGCGTTAGCGTCCGCTTCCGCGTCTGCACGCTTGAAGTGCAGCACCGCGTTCTCGATCCACAGCACATAGGTGGCCTTCAGATCGGTCAGCACCAGGTTCACCTTGAGGTTCTTGCCATCGGCATCGGGGCCGTTCAGGCCGGCAGCCATGGCCTCCAGGAAGCGCTCGATGGGGGTCTGCATCAGCATGTCCATCAGAATGGCCTTGGACGCGCCCTTGGCCGGCGGGCCGTTGCGCAGTTCCTGCGCGCCGGTGAGGTAGGCATTGCGCCAGGTGGCAGCTTCGGCCTGGTAGCCCATCTGCTCATAGGTGCGCGCCAGCAACTCCTTGGCGGCGGTGCTGGACGGGTCACCGAAGACGGCGTGGTTCAGCAGTTCGGCGGCCCAGCGGTAGTCGCCCTTGTCATACGCGTTCTGCGCGGCGGCCACGGCCTTGTCGGCGCCGCCCAGCAACTCCAGATAGCGCTTGGCCGACTCCTGCGGTGGCAGCGGGTTGAGATTGGCCGGGTTGCCATCGTAGGCCCCCATGTAGAACTGGTAAACCGCCTTGACGTTGTGGCGCAGATCGCCGTAATAGCCGCGGGCGCCGAAGTGGGCCGAGAGAGACGCGGGCAGCTTTACCTTGTCGGCGATTTCGCGTGCTGTGAAGCCGGCGTTGATCAGGCGCACGGTCTGGTCATGGGTGTACTTGTAGACGTCGCGGTGCGCGACGATGAGCTTGCGGATAGCCGCGTTGCCCCACACCGGCCAGTTGTGCGAGCCGATGTAGATGTCGGCGCCCTCGATCTGTTCCAGGGCCTGGTCCATGTAGTTGGACCAGCGCAGCGCGTCGCGCACCTTGGCGCCGCGGATGGGCAGCAGGTTGTGCATGGTCTGGCTCAGGTTCTCTGCACCGTCGTAGAGCTTGAGGGCGGGGATGCCAAACGTGAGCTCCGCCGGGCATTCGGCGCCGGGCACGTTGTGGAAGACGAACTCCACGCCGTCCAGCCGCACGGGTTGCGAAGCCTGGTCGATCAGCACATTGGGCTCGATGATGCCCACATTGCCGTAGGCCACATCCTTGCCCAGGCCGGTATCCACATTGCCCTTGGCGGAGCGCGGCAGGTCGCGCCCGAACTGGTAGAGCGAGCGCCGGGCCATGCCGGTGCCCACCATCACGTTCTCGCTGGTGGCCTCTTCCAGAAAACCGCTGGAGGCCACCACCGGCAGCTTGCGTTCGGCGATTTCCTGGGGCGTGACCACGCCCAGCACGCCGCCAAAGTGGTCGGCGTGGGCGTGGGTCAGCACCACGGCGGAGATGGGTTTGTTGCCCAGGTGCTGGCGCGCAAACGCCAGCGCGGCGGCCGAGGTTTCGCGCGCGGTGAGTGGGTCCACCACGATCCAGCCGGTCTTGCCGTCGATCAGCGTCATGTTGGCGATGTCAAAGCCGCGCAACTGGTACACGCCGTCCGTCACCTTGAACAGACCGGTGTTGGCATTGAGCTGCGCATGGCGCCACAGGCTGGGGTTGACCGTGTCCGGCGCCTTGGCGTTCAGGAATTGGTAGGCATCAAAGTCCTTGAGCACGGTGCCGTCGGCCTGGGTGATCTTGCCGGTGGGCGCGGCGATGAAGCCGCGCTTGGCATCTTCAAAATCCTGCTGGTCGTCCAGTGCCAGACCCTTGACCAGCTCGGCATTGGCCTGCAGCGTCTGCGGCGATGCGTCCCCCGCAGTGCCGCCAATGCCACTGGTCTTGCTACCGCAGGCGGCGAGCAGAAGGGCGCAGGCGCCGAGCAGGGCGATGCGGTGGACGGGCACGAATTGATGTTTCATGGCTTGTCTTCTTGTATGTCGTGTTTCAGGAACCGCAGCGGATCAATTCGGCGCATTTCTCGCCGATCATGATGCTGGGTGCGTTGGTGTTGCCACCGATCAGGGTGGGCATGATGGATGCGTCGGCCACGCGCAGGCCCTGCAGGCCGTGCACGCGCAGCTGCGCATCCACCACGGCGCTAGGGTCGCTGGAGGGCCCCATCTTGCAGGTGCCTACCGGGTGGTACTGGGTGTCGGCGCGGTTGCGAATGTCCTGCGCCAGGGCGGCGATGTCGCCGGCCTTTACCGGGTACAGCATCTTGCCGCGCACGCTGGCAAAGGCACTGGATTCCATGATGCGCTGCTGCACCAGGCCGCCCTGGACCAGTAGCTGCAGGTCGCGTTCGTCGGACAGGAAGCGCGGGTCGATGATGGGGGCCTCGCGCGGGTCGGCACTGCGGATGCCCACCGTGCCGCGGCTGTAGGGCCGCAGCACATCCACATGGCAGGAGATGCCGTGGCGCACATGGGCCTTGCGGGCATGGTCGTCCACCAGTGCCACCACAAACACCAGCTGCAGGTCCGGCACGGGCACCTCGGGTGCGGAGCGGAAGAAGGCGCCGGCCGTCGCAATAGCGCTGGTGATCATGCCGCTGCGCTGGCGGCGCCACTCGAACATGGCCTTGACGATCCTGCCGATGCCCTGCGGCGATGCGCCAAAGGACGCGGTGTTGCCCGGCACGGTCCAGCTCTGCACATAGTCAATGTGGTCCTGCAGGTTCTGGCCGACACCGCGCAGTTCGTGCACGGGGCGCACGCCGGCGCCCTGCAGGTCGGCAGCGGCGCCAATGCCCGACAGTTGCAGCAACTGCGGCGAGCCAAATGCGCCCGCGCTGACGATGACTTCACGCCGTGCCCGCACGCTGCGAAGCTGATTGCCCTGGTAAAACTGCACGCCGGTGGCGCGGCGGTCCGTCAATTCCACCTTGGCGCTTACCGCGTGGGTGATGACTTTGAGGTTGGCGCGGCCCAGGTTGGGCGTGATGTAGCCCTTGGCGGCACTGCAGCGCTCGCCGTTCTTGTGGGTCACCTGGTAGAGAAAGCTGCCTTCCTGCTGGGCGCCGTTGTAGTCGGGGTTCAGCGGGATGCCGCATTGCTCCGCTGCGTCTAGGAACATCTGGCTCAGGGGGCTTTCAAACCGGGGATAGGTCACGTTCAGCGGGCCACCCTGGCCATGGAAGGCATCGGTGAATTGTTCGTTGTGTTCCGCACGCTTGAAGAGCGGCAGAACCTCGTCGTAGCTCCAACCCGGATTGCCCAGTGCCGCCCAGTGGTCATAGTCCCAGCGGTGGCCGCGCACGTACAGCATGGCGTTGATCGAGCTGGATCCGCCCAGGGTCTTGCCACGCGGCTGGTAGCCGTGCCGGCCATTGAGCCCGGGCTGCGGCGCGGTTTCGAAGCCGTAGTTGTTGATCTTGGTCGGCACCATGGCCACCACGCCGGCCGGCGCGTGGATCAGGACGCTGCTATCGGGCCCGCCCGCTTCTAGCAGGCAGACCGTAACGGACGGGTCCTCGCTCAGGCGTGACGCCAGCACACAGCCGGCCGAGCCCGCGCCGACCACCACGTAGTCAAACTCCATTGCATCCATCGTGTCTCCTCGTTTGGAGGGCGATTGTTCGGGTTTGACCTCTATTCGTCCAATGCATTTTGAAATACAAATCAATGCATTCAATACATGATGAACCCGTAACTGACCATGGACCTCAAGCGCCTCAAACACCTGGTGGCCCTGGCCGATGCGCGCAACTTTGGCCGCGCGGCGGCGCAGTGCCACCTCACACAATCGGCCTTCAGCCGCAGCATCCAGGCGGCAGAAGAAGAGCTGGGCCTGCTCTTGTTTGACCGCGGAACGGTCGAGGTGACCTGCACCGATGCCGGCGCCTTTGTGGTGGAGCGTGCGCGCAAGCTGCTGTTCGAGAGCCGTTGCCTGGAGCGCGACGTGAGCCTGTACCGCGAGCGCCAGATCGGCGACCTGGCCTTTGGCGTGGGGCCTTACCCGGCCGCCACCATGGTACCGGCCCTGCTCACGGAAATCCGCCTGCGCCATCCCGGCGTGTGTGTCCGGGTGGAAGTGAACAATGCCGACAACCTGGCCCTGCGCCTGCGCGCCGAGGAGATCGACTTCTATCTGGCCGACGTGCGCAACGTGGTCAGTGCTGCAGACCTGGCTATCCGCCGCGTGGCGCGCCTGCCGGCAGGCTTTTATGTGCGCCCCAACCACCCGCTATTGGCCCGCCCGGGCGTCAAGGGGCCGGACCTGGTGCCCTACGGCATTGCCAGCGTGCGCGTGCCAGAAGCGGTGCAAGTGGGGCTGGGCGCCCTGCTGGGCCTGGAGGATGGCCTGCGCCTGCCGCTGGCCGTGGAGTGCGATGACCTGAACCTGCTGCGCGCCCTGGCCATGAGCACCGACACCGTTATCGCCAGCACCGATGCCGGGTCCATGGCCGATGTGCAGGCCGGGCGCCTGGTGCGACTCAGCCTGCCCGATTTGCCGCAGCTGTTTTCCGACATGGCGGCGGTCTCGCTGCAGGGGCGCAGCCACGCGCCCATGGCGCAGTTTGCGCTGGACTTCATTGACCGCCTGGCGCAGACGCTGGTGCCCGTGTGAGGGCGCTGCGCTGTAGCTGCTGTAGACGCGCGGTTCGCTCTGCCTGCGGTAACGCGGCCAACTGCCGGGTCGCCGCGTAGAAGGCCGGCCAGTCGTCGCCCTGGGTGTGAAACAGGGACTCGAAGGCATCCACCCAATCGTCGTACGCCGCCAGCGCGCCAAAGGCGGCGTTGTTGGCGCTGGCAACCCAGGCGTCATAGCGGTCGTAGCCACCCCAGGCGGCCTTGAGCTGCGCATAGGCTTGGCGAAACTCGGCATAGGCAGCGGCCTTGTGTGCCGCCAACTCCTCGGGCGTGGGCTGTGGTTGGTGATCGGTGGCATAGATCGCCAGCAGTGTCAGGCGTGCATTCGCCGTCAGCGCCCGAAAGGCTTGGCGGCGCGCATCGAAGGTTGCGTACTCCGAGCGAGCCGTGGCGTGCTCTGGGGCGGCGAGCCAGGCGGCACTGCCCAGCCGTTCCACGGCGGTGGCAAAGGACTCGTTGAACGCCGTGTCGTCCTGCACGTACAGCACCTGGTGTGCCAGTTCGTGGAAGACCAGGCGCGCCAGTTCGCCCTCGGGGTAGCCAATGAAGGTGCTCAGCAGCGGGTCGCCGCCCAGCCAGTTGCTCCAGCCCAGCGTCGAATAGGCTGGCACACCATAGACGCTGGCCTCCCAGCCCTGTGCGCGCAGCTCGGCCGCCAGGGCCCGTGCGTCAGCCTCGTCAAAGTAACCGCGGTACCCCACGCAGCCCGTCACGGGAAAGCACCAGGTCTTGAGCGTGAGCGAATAGGCCGGCGCCGCCACCACGTTCCACACCACGGCGCGGCGCTGCAACTGCGCATAGCGCTGGTAGCTGGCGTTGTCGGGCAGGTGCAGTTCGCGCACCGCAAAGTGGCGGATTTCCTGCGTCAGCAGCAGGCGTTGTTTCAGCGCTGGCGGCGTGTGAGCGTCCCCCAGCCATTCATCCACCGGTCGTGCCGCCTGCAGCACCTTGAAATGGCCGGTGGCGGACTGCAGCAGGTAGGCCGTATCGGAGCAGGCTGACAAGAGTGTGCCGACGGCCAGCGCGGCACAGATGATGGCGCCGCGGGTGTTCACTTCTCCTGCGATGGCTGAATGAAAAACACCATGCCCAGCGCGCCCACCGAAATCACGCGGTCGTTCACCGTGGTGTAGGACGCCACGCCCAACGGGTGGTAGGTGGATGCCATGGCGGCCAGCGTACCCAGGCCGAACATGCCAGCGAGCTGGTTGCGCTCGGCGATGGCTTCCTTGATCTTGGCGCGGTGCTGGTCGGGCGAGGGGTTGAGCACGAACGCCAGGGCCACGATGGCCCCGCCGATCAGGGCCGCAACAAGGGATGACTTGGTGGACATGGTGCTTGGGATGAAGAGATGTCCCCGGACTGTACAACGCGGCTCCCGCTTATGCAGGGATGGCCAACCCGCGCACCACGGCCGGCCGCGCCACAAAGGCGTCCAAGGCACGCGCCACGTGCGCAAAATCGCCAAAGCCCACCAGTTCACCGGCACCGTAGTAGCCGATCAGGTTGCGCACCCAGGGGAAGATAGCGATGTCGGCGATGGTGTAGTCCTCGCCCATGATCCAGGCGCGCCCGTCCAGTCGTTGGTTGAGCACGCCCAGCAGGCGCCGCGCTTCGGCGATGTAGCGGTCGCGCGGGCGCTTGTCCTCGAAGTCCTTGCCGGCGAACTTGTGGAAGAAGCCGACCTGGCCGAACATGGGGCCGATGCCGCCCATCTGGAACATCAGCCACTGGATGGCCTCGTAGCGGCGCGCCGCGTCCTGCGGCAGGAAGCGGCCGGTCTTCTCCGCCAGGTAGAGCAGGATGGCGCCGGACTCGAACAGCGCCAGCGGCGCCCCGCCGGGGCCATCGGGGTCGATGATGGCGGGGATCTTGTTGTTGGGGTTGAGTGCCAGAAAGGCCGGGGACAGCTGGTCGTTGGTCTCGAAGTTCACCCGGTGCGCCTCGTAGGGCAGGCCCAGTTCCTCCAGCAGGATGGACACCTTCACGCCATTGGGCGTGGGCAGCGAATACAACTGCAGCCGCTCGGGGTGGCGGGCCGGCCATTTTTGGGTGATGGGGTGGGGCAGTGGGGAGGACGCGGTAGCAGTGGACACAGGCTTTCTCGAAGTGGTGTGACGGGGACGGCGACGGTGGTCGTCATGCGAGCGTGCATTGTGGCGTGCGTGCCAAAGAGCCTGCTCCGGCAGGGGCTTGCAAGCCCTAGCGCCAGCGCCTATGCTTGAGACAGCGCCCTTGCGCTTTCACCCCAACCGGGAGGCACTATGTACAAGCGTATTTTGTTGGCGTACGACGGCTCGCAAAGCGGGCAAAAGGCGTTGCTCGATTGCCAGGACCTGGCGCAATGGTCCCATGCGGAGCTGTCCCTGATCGCGGTGTTGCCCATCAACATCGGGTTGGTATCCACCGAGGGCGGCGTCTACGACAGCGGCATGATGGAGCGCGAAAAGGCCGGCATGCAGGCCGTGCTCGACGAGGGCCTGCAGCGCCTCAAGGCTGCCGGCTTTCCGGCCACCGGTGCCCTGCTCACCGGCGACACGGTGGACGAGATCACCGACTACGCCAAGAAGATCAACGCCGACCTGATCGTGGTCGGCCACAAGCACCTCGACGGCTGGGCCGCGCGCTGGTGGAAGAGCTCGGTGTCCAAGGCTTTGATCGCCCAGGCGCCTTGCTCCGTGCTGGTGGCCATCATCCGCTGACGGTCTTCGCCAGTACTGCGCCAGCATGCCGCGTGCTGGCGGCAACGGCGACTATGGCGTCGCGCCAACCATGGAAATACCCATGGCCGTACGCCTGATTTTGCGGTAGAACCGCCTTCCGACTGTACCTTGACCCCGTGCACGAAAGAAAAGGCGCCGAGAGCCGATGAAGACCCCCAGGCCTGAAGGCCTTCCCCTGGACCCACCCATTCTGGCGCTGGACGCCGTTGCCACCAACGCCGATGGCGACCTGGGCCTGGTGTTTGAACTGGCGCCGGTGGGGCTGTGCATCTCGCGCGACCGCGTGATCCAACGCTGCAACACCGCCTTTGGCGTCATGTTTGGCTACGAGCCGGCCGAGTTGCAGGGGCGTTCCATGGAAATCCTCTACCCCTCCGCCAGCGAATTCGAAAGCATTGGCGCGCAGGGGCTGGCCGTGATGAAGCAGACCGGCACCTACAGTGACGAGCGCATCATGCGCCACCGCAACGGCCAGTTGTTCTGGTGCCATGCGGCCGGGCGTTCGCTGCTGCGCGACCAGCCCTTTGCCTGCGCGGTGTGGATGTTCGAGGACATCTCGTCGCGGCGCATCGTCTCGCGCGACCTGACCACGCGCGAGCGCGAGATCGCCCGCCAGATCGCAGCCGGCCAGAGCACCAAGCAGATCGCGCGCACCCTGGGCGTGAGCCCGCGCACCATCGACGGCCACCGCGCCCGCCTCATCCGCAAGGTGGGAGCCAAGAGCGCCAGCGAGATGATCGCCAAGGTCATCGGCCTGGGCTGAACGCGACACCGTACAACTACCTGAGGGACAACCCCAGCACGTACTTATACGGCTAGCCGCACGGCGACGCCATCCCTATGCTCGCGCCTCACATCACAACAGGAGACGCGTGTGACAACTTCCTTCTCTTCCGCCACGCGGGCGGCCTCGGTCCTCCTGGCGTGCTGCCTGAGCCTGTGTGGCGCGGCGCGGGCCGCGCCCTCGACGGACATTGCGGTGGCCCAGGTGGCGCCCCTGTCGGGCGTGTTGGCCAGTACCGGGGCGCAGATGGTGCTGGGTGGCAAGATCTACTTCGACTGGGTCAACGACACCGGTGGCGTGAATGGCGCGCGCATCAAGCACGTCGTGGTGGACGATGCCTACAAGGTGGACGAGACCGTGCGCCTCACGCGCGAGGTGCTGGCCAACCCCGAGGTGGTGGCCCTGTTCGGCTACGCGGGCACGGCCAATGTCTCCAAGCTGCTGGCCGATGGCGTGCTGGACGCCGGTGGCGCGCCGCTGGTGGCGCCCTACACCGGGGCCGAGGCGTTGCGCACACCCTTCAACCCCTACATCTTCCATGTGCGCGCCGGCTACCTGGACGAGACCGAGCACATGGTGCACCAGGTGGCCACCCTGGGCATGAGCCGCATCGCCGTCATGTACCAGAACGACGGTTTCGGCAAGGCCGGCCTCGCCGGTGTGGAGGCTGCCGCCGCGCGACGCAACATGCAGCTGGTGGCAGTGGCCGCGTACGAACGCAACACCGACGATGTCAAGGACGCCGTCAAGCAGATCCACGCGGCCGATCCGCAGGCCGTCATCATGATCTCGGTGAACCGCTCCACGGCGGCGTTTGTGTCGCAGTACCGCGCCGCGGGCGGTGGGGCCCAGCTCTACAACATCTCGGTGGTGGACCCGGCCGAGCTGGTCAAGCTCGCCGGCATCAAGGCCGTGCACGGTCTGGGCATTTCGCAGGTGGTGCCTTACCCATTTGGCGCCAACAAGCCGGTGGTGCGCGAGTACCAGACGCTGATGCAGAAGTACGCCCCCGGCCAGGCCCTGAGCTACACCAGCTTCGAAGAGTTCCTGGGCGCCAAGGTGCTGGTGGAGGGCCTGCGCCGCGCCGGCCCGGCACCGACCCGCGCCAAGCTGGTCAAGGCGCTGGAAGGCATGGGCAATTACGACCTGGGCGGCACGCGCGTGCAGTACTCGCCCACCAACCGCATCGGTTCGCGCTTTGTCGAAGTCACCGTGATAGGAGGTTCCGGCAAGCTGTTGCATTGATTCCCCCCCTCCCATCTGCGTGGTGCCGGCACCGGCGCGCCCCAACCTAGGGATAGCCCTAGCGTAGTCGTGCGTGTAGGCGCCAGGCCATAGACCCTTGATATTCCCCTTCTCAGCCCTTTCGTTGGAAAAAACTTACAGGACATTCCCATGCACATCTCCGCTATTTTCAAGACCCTGTTTATCGCCGCAACCGCCAGTCTGATGGTGGCCGGCGTAGCCCACGCCGCCGACCAGGGCACCGCCGCCGAGGCCGAAGCCATGGCCAAGAAGGCCGCCGCCTACATCAAGGCCAACGGCCCTGAAAAGGCGGCCGAGGAATTCACCAACGGCAAGGGCTTCAAGGACCGTGACCTCTACATCAGCTACCTGGACTTCAACGGCAAGATGCTGGCCCATGGCAGCAACCCCAAGCTGGTGGGCAAGGACCTGATCGACTTGAAGGACCCCGAAGGCAAGTTCATGGTCCGTATGGCCATCGAGGTGGCCAAGACCAAGGGCCATGGCTGGACCGAGAACTACAAGTTCAAGAACCCCACCACCGACAAGCTGCAGGAAAAAGCCATGTACGTGGAGCGCGTGGGCGACACCTACGTGGGCGTGGGCATCTACAAATGATGCATCCCAAGGTTTAAGGTCATTTGGGTCCTGAGCCCCCGTGGATATTGCGTGATAAGCTACTAAAACAGTAGCAATCACGCAAGCCATGGACCTCTTCGACGACCTGCCACCGGCGCCCGGCGCCGAGCGCCTGGACTTGGCACCCGGTGCGGTGCTGCTGCGTGGATGGGCACGCGAAGCTGATGTGGCGCTGCTGCACGCCGTGGAGCGCGTCATCGCCCAGGCGCCGTTGCGCCACATGCAAACGCCCGGTGGTTACACCATGTCGGTGGCCACCACCAGCTGTGGCGCCTTGGGTTGGGTCTCGGACCCGCATGGCTACCGCTATGCCGCGTGCGATCCGCACACCGGCCAGCCCTGGCCCGCCATGCCGGCGTGCTTGCTGGAACTGGCCCAAGGCGCTGCCGCTGAAGCCGGCTACGCCAACTTCCAGCCCGAAGCCTGCCTGATCAACCAGTACCTGCCCGGCGCCAAGCTATCGCTGCACCAGGACAAGGACGAGAAGGACCTGTCCGCCCCCATCGTGTCCGTGTCGCTGGGCCTGCCAGCCGTGTTCCAGTTTGGCACGGTGCGCCGCTCGGACCGCCCCCGGCGCTACCGCCTGACGCATGGCGACGTGGTGGTCTGGGGCGGCCCTTCACGCTGGGCCTTCCACGGCGTGCTGCCGGTGGAGGAGGGTGAGCACCCCTTGCTGGGGCGCCGACGCATCAACCTGACGTTTCGCAGCCCGCACGAGCGGGGTTGAAGGCGGATTTATGCTGCCGGTGCAACAGAAGCGGTTGCGAAGCCGTAGAGACGCTCGGGCGCCAATCGCTTGAGCAAGGTTTTGTCGCTGGCTTCGCCAACAATGGCGTACGCGGCTTGTGCGGTGTCGTGGCGCACAGTCTTGGGAACCGGTTTCCCCGAGCAGTCGGTGATGCTGGCAACGATGGGCGCGCGTGCATTCGCGGTGCGCTCCACCACAATGCCCAATTCACCGGATGCCAGCTTGACAAAGTCGCCAGGCGGGTAGACCCCCAACTCCTTGACCACCGCCGCCGATAAGGGCCCGCCCTTGTCATCCCGATACAACTGGGTAATGGCTTCCTTGGGCGCGAGGCAGGGGTGCAGCGTACGGGGCGCAATTTTGGCCATCAAGACGTCGGCGGCCCGCAAGACCGACGCCATTTCGCCAACCTCCGTGCAACCGGTGGGATAGCCGGTCCCGTCGGCGTGCTCGTGATGCTGGACCACTGCATCCAGCCATGCCGCATCGTTCACGCCATTCTTTTCCAGCAATTCCCTGGCCTGTGCGGGATGGGCCAGAAGGGCCGCACGCTGCTTGTCGCGTGGCGGGTGATCCTGTGCCGCCATTTGCCCCTGCAACTCAAATATCGTCATGTTCATGGTCAGCGCCGCCTTGACCAGGGTCATGGTGGAGCTCTGCGGCCAGCCCAAGTGGCGAGAAATCAGAATGCAGGTCATCGCCGTCAGCACGGCATGGGTGTACCCGTAGTAAAAATTCTGTGCGTTGTCTTGGCGCACCGCCCGGTAGATGGCGATATCCGGGTTGCTGTCGAAAAGTTCAATCAGGTGCTGGGCAAACGCCTGCACGCGCCCCGGAAAATCCGGCTCGCTGTCCGGGCGAGCCAGCAGTGCTTTGAGGGCCTCGGTGGTATTGTCCCAAGACTCAAAAAGACTGGGGTCCTTGCCCACCGATTTTGCAGGGTCGCCACTGGAAATCAGCAGCTTTGCGGCCGCAACTTCGGCAGCCACGGCGCGCACCTCCACCTCATCCACAAAGGCGCCTCGCTCCAGCAGCTCATTGAGCAGCTTCTCGTCAACCACCAGATGCCCCTTGGACAGCAGCAGGGTTCCGGCCTCGTCGCGCACATTCCATGGCAGTGTCTGACCAAGCCGGACCTGAGCGCGGGGAAGTCTGAGCAGTTTCATGGATGCGACACCTCCAGGGTGGCCGGGGACTTCCCAGTCTAATCCAGACGCTATCATTTGGATAGCGCTATTTTTCTGCTCCCGGCGACACCTATCCCCGCGCCGGCCATGTCCTCGGTCGTGCCCATGCGGCCGTGAATCGACCCGGGATATGTGGACACCTCTGAGCCACATCAACACATGACCAGATTCACCAGCAGGCTCCGCAGCTTCCCCGTACCATGCGCACCTAGGCCCGTCACGGGCCGTTTTCTTTGGCGCGCCCACCATGTTCACACTCACGCTATCCGACTTCTCCCTCGAACACTTCATGCAGCACTACTGGCAGCAAAAGCCGGTGGTCATCCGCCAGGGCTTTCCGGGCTGGCAGGATCCCATCAACCCCGAGGAGTTGGCCGGCCTGGCCTGCGAGGAAGAAGTGGAGTCGCGTCGGGTCTTCAAGAAGCGCGGCAAGTGGCAGGCCGAGAGCGGCCCGTTCGAGAGCTACGACCACCTGGGCAAGAAGGGCTGGACGTTGATCGTGCAGGCGGTCAACCACTGGTCGCCGGAAGTGGCCGAGCTGGTCAAGCCTTTTGCCTTCATCCCCAAGTGGCGCCTGGACGATGTGATGATCAGCTACTCGCGCCCCGAGGGGGGCGTCGGCCCGCACATCGACCGCTACGACGTGTTCATCTGCCAGGGCTCGGGGCGGCGCCGCTGGCGCGTGGGCGCGCTGGGTGGGCATCGCGAGTTTGCTGCGCACGCCGCGCTGCTGCACGTGGACCCGTTCGAACCCATCATCGATGTGGAACTGTTGCCCGGTGACATCCTTTACATCCCGCCGGGCTTTCCGCATGACGGCGTGTCGCTGGAGCCGTCAATGAGCTTCTCGGTCGGCTTTCGCGCCAAGTCGGCCTGCCACATGCTCAGCGGCCTGGCCGACTACCTGATCGATCAGGACCTGGGTAACGAACTGCTGACCGACCCCAAGCGCCCCATCCACCAGCACCAGGGCCACATCGATGGCGCCGACATGGCGCGCATCCGCGCCCAGATGCAGGCGGTGCTGGACAACGACGCGCTGATGGCCGACTTTGCCGGCAGCTTCCTGTCCAAGACCAAGTGCATGCTGGACCTGCAGGCCCTGGACGAACCGCTGGATGCCGACACCCTGCTGGCCGAACTGGCGCGCCAGCCGCTGGTGCGTACCGGCGGCCTGCGCTGTTTCTACCTGGACGCCACCGTGCGCAAGGGCGTGTGCTACGTGGACGGCGAGCGCCACGCCTTTGGCGCCAAGGCCCAGGCCAGCATCAAGGCGCTGTGCGATCACGACGTGGTGAGTGCGCGCCAGCTGCGCGGCGCCCTGCAACTGCCCGGCTTCGTGGACGCGCTGGTGCAGTGGGTGAACGCCGGATACTGGTATTTCGAAGACTGATTTGTAGGGCCGGAGACGGCCACAGGGGCAATGGTTTCCCCGCAGCGTGTGGGCGCGGGCCTGTGCTAAGGTCTGCGCCTTGTCTGTTTTGATTCCCAGGAAACCATGAAACGACTTCTTCTTGCGGCGGGTCTCGCTCTCGCCTGTGGCCTGCTCCATGCGGCGCCGGCCACCGTCAAAGGTTACGCCCATGTCAAAAGCATGGGGGGCATTGACGAATACACCCTCCAATCCAACGGGCTGCAGGTGCTGCTCATGCCCGAGCACTCCACGCCGACGCTGACCTTCATGGTCACCTACCGCGTGGGCTCGCGCAACGAGGTGACCGGTACCACCGGCGCCACCCATTTGCTGGAGCACCTGATGTTCAAGGGCTCCAAGCACCACACCCGCGAGAAGGGCAACAACGTCGACCAGTTGCTGGAGCGCACCGGCGCCCTGTACAACGCCACCACCTGGCTGGACCGCACCAACTACTACGAGAACCTGGGTAGCGAGCACCTGGCGACCGTGGTGGGCATGGAGGCAGACCGCATGCGCAACCTGCTGCTGCGGGAAGATGACCGCAGACCTGAGATGACCGTGGTACGCAACGAGTTCGAGCGCGGCGAGAACTCGCCCACCCAGGCCCTGTACAAGGAGATCTACCAGACCGCCTTCGTGGCCCACCCGTACCACCACAGCACCATCGGCCACCGCAGCGACATCGAGAGGGTCTCGATCCAGAAGCTGCGCGAGTTCTACGACACCTTCTACTGGCCCAACAACGCCACGGTGAGCATCATCGGCGACTTCGATCCGGCCCAGGCCTTGGAGTTGGTGAAGAAGTCCTTCGGCGTGTACCCGCACTCGCCCAAGCCGATTCCGCAGATGTACACCGAGGAGCCCGCGCAGACCGGCGCGCGCCGCGTCATCGTCAAACGCCCGGGGCAACTGGGCGTGGTGGCCGTGGCGCACAAGGTTCCGCCGGCCACGCACCCCGACTTTGCCGCCGTGCAACTGATGAGCGCCATACTGACCGATGGCAAGAACAGCCGCCTCTACAAGGCCATCACCAACAAGAACCTGTCCACCGGGGTGGACGGTGAGATGGGCCTCTACCACGACGCCAGCATGCACATCGTGTTTGCGCCGTTGGCGCCCGGTGCCAAGCATGATGAGGTGGAGGCCATCATCGTGCAGGAGATCGAACGCCTGAAGAAGGACGGCGTGACCGAGGCCGAACTGCAGGCCGCCGCCGCCAAAGTGGCCGCCGACGCGGCGTACAAGCTGGATGGCTCTTTCGGCATTGCCGGCAACCTCAACGAATGCATCGCCGCCGGCGACTGGACCCTGTTCTACCGTCTGGACGAGGCCGCCAAGAAGGTCACCGTGGCCGACATCCAGCGCGTGGCCAACCAGTACCTGCAGGAAGACTCCAGCACCACCGGCTGGTTCGTGCCTACCGCCGCGGGTGCGGCCGCTTCCGCAGGGGGTGCCGGCAAGGCCGAGTGGAAGGACACGCATTCCGACGGCCCCTATTACTACCGCGACCCCAGCCTGCAATTGGGTATGCAGCCGGCCATGGCCACTGCCAAGGACGGCGGCGGTAGCGGCATGGGCACGGGTGGCACCAAGATGGCGCCCCATGCCAAGCGCGCCAAGGTGGCCGGCATCGACGTCATTGCCTACCCCATGGGCGTGAAGGACGTGGTGACCCTGCGCGCCTCGCTGCCCGCCGGGCGCGCGTTGGGCGCGGGCGGCAACCCGGCCGTTCCCAGCCTGACCGGCATGCTGCTGGACCAGGGCACCAAGACCCAGGACAAGTTCGCCATTGCCGAAAAGCTGGAGTCGGTGGGGGCAACCATCAACTTCCGCGTGGGCACCGACCTGCTTGACATCACCGCACGTTCGCTCAAGAAGGACCTGCCCCTGGTGCTGGGCCTGATTGCCGAGCAACTGCGCACGCCGGCGTTCACGCCCGAGGAATTCGCCAAAGCCCAGAAGCAGATGGCCGGCACCATCAAGCGCAGCCTGGAGAGCACCGACTTCCGCGCCGCCGACGCCTTCAACCGCGCCATCTACCCGCAGGGCCACCCCAATCGCGGCGTGGCGCCGGATGCGCTGCTGGCCGCCGTGGAGTCCGCCACGCGTGACGAGGTGCTGGCCTTCCATGGCGCCCACTACGGCCCTGCCGGCATGACCCTGGTGGTGACGGGCGATGTGGAGCCGGCCGCGTTGACTGCCGAGATCACCCGCGCCTTTGGCGGCTGGACCGGTGGCAATGCCCCGGTGCGCGCTGCGCAACCGGCCGGTGCCACCGCGGCCGCCACACAGGACGTGGTGATGCCCGGCAAGACCAGCGTTTCAGTGGTGCTGGGTCAGGCCAGCGGCCTGCGTTACAGCGATCCCGACTACCAGGCCCTGCGTCTGGCCAACGCCATCCTGGGCAGCGGCTTCACCGGGCGCCTGATGGCCAATGTGCGCGACAAGGAGGGCCTGACCTACGGCGTGGGCTCGTCCCTGCAGAATGACATGGTCAACGATGGCGACTGGCGCATCTCCGCCACGTTCGCGCCGGGCCTGCTGGACAAGGGCATCGCCTCCACCCAGCGCCAGCTCAAGCTCTGGTATGAGGGCGGCGTCACGCCGGCCGAGGTCAGCGCGCGCAAGAGCAACCTGATTGGTGAGTTCAAAGTCAATCTGGCCACCACCGGCGGCATGGCCGGCGCGCTGCTGAATGCGACCAACCGGGGTTACGGCGTGGACTGGCTCGACGAGTTCCCGGCTCGGGTTCAGGCGCTGAGCGTTGATCAGGTCAATGCCGCCATCAAGAAGTACCTCAAGCCGCAGTCCCTGGTGCTGGTGAAAGCCGGCACGCTGACGCCGCCGGCCGGCGCACCTGCCCAGTAAAGCGCGCCCACCTGCATGTGCGCCACGCGGACGGCGCACATGCGGGAACATCCCGCGTCTTGCCTTGCGTGCCGATTTGTTGCACAGTGGCTGCAGCCATGACGCCCGACGCCCCTGCCAAACCGACCCTGTTGCTGGTGGATGACCAGGTCCTCAACATCCAGGTCCTGCACCAGATTTTCAAGGACGACTACACGGTCTGCATGGCCACCGGCGGGGCACAGGCCCTGGCCTTTTGCGAGCGCCAGCTACCCGATCTGATCCTGCTGGACGTGGTCATGCCCGACATGGACGGCCACCAGGTCTGCACCGCGCTCAAGGCCGATCCGCGCACGCACGACATCCCCGTCATTTTCGTCACCAACCATGATGACCCGGAGGAGGAGACCACCGGCCTGCAGCTGGGCGCGGTGGATTTCATCTCCAAGCCCGTCAATGCCTCGGTGGTGCGCGCGCGGGTGCAGGCCCATCTGCTGCTGCGCCAGAGCCTGCGCGCGGTGCAGGAGCTCAACGACACGCTGGAGGCCCGCGTGGCCCGGCGCACGGCCGAACTGGAGCAGACCCTGGAGCGGCTGCACCAGTCGCAGGAGGACCTGGCTCACAGCGAGGCCCGTGCCACGCTGAGCACCCTGATCGCCAGCGTCTCGCACGAGCTGGGCACGCCTCTGGGCAACAGCAAGATGGTGGCCAGCACCCTGGCCGAGCAGACCGCCGCCATGCGCCGCCGCCTGGATGGCGGGCAACTGCGCCGCTCGGAACTCATGCAGTACATGGTTGCCACCTCCGACGGCGTCGCACTGTTGCTGCGCAACCTGGAACGCGCGGTGGAACTGATGGGCGACTTCCGCCAGGTGGCGGCCGACCAGGCCAGCGAACAGCGCCGAGCGTTCGACCTGGCCGCCGTGGTGAACGAGACCCTGCACACCCTGAGCCCCAGCCTCAAGCGCCACCCGCACCGGGTGGTGGTCGAGATCCCCGAGGGCATCGCCATGGACAGCCTGCCCGGTCCGTTGGGCCAGGTTGTCATCAACCTGGTCAACAACGCCTACCTGCATGCCTTCGAGGGGCGCGGCGATGGCGTGCTGCGCATCCAGGCCGAACTGGTGGACGCGTCGGTGCGCCTGGTCTTCGCCGACAACGGCGTCGGCATGGCGCCCGAGCTGCTGGGCAAGCTGTTCCAACACTTCTTCAGCACCAAGATCGGCCGGGGCGGCACCGGGCTGGGCATGGCCATCGTGCACAACCTGGTGACCAAGACCCTGGGCGGCAGCATCGCGGTGACGTCCGCGGTCGGGCAGGGCACCCGTTTCGAGTTGCGGCTGCCCCGGCAGTTGCCGGTGCCAGCGAGTTGAGTTTGCTATTAAATCGGGAGCTGCCTGCGCAATATCCACGAGGGATGGCGCCCAATTTGGCTACATGCCTTGCCGCTGCGGGGCACTCGTAAGCCGGAAATCAGCTGTGTGTGGAAAATCCGGGGCTGCGTCTCCGGGGCTACCGCACCCGACACCGCCCCGCCGCCCATGCCCCAACTTCTGAAAACCGCACAAGCCTCGAACGCACGGCTGCTGGACCGTTTCTACAGCATCTTCCTGTTCACCTGCGCCATCTTCCTGACGGTGGGTGTGCCGTTCGTGTTCTACCGCAAGGCCGCCAGCGCCGTGGCCAGCACCGTCATGCTGCTGCTGGTGCTGTGGGCCTGGCGCACCAGCCGGCGCGGCCAGCCGCAGCGCGCGCTGCAGGTCTTTGCCGGCGGGTTGTGGCTGGTGCTGGTGGGACTGATCTATGCCGGGCTGCCGCCGGTCACCGCCGGCACCGCGGTGGCCATGGCCATGATGCTCGTGGTGGTGGTGAGCCTGCGCGCCGGGGTGACCTTTGGCGCCACGTACCTGGCGGCCTGGCTGGTCTACATCGTGCTGCAGACCCAGGGGCTGGCGCCCAAGGCCTATTTCACCGGCGCTACCCTGACCAGCTGGTTCATTGGCGCGGTGGCCATGTGGCTGGTGTTGCTGCCCATCCCGGAGCTGATCCGCGGCCTGCGCCAGTCCGCATCCCTGCACCGCGCCATCATCGAGGCGGCCACCGACGGCATCCTGGTTGTCACCAGCGACGGTGTGCTCGAAACCTACAACCAACGTTTTGTCGAGATGTGGGCCATTCCTCCGGCCTGCCTTTCCACGCACGATGCCCAGGCGCTGCTGGATCTGGTGGCGGGCCAGCTGGCCGACCCCGAGCAGTTCGTGCAGAAGGTGCGCGAACTCTACGCCCAGCCGGGCCAGCCCAGCTTCGACGTCCTGCGCTTCAAGGATGGGCGCGTGTTCGAGCGCCATTCCCAGCCGCAGCGCCTGGACGATGCCATCGTCGGGCGGGTGTGGACCTTCCGCGACGTGACCGAACGCGAGCTGACACAGGCCAAGATCCACCGCCTGGCCTTCCACGACGCGCTGACCCTGCTGCCCAACCGCCGCCTGCTGCACGACCGTCTGGAGCAGGCCCTGGCCACTTGCCGGCGCGCCGGCCAGCACGGCGCGGTGCTGTTCCTGGATCTGGACAACTTCAAGCCACTCAACGATGTTCATGGCCACCGGGTGGGTGACATGCTGCTGGTCGAGGTGGCCTGCCGGCTGACCCACTGCGTGCGTGAGGTGGACACGGTGGCCCGCTTCGGCGGTGACGAGTTCGTGGTGGTGTTGAGCCGGCTCGACGCCGAGCCGGACGCCGCCTGCTTCCATGCCGGTCAGGTGGCCGAGAAGATTCGCCACACCTTGGCCCAACCGTACTGTCTGCGTGTGGCGCAAGGCGATGGCAGCAGCGCCGACGTATTGCACCGTTGCAGTTCCAGCATCGGCATCGCCATGTTCCCCGAGCCCGACGCATCGGCCGACGATGTGCTCAAACGGGCCGACATGGCCATGTACCGTGCCAAGGATGCAGGCCGCAACGGTGTGAGCTTCCATCCCGCCGACAGCATGGCAGAGGCCTGAGCGTACCGCGATATTTATGCCAAGCAAACGCTTGCTATAAATAGTCGATTTTGGTATCGTCGGCGCATGACGCCCGATACCGCGCTCCCCGAATCCCCCCCCAGCACCGCCACCAAGCGCGCACGCGGACGCCCCCGCAAGACCGTGGACGAGCGCGACGACGGCAACCGTCGCCAGGCACTGCTGGCCGCCGCCGCGGCCCTGTTTCGTCAAAAGGGTTTTGCCGCCACCACCACGCGCGACATTGCCGCCGCTGCCGACATGCAAAGCGGCTCGCCGTTCTACCACTTCAAGAGCAAGGACGCCCTGCTCTACGCCGTGATGGAGGAGGGCATGCGCTCGGCCCTGGCACGCCAGCGCGTCGCGGCGCAGGCGCCGGGCTACGCCGATCTGGCGCCGGCGCAGCAACTGCGCACGCTGATCACGGTGCACTTCGATGTGCTGCTGGGCCCGGGCAGCGACTTCGTGCCGGTGATGCTGTACGAGTCGCGCTCGCTGCCGCCGCGCCAGCACAAGGCCTTGGGCCAGTTGATTGCGGAATACGAATCCCTGTGGCTGCCGGTGTTGACCGCCTTGCACACGCGCGGCGAGTTGCGCGCACCGGTGCGCCTGGCGCGGCTGCTGATCCTGGGCGCGCTGAACTGGTCGGTGCAGTGGTTCGACGCCAAGAAGGGCGCGTCGCTGGCCGAACTGACCGATGCCGCCATGGCCCTGTTTCTGAAGGAGAGTTGATGCCTTACCGTTCCGTATTCGCCCCGAACCTGTTCGCGGGCAAGGTCATCGTCGTCACCGGCGGCGGCTCCGGCATCGGGCGCTGCACGGCGCACGAGTTGGCGGCCTTGGGCGCCCAGGTGGTGCTGGTCGGGCGCAAGCTGGACAAGCTGCAGGCCGTGGCCCAGGAGATCGCCGAGGATGGCGGCCGTGCCAGCACCCAGGTCTGCGACATCCGCCAAGAGGAAGCCGTGCGCCAGACGGTCACCAGCATCCTGGCCGCCCACGGCCAGATTGACGGCCTGGTCAACAACGCCGGCGGCCAGTTCATGACACCGCTGGAGGCCATCAGCGCCAAGGGCTGGGAGGCGGTGGTCAACACCAACCTCACCGGCGGCTTTCTGATGGCGCGCGAGTGCTACCTGCAGGCCATGGCCAAGACCGGCGGGGCGATTGTCAACATCGTCGCTGACATGTGGGGCTCCATGCCGGGCATGGGCCACAGCGGCGCGGCGCGCGCTGGCATGGTCAGCTTGACGGAGACGGCCGCGCTGGAGTGGGCGGCCAAGGGCGTGCGCGTGAACGCCGTGGCGCCGGGCTACATCGCCTCCAGTGGCATGGACAACTACCCCCCAGAGGCCGGCCCCATGCTGCGCGAGATGGCCAAGACGGTGCCGACCGGGCGCTTTGGCACCGAGGCGGAAACCGCAGCGGGCATCGTGTTCCTGCTGAGCCCGGCGGCCTCTTTCATCAGCGGCATGACGCTGCGCATCGACGGTGCGCGGCCGCAGGCCCGCATGGGCTGGCCGATGCGCGTGCCCGATGCCCGCATCCAGGCACGCGAGGCGGTCAAGCCGTTTGAAGGCTTCCACCGCGCCCAAACACCGAAGGTGTTTTCCCAATGACGCCGCCCAAAGTGTTTCAAGTCTGATCCCCCAGAAAGCCCCACCATGCAGTTCACCCACGAACACCAGGAAATCCAGAAGACGCTCAAGCGCTTCATCGACGCCGAAATCAACCCCCATGTTGAGGAATGGGAAGATGCCGAGCAATTTCCGGCCCACGAAGTCTTCAAGAAGCTGGGCGACCTGGGCCTCTTGGGCCTGACCAAGCCCGAGGCCTATGGTGGCGCGGGGCTGGACTACAGCTACGGCATGGCCATGGCCGAGACCCTGGGCCACATCGACTGCGGTGGCGTTCCCATGGCCATTGGCGTGCAGACCGACATGTGCACCCCGGCCTTGGCGCGCTTCGGCTGCGAGGAGCTCAAGCGCGAATTCCTGGTGCCAGCCATTGCCGGTGAAGCCGTGGGTTGCATTGGCGTGAGTGAGCCCGGCGCCGGCAGCGACGTGTCGGCCATCAAGACCACGGCGCGCAAGGATGGGGATGATTACGTCATCACCGGACAGAAGATGTGGATCACCAACAGCCTGCAAGCCGACTGGATGTGCATGCTGGTCAACACCGGCGACGGCCCCGCGCACAAGAACAAGAGCCTGGTCATCGTGCCACTGCGCGAGAACGGCAAGCTGCGCCCCGGCATCGAAGTGGCGCGCAAGATCCGCAAGATCGGCATGGCCTCCAGCGACACCGGCCTGCTGTACTTTGACGAAGTCCGCGTGCCGCAGCGCAACCTGATTGGTGTGGAGGGCGCGGGCTTCGTCTACCAGATGCAGCAATTCCAGGAGGAGCGCATGTGGTGCGCCGCGAGCTGCCTGCAAAGCCTGCAGAACTGCATTGACTGGACGGTGGAGTGGGCGCAGGAGCGCAAGATGTTTGGCGCCGCGTTGGCCGACCAGCAGTGGGTGCAGTTCAAGCTGGCCGAGATGAAGACCGAACTGGAGAGCCTGCGTGCGCTGACCTACCGCGCCTGCGAGCTGTACATGCAAGGGCAGGACGTGATGGAGCTGGCCTCCATGGCCAAGCTCAAGGCCGGCCGGCTGAACCGCCTGATTCCCGACGGCTGCCTGCAGTTCTGGGGCGGCATGGGTTACACCTGGGAAAACAAGGTGGCACGCCTGTTCCGCGATGGACGCCTGGGCTCCATCGGCGGCGGTGCCGACGAGGTGATGATGGGCATCATCGCCAAGACCATGGGCGTGGCCAAGCGGCCACAGCGCGCGTGATGGGTACACACGCCGAAGCCATGGACACTGCCGCATCGCAGGCGGAAGATATCCAGCTGCTGGAAGACGCGGCCCGCCGCTTCATCCAGACCGAGGTGGCACCGCATTTGGAGGCGTGGGAGGAAGCCGGCCAGTTTCCGCGCAGCCTGTATGCCCGCGCCGCCGAACTGGGTTGGCTGGGCATGGGCTACCCCGAAGCGCTGGGTGGTACGCCCGCGCCTTGGGCCGTGCGCAATGCCCTGACGATTGCCCTGGCACGCACTGGCGGCAGCGGCGGCTTGCTGGCTAGCCTGTTCAGCCACAACATCGGCCTGCCACCCGTGCTGCGCCACGGCAGCCCGGCCTTGCAACAGCAGGTGATTCCCGATGTGTTGGCCGGGCGCAAGGTCGCTGCCCTATGCATCACGGAGCCCGGTGGCGGCACCGACGTATCGGCGCTGAAGACCACAGCCCGGCTGGACGGCGACCACTATGTCGTGGACGGCGAGAAGGTCTTCATCACCTCTGGCACGCGGGCCGACTGGCTGACGGTGGCCGTGCGCACCGAACCTCTGAACAAGGGCCAGAAACCGGGAGCGGGTGGCATCTCCATGCTGATGGTGCCGGGCGATGCGCCGGGTGTCTCGCGCAGCCCCTTGAAGAAGATGGGTTGGCTGTGCTCGGACACGGCCCACATCCGCTTTGACGGTGTGCGCGTGCCGGCCACTAATCTGGTTGGCGAGGAAGGTGCCGGCTTCAAGATCATTCTCACCAACTTCAATGGTGAGCGCCTGGCTATGTCGGCCATGGCGCTGGGCTTTGCCGAGTGCTGCTTTGATGAGGCCCTTGCCTGGGCGCGCCAGCGCAAGACCTTTGGCACGGCGCTGATCGACCACCAGGTGATCCGCCACAAGCTGATGGACATGAAGATGCGCATCGAGTCCACGCGGGCGTGGCTGAACGCCGTCGCTGCGCGTGCCGATGCCGGTGACCGCGGCGATAAATCCGCCAAGGGAGCCGAATGGGTGGCGCAAGTGTGCCTGCTGAAGAACCACGCCACGCAAACCATGCAGTTCTGCGCGGACCAGGGCGTGCAGATCCTGGGCGGCATGGGCTTCATGCGTGGTACGGCCTGCGAGCGCATCTACCGCGAGGTCAAGGTGATGATGATCGGCGGTGGCGCCGAAGAGATCATGAAGGAGTTGGCATCCCGTCAGCTCGGTCTGTGAGAATGTGTGCATGAACGCCAAAGCCAAGAACGATGCCAAAGCCCCCGCGCCGGTGCGCGAATTCGAGCCCGAATTCGTGCAGGCCCTGAAGAAGATCTTTGAAGAAATGATCGTCTTCAACCAGGTGCTGGGCCTGCGCATCACGCAGATCCGCCCCGAAGAGGTGCGCGGCCAGATCACCATGAAGCCCGAGCTGGTGGGCCACTTCAGCTACAACCGCCTGCACGGCGGCGTCATCAGCGCCAGCCTGGACGCACTGGGCGGCCTGGCCGTCATGGCGGCCATTGGCGCGCGCCACATGGACGAGCCGCCCACGCAGCGCCTGCACCGCTTTGCCAAGCTGGGCACCATCGACCTGCGCATCGACTACCTGCGCCCCGGCATCGGCGAGCAGTTCGAACTGCGTGCCGAGGTCATGCGCCTGGGCTCGCGCGTGGCCTCCACGCGCATGGAGTTCCTGGGAGCGGATGGCAAGTTGCTGTCCACTGGAGCGGGTGCTTACATTGTTTCTTGACAGTTCGGCACGGGCTGTGGGTTGTGCGCCACAACGTGCTGGCGAAGCGATGTTTCGATTACATTGGTGAGCGTTAATTGTTGAGGGAGCCCCCCATGAAATCCACCGCACTACTCATTGCACTGCTGGCTTGCATCGGCCAGGCCCAGGCCGTCCAGTCCTGCGAAGAGCTCAAGACCAAGGTCGAAACCAAGCTCGACGGCAAGGGTGTCAAGGGCTACACGCTGGAGATCGTTGACGCGGACTACTCGGGCGACGCCAAAGTCGTTGGTACCTGCGAAGGCGGCAAGAAGAAGCTGACCTATGCCCGCGCCAAGAAGGCGCAGTGATATCCCACCAGCCGCATCACCTTGCGGCAAGAAGACAAAAGCCACCGCGAGGTGGCTTTGTCGTTTTCGGGACCGCTCCGGTCTATTTTTTGACTGCGGGCGCCGCGGTATTGCCAAAATAGTCGGACACCGTCTTCCACTTGCCGTCCTGGATTTGTGACAGGCGGGAGGCGTCACTGCCCAGGCGCTTGGTGGGTGAGAAAGTCTGCACCGCACCGCCGAAGAAGTCGGGCTCAATGGTCGTGTTGTCCATCACCTTGATGAAGCTGTCTGTGGTCAGGTTCTTGCCCGCACGTCCGGCGGCCGTGGCGAAGCTGGTGATGATGGTGTAGCCGTAGACCGAGAACACGGTGGGATCTTCGTTGAACTTGGTCTTGTATTTGCTGGCCCAGAAGCGGATGGGTTGGGATGCTTCATCCAGGTAGGGGTTCTGCACCGTCATGGTGGCGTATAGGCCGTCCATGGCCTTGCCGCCAAGCTTGTGGATCAGGTCGGTGTAGGCCGCGCTGGAGCCCAGGAAGACCGGGTTGTAACCCAGCTTGCGCGCGGTGGCGATGGTGCCGATGGTCTCGCGGATGATGGTGCCCAACACGATCATGTCGCAGCCACTGGCCTGCAGCTTCTGCACCTGGGACGAAAAGTCCGTCGCGCCGCGTTTGTACGAGGTCTTTTCGGCAAAGTCCATGTTCAGGGTTTTGAGGCCGGCCTCGCCGCCCTTGAGTACTTCCAGCCCAAAGTCATCGTCCTGGTACAGGGTGCAGACCTTTTTGGCCCCCTTTTCCTTGACCAGCTTGGGCACGGCATTGCGCATCTGGTCGTAGTACGTGGCGGCAAACGAGTACTTGAGCTTGTGGAAGGGCTCGTACATTTCGCGCGCGGCGGTGATGGGGAAGAAGTTGATGACGTTCTTTTCGAACTGCACCGGCATGGCGGCCATGTTCTGCGCCGTGCCGATGTGGCCCACCATCATGAAGATTTTGTCCTGGTTGACCAGCTTCTGGGCGGCCAGCACCGCTTTCTTGGGGTCATAACCCGAATCCTCAACGATCAGCTTGATCTTGCGGCCATTGATCCCACCTTGCTCGTTGAGCTCGTCCACCGCCAACAACATCCCCAGCCGCGCCTGCTTGCCAAAACCGGCCAATGGCCCGGAAAGGTCCTGGATGGAACCGAGCACGATGTCGTCCTTGCCAACCCCCTGTTGCTGGGCGCACGCCAGCGTGGCGGTCAGCGCCAGGGTTGTGAGGGTCAGGGCTGCTTTCAATCTCATGGTGTGTCTCCTGGTTGAAATCCGATGGCCGGGTTGTTTGCGCGAACAATACTCCTATTTACTGGCTGGCGTATTCGCTGACCACCTTCCAGCGCCCGTCCTGAATCTGGGCCATGCGCGAGTCGTCACTGCCCAGGCGCCGGGTTGGCGTGAACTTCAGGGCTGGTGAGCCGAACATGTCGCCGGGAATCTTCATGACCTCCATGGCGCGGATGAACTTGCTGGTGTTGGGCCGCTCGCCGGCATCGCGCATGGCGTTGGCGAATACGCTGATGGTGGTGTAGCCAAACACGGAGATGGTGGAAGGGTCTTCGTTGAACTGGGTCTTGTACTTGCTGACCCAGCGGCGCACGCCGGGGTTGGGATCGTCCTGGTAGGGGATTTGCGCGGTCATGGTGGCGTAGAAACCCTCCATGGCCTTGCCGCCCAGCTTGGGAACCAATTCGGTATAGGCGGCGCTGGAGCCGACGAAGATCGGGCTGTAGCCCATCTTGCGCGCGGTGGCGATGGCGCCCACGGTCTCGCGGATGATGGTGCCCAGCACCACCATCTCGCAGCCGCTGGCCTGCATCTTGGCCACCTGGGATGAGAAGTCGGTGGCGCCGCGCTTGAACGAAGCCTTATCGGCCAGTGCCATCTGGCGCGTCTTGAGTCCGTCTTCGGCGCCCTGCAGCACTTCCAGGCCGAAGTCGTCATCCTGGTAGATGGCGCAGATCTTGGTCACATTTTTCTGGCGCACCAGTTTGGGCAGGGAGCTGTGGATCTGCTCGTAGTAAGTGGGCAGCGTGGAGAACTTGAGTCGGTGGAAGGGCTCGTACATGGAGCGAGCCGCCGTGAGCGGGAAGAAATTGATCACGTCCTTCTCGAACTGGACGGGCATGGCGGCCTCGTTCTGCGCGGTGCCGATGTGGCCCAGCATCATGAAGATCTTGTCCTGGTTGACCAGCTTCTGGGCGGCCAGCACGGCCTTCTTGGGGTCGTAGCCGGAGTCTTCCACCAGCAGCTTGATCTTGCGACCATGGATGCCACCGGTCTCGTTGATTTCCTCGATAGCCATCTGCATGCCGTTGCGCGCCTGCTTGCCATAGCCGGAGAGCGGGCCGGAGAGGTCCTGGATGGTGCCGATGAGGATTTCGTTCTTGCTGATGCCTTGGGGGATGGCCTGTGCCATGCACAGGGTGGCCGCAGTCGCCAGGCTGGTGGCTGCGAGAAGGGTCTTGTAGTTCATGGAGGGTGTGGGGTTGATGAATGGTGCGGTGGATCGATCAGCCGTACATGGCGTCGATCTGGCTTGCGTACTTCTTTTCCACCAGCTTGCGCTTGAGCTTCATGGTGGGGGTGAGCTCTTCGTCCTCGGCGGTCAGTTGGGTTTCCAGCAGGAAGAACTTTTTGAGTTGTTCAACCCGGGCGAACTTGTGGTTCACCCGGTCGAGCTCGGATTGGATCAGCGCCTGCACTGCGGGCGCACGGGTCAGGGAGGCGTAGTTGCTGAACGGAATGTCGGCATCCTGCGCAAATTTTTCGACGTTCTCCTGGTCGATCATGATGATCACGGTAAGAAAAGGTCGCTTGTCGCCAATCACCACTGCGTCGGTGATGTAGGGCGAGAACTTCAGGTCGTTTTCCAGCTCGCTGGGCGTGATGTTCTTGCCACCGGCCGTGATGATGATGTCCTTCATGCGGTCGGTGATGCGGAAGTAGCCGTCATCGTCCGCCACGCCCACGTCGCCGGTATGCAGCCAGCCGTCGGCGTCGATGGTCTCGGCCGTCTTCTCCGGCAGGTTCAGGTAGCCGGCAAACACGTTCTTGCCGCGCACCAGGATCTCTCCGGTGGCCGGGGCCAGGCGCACTTCGTTGTAGGTGGCGGCCGGGCCGATGGAGCCCGGTTTCATCCTGCCCACCGGCACGCCGGTGGCGGCGCCGCAGGTCTCGGTCATGCCCCAGACTTCCAACATGGGCACGCCCAGTGCCAGGTACCAACGCACCAGGTCGGGTGAGATGGGTGCTGCACCGGTGACCAGGAAGCGCGCGCGGTGGATGCCGATGAGCTTGCGCACGTTGTCCAGCACCAGCCAGCGCGCCAGCGTGAACTGTGTTTTCTGCCAAGTGCTGACGGGCTGATCGGCCAGAATGCGGTCCGCAATGGCCGTGCCCACGGCTACGCCCCAAGCGTAGGCCATCTGCTGCAGTCGGCTGGACTCCTTCAGGGCAATCATCACGCCGGAGTAGAACTTCTCCCAGACGCGCGGCACGGCGGTGAACACCGTGGGTGCGATCTCGCGCACGTTCTCGGGAATGGTCTCTGGGTTCTCCACGAAGTTGAGCTTGGAGCCGGTGTAGAGCGCAAAGTATTCGCCGCCCATGCGTTCAGCAATGTGGCACAGCGGCAAAAAGCACATGCGCTCGTCGCGCTCATCCTGCGCCACCAGGGTGTTGTAGCCGTGCACGGTGAACACCAGGCCTTGGTGCAGGTGCATGGCGCCCTTGGGCTTGCCGGTGGTACCGGAGGTGTAGACCAGAATGGCCAGGTCCTCGGGCTGGCAGGTGGCCACGCGCTGGTGCAGCGCACCGGGGTGTGTCTGGGCGTATTCGCGACCCAGCGCACACAAGGCATCCAGGCTGATCACGCCGGGGTCGTTCAGCTCGCGCAGGCCCTCCATGTCAAACACCACGATCTTGCGCAGGCCGGGTAGCTGGGCGCGCACCTCCAACGCCTTGTCCAGTTGTTCGTCGTCTTCCACGAACAGCACGCGGGTCGCGGAGTCCTCGCACAGGTACTGCACCTGTGATGGGGCGTCCGTGGGGTAGATGCCGTTGGATACGCCGCCGGCGGACAGCACGGCCAGGTCCGCCAGCACCCACTCGACCACGGTGTTGGCCAGGATGGAGGCGCAGTCGCCCTTGGCAAAGCCCAGGCTCAGCAGGCCATTGCCGATCTCGCCCACGGCCTGCGCGGTTTGTTGCCACGTCCAGCTGCGCCAAAGGCCCAGATGTTTTTGTCGCAGCCAGACCTGGGGACCGCGTCGCTCTACCGCGTTCCAGAATAGGGCGGGAATGGTGTCACCCGGCAAGACGATGTCGGTGCAGGGTTGCATGGAGGCGGTGTTCCAGAGACCGGTCACTACGTTACCTCCAGGTTTTCTTCTTCTTCCAGCGCCGCTCTCCGCGTACGCCGGTTTCCTTCAGGCCCAGGTAGAACTCCTTGATGTCGTCCTTCTCGCGTAGGTGGGCGCAGGTGTCTTCCATGACGATGCGCCCGTTCTCTAGCACATAGCCGTAGTCCGAGGCATTCAGCGCCATGTTGGCGTTCTGCTCGACTAGCAGGATCGTGGTGCCGTGCTCGCGGTTGATACGTACCACGATCTCGAAGATATCCTTGGTGAGTTTGGGGCTCAGGCCCAGACTGGGTTCGTCCAGCAGAATCAGGTCGGGGTTGGCCATGAGCGCACGGCTGATGGCCAGCATTTGCTGCTGCCCGCCGGATAGCAGGCCGGCATCCTGGTGGGAACGCTCTTCCAGGATGGGGAAGTAGCGGTACACGGTCTCCAGGTCGCGCGCCACGCCATCGCGGTCGGTCCGTGTGTAGGCGCCCATCAGCAGGTTGTCGCGCACCGATAGCAGGGGGAACACCTCGCGCCCCTCCGGCACGTGAGACAGGCCCTGCTGCACGATGTGGGCCGGGTCGTTGGCGGTAATGTCTTCGCCCTTGAACTCGATGGAGCCCTTGCGCGGGTCGATGATGCCGGAGATGGTCTTGAGAATGGTGGTCTTGCCTGCGCCGTTGGAACCCAGCACGGTGGCAATCTCGCTGCGGCGCACTTGCAGGCTCACGCCGCGGATGGCCTTGATGGGGCCGTAGGCGCTCTCCACGTTGAGGAGCCTGAGCACCGGCTGGTCGCTGATGGGAGGGGGTGTCTCACTCATACTCTGGTGTGCCCCGGCGATGGGGCGTCGACGTAGCCATTGACCTTGCGCCGCAGGGAGGACACGTCGTCGATGGAACCCAGGTAGGCCTCCACCACGCCGGGGTCGGTCTGCACCTCACGCGGCGTCCCCATGGCCAGCATCTCGCCCTGGTTCATGGCTAGCACCCGATCCGACACCTTGGATACCAGGCTCATGTCGTGCTCCACCATCAGCACGGTCACGCCCAGTTCGTGCTGGATGTCCTGGATCCAGAATGCCATGTCGTCGGTTTCTTCGACGTTGAGGCCGCTGGAGGGTTCGTCCAGCAACAGCAGGCGCGGCTCGGTGCACAGGGCGCGGGCCAGCTCCACCACCTTGCGCACACCATAGGGCAGACCGGCCACCAGTGCATCGCGGTGGTGCTGCAGGTCGAGGAAGTCGATGACCTCCTCGGCCTTCTCACGTGCTTTCAGTTCGGCCTCGCGCACCTTGGAAGTGAAGAACAGGTCTTGTAGCAGGCTGCTGCTGCGGTGCGTGTGGCGGCCGATCAGCAGGTTGTGCAACACCGAGGCATGCTCGAACAGTTCGATGTTCTGGAAGGTGCGTGCAATGCCCAGTGAGGCCACGGCCTGCGGTGCCTGCTGCGTCAGGTTGAGCCGGCCCTTGGGCCCCAGGTAGGTGATCTCGCCGCTGGTGGGGGTGTAGATGCGACTGATCAGGTTGAACACCGTAGTCTTGCCGGCCCCATTGGGGCCGATCAAGGTGAAGACCTCGCCCTGCTGGACGTCAAAGCTGACGCGGTTGACCGCCAGCACGCCGCCGAAGCGCACGCTCAGGTCCTTGGCAGAAAGGAGTATGTCGGTCATTTCAAGCGATCCGATTTCTGGAAGGACTTCTGCCGCTTGAACATACCCTTGCGGTAGAACGGAAACATCTGCAAGTAGGTACGAATCTTCAGCCAGCGCCCATACAAGCCCATGGGCTCAAACAGCACAAAGGTGATCAACACCAGGCCATACACCAAGCCCTGCAGGCCCGGCGCCTGGCCGACGGTGGCGGGCAGGAAGTCCTTGACCTGGGCGATGACCTGCGGCATGGCGATCAAGAAGATGGCACCGAGGAAGGCGCCGTGCACGGAGCCCACGCCGCCGATCACGATCATCAACAACAGATCAATGGATTGCAGGATGTTGAACTGATCGGGCGAAATGAATTGCAGGTTGTGCGCATAGAGCGCGCCCGCCACGCCGGCCAGTGCGGCCGAGATGGCGAACGACAGCGTCTTGTAGTAGGCCAGATGGATGCCCATGCTCTGTGCCGAAATCTCGGAGTCGCGGATGGCTACAAAGGCGCGCCCGGTAGGTGCGCGCAGGAGGTTGAGAATGCCCAACGTAGCCGTCACGGTGATCACCAGACATAGAAAGTAGAACTCTGTGCCGCTCTCCAGTACCCAGCCAAACAGATTGGGCTTGGCGATGTGGATGCCGGCATTGCCACCGGTGACCGATTCCCAGCGCGCCAGGACCTCTTCCACGATGAAACCGAAGGACAGGGTGGCGATGCCCAGATAGATGCCCTTCACCCGCAGTGCCGGCAGACCCACCACCAGGCCCACCGCGGCGGCCAGACCGGCGGCGCAAACGATGGCAATGGGAAATGGAATGCCGGCGTTGGTCATCACGGCATGTGTGTAGGCGCCCACCCCCAGAAAGGCGGCATGGCCCATGGAGAACAGGCCGGTAAAGCCAGCCAGCAGCATCAGCCCCAGGCCGGCAACGGAGTAGATCAGCACCAGCGTGAGCTGGGCCAGCCAGTACTCGGCGAACAACCACGGCGCCACAAACAGCAACAGTAACAGCGCGCTGTACCAGAAGACGTGGCCGCCATGCTTGGCCAGCCGGATGTCCTGCGCGTAATCGGTTTTGAATAGGAATCTCATACCTTCTTACGCAGCTTTTCACCGAACAGGCCATTGGGCTTGACCATCAACATGACCAGCACCACGATGTAGGCGGCGGTGTCCTTGAAGCCATCGGGCAGATAGAAGCCCGAGAGCGATTCCACAATGCCAATCACCAGCCCACCCACAATCGCACCGGGCAGGCTGCCAAAGCCGCCCACCACCGCGGCTGGGAACGCCTTGAGACCAATGAAGCCCATGTTGGCGTGCACAAAGGTGATGGGTGCCAGCAGCAGGCCTGCAATGGCCGATACCGCAGCCGCCAGACCCCAGGCCAAGCCGTTGAGCCGCTGCACGGGAATGCCCATGTAGTAGGCCGCCAACTGGTTCTGCGATGCGGCCTGCATGGCGACGCCGAGCTTGCTGTAGCGAAACAGCGCATACAGCAGCGCACACAAAACGGCGGTGGCACCGATCACCGCCATGTGCTCCACATTCAGTACCAGTGCGCCCACGCCGAATTCATTGCCCCCGATCTTCCAGATCTCATCCTTGTACGGTACGGGAAGCGCTTGTGTGTCGGTGCCAATGCCCGGCAGCATGGTGATGGCGCCGCGCGCCACATAGCCGATGCCGATGGTCAGCATCACCACGGAGAAGGCCGGCTGGCCCAGGATGGGCCGGATCACCACGCGTTCCAGCAGCAAGCCGAACAGGGCCATGGCAGCGATGGCGCAGACCACAGCCAGCCAATAAGGGAAGCCCAACAAGGTCATGCCTACTAGTCCACCGAACGCGCCCAGCATCATCAACTCCCCCTGGGCGAAACTTACGGTTTCAGTGGCCTTGTAGATCAGCACAAAACCCAACGCAATCAGGCCGTAGATGCACCCCTGTGCGATCCCGCTGATCACCAGTTGAAGGAACAGCACGTTGTCTCCTGTTATTTTTGGCTTCCCGGTTATAGCCGCAGGACTCTAATTCAGCGATAGGGTTCTTACGGATGCTTCTGTCTCCCATGAGACTGTGTAATCGACTGCATGCAAACCCCCGTAGAAACCCGCAAGCACGGCCCCATCACCGTCGTAACACTGAACCGTCCCGATGTGCGCAACGCCGTGGACGGCGATACCGCGCTACGTTTGTACGAGGCCTTTGTGGCGTTTGATGCGGATGCCGAGGCCCGCGTCGCGGTGTTTCATGGCGCGCATGGGCACTTCTGCGCGGGTTGGGATTTGCAGGCCGGTGCGCGGCTGGCACAGCAACTGCATCACGACTCGGACCCATTCGCTGCGTTGGCCTTCTCGCCGGCCGACTATGGCGCTGCTGGTCCCGGTCCTGCAGGACCTATGGGGCCGTCGCGTTTGCTGTTGTCCAAACCGGTGATCGCCGCGGTCAGCGGCGCTGCCGTTGCCGGCGGTATGGAGTTGGCCCTGTGGTGCGATATGCGGGTGATGGAGGACGATGCCTACATGGGCGTGTTCTGCCGTCGCTTCGGCGTGCCACTGATCGACGGTGGCACCGTGCGTCTGCCGCGTTTGATTGGCATGGGCCATGCCATGGACTTGATCCTCACGGGGCGCAAGGTGGAGGCGCTTGAAGCGCTACGCATGGGCTTGTGCAACCGCGTGGTGCCCAGTGGCACGGCATTGGAGGCGGCTATCGCATTGGCCGAGCAACTGGCTGCGTTTCCGCAAGCGACCATGCTGGCCGACCGCGCCAGTGCCTATGCGCAGTGGGACCTGCCCCTACACGAAGCACTGCACCAGGAATGGGCGCGCGGTAAGGCCTGTATCGCGCAGGGGCTGGAGGGGGCCGCCCGCTTCGCAGCGGGTGCGGGGCGGCACGGAAAGTTTTAGTCCGCAGGCGTCAGATCACGCCGTTGCGCTGAGGTTTGTGCCGTCGGCAGGTGTCCTCGGCCGCCAGGCACCTGAATCGGGAGCTCCCACCCAGACGTGGCCGCCGCCACTGACAATGTGGCCATACTGGTCCACGCTGTACCCATCAGTGCCCCGGTAGAGAGAGATGTCCATATTGGCATAGGCGCTATTCGTGCTCTCGGCCTTGGTGACGCCAAGGCCAACCATCATATTGTTCACCGCGCCAACGCCCAGCCCCAACTCCGAGGCCTTCTGGAAGATCTGGCTCTGCGTGGGGTTGCTGGAGAAGAAGGTTTGCATTTCACTCTTGGTCACAGCGCGTCCCAGGGTGGGGGAGAAGTAGGAGGTCCAGCCGCCATTCTTGCCGCCGCCGATATCGGCGCCCAAGCGGTTGGCCGCGTCCACGTACATGGTCTCCAATACGGGCGCGCTGATTTGGCTCATGTTCATGCCAATGCCGGTCGCCTGAAACTGCACCATTTGTGCCGCATTGAGGCCCAGCGATTTGACCTTGGCCGTGACTTGTGCATCGGTCGGGTTGGTTGCGTAAAACGCCTTGATGTCGGCGGTCGCTGGCATGGCCTTGTCCGTTGAAACGCCTTGGATGGTGGACTTGGGCGCCGTTGTGAGAACGCCTTGTGCGTTCCAGGCGTAACCATTGCCGGTGTTGGCGACAAAACCCTCGATCTGGTCGCGTAGTGCCTGGTCACTGGTTGTGCCAAGGCCGCCCACGGTCATGGCCTTGTCAATCTGGTCTTCGGTGAGGCCCAGTTCGGCGGCCTTGTCGGCAATCTGTTGGGCGCTGGGCTTGCCGGCAAAGAAGCTTTTGACCTCGGCATCGGTGTAGCGGGTGCCATTGCTGACTTGCGTCAACGTGTCGGCGAAGGACGTGCCCGTGGCATCGCTGGCGGCGGTGCTCTTGGCGCCGGAGGATGTGGCGTTGCTGGTGGCAGTGGCGTTTTGCACGTTGGAAATGGACATCATGCTTCCTTTTCACAGGGCGGCTGGGTACCCCCAAGGGACGGGGATGGCCTATGGCCCAATGTTTGGAAACGATTCTGCGCAACATTGTCCGCAGCAAAGCCGGAATAAGGCCGCCCAAAGCCCGTCAATACCTGGTTTTGCCGGACGGGCCCGGTGCAGCGGGCGCCGTTCCGTCAGGCTTGGTGTGGAATTTCCCGCGGACGGCCGTTGTCGTCGATGGCCACGTAGGTCAGCGTGGCCTCGGTCACCTTGATGTACTGGCCCTGGGTGCGAAAGCGTTCGGCATAGACCTCCACCTTGACGGTGATGGAGGTGCGGCCGATGCGGCTGACCTTGGAGAAGAAGCTCAGGATGTCACCGACCCGCACCGGCTGCTTGAAGATGAATTCGTTCACCGCCACCGTGGCCATGCGCCCCTGGGTGTAGCGTGCCGGAATCACTGACCCCGCCAGGTCCACCTGGGCCATGACCCAGCCGCCGAAAATGTCGCCATTGGCATTGCAATCGGCGGGCATGGGAATGACTTTGAGGACCAGCTCCTCGTCGGTGGGCAATTGGACGCTGTCGGGGCTTGAATTGGAAGACATGGGCACAATCCTACTCGTTTGTACACAAGGATAGCCACCCATGCGCTCCCACGAGCTTCGATCACCCGCGCCACCCGCCGTTGGCGTTCCTGCCAATGCCGCAGCGCCCAAGTCCGACTGGAAGACGCTCCAGCGCCTGTTCCCCTACCTGTGGACCTACAAATGGCGCGTCATGATCGCGTTGGCCTTCATGGTGGCGGCCAAGCTCACCAATGTGGGTGTGCCCTTGCTGCTCAAGCGACTGGTGGACAGCATGAGTCTTCAACCAGGCGACGTGCAGGCCGTTCTGGTGGTGCCGGTGGCCCTGCTGTTCGCCTATGGGGCGCTGCGCCTGTCCACCACTTTGTTTACCGAACTGCGCGAACTGGTGTTCTCCAAGGCCACGCAGGGCGCGGCGCGCAGTATTGCCCTGCAGACCTTTGAACACCTGCATGGCCTGAGCCTACGCTTCCATCTGGAGCGCCAGACCGGCGGCATGACGCGCGACATCGAACGCGGCGTGCGCGGCATCGAGTCGCTGATCTCGTTCTCGCTGTTCAGCATCCTGCCCACGCTGATCGAGGTCGTGATGGTGCTGAGCATTCTGGGCTACAAGTTCGACATCTGGTTCGCCTGGATCACGTTGGGCGCATTGTTGCTCTACATTGCCTTCACCGTGTCCATCACCGAATGGCGCACCCAGTTCCGTCGGCAGGCCAATGAGTTTGATTCGGCTGCACACACCCGCGCCATCGACTCCCTGTTGAACTACGAGACCGTCAAGTATTTCAACAACGAGTCCTTCGAATCCAAACGCTATGACCAGAGCCTGGAGCGCCTGCGCAAGGCGCGCCTGAAGGCGCAGACCACGCTGTCGCTGCTCAATGCCGGCCAGCAGCTCATCATCGCCGTTGGCCTGGTGGCCATGCTGTGGCGCGCCACCCAGGGCGTGGTGGATGGGCGCATGACGCTGGGCGACCTGGTCATGGTCAACGCCTTCATGATCCAGCTCTACATCCCGCTGAATTTCCTGGGCGTGATCTACCGCGAGATCAAGCAGAGCCTGACCGACCTGGAAAAAATGTTCGCGCTGATGGAACGCGAGCGCGAGATCGCCGACGTGCCCGGCGCCCAGCCGCTGCAATTGGGTGAACAGACGTCACTCGCCTTTGAGAACGTGAGCTTTGCTTACGACCCCAGCCGCCCCATCCTGCACCACCTGAGCTTCGAGGTGCCGGCGGGCAAGACGGTGGCCGTGGTCGGCCCCTCCGGCGCCGGCAAGTCCACGTTGGCGCGGCTGCTGTTTCGCTTCTACGACGTGAGCAACCCGCAGGAGGGGGGGCGCATTCGGATCAACGGGCAGGACATCAAGCAGGTCACCCAGTCCAGCGTGCGCCAGGCCATCGGCATCGTGCCGCAGGACACGGTGCTGTTCAACGACACGGTGGAATACAACATCGCCTACGGCAAGCCCGGCGCCAGCCGCGCCGCGGTGGAGGAGGCCGCCGCCTCGGCACACATCCACAGCTTCATCGCCGCCACGCCCAAGGGCTACGCCACCATGGTGGGGGAGCGCGGGCTCAAGTTGTCCGGTGGCGAGAAGCAGCGCGTGGCCATCGCCCGCACGCTGCTGAAGAACCCGCCCATCCTGATCTTCGACGAGGCCACGTCGGCTTTGGACTCCGCCAACGAACGTGCCATCCAGGCCGAACTGCAGAACGTGGCCCGCAACAAGACCACGTTGGTCATCGCGCACCGTCTGTCCACCGTGGTGGACGCGCACGAAATCCTGGTCATGGATGCGGGCCGCATCGTCGAGCGCGGCAACCACACCGCGCTACTGGCCCTGAATGGGCGCTACGCGCAGATGTGGGCGCTGCAGCAGCAGGGTGGCGAGTAGGCGGGCCTACAGTTCGGAGGCATCCGGGGTCACGTGCGGCGCGTAGACGATCAACGCCGCGCAGCGCTCCCCGGTTCGGGTCAGCACCAGCCGGGCCTCGGCCTCACCCAGGGTCCAGAGCGTCGTGTGTTGTTGCGTGCTGGCATCCATGGCGTCGTCTGATGCCAGGGTGGCCGGGCCAAAGCGCTGCGCAATCGGATCCGCCAATGCGCTCAGCCGCGCGGGCTGGCATTCGCCTGGCATGCGCGAAGCCCAGCGCTGTTCGATGCGCTGCACATTGCCGGCTTGCATGAAGACAACGGTGTCCAACACCAGGCCCAGTGGGTTGGTCTCAGTGATGGTCCACAGCCCGCGCAAGCCGCGCGGGCCTTGGAGCGGCTTGCTCGGTCGACGCAGGTCGGGCAGGCGTGTCAGCAATTCGGACTCGCTCAACCCCAGCAGGGACTCGCTCACGCGCGGTGCGGTTTGCGCGGTTGCGCCGAAGGCGATGCCCACGCTGGCGATGAGCGCGCCCAGCGCGTGCCGCGTGCGGCGGGGTGTGGTGGGAGATGGAGCGGTTCGCATGGTGTGGGGGACCGCTATTGTGCCGTGCCAGGGCAGTGGGAATTGCTCTTCATGCATTCCGCGCATAATTTAGGCCATGGAAACCAAATGGCTTGAAGATTTCGTCTCCCTGGCTGAAACCCGCAGTTTCAGCCGCTCCGCGCAGTTGCGCCACGTCACCCAGCCCGCCTTCTCGCGGCGCATCCAGTCGCTGGAGGCCTGGGCCGGCACCGACCTGGTGGACCGCAGCAGCTATCCCACGCGCTTGACGCCCGCGGGCGAGACCCTGTACGACCAGTCCATGGAGGTGCTGCAGGCGCTGCAGAGCACACGCGCCATGCTGCGCGGCCACACCTCGGCGGCGCAGGATGTGATCGAGTTTGCCGTGCCGCACACCCTGGCCTTCACCTTCTTTCCGGCCTGGGTGTCCAGCTTGCGCGAAACCTTTGGGCCGATCAAGAGCCGGCTGATCGCGCTGAACGTGCACGACGCGGTGATGCGCATGGTCGAAGGCAGTTGCGACCTGCTGATTGCCTACTACCACCCTTCCCAGCCGTTCCAACTGGACACGGACCGTTATGAAATGGTCAGCCTGGGTGAGGAGGTGGTGGCGCCATATGTCAAACCCGACAGCAACGGTGCACCGATGTTCCAGCTGCCCGGGCGCGTGGGCCAACCCTTGCCCTATCTGGGCTACGCACCCGGCGCCTACCTGGGTCAGATGGTGGAACTGATCCTCAAGCAGACCAATACCGCCATCCATTTCGACCGCGTGTACGAGACCGACATGGCCGAAGGCCTGAAGGCCATGGCGCTGGAAGGGCATGGCATTGCCTTTCTGCCGCACAGCGCCGTCAAGAAGGAATTGCGTGCCAAGCGCCTGGTGAGTGCTCAGCCGGCCAATGCCAAGGGCCTGGAGATCACCATGGACGTGCGCGTCTACCGCGAAAAACCCAGCCTCAAGGATCTCTCCCGCGCGGGCGGGGCCGGCGGGCGCGGCGCCAGCAGCCCCAAGAGCAGCGCCCAGGCGCTGTGGGACTACCTGGTGGCCCAGGCCGCCCGCAACACCAAATAACCCTTGCTTCCCATGACCATCAACACCATTACCCTGACCCGACCCGACGACTGGCACTTGCACGTGCGCGACGGCGACCCGCTACGCACCGTGGTGCCGCACACCGCCGCGCAGTTTGGCCGCGCCATCGTCATGCCCAACCTGAAGCCGCCGGTCACGACCGCGGCCCAGGCTCTCGCCTACAAGGCACGCATCCAGGCCGCCGTGCCCGCGGGAGTAGCCTTCGAGCCGCTAATGACGCTCTACCTCACGGACAACCTGCCCGCCGATGAAATCGCCCGTGCCAAGGATGCGGGCGTCGTCGCCTGCAAGCTGTACCCGGCCGGTGCCACCACCAACAGCGACGCGGGTGTGACCGATCTGCGCAAGACCTACAAGACGCTGGAGGCCATGCAAAAGGCCGGCCTCTTGCTGCTGGTGCACGGCGAGGTGACATCCAGCGACATCGACCTGTTCGACCGCGAGGCGGTGTTCATCGACACCCAGCTCATTCCTCTGCGCCGCGACTTCCCCGAGCTGAAGATCGTGTTCGAGCACATCACGACCAAGGAGGCCGCGCAGTACGTGCAGGCGGCGGACCGCTTCGTCGGCGCCACCATCACCGCCCACCACCTGCTCTACAACCGCAACGCCATCTTCACCGGCGGTATCCGCCCGCACTACTACTGCCTGCCGGTGTTGAAGCGCGAAACGCACCGCCAAGCCCTGGTGCAGGCGGCCACCAGCGGCTCCAACAAATTCTTCCTGGGCACCGACAGCGCGCCGCACGCCGTGCACCTGAAGGAACACGCCACCGGCTGCGCCGGCTGCTACACCGCCTTCAACGCCATGGAGCTGTACGCCCAGGCCTTTGACGTGGCCGGCGCAATGGACAAGCTGGAAGGCTTTGCGTCGTTTCACGGTGCCGATTTCTACGGACTGCCTCGCAATACCGGCACCATCACGCTGCGCCGTGAGAGCTGGACCGTGCCCGAGGGCTTTGCCTTTGGCGAGGCAGAGCTCAAGCCGCTGGGTGCTGGTGAGTCCGTGCCGTGGCGCATAGCCTGAAACCTTGCGGGACAGACCTTCAGCTCTGTCCTCAACTGTCTGGGATCGACTGGTCCGCACCCTGGCTGGCGCCCTTTGTGCAGCCAGGGCAGGCCATCGCTGAGCAGGTACTGGCCGGGCGGACCAACGCCGAGGCACTGAACGCCGCCTGGACACCGCGTGCGACGACGGTGCGCTTTGTGCCCCAAGGCGAACTGCCGCCGGGCATGGCCTACGAAGGCTATATTTTTGATAGCGACTGCTGCCCAACCCGCGAGGGCTTGCACGATTTTTTCAATGGGCTCGCCTGGCTGGCCTTTCCGAAGACCAAGCGCCGCCTCAACCACCTGCATGTGGCCCAGATCGCGCAAACCGGCATCCAGCCGGTGCGTGGTCCGGCACGCGACGGGCTGACCCTGTTTGACGAAAACGCCGCATGGTTCCACGGGCCCGATGCGCTGTGGGATGCGTTGGTCGCCAAGGACTGGCAGCGCCTCTTTGTCGACCTGCATGCGCAATGGGCGCAGGTGCATCTGGTCCTGTTCGGTCACGCCCTCTTGGAAAAGCTGGTGCAGCCGCGCAAGCCCATCACCGCCCACGTGTACCGGGCGCGCTCCAACACGGCTGCGTTGGACGACCTAGATGCCTGGATGGCCGCCGACCTGAGCGCCGAGAAACTGGCAGCCAAGCCTTTCGCCCATCTGCCGGTGCTGGGTGTGCCGGGGTGGTGGGTGGCTAATGGCGACCCGGCCTTCTATGCCGATGCCAGCGTATTCCGCGTGCCGCGCCCGGCCCAGGAGATGGCTGGGGCCTGAGTGCCAAGTCCCCAGCTCAATTGGGCTTTTTGATCGCCCAAGCGGTTGATTTGACGCCATTCGACCTTACCATTGGCGCCGACACGCCCTGCATGGGCGGCTTAGCCTTTTCGAGGAAACCATGAAACGCATTCTTTTGTTTGTCCTGACCAATGTCCTGGTCGTCGCCGTGCTCGGCGTCGTCGCCAGCCTGCTGGGCGTCAACCGCTACCTGACGGCCAACGGCCTCAATCTGGGCGCCCTGCTGGGCTACGCGCTGGTGATGGGCTTTGGCGGCGCCATCATCTCGCTGCTCATCAGCAAGCCCATGGCCAAGTGGAGCTCTGGCGTGCGTGTGATCGAACAGCCGCAGAACGCCGACGAAGCCTGGATCGTCGACACCGTGCGCAGGCTGGCCGACAAGGCCGGCATCGGCATGCCCGAGGTCGGCATCTTTGAAGGCGACCCCAACGCCTTTGCCACCGGCGCCTTCAAGAACTCGGCTCTGGTGGCCGTTTCCACCGGCCTGCTGCGCGGCATGACGCAAGACGAGATCGAGGCCGTGATCGGCCACGAGATCGCCCACGTCGCCAATGGCGACATGGTGACCATGACCCTGATCCAGGGCGTGATGAACACTTTCGTGGTGTTCCTCAGCCGCGTCATCGGTTACGCGGTGGACAGCTTCCTGAACAAGGGCGACGAGCGCCGCTCCGGCCCCGGTATTGGCTACATGATCACCACCCTGGTGCTGGACATCGTGCTCGGCTTTGCCGCCGCCATCGTGGTGGCCTGGTTCTCGCGCCAGCGTGAATACCGTGCAGACGCCGGCTCGGCCCAGTTGCTGGGCCGTAAGCAACCCATGATCAATGCCCTGGCCCGCCTGGGAGGCATGGCGCCGGGCGAGCTGCCCAAGAGCGTGGCGGCCTTTGGCATCACCGGCAGCATTGGCCAACTGTTCTCCACCCACCCGCCGATCGAGGAGCGCATTGCCGCGCTCCAGCACCAGCAACAGTAAACGTCAGCCCAGCTGCGCTGGCCCGGTTTCCCCACTGGTGCGCAGCACCAGGTCGGCCAGCATCTCGCTGGATACATCCAACCGGCTGGACAGGATGCGGGCGATGTTGCGGTAGATGACGTGGGCGCTGTCGGAGTAGGCGTCCACGCGCTCGCGGTCAAAGCGCATGGTCACGCTGTCGCGCAGGGCCCGTACCGAGGCCGTGCGCAAGTGGTTGCCCACCAAGGCCATCTCGCCAAAGCACTCGCCGGCACTGAGCTTGGCCAATGTCACGGTGCGATCACCGCGTTTCTTCTCCACCACCACTTCGCCAGAAATCAGCACGTGGAAGGAGCTGCCGATGTCGCCCTCGTTGAACACCACGGCGTCGGCCTTGTGCGGCATGTGCTCGGCCATGGCCAGGGTACTCATCAGGCAGTCGTGCGTCATGCCCTGGAACACCTTCACCTTGGCGGCGATTTTCTGCACGATGGCGGCGTCCAGATTCAGGCCCGCCGGGCGCTGGATGATGTCCGCGCGCACGTTCTCGGCGAGGATTTTGACGACGGCTGGATCGACCTTCATGGCCTGCGATAGTACACCGCAGCCTATTCCCTTGCCATGTCAGCCGCCGGAAGTGATCAGGTTGCGCGCAATCGCCTCGGCCACCTTGATGCCGTCCACCCCGGCAGAGAGGATGCCGCCGGCGTAGCTTGCGCCCTCGCCGGCTGGGTAGAGGCCGCGCACATTGGTGCACTGCAGGTCCTCGCCGCGCGGGATGCGGATGGGGCTGGAGGTGCGGGTTTCCACGCCGGTGAGCACGGCATCCTGCATGTCGTAGCCCTTGATCTTGCGGCCGAACACGGGCAGTGCCTCGCGCATGGCCGCAATGGCGTAGTCGGGTAGCGCAGGTGCCAGATCGCCCAGATGCACACCGGGCTTGTACGACGGCTGCACGCTGCCAAAGGCGGTGGACGCCCGCGCCGCCAGAAAGTCACCCACCAACTGGCCCGGCGCCTCGTAGGTGCTGCCGCCCAGCACGTAGGCGCGTGACTCCAACTGGCGCTGCAGGTTGACGCCGGCCAGTGGGTGCACGGCCGCGGGGTCTTGTGCGCGCATCTCTGCAGCCTCTTGCGCATAACGCTTGCCGCGTGCCTCGCCCCAGGCGTGCACGAAGGCGGCCTCGTCCTGCGGGTAGTCGCTGGGTTCAATCGCCACCACCATGCCGGCGTTGGCGTTGCGCTCGGCGCGAGAATACTGGCTCATGCCATTGGTCACCACGCGCTCGGGTTCGCTGGTGGCGGCCACCACGGTGCCGCCGGGGCACATGCAGAAGCTGTACACGGCGCGGCCGTTCTGGGCGTGGTGCACCAGCTTGTAGTCGGCCGCACCCAACAGTGGGTTGCCGGCATGGCGGCCCCAGCGCGCCTTGTCGATCACGCTTTGCGGATGCTCGATGCGAAAGCCCACCGAGAAGGGCTTGGCCTGCATGGCCACGCCGTGCTCGTACAGCATGGCAAAGGTGTCGCGCGAGCTGTGGCCCAGGGCCATGACGGCGTGGTGCGTCGCCAGCGTGTAGTGGCTGCCATCTACAGCGTTTTCGACATCCAGTCCCCGCAAAATGTGCGTGGAGTGCTCCTGATTCAATAGCACATCAACGACCCGATGGCCGAAGCGCACCTCGCCACCCAGGGCGATGATTTGCTCGCGGATGCCTTCCACCACCTTGACCAGCTTGAAGGTGCCGATGTGGGGGTGTGCCTCGTACAGGATCTCGGGTGGGGCGCCATGCACCACGAATTCCTGCATCACCTTGCGCCCCAGAAAGCGCGGGTCCTTGATCTGGCTGTAGAGCTTGCCGTCGGAGAACGTGCCGGCGCCGCCTTCGCCGAATTGCACATTGCTTTCGGGGTTCAGCGTCTTCTTGCGCCACAGGCCCCAGGTGTCCTTGGTCCGCTGGCGCACCGTGGGGCCGCGCTCCAGCACGATGGGCTTGAATCCCATCTGCGCCAGCAGCAGCGCGGCAAACATGCCGCAGGGGCCAAAACCCACAACCACCGGGCGCTCGGCCAGGTCGGCCGGGGCCTGGCCCACCGGGTGGTAGGCCATGTCGGGGGTGGGGAGGATGTGCGGGTGCTCCTCGAACCGCTGCAGCAGCGCGGCCTCGCGCGTAGGGTCGGCCAGGGTCAGGTCCACGATGTAAACCACCAGTAGATCGGTCTTGCGGGCGTCGAAGCTGCGCTTGAACACCTCCAGCGTGGCGATGTCGACGGGCGTCACGCCCAGGGCCGTGGCGGCCAGGGCCTTGAGGGCCTCTACCGGATGCGGCGCGGGGGCGCGGTCGGCCTCGGTTTCGGTGGGCGCGTCTGCGGCGCGGCGGGCCTCCACGGGCACGGCGGAGAGCGGGAGTTTGAGTTCGGTGAGGCGGATCATGGGGCAGGCTCGTGGTTATCAAGCAGGGCGCCAATGATACGGCTTGCCATGGGGCACCGGTGTGCCTAGGATTGAAGGGATGAGTGGCAGGAGGACTATCGTGTTGCGACGCATGCTGGGGTTGGGATTGGTGGGTTTGGTGCTGGCGGGTTGCGCCTCGGTGCGTACGGTGGAGAGCGAGGTGCAGACCTTTTCCACCCTGGCCGCGCTGCCGGCTCAGGCAACCTATCGTTTTGAGCGCCTGCCCTCCCAGCAAGCGCAGCCGCAACGCCAACTGCAGGTGGAGGGCATGGCCGAGCAGGCGCTGGCGCTGGTGGGCTTGCGCCGCGATGAAGCACAGGCGCATTACACCGTGCAACTGGGCGTGCGTGTGGAACAGGAAGATCGGCTCGACTGGAGCGACGCTTGGTGGTACGGGCCGGGCCTGCATAGCTGGCGCTACGGTCATCTGGGGCGCTGGCCCGGGCCCTGGGCCCACGCCACGCCCTGGTACCAGCGCGAGGTCAGCCTGGCCCTGCGCGACACCGCCACCGGGCAGGTGGTGTACGAGACCCATGCGCTGGAAGAGGGCCTTTGGAGCGACACCGCCAACCTGCTGCCGGTCCTGTTCCGCTCTGCCCTGACCGATTTTCCGGCGCCCAGCCCGGGCGCACACCCGCGCCGGGTGGAGCTGCCGCTGCCGTAGTTGGCCTCGGGGAGGCTCAGGTGGGCAGGAAGCCCTCGATCGACAGGTAGCGCTCGCCGGTGTCGTAGTTGAAGCCCAGCACCGTGGCACCAGCCGGCAGGTCGGGCAGCTTTTGCGCAATGGCCGCCAGCGTGGCGCCGCTGGAGATGCCCACCAGAATGCCTTCCTGCGCTGCGCAACGGCGGGCGTATTCGCGGGCTGGCTCGGCGTCGACCTGGATCACGCCGTCCAGCAACTCGGTCTTGAGGTTGGTCGGGATGAAGCCCGCGCCAATGCCTTGGATCGGGTGCGGGGACGGCGCGCCGCCGCTGATCACGGGTGACTGCGACGGCTCCACCGCATACACCTTGAGCTGCGGGAACTTGGCCTTGAGCACCTGGGCCACGCCGCTGATGTGGCCGCCGGTGCCCACGCCGGTGATCAGGGCGTCGATGCCACCCGGGAAGTCGGCCAGGATTTCCTGGGCCGTGGTGCGCACGTGCACCTCGATGTTGGCCGGGTTTTCAAACTGCTGCGGAATCCAGGCGCCGGGCGTGGCAGCGGCCAGTTCCTGGGCGCGGGCGATGGCGCCCTTCATGCCCTTTTCGCGCGGCGTCAGGTCGAAGGTGGCGCCATAGGCCAGCATCAGGCGGCGGCGTTCGACCGACATGCTGTCGGGCATCACCAGGACCAGCTTGTAGCCCTTGACCGCGGCCACCATGGCCAGGCCGACGCCGGTGTTGCCCGAGGTGGGTTCGATGATGGTGGCGCCGGGCTTCAAGGCGCCGCTTTTTTCCGCATCTTCCACCATGGAGAGGGCGATGCGGTCCTTGATAGAGCCGCCCGGGTTGGCGCGCTCGGACTTGATCCACACGTTGTGCGTGCTGCCGAACAGGCGGTTGATGCGCACATGGGGCGTGTTGCCAATGGTTTGCAGGATGTTGTCGGCTTTCATTGCAGGCTCCGGTAAGTGGTCGGTAGGGAAATTGCAGCGCAATTGTGGACGAGTTGTTCTATCGCTTTGGGTATATCCATATCCGTAGCAGCGATAATCGCAGGGTGAAGCCCACCAGACCACCGCTGGTGCAATCTGGGAAACCAGGCACTGGAGGAACGTCCGGACTGCACAGGGCAGCGTAGCAGCTAACGGCTGTCCACCGACCAGTCGGTCACGCAAGTGACAGGCCCTAAGGTGAGGATCAGAGCAACAGAGACGAGCCGATTGAGTTCGGGTGAAACGGGCAATCTCTACGCGCAGCAATACCAAGTAGGCACACGTTGACGGGGCCCCCGGAGTGTGCGGGTAGGTAGCACCGAGCCGTCGGGTGACCGGCGGCCCAGAGTAATGGTGGTCACATGGGGGAAACCCCATGCACAGAATCCGGCTTATCGGTGGGCTTCACACTTTATTTGATGTATGGTTAGGGTTATGTTCCCCACGTCACGAGGAGGCACCATGCGACCCATACTGGAATTGTTGAAGCGGCGTCCCCCCGGCAACTGGAGCCTGAGCCCCCACGACAGTGTGTTCGACGCGCTCAAGACGCTGGCGGACCACAATGTCGGCGCCCTCATGGTGCTGGAAGGTGGCAAGCTGATGGGCGTGTTTTCCGAGCGCGACTACACCCGCAAGATCGCCCTGGCCGGCAAGTCGTCCAAGGACACCAAGGTCCAGGACATCATGACCGCCCACGTGGTCACGGTCTCGCCCCAGGTCCGCACCCGGGATTGCCTGGCCCTGATGAGCCAGAAGAAGATCCGCCACCTGCCGGTGGTGGACGGCGACAAGGTGCTGGGCATGATCTCCATCCGCGACATCATGGACGACATCATTGCCGACCATGAAATGACCATCAGCCACCTCGAGCACTACATCACCAGCTGACGCCTTTTTCGGGCGCACCAGCTCCCAGGCGTTTGCCGCCAGAAGGCGAAAGGCCGCATCCCCGGTGCGGCGCCGCCATGCCACGACCCACGGAGTCTTCGATGAAGCATTTTCTCAACACCTTGCCCCTGCTTTACAAGCTGGCGCTGATGACCCTGATCAGCATGCTGGGCCTGCTCACCGTGTCGGTCTACCTGATGTCCGACGTGCGCGCCCGGCATTGGGAAGGGCGAGAGGCCGTGGTGCGCAGCACCGTGGAAACGGCAGCCGGCATTGTGGCCTGGGCGCACCAGCAGGAAACCTCGGGCAAGCTGCCGCGCGAAGAGGCGCAAAACCTGGCCAAACAGGCGCTGTCCCAACTGCGCTATAGCAAGGAAGAGTACTTCTTCATCAGCGACCTGGGCTCGCCGGCCAAGATCATCATGCACCCGATCAAGCCCGAACTGGCCGGCCAGTCCATCCCCAGCACCAGCGGCCCGCCCCTGTTGGACCTGTTCGCCAAGAAGGTGCAAAGCGACAAGGCAGGGATGGTGACCTATATGTGGCCCAAGCCCGGCAAGACCGAGGATGTGGAGAAGATCGCCTACGTCCAGGGCTTTGCCCCCTGGGGCTGGGTCATCGGCTCGGGCCTGTACATGGACGATGTCCGCGCCGACTTCCGCGCCTACATCCTGCAGGCCGGTGCCACGCTGCTGCTGGCCGCGGCCATTCTGGGCGGCATCGCCTTCATCATCTCGCGCAGCATCCGCGAGGGCATCGACAACTCCGTGCAGGTGGTGGACGCCGTCTCCCACGGCGACCTGACCATGGCCATCCACGCTGACGGCAAGGACGAGGTGGCGCGCCTGCTGCAGGCCATGTCGCGCATGCAAAGCGGGCTCTCGCGCGTGGTCAGCTCGGTGCGCCAGGGCTCGGAGAGCGTGGCCATCGCCAGCGCCGAAATCGCCCAGGGCAACAACGACCTTTCCGCCCGCACCGAGCAGCAGGCCAGTGCGTTGGAGGAAACGGCAGCGTCCATGGAGCAACTCGGCGCCACCGTGCGCCAGAACGCCGACAGCGCCCGCCACGCCAACGAGCTGGCGCAAAGCGCCTCCACCGTGGCCGTGCAGGGCGGCAAGGTGGTGGGCGAGGTGGTGGACACCATGCGCGGCATCAACGAGTCCAGCCGCAAGATTGCCGACATCATCAGCGTGATCGACGGCATCGCCTTCCAGACCAACATCCTGGCGCTGAATGCCGCCGTGGAAGCCGCGCGTGCCGGCGAGCAGGGGCGCGGCTTTGCCGTGGTGGCCACCGAGGTGCGCAGCCTGGCCGGGCGCAGCGCCGAGGCGGCGAAAGAGATCAAGAACCTCATCAACGCCAGCGTGGAGCGGGTGGAACACGGCACGGCCCTGGCCGACCAGGCGGGTGCCACCATGACCGAGGTCGTGGCCAGCATCCAGCGTGTCACCGACATCATGGGCGGCATCAATGCCGCCAGCAACGAACAGGCGTTGGGCGTGGCCCAGGTGGGCGAAGCGGTCACGCAGATGGACCAGGGCACGCAGCAAAACGCCGCCCTGGTGGAAGAAATGGCCGCCGCCGCCAGCAGCCTCAAGGTGCAGGCTCAAGATTTGGTGCAGGTGGTGTCGGCCTTCAAGCTCAACGGCGTGGCAACTACCGCCAGCGCCATGCCAGCGCCGCCGACCCGGCGGCCGGCTGCACCCGCAGCGGCACCCGTACCCAAGAAGGCCGCCGGCACCCCGGCACCGGCGCGCCTGGCCGCAGCCAAGAGCGGTGCGGGCGCCAAACCCGCATCGCTGCCCAAGCCCGCCGCTGCGCCGGTCAAGACCGCTGCCGCGGCATCCTCGGCCGAGGGCGACTGGGAGACGTTCTAGAACCGCTCGTGCCCGCCCAGGTAGCGCCACTGCCCCACCGGCAGGTCGCGCAGCGCCACACGCCCCAGGCGGATGCGGCGCATGTCCACAATCGTCAGCCCGGCCTGCTCGCACAGGTGGGCCACTAGGCCGCGGTGCGCGCCCTTGATGGCGAAGCGAAGCGTGCTGCGCTCGGCAGTGCGGCTGCCCAGGCTGACCCGGGTGTGCGGCAGGCTGTGGTCGCGCGCCAGCAGGCGGGTTAGCTTGTCCAGGGCCTCGTCGGGCACTGCACCTTCCACATCCACCATCAGCTCGTGCTCCAGCGTGTCCATGTCCTCATCCAGCTTGCGCGCCACGCGCCAGTCTTGCGTGAACACGATCAGGCCGCTGGCGGCGGTCTCCAGCGGCACCATCGCCTCCAGGTTCTTGAAGTGACGCCTCAGCACGCGCATGCCGGCCGGGTCCTTGGCTAGGTGGTGGCTGGCGTCCAGCAGGCTGCGTGCGTCTGAAACACCACCGCTACGCCGTGCGGCCCGGTTGAGCCGGGCCAGGGATTCCTCGGTGCCATCCACCCAGTCGGCCGGCTTGTGAAGGATGAGGGTCAAGGGCGGGAGTTCGATCAACGTGGCGTTGGGGTCGATGGTCACGGCCTGCTGCGCCAGTACGCGGTGCTGCGGTTCCTCCACTACCTGACCGTCCACTTGCACCCAGCCACCTTCGATGTAGCGCTCGGCGTCGGCGCGTGAGCACGGAACCTGGGCCGCCAGGCGCTTGGCCAGGCGGTCGCCCGTTGGCTCGGGGGCGGGTTTGGGCGCGGCGTTGGCGCGGCTCGGGCGGGTGTCGGGCGCGCTGCGCTGCGGGCGCGTGGGCTTGACTCCAGCGGTCTGCGGTGCAGGCTTGGAGGGGCGCGTGGGTTTGCTGGCCGGGGCGGCTGGCGCCGGTTTCGCGGGTTTGGCCGGCTTGGGCCGCAGGTGCAGGGTGCCGGATGTTGTGGGCTTGGTCATTGGGGCTACTGTAGTGCAGCCGGGCTCGCCGTCACACAAATTCCGCACCAACAAGCAGTCACCCAGGTAGCGCGCGTAAAGCTGGTATTGATCCCATATTCTGGGTATAGGCAAAGAGGGCAACAAAGCTATAGTGCCGGTTCCTAGCCCGTCCGACCACCTGGTCTAGTAGATGGGTTGACTACAACAGGGGGTACCGGGTTTCATGAAAAATTTATACCTGCGTATAAATACAGTGCATACGCTGTCGACTCAATGTTCATGCGGGTTACGAGCGTTTCACCAAAAAGATGTATCGGTGTGTCCCGGATGTATCAACCGGGGTTTGCGGTCTATATCGCGGTCGATCGACGTATAGAACAGTGGCGCTAACACGATTGCTGGGTATTTATACAGCAACACATTTCTGGTAGCGTGCGTAGCTGCGACACAGCGCACGGACAAAAGCGAGCTTTTGACTCGGACGAAGTGACACAGCTACGTAGGCTGTTGACCAAAAAAAGGGACGGTTGTGAGTAGACAGAAAGCGCGCCAAGAAGTGTTTCGATACGCGACAGACCGCCTCAACCGTACGGACACCCGCTACGCGTGCGCCGCACATTTCCAACGTTATGCCTCAGCGAGACGCATCGTCATCTGACGCGCGGCCTGATGCGGTTCTTAATTGCAAACTAGGTCACCAGGGAGGAAACCAATGAAGTGTCCACATTGCTCTCATGCGGTAGGTCTGTTCTCGAATGAGCTGAAGGAAATCGGAAAGACAGGCGCTTGCACCGTCTGCGGCAAAAAGGTGAAGCTGGGTGTGATCCACGGCCGCTTCGCAGCGGGCTTCATCCCTGTCGCTCTTGTCGCAATTCTGCTCGGGCTCAGTGGCGCGGTTGCGGCCGGCATAGCAGGCGGGGTGGGAGCGGCAGTAGGGTTCGGGCTCAAGAGCGCAGAGGCATAACATGTCGTTCCATCGGACGGCCTTCGGCCGCTGCTGAACTCCGACGTTAGGCATCACGAAGTGCGCCAACCACTTTCTCGGAGCAGTAAACGATGAGCGATCAAGGCACGAGCATCGCCATGCTTGCAATGCGGCTTCGAGCGGTTACGCAACGCCAGCCCAGCCTCTGCAAACAGTTCCTGGAATCTCTTCCGGAAGAGAAGCGCGTCGCCTATGTCGAGCACATGGAAGCGAACAACTATTCGTTGCTGATTGATCCAGTAGAGCTAGAACCGGCAGTACAAGTCGTTCTTTCAGAGCTTCGGCGAGAAGCTAATCAATTGCGAGAGCAAGGTGAGTTCGGCAGAGGTATGGGTAGCGGCGGCCGCCTGCTGGGCTGGGTAAAGCACCAACTACAAGAGCGCCATGGCATCACCTGGAAAACACCTTGGGAAATGAACCCCGATTGCGCGTTCGACTAAGGCCCTTTGCAATGCACGCGAAGCCTAACCCCTCATATATGGACTCCCCCACAAGTTCAAGAAACTGACCGATAGTTTGGCTGTTGGGGATGCGCCTGCAGTCGTATATCCGGCATCTTGCGTGGGATCGAATGTGTCCCGTGCCGACATGGAATCTGCGGTACCGAAGCTAGCACTTAGCTCGACGAGTTGAGCGGCAGCTACACGTGGCGGATTCAACCGATCAATGCCTTCCATGCCCCTGAATACGCTCCAGATGCGCCAGCAGCGAGCGCTTGGCTACGGGCCAGACGCGCGGCTCCACGTCGTCGTAGGCCAGGGGCAGCCAGTCGTCCACCGTGCCGTCGGGGTGGGCGGCGACCACGGCGGCGATCTTGGCTTCGCGCTTCAGGCGGTGGGCTTTCAGGTGGCTGATGGCGCCGGTTGCTGCGGCCAGCGAGCCGCCCAGCACGTGGCCGTGGGCGGGCAGGATGAAGTGCACGTCGTGCTGTTCGCAGGCGGCCAGTAGCCGGTCTAGCGAGTCCAGGTAGTCGGCCATGTTGCCGTCGGGCGGGTCGATGACGGTGGTGCTGCCGTTGAGGATGTGGTCGCCCGAGAACAGCAGGCCGTCCTCCACCAGCAGCAGGCAGACGTGGTTGGCGGCGTGGCCCGGGGTGTGGATGGCTTTCAGCGAATGGCTGGTAGTTAAATTGGCCTCTAGCCCTCGTGGAATCAGCGTGAGCAGCTCCTGATTTTGTAGCGCTCTGTCCGGCGTGAAGGCGCTGGCGGCGCGCGCCGTGGGGGCCGAGGGCAGGCCCAGGATGCTGGGGCGGCCATTGCACAAGGCCTTGAGCGGCGCGGCGCCGGGCGAATGGTCGGCGTGGGAGTGGGTGCAGACGATGTGCACGATGTTGCCGCCGCTGCCATCCGGGTGCACGGCGGCGCGCCACAGGCGCTGCAGGTGGTCGGCGTCGGCCGGGCCGGGGTCGATGGCGATGAAGCCGGTGGTGGCGTCGCCCACCAGGTAGCTGTTGGTGCCGGGGCCGGTCATGAAGCCGGGGTTGGGCGCGGTCAGGCGCTGCACGTTGCGCGTCAAGGCCACCGGGTGTTCGCTTTGCCAGTCCAGCGCGTGGTGCGGCTCGGTGCCGGTGGGGCAGACCAGGGCCAGCTCGCCGTAGGCCATGTCGTGTTGCAAAAAGCGGGTCACCACGCCAGCGCGCAGGCCGCTGCGTTCGGTGGTGGGGGCGTCGGGCGCGGTGTCCGGTGCGAGTTGGGGGGCGGGGTGGAGGCGTTGATGTGGGCGGACCATGCGAAGCATTGTGCAGCAAGCAGATAGCCGGCGTGGCGCTGTGCATAATCCCGCCAAAACAAGCGAAGGGGAGTGGAGATGCAGACCATGGCGGAACACACGCGGGCGCTATTCGGCACAGCGGCGTACGCGCGCCGGCGCGGTACGCGCTGGCATCGGCAGGCGGTGCTGGCGGGCGTGGTGCTGGGGCACGGCCTGTTGCTGGGTCTGCTGGCCCACGTAGCCAGCCAGCACCTGGCGCACGACTGGTCGCCAACATCGGCTCAACCCACGGCGCCGCTGGCGACCACGATGCGGCTGGTGGTGCAACTGCTGCCCCTGGCGTCGGGCGAAGCACCGCGCGCCGCCGAGGGCGAGCGAGCGGCCCGCGCGGTGCCCGCACCCGTAGCACCCACGCCCCGACTTCCGCAGCCGCCAGACACCGGCGCGACCCCGGCCTACGCACCCAGCGCTCCCGCTGCGGTGCCGGAGCCCCCCGCAACCCACGGCGTGCGCCTGGACGACCAGACCCTGCACCGCGCCCTGGACGATGCCGAGACGGGCACGGTGCGCGGCCTGGCCAAGCGCGCCGGACGTTTGGACGAGGTGGAGCGCGTGCGCGCCGACCCGCTGGCCGCCAGCATGGCCCGTGCCGCCGCGTCCACCCTGCGCGAAGGCGCGGAGGTGCGCGTCGCCGACGATGCCAAATGCAAGCAGGAGTTGGGCAAGAGCGGCGTGGGTGAGAAGAACCGGGACAACGACCGCGACACCTTCATGACCACCTACATCGGTGCGGGCAAGGAATGCAAGAAGTAGGGCCACGGCCCCGCTGGCCCGATAATCGCCCCATGCGCATCTCCTTCACCAAAATGCAAGGCGCCGGCAACGATTTCGTCGTGCTCGACGAGACCCGTGGCCGCCTGGGCCTCACGCCGGGCCAGTACCGTTTCCTGGGCGACCGCCACTTCGGCGTGGGCGCCGACCAAATTTTGTCGGTGCGGCCCTCGCCGGCGGCGGGTATCGACTTTGAATACGTGATCCACAACGCCGATGGCGCCGAGGTGGAGCAGTGCGGCAACGGCTCGCGCTGCTTCGCGCGCTTCGTGCGCGACAAAGGCCTGACGGACAAGGACGTGATCCGCGTCCAGACCATGAAGGGCGTGATCGAGCCGCGCCTGACCGCGGACGGCCGCGTCACCGTCAACATGGGCGCGCCGGTGCTGGACCCGGCCCAGGTGCCGTTCGATGCCACTGGATTGACCTTGCAGTCCCAAGGTTCTTGGGGAAATTGGCCTCTAACCATCGCGGATACTGCACGGGCTGCTCCTGTTTTGGTAGCGGCCGTGTCCATGGGCAACCCCCATGGCGTGTTGCAGGTGGCCGATGTGGACACGGCGCCGGTGACCACATTGGGCCCGGCAGTGCAGGCCAGCTCCCGTTTCCCGCAGGGCGTGAACGTGGGCTTCATGCAGGTGGTGGACCGCGGCCACATCCGCCTGCGCGTGTATGAGCGCGGCGTGGGCGAGACCCTGGCCTGTGGCACCGGCGCCTGCGCGGCCGTGGTGGCCGGCATTCAGTTGGGCCTGTTGGACAGCCCGGTGGCGGTGCAGACGCGCGGCGGCGAACTCAACATCGCCTGGGGCGGCGTGGGCCAACCGGTGCTGATGACCGGACCTGCCACCACCGTGTTCCAGGGTGAAATCGACATTCCAGACGATCTATGAGCAATCACAACAACAGCAACGACGCCATGAGCAACCCCATCACCGAAGACGATATCGCCAACTACCTGGCGAACACCCCAGACTTCTTCCTGCGCCATGCCGAGCTGCTGGCCGCCGTGCAGTTCACCAGCCCGCACAGCAACCGCGCCGTGGGCCTGCAGGAGCGCCAGGCCGAGATGCTGCGCGAGAAGATCAAGTCGCTGGAGCAGCGCATCATGGAAATGATCCGCCACGGTAGCGACAACGTGGTGCTCTCCGACAAGGTGCTGCGCTGGGCGCGCAGCCTGATCATGGCGAGCGACTTCTACGCCCTGCCCGGCGTGATCGAGCAAGACATCAAGACCCAGTTTGCCGTGCCCCAGGTCGGCCTGCGCGTGTGGGGCGTGGCCTCCGAGTACGCCGGCCTGAGCGTGGCCGCCGAGGTGAGCGAGGATGCCCGCGTGTTCGCCTCCTCGCTGATGGAGCCGTTCTGCGGTCTCAACACCGGCTTCGAGGCCGTGGGCTGGTTGGAGGAGCCCGCCACCGTGGCTTCGCTGGCGCTCATTCCCCTGCGCGGGGGCACCGGCGGTGTCACGGCCAACAACCCAGCCTTCGGCCTGTTGGTGCTGGCCTCGCCCGACCCGCAGCGCTTCCACAGCGGCATGGGTACCGACTTCCTGGCCCGCATCGGCGAGTTGGTCAGCGCGGCGCTGTCGCGGCTGAAGTAAGCCGTGGCCTCTGGCGCGGAACTCGTCGAGCGCTACCTCGAATACGTTCGCGTCGAAAAGCGCCTGGCCCCGCGCACCGTGGAGCTGTATGCGCTGCACCTGCGCCAGTTGAGCGATCTGGCCGTCAAGGTGCCGGTGGACTTGACCGCCGTCGGCAACCACCATGTGCGCCGCTGGGTGGCGCAATTGCATTCCGGCGGGCACAGCGGGCGCGGCATTGCGCTCATCCTCTCCGTCTGGCGCGGCTTCTATGCCTGGCTGGGCCGCCAGAAACGGGTCACCGCCAACCCGGTGCAGGACGTGCGCGCGCCCAAGGCGGCCAAGCCCCTGCCCAAGGCGCTGGGCGTGGACGATGCCGTGCAACTGGCAAGTTTTCAAAAGGAAGACGACGGCCCCGAGGCGGCCCTGCTGGAGCTGCGCGACCGTGCCATGGTCGAGCTGCTGTATTCCAGCGGCCTGCGCGTGGGCGAACTGACCGGCCTGAATGTGGACGCCGCCGACAGTGCCAACGGCCATGGCTGGATCGACCTGGACGCGCCCCAAGCCCATGTGCGCGGCAAGGGCAGCAAGTGGCGCGCCGTGCCGGTGGGCTCCGCCGCGTTGGCGGCGCTGCAGGCCTGGCTGGCGGCGCGCGCCCAGTGGCTGGCGTTGCGCCCGGCCGCAGCACAGTCGCATGGCGCGGATGCGGCGGCCCTGTTCATCGGCCGCAACGGGACGCGGCTCACGGCGCAGGCCGCGTGGCAGCGCCTGCGCGCGCGCAGCCTGCAGGCCGGCCTGAATACGCCGGTGCATCCGCACATGCTGCGCCACAGCTTTGCCAGCCATGTGCTGCAAAGCAGTGGCGACCTGCGCGCCGTGCAGGAACTGCTGGGCCACGCCAACATTGGCACCACCCAGGTTTACACCCGGCTCGATTTTCAGCACTTGGCCAAGGCCTACGACGCGGCCCATCCGCGCGCGCATGCCAAGAAGGGGGCCGGCAAAAAGCCCGATCCGGGTCCCGACGAGGGCGGCGCCTAAGCCAGGCCCAGCGCGGTCATGCCCGCATCGTCGCCGACGGTGCCGCGCACGGCCCAGCTGGGGTCCGGCTGCCAGTGCGCGGCCCAGGTCGGGAAGTCCTGCGCCGGCATGGGGCGGGCAATGCCGTAGCCCTGGGCCAGTTCGCAGCCCAGGGGGATCAGCGCGGCGCCATGCGCCACGGTTTCCACGCCCTCGGCGATCACCTTGCGGTGGAAGGCGGCGGCCAGGCCGATGACGGTCTGCACGATGGATAGGTCGTCGCGGTCGGCCAGCATGTCGCGCACAAAGCTCTGGTCGATCTTGAGCGTCTCGGCCGGCAGGCGCTTGAGGTAGGTCAGCGACGAGTAGCCGGTGCCGAAGTCGTCCAGCGCAAAGCGCACGCCCAGGGCCTGGCAGGTGTGGATGACCTGCGAGACCCAGGCCACGTCTTCCAGCGCGCTGGTTTCCAGGATCTCCAGCTCCAACTGGTTGGGATTGATGCAGGGGTGTTCGGCCAACAGAGCCGCCAGCCGGGTGGCGAAGTTCTCCTGCTGCAGTTGGCGCGCACCGATGTTGACGCTGACCGCCCAGTCCATGCCCTGTTGCTTCCACTGCGCCATCTGGCGCAGGGCGGTGGCGATGACCCACTCACCCAGGTCCACGCTCAGGGGGTGGTCCTCGATGACCGGCAGAAACAGGCCCGGCGGCAGCAGGCCGCGTTCCGGGTGCTGCCAGCGGATCAGGGCCTCGGCGCCCAGCACCTGGCCGGTGACCATGTTGACCTTGGGCTGGTAGTGCAGCACGAATTCCTGGGCCACCAGGCCGCGGCGGATTTGTTCCAGGCTTTGGCGCTGGGTGGTGACGGCGGCGTCGTGCGCGATGTCGAACAGGTGGTAGCGGTTCTTGCCGGCCTGCTTGGCCAGGTACATGGCCTGGTCGGCATGGCGCAGCAGGCCGTCCACGTCGGCATTGTCCTGCGGGTACAGGGTCACGCCCATGCTGGCCGAGACCTTGAGCGCGTGGCCCTTGACCTCCGTCTCGGCGGCGGCGGCCTGCAGCAACGCGCCCAGCACGGGGGCGAAGTCGTGCCGGGCGTCGTTGGAGCCCAGCAGTACGGCCACGAACTCGTCGCCACCGGTGCGGGCCAGGGTGTCGCCGTTGCGCAGCACCTCGCCCATGCGCTGGGCCAGGGTGGTGAGCAGGGCGTCGCCGGCGTCGTGGCCGTGCGCGTCGTTGACCGCCTTGAAACCGTCCAGGTCCAGCGCCGCCACCGCCAGCGGTACCTGCAGGCGCTGGCTGTGGCCCAGGGCCTGCTGCAGCCGGTCGGCCAGCAGCACGCGGTTGGGCAGGCCGGTCAGGGTGTCGTAGTGGGCGATGTGTTCCAACTGGCTGGCGTGGGCCTTGGTCTCGGTGAGGTCGGTGAACAGGCCCACCACGGCCTGGCGTTCGCCATGTTCATCGAGCAGCTCGTTCAGAGTTAGCTGCTCGGGATGGACCTCGCCGTTCTTGCGGCGGTTCCAGATTTCGCCGCTCCATTCACCGGTTTCATCCAGGATGCGGCGGCGGCGTTCGTAGAACTCTTCGCTTTGGCGCCCGGAGTGCACCAGGGCGCGCAGGTCCTGGCCCAGCACGTCCTCGCGGGTGTAGCCGGTGATGCGGGTGAAGGCATCGTTGATCTCCAGCGTGTGGCCGCGCTGGTCGACGATGAAGATGCCCTCCTTGGCATGGGTGAACACGCTGGCGGCCAGGCGCAGGCGCTCCTGGTTGGCGCGCAGTTCGGCCGTGCGTTCCTGGACCTTGCGCTCCAACACCTGGGTCTGGTCGAACAGGGCCAGGTGGGTGCGCACGCGCGCCAGCACGATGGGCTCGCGAAAAGGCTTGACGATGTAGTCGGCCGCACCCAGCGACAGGCCGTGGGCCTCGTCGTCCCACTGCTCCAGCGAGGTGACGAACAGGATGGGGATGTGCTGGCGCAGCGGGTGGGCCTTGATGTGGCGGCAAACCTCGAAGCCGCTCAAGCCCGGCATGACCACGTCCAGCAGGATCAGGTCGGGCGGCGCGTCGGACAGGGCGATCTGCAGCGCGCGCTCGCCGCTGGTGGCGACCTTGACGTTGTACAGCGGCTCCAGCAGGGCGCAGAGCTGGTCGATGTTCTCGGGCGCGTCGTCCACCACCAGCACGGTGTGCTTGCGGGGGGCGTTGGTGTCGGGCGCGGGCGGTTGCGGCATGGTGGGGCGATGCTAGTGCGAATCGGGCGGGGTTGCCAGCATCTGGCGCAGGGTTTGCAGCGCCGCCAGGGCGCCGGGGAAGTTGTAGTCGCGTGCCTGGGCGCGCACGCCTTCGAAGGCGGCCAGGGGCTGGGGCTGGTCCCGTAGCGCGGCGGCCAGGGCGTCGAGCCGGCGCAGGGCGCGGCTGTCGTCGCGCGCCAGCAGCTCGGCCAACGCGTCAATGGCCGCCAGCAGGTCGGCCGGGTCGCTGGCGCTGGCCGGGGGCGCATCGGCGTCTGCGGGCGCCAGCGCCAGAACGGCCGGGATGGCGCCAAGCAGACCCGGCAGCTGCGCGGCCAGGCGTTCGACCAGGGCGCCGAAGTGCTGCCGCTCGCCCTGGCGCAGGGCCTGCTCCAAGGCCAGCGCGTCGGCGGCCAGGCGCTCGGCGCCGATGTTGGCGGCCAGGCCCTTGAGGGTGTGGGCGCGCCGGTGGGCCTCTTCCAGGGCACCGTCGGCCAGTGCCTGGCGCAGGGCGGCCACGGTGTCGGACTGGTTCTGCACGAAGCGTTCCAACAGCTTGTGGTAGCGCGGCAGGCTGTGGTTGAGGCGTTGCAGGGCCAAAGCCTGGTTCACGCCGGGCAGTGTGGGGGCGGCGTCTGGGGCTGGTGCGGCGATTGCAGACGGCGCGTTGGGGGAAGGGGGCGCGGTGGCGGGCGGCAAGGCGCTGGCGTCGGGCTCGCGGCCCAGGCAGCGCGCCAGGGTTTCGAGCAATTTCTCCACGTCGATGGGTTTGGAGAGGTGTTCGTTCATGCCCACCGCCAGGCATTTCTCGCGGTCGCCGGCCATGGCGTTGGCGGTCATGGCCAGGATGGGTAATTCGGCAAAGCGCGGGTCGGCGCGAATGATGCGGGTGGCCTCGAAGCCGTCCATCACCGGCATCTGCCAGTCCATCAGCACGGCGTCGAAGCGGGTCTGGCGCACCTGCTCCACCGCCTCGGCGCCATTGGCGGCCAGGCTGACCCGCACGCCCGCTTCTTCGAGGATCTCGGCGGCGAGTTCCTGGTTGACCTCGTTGTCCTCCACCAGCAGCACGTGTGCGCCGCGCAGGGCCGCTGCAAGGGCCTGGTGGCGGCTCTGGGTGCTGGGGGTGGGGCTTGCCGCCTGCTGGCGGCCGAGCGCGCCCTGGATAGCGTCGAGCACGGTGGAGGGGCTGACCGGTTTCTCCAGGATGCCACTCAAACGCAGTTCCCCCAGGTGGTCCTGCAGCTCGTCGCGGTCGAAGGCGGTGACCATGATGGTGGCCGGAATCTCGGCGAAGCCCTCTTGCAGACGGATGCGGCGCAGGGTCTCCACGCCGTCCATGCCGGGCATCTGCCAGTCCATCAGCACCAGGTGGAAGGGGCGGCCCTCGCGCTGGGCGGCCTCCAGCGCGGCGATGGCCTGCATGCCGTCGGGCACGGCCTGCACCAGCATGTCCAGCGGCTGCAGGATGCTGCACAGGATTTCGCGCGCGTTGCCGTTGTCGTCCACCACCAGGACGCGCCGCCCGCGCAGGCGGGCGTCGGGCGCGGGGCCGGCGGCCCGGCTGGTTGCATCGGTCTGCAGGCCCAGGCGCACGGTGAAGAAGAAGCGGCTGCCGATGCCGGGTTCGCTCTCCAGCCAGACGGTGCCGCCCATCATCTCCACCAGCTTGCGGGCAATGGTCAGGCCCAGGCCGGTGCCGCCGTAGAGCCGGGTGGTGGAGGCGTCGGCCTGCTGGAAGGCGGTGAACAGGTGCGCGCTTTGCTCGGCGCTGATGCCGATGCCGGAGTCCTGCACCTCGAACTGCAGGCGCGCCTGGGCGCCGTCCTGCTCCAGGCAGGTCACGCAGACGCGGATGTCGCCGTGCTCCGTGAACTTGATGGCGTTGCTCACCAGGTTGAGCAGCACCTGGCTCAGGCGCAACTCGTCGCCCACCAGGGCGTTGGGCACGCCCGGCGTCACGTCGAACAGCAACTCCAGTCCCTTGCTCTGGGCCCGACCCACGGTCAGGGTGGCCAGGTGGGCCATGGCATGGTCCAGGCTGAAGGGGCGGGCCTCGAACTGGAGCTTGCCGGCCTCGATCTTGGAGAAGTCAAGCACATCGTTGATCACGCCCAGCAGGCCGTGGGCGGCGGCGCTGACCTTCTCCAGGTAGTTGCGCTGCTTGTGCGTCAGGTCGGTGCGCAGGGCCAGACCGGTCATGCCCATGATGGCGTTCATCGGGGTGCGCACTTCGTGGCTCATATTGGCCAGGAATTCGCTCTTGGCGCGGTTGGCGGATTCGGCTGCCAGCTTGGCGTCTTGCAGGGCGGTGACGGATTGGCTCAGGCTGGTGCCCATCTCACGCAGGGCCTCCAGCAGAGAGCCAACCTCGTCCGGGTAGGGCTGCTCGGGTGGCACCTCGTAGTGGCCGGCGGCCACGTTCTTGGCAATGCCCACCGCCTGGCGCAAGGGGCGCAGGATGCTGCGCAGGATCAGCGCGGTGAGGGTGACGGTCAGCGCCAGCGAGCCGATCAGGATGGTCAACTGCCATGCGCTGGCCGACGCCACCTGGGCCAGGGCCTGCTCGGCCTGGGTTTGCGAGCGCTGGTTGGCCAGCAGCACCACGGTGTCGATGGCCTTGCGGTGCACGTCGTATTCCAGTCCAAGCTCGGTCAGCACCGCATTCATGTCGTCGTGGTCGCCGTGGTAGTAGGCCGGCAGGAAACGGTCCGTCACCAAGGCGTAAAAGCGCTCCGCGGGCTCATGGGCCTGGCGCAGCGCATCGACCAAGTCGGGCTCCAACTGTGCCTCATCCCAATGGCGGTGGCGCGTGCGGTAGCTGCGTTCCAGCTCGCGTAGACGCTCCACGAACAACGCCTGCACGCCGCTGTCGACCGTGGCGGCCATCTGCAGGCAGGTCAGGTAGGACTCGACGATGTAGATCGGTGGTGGCAGTACGTCGGACACCAGGTCCTGGCTGGACTCGATGCGGTCGTACAGCGGGCCGCCGACCTTGACGGTCTGTAGCGTCCAATAGGTCCAGGCGCCGTAGCTGAGAAAACCCAGGGCGAAGGTGGCCACCAGCAGCCGTAACCGCTGGCCCAGTCGGAATCGGCGCAACCACTCCATGCGTGCCAGCCTAGCATCGTTGTTGCCAAATGCCTAGCGCGATATGCGCCACTGATTCCACGGCCGCCGGCCACCCCAGGTGGCGTGGCGCACAATCGAGCCCCATGAAAACCATTCGACTGCGCGCCGGCAAAGAGCGCTCCCTGCAACGCCACCACCCCTGGATCTTTGAATCGGCCATCGCCAAGGGCGGCGGCGATCCGGGCGAGACGGTGCGCGTGGAGTCGGCAGAAGGGCAGTTCCTAGCCTGGGCGGCGTTCAGCCCGGCCTCCAAGATCCGTGCCCGGGCCTGGAGTTTCGATTCGGCCCAGCGCATCGATGCTCCTTTTTTTGTAGCTGCTGTCGCACGTTCCGTGAGGGCTAGAGCCCGATTTGACATACAAAGCGACGGCTGCCGGCTGGTCCACGGCGAATCCGACGGCCTGCCGGGCCTGATCGTGGACCGCTATGGCGACACCCTGGTGGCGCAGTTCACCAGTGCCGGCGTGGAGCGCTGGAAGGACGTGATTGCCGACGCCCTGCTGCACGAAACCGGGCTGACCCGGCTCTACGAGCGCTCCGACGCCAGCAGCCGCGCCCTGGAGGGCTTGCCCGAGGTCATGGGCTGGCTGCGCGGCGAAGGCCCCACCGACCTGGTGCTGCGCGAGCACGACTGGAAGCTGGCCCTGTCCGTCGCCGAGGGCCACAAGACCGGCTTCTACCTGGACCAGCGCGACAGCCGCAAGAAGTTTGCCGACTATGCCCGCCGCCTGGGCTTCCAGCGGGTGCTGAATTGCTATTGCTACACCGGCGGCTTCACCGTGGCAGCCTTGGCTGGCCTGCGCGCGGGCGGGCATGGGGGCGCGGAGGTCACCTCCATCGACTCATCCGGCCCGGCCCTGGACCAGGCACGCGCCAATCTGGCGCTGAACGGCTTTGATCCCGCCCAGGCCCATTTTGTGGATGCCGACGTCAACGCCAGCCTGCGCCGTTTTCTGGACCAGGGGCGCACGTTCGACGCCATCGTGCTGGACCCGCCGAAGTTCGCGCCCACGGTGGCGCACGCGGAGCGGGCTTCGCGCGCCTACAAGGACATCAACCGCCTGGCGCTGAAGCTGCTGGAGCCGGGCGGCGTGTTGTTCACCTACTCCTGCTCGGGCGGCATCAGTGCCGACCTGTTCCACAAGATCGTGGCCTCGGCCGGCAACGACGCCGGGGTGGACGCCTATATCAGCGAGCGCATGGGCGGGGCGCCGGACCACCCGATGACGCTGGCCTTCCCGGAAGGCGAATACCTCAAGGGGCTGGTCGTCATGCGCAAATGAGCGCAAGATACCTGTAAGCTAGGCGGCTTGAATAGGTCGCTACACTCCCCACCTGCTGAATTTTGGATTCCCCATGAGTTTGATTCCCGCGACCATCCTGACCGGCTTTCTGGGGTCGGGCAAAACCACGCTGTTGAAGCGCGTGCTGGCCGAGGCGCACGGCCAGAAAATCGCCGTCATTGAGAACGAGTTCGGCGAAGAGAACATCGACAGCGACATCCTGGTCAGCGAGACCAACGAGCAGATCATCCAGATGAGCAATGGCTGCATCTGCTGCACCATCCGCGAGGACCTGCGCGCCACCCTGCAGTTGCTGGCGGCCAAGAAGCGCAAGGGCCTGCTGGACTTCGACCGCGTGGTGATCGAGACCACCGGCGTGGCCGATCCCGGCCCGGTGGTGCAGACCTTCTTCATGGACGACGAGATTGCCGAGAGCTTTCTGCTGGATTCCATCCTGACTCTGGTGGACGCCAAGCACGCCAACGGCCAGCTTGACACCCGCCAGGAGGCGCGCCGCCAGGTGGGTTTTGCTGACCAGATCTTTATCAGCAAGTCCGATCTGGTTTCCAGCGAGGAGCTGGAAGATTTGCAGCACCGCCTGAAGCACATGAACCCGCGCGCGCCGCAGAAGACGGTGCACTTTGGCGAGGTGGCCCTCAGCGAGGTGCTGGACCTGCGCGGTTTCAACCTCAATGCCAAGCTCGACATCGACCCGGACTTCCTCCAGGCCGACGAGCACGACCACGACCACGATCACCACCACCATGGGCATGACCATGACGACCACGCCGGGCATGATCACGCTCCTGGCGAGGCCTGCAACCACCCGTCGCACGCCCACCACCATCACCATGATGACGATGTGAAGAGCTTCGTCTTCAAGTCGGATCGCCCGTTCGATCCGGCCAAGCTGGAAGACTTCCTGAGCGCCATCGTCAACATCTATGGCCCACGCATGCTGCGCTACAAGGGGGTTCTCTACATGCAGGGCACCGACCGCAAGGTCATCTTCCAGGGCGTGCACCAGTTGATGGGCAGCGACCTGGGGCCGCAGTGGGCCGAAGGCGAACCTCGGGGCAGCAAAATGGTGTTCATTGGCATTGACCTGCCCAAGGACATCCTGCTGCAAGGAATGGAGCAATCACTGGTGTAGACACGGCGCAGCGGGCTCACCCAACGGGGCGAGTCGCGCTGAAATGGGTTTGTGCGAATAAATGAAAGCCATATGATTGTCTCGATTTTGCAACTGATGGGTTTTCCGATGGGTAAGCCTGTACACTCGCGCGCCGGAGAAGCCCCGCCGGACCATTCTTCCAAGAGCCGCAGGGGCACTGCGGGCACCACCGACCATGTGCAGAAGCCATCTGCCAGGAGACAAGAAGTGAAAGCGACAACGGGAAAGAGCAGCAAGGCCGGCACGGCCTCCACCAAAGCGCCCGCCAGTGGCAAGCCCAAGGCTAAACCGGTGGCCAAGCCTGTCGCCCCAGCGGCCAAGAAGCCGGCCGCCAAGGTTGCCGCAACCAAGGCCGCTACCAGCAAACCCGTTGCCAAGTCACCGGCTAAACCGGCGGCCAAGGTTGCAGCCAAAACGGCCAAACCTGCGGCCAAGGCCGTGGCTCCAGCCAAGAAGGTCACTGCCGCCAAGCCCACAGCAACCAAATCTGCAACCAAGCCAGTCGCCAAGCCGGCTTCCAAAGCCGCAACGAGCAAGCCGGCCGCACCCACGCCCACCCCCAAGGCGGCTGCCAAACCCATGCCGACCACCGTTTCACCCAAGACCAAGACCCCGTTGGAAACCCCTCCCGTAGAAAAAATGACTTCCGTTCCCGTTGCACCCGCCGCCACGGCCCCCAAGGCTGGTCGTCCGTCGTCCCGACTGGCACAATTGACCGTGCCGTCCATGGCGCAAAGCGTGGCCTCGACGGCCGCCAAGGCCAGCTACGCACCCTCCACACCCTCACCCGTCATCGTGCCCGTGCTGCCCGCGTCCATCAAGAAAGATCCGAAATTGGCCAATAACTGGAAAACCAAGGCACCCGGCGAACTGACCGACGCCGAGTTGATGGCTATGCCGGACGCCGAATACATGAACACGGCCCAACTGGCCGCTTTCCGCCTCAAGCTGACCAAGCTCAAGCTCGACATCCTGAACAACGCCGGCGAAACCACCGAGCATCTGCGCGAGGACACCTCGGTCGTGCCCGATCCGGCTGACCGCGCAACCATCGAGGAAGAGCACGCGCTGGAGTTGCGCACGCGTGACCGCGAGCGCAAGCTGCTCAAGAAGATCGAGCAATCCATTGCCCGCATCGACGCAGGCGACTATGGCTATTGCGACGAGACCGGAGAGCCCATCGGCGTGGGCCGCTTGCTGGCCCGTCCCACGGCGACCCTCTCGCTGGAAGCCCAGCAGCGCCGCGAACTCAAGCAGAAGATGTTTGGGGATTGACGTCGGGAACATGGCGTTCCTATAGGTTCGGTAAACTGCGCTTATGGCCACCAAAAGCGATCGCCCCGGACTCTTGTCCAAGATGGCGATGTTCGTCCGCAATCCGACCAAGGATTGGTCGGAGTTGGAGCGCCCCCAGCCCGAACAGGACAGTGGCTACGACAAGCAGGTGCTCAAGCAGATGATTGAGCGCAAGCGCCAGAACGATTTCATCCGCAAGCGCGAATTCGATCAATTGCGCAAACTGCGCAGCCGCGGTGTGTCCGCCGTGGCCGGCATGGGGCGACCCTCGGTCTTTCAATCCAGCATGGCCACCGACCCCGATGGGCGGGCGGTCACGCTCAAGAAGATCGACGAGATTGAGGCCCAGATGTCCAAACAGTGGTGGAAGGGCAAGCAGGATGCCGCCGCCGGCCAAGGTGCGGGTTTCCCTGTGGCACAAACCCCCGAAACCGTTCCAGCCCAGGCCATGGCGCCCACCGTGCCGGCTTCACTGGCAACGGTGGAGTCGCTGCTGAGCAATTCCTCGGCCGACCCGCAGGCCCTGAGCACCGCTTCCGCTTCCGAAGCAGCGGAATTCCTAGCCACCGAAATGGGCGACGGCATGGAGCTTCCGCCGCCGCCATCACCCAAGCCCGAAAGGCCACGCGCCAATCTGGGCGTAGGTCCAACCATGGGTGCGCTCGCGCAGAGCTACGACGGCGCCGAGGTGGGTTTTTCTACCTCCAAGCTGTTCGCCATCGATGTCGAGGACATGGCCACCGATCCCGAACTGGAGGAGGCCGCCATCCGCTTCGCCAATGGTGACGACGAGGGCGCCGAAAGCGGCCTGCTCGACGCCTTGCGCAACGGCGGTGTCTCCGTTGAGGTAGCCAGTTCCTGGGCCGCAGCTCTGTTGGACTTGTACCGCGCCACCGGCAACCGCGCACGCTTCGACCAGGCCGTGCAGGAGTTTTCCTACTGTTTCGAGACCCTGACGCCCCAGTGGAGCGTGCTGGGCGAGGAGCCTGGGCCGCTGCTGGCCTCAGTGGTCCCGGAGGTGCCACCGGTTGCCGCAGCGGCCGCACCCAGCGCCCTGGCGCGCAAGTATGCGGCGGGCGCCATCTGGTGCAGCCCGGCCACGCTCAATGCTGTGGCCATGGAGGATCTGCGTGATGCCATGGCCTCCAACCCCACGCCCTGGCACCTAGACTGGTCGGAACTGACCCGCATCGATGCCGATGCCATGCCCCTCATGGCCGGCCTGTTTGGCAGTCTGTGCAGCGAGCCGGTGTCTTTGCGGTTCAGTGGTGCGGACCGCCTGGTTGACACCTTGCGCACCATGATGCCGTCTGGTGATCGCAGCATCAGCCCGGACTGGTGGGCCATGCGCCTGGACGCGCTGCGCACCCTGAAGCTGCTGGATGATTTCGAGTTGGCGGCGCTGGACTACTGCGTGACCTACGAGGTCTCGCCACCGCCCTGGCAAGAGGCGCGCTGCGAATACGAGAACGTGGAAGCGCTGGATGCGCCGTCCGAGCCGGCGCCGATCCGGGTGGAGGCGGCCAGCGGCTGGGGCTCCGGCTTCAGCCAGATGGCGACGGTGCCGATCAGTCTGGACAGCGCCAATGCGATCACGCTGGATCTCAAGGGCGAGGTGCTGGGTGACGCCACCCAGGCCCTGGCCGGGTTCGATACCACGGCTCATACCGGCGAAGGCATCGTGGTGTCGTGCCGCGGCCTGATCCGGGTGGACTTTTCGGCCGCTGGCAGCATCCTCAACTGGGTGGCCATGCGCCAGGCGGAGGGGTGTCACATCCAGTTCCGCGACGTGCACCGCCTGGTCGCCGCGTTCTTCAATGTCATCGGCATCAACGAGCATGCCCGGGTCGTTCCGCGTCCCATCTGACACTTGTTTCGGGGGGACTCGCCCCCACCTGAGGATTTCATGGAAGCATTTCACGGCACCACCATCATTTGTGTGCGGCGCAAGACGCCGCAGGGCGACATGGTTGCCATTGGCGGCGACGGTCAAGTCACGCTGGGCAACATCGTCATCAAGGGAACGGCGCGCAAGGTGCGCAAGCTCTACCACGGCAAGGTGCTGGCGGGTTTCGCCGGTGCCACGGCCGATGCTTTCGCCCTGTTCGAGCGCTTCGAGGCCAAGTTGGAAAAGCACCAGGGCCATCTGGCACGCGCCGCCATTGAGTTGACCAAGGACTGGCGCACCGACCGCGTGTTGCGCCGCCTGGAGGCCATGCTGGCCGTGGCCGACAAGGACTCTTCCCTGATCATCACCGGCAACGGCGATGTGCTGGAGCCAGAGAACGGCATCGTCACCATCGGCTCCGGTGGCGCCTACGCCCAGGCCGCCGCCGTGGCCCTGCTCAACCACACCGATCTGCCTGCCGCCGACATCGTCAAACGGTCGTTGGAGATCGCCGGTGAACTCTGCATTTACACCAACATGCAGCACACGATAGAGACCCTGTGACATGAAACCCCAAGATATCGTTGCCGAACTCGACAAGCACATCGTCGGCCAGGCCGAGGCCAAGCGCGCGGTGGCCATTGCCCTGCGCAACCGCTGGCGCCGCCAGCAGGTCGAAGGCGACCTGCGCCGCGAGATCACCCCCAAGAACATCCTGATGATCGGCCCCACCGGCGTGGGCAAGACCGAAATCGCGCGCCGCCTGGCCCGCCTGGCGGATGCGCCCTTCATCAAGGTTGAGGCCACCAAGTTCACCGAGGTGGGCTACGTGGGCAAGGACGTGGATGCCATCATCCGCGACCTGGCCGACATCGCCGTCAAGCAGACCCGCGAGGCCGAGAAGCGCAAGGTGCGCGCGCGGGCCGAGGACGCCGCCGAGGAGCGCATCCTCGACATCCTGATTCCTCCGGCACGCAGTGACTTTGGTTTCACCAAGGAAGAACCCGAAAGCGCCGCGCGCCAGGTGTTTCGCAAGAAACTGCGCGAAGGGCAATTGGCTGATCGTGAAATTGAGATCGACCTGGCACAACCCGCGCCTCAGCTGGAGGTAATGGGGCCGCAGGGTATGGAAGAGATGACCGAGCAGTTGCGTGGCCTTTTTGGCCAACTCGGTCAGAACAAGCGCCAGAAACGCAAACTCAAGATTGCCGACGCGCACAAACTGTTGGCGGACGAAGAGGCCGCCAAGCTGGTCAACGAGGAAGACATCAAGACCCAGGCCGTGCATATGCTGGAGCAAAACGGCATCGTCTTCATCGACGAGATCGACAAGGTCACTTCGCGTAGCGAAGGCAGTGGCGCCGAGGTCTCGCGCCAGGGCGTACAGCGCGATCTGCTGCCGCTGGTGGAGGGCACCGCCGTGTCCACCAAGTACGGGGTGATCCGCACCGACCACATTTTGTTCGTCGCCTCCGGTGCCTTCCATCTGAGCAAGCCCAGCGACCTGATTCCCGAGTTGCAGGGGCGTTTTCCCATCCGCGTGGAATTGCAGTCGCTCTCGGTGCAGGATTTCGAGGCCATTCTGCTGCAGACCCATGCCTCCCTGGTCAAGCAGTACCAGGCACTGCTGGCCACCGAACAGGTCACGCTCGACTTCACACCCGACGGCATCACCCGTATTGCGCAGATTGCCTTTGACGTCAACGAGCGCACCGAAAACATCGGCGCGCGCCGCCTGGCCACGGTCATGGAACGGCTGCTGGACGACGTGAGTTTCGATGCGTCCGCCATGGCCGGACAGGCCGTGCGCATCGATTCAGCCTACGTCGACGCTCGCCTGGGTGAACTCAGCCAGAACGAAGATCTCTCCCGTTACATTTTGTAAGCCTTCTGCACTGTGGCAGCTTGTGCTTCATGCGTTACTTTCATTGCCTGCGCTAAGTCCTTCATTTAGAACGGTTTTTGCCGCCAATATGGCTTCAAAAACTGCTCTAAGTCCTTGATTTCATTGGAAAAAATTCGTGTAAGCCCTCTTGCAAGACGCACTTTTGCTGCTACAGTGCAAAAAAGTGCAATTTAGTGGTGAAAAGTGTCTTTGCGCGGTGCTTTTCCCCTCGTCGTGGGTAAAAGGGTGGTCTTACGGTGTTTCAAGGGGCGTCGTCTCTCAGTCTGGATGCAAAGGGAAGGCTCAGTGTGCCTACCCGGCACCGTGACGTCCTGAGCGCGACCGCCGCCGGCCAACTCACCATCACCAAACATCCGCACGGCTGCCTGATGGTCTTTCCCCGCCCCGAGTGGGAAAAGTTCCGCGAGCGCATTGCCGCGCTGCCCATGTCCGCCCAGTGGTGGAAGCGCATCTTTCTGGGCAATGCCATGGACGTGGAGCTGGACGGCACGGGTCGTGTGCTGGTGTCGCCCGAGCTGCGCGAGGCCGCTGGCATCAGCAAGGACGCCATCCTGCTGGGCATGGGCAACCACTTCGAGCTGTGGGACAAGGCAACGTATGACGCCCAGGAGGCCAAGGCCATGCAGGGTGACATGCCGGATGTCTTCAAGGACTTCTCCTTCTAAGGCGTTGCGGTGGAAACTCCCTGGACCCACGCCACCGTCCTGTTGAACGAGGCGGTGGATGCGCTGTTTGGCAACGACGAGGACCCGGCATCCGCACAGGCCGATGGCACTTATGTCGATGCCACCTTTGGCCGTGGCGGCCATTCCCGCTTGATCCTGTCGCGCCTGTCGCCACTGGGGCGGTTGATCGCCTTTGACCGCGACCCCGACGCCGTGGCGCAGGCCAACGCCGTCGCCGACGAACGATTTTCCATTCGACATGAAGGCTTTTCGCACCTGGCCGCCCTGGCCGGTGCCAGCGTTGACGGGGTGTTGATGGACCTGGGCGTGAGTTCCCCCCAGATCGACAACCCGGCGCGGGGCTTCAGCTTCCGTTTCGACGGACCGCTGGACATGCGCATGGACACCACGCGTGGAGAGAGTGTGGCCCAGTGGCTGGAGACGGCCGAAACCAATCAGATCGCGGAGGTGATACGTGAATATGGTGAAGAACGGTTTGCTGGCCCCATTGCAAAGGCGATTGTTGCTCGCCGACAGGAACGGGGCCCAATTTCAACCACCACCGAATTGGCCCAACTCGTGGCTGACACGGTCAAAACCCGCGAGCCGGGCCAGAACCCTGCAACGCGCACATTTCAGGCTTTTCGGATTTTCATCAACGCGGAGCTTGAAGAGCTGCAACACGCGCTAGACGCCTGCCTGCATGTCCTCAAGCCGGGCGGGCGGCTGGTGGTGATCAGCTTCCACTCGCTGGAAGACCGCATCGTCAAGCAGTTCATCGCCCAGCATGGCCGTGACAGCTACGACCGGCGCAACCCCTTCGCCGCGCCCAAGGTCATGAAGCTCAAGGCCCTGGGCCGCATCAAGCCCACCGAGGCCGAGGTTCAGGCCAATCCGCGCGCGCGTAGCGCCATCATGCGCGTGGCGCAGAGGACGGCAGCATGATGCGCCTCAATCTTGTCCTCTTGCTGGCCGTGCTGGCCAGCGCCATGTATCTTGTTGGTGTGCAGTACGACTCGCGCCGCCTGTTCACGGACTTGGACAAGGCGCGCACCGAGGCGCACCGCCTGGAGCTGGAGAACGAGCGCCTGCAGGTGGAAAAGCGCGCCCAGACCACGCCAGCCCGGGTGGAGCGCCTGGCCCGCGAAAAGCTGCAGATGCGTCAGGCCAAACCCGGCATCACCACCTACGTGACCTATTCCGAGCCGGGTGATGCCACCGTTGCCCAGGCGGGGGCGACGGCTGGCAATGGAGTCGCGCGATGAGCCGCAGCATCCAGTACACCTCCAGCCCGCTGCTGGCCAGCCGCACCCCCGTGTGGCGCAGCAAGCTGGTCGTGGGCGCCATCGCCCTGGCCTTCTGCGGCCTGGCGGCGCGCGCGGCCTACATCCAGGTGGTGGCCAACGACTTCTTCCAACACCAGGGCGAGGTGCGTTTTGCCCGAACGCTGGACCTGCCGGCCAACCGCGGCCGCATCCTGGACCGCAACGGCCTGATCCTGGCCTCCAGCGTGCCTTCGCCCAGCATTTGGGCCATTCCCGAGGACGTGGAGATCAGCAAGTCCCAGATGCAGCAACTGGCGCGCCTGCTGGACATGCCGGTGGCCGATCTGGCCAAGAAGCTGGAGGACGAGGACAAGACCTTCGTCTGGATCAAGCGCCAGGTGGATGAGGACGTGGCGCGCCAGGTGGCGGCCATGGGCATCAAGGGCCTGTACCAGCGCAAGGAGTACAAACGCCAGTACCCGGAGGGCGAGTCCGCCGTGCACGTGGTGGGCTTCACCAACGTCGAGGACAAGGGGCAGGAGGGCGTGGAGCTCACCTTCAACCAAGAGCTCGGCGGGCGCAATGGTTCCCGGCGCGTCATCAAGGACCGCCTGGGCCAGGTGGTGGAAGACGTAGGCAACCAGATTCCGCCGGTGGACGGCAAGGACATCCAGCTCAGCATCGACAGCAAGGTCCAGTTCTTCGCCTACCAGAAGCTGCGCGAATCCGTGCTGGAGAACAAGGCCAAGGCCGGCAGCGTGGTGGTGCTCGACGCCATCACCGGCGAGGTCCTGGCCCTGGCCAACTACCCCAGCTACAGCCCGGACAAGCGCCGCAACCTGACCGGCGAGCAACTGCGCAACCGCGCGCTGACCGATACCTTTGAACCCGGATCGGTGATGAAGCCCTTCACCATCGGCCTCGGGTTGGAGACCGGTCGCGTGACGCCCAACACCATCATCGACACCTCGCCGGGGCGCATCACCATCACCGGCTCCACCATCTCCGACTCGCACCCCAATGGCGTGCTGACGGTGGAGGGCGTGATCCAGAAATCCAGTAACGTCGGTACCACCAAGATCGCCATGCAAATGCAGCCGCGCGAGATGTGGGAGCTCTTCACCCAGGCCGGCTTCGGCCAGAAGCCGCAGATCGCCTTTCCCGGCGCCGTGTCGGGCCGCCTGCGGCCCTACAAGACCTGGCGCCCCATCGAGCAGGCCACCATGTCCTATGGCTATGGCCTGTCGGCCTCGCTGTTCCAGATGGTGCGCTCTTACACCGTGTTCTCGCACGATGGCCAGATCATCCCCGCCACCCTGACCAAGAGCAGCGAGCCCGTTGTGGGCGTGCAGGTGCTGTCGTCGCGCACGGCCGGCCAGGTCCGCAAGATGCTGCAGATGGCCGCCGGCCCCGGTGGCACGGGCCAGAAGGCGCAGACCATCGGCTATTCCGTGGGCGGCAAATCGGGCACGGCCTACAAGCTCATCGGCCGGAGCTACGGCAGCGACAAGAATCGCAAGTACCGCGGTTGGTTCGTCGGCATGGCGCCCATCGACAGCCCGCGCATCGTGGTGGGCGTGATGATCGACGAGCCCAGCGCCGGCAAGTATTTCGGTGGCGACGTGGCGGCACCGGTGTTCAGCGAGACGGTGCAGCAAACTCTGCGCATCATGGGCATCCAGCCCGATCTGGCGGTGCGCCCGCAGATCGTGGCGCAGGCCGCGGAGGAGAGCTTCTGATGCAGCACTTCACCACCCCCGTCCAGGCCGCCGCATGGCTGCGCCAGCGCGTGACCGGCACGTTGCGCAGCGACAGCCGCAAGCTTCAGGGCGGCGACGGCTTCATCGCCTGGCCCGGCGCTGCCGTCGATGCGCGTCGCTTTGTGCCGGCCGCCTTGCAGCAGGGCGCCACCGCCTGTCTGGTTGAGCAGCAGGGGGCCGAAGCCTTTGCCCTGTCTGGCGAGGGTGTGGCCAGCTATACCGGGCTCAAGGCGGACACCGCACGCATCGCGGCGGATTTCTTCGGCCATCCGTCCGAAGCGCTGGATGTGTTGGCCGTGACCGGCACCAACGGCAAGACCTCCACCGTGTGGTGGCTGTCCCAGGCGCTCTCCGCCTTGCCGGGCAAGTTGGCGCAGCCCTGCGGCATGATCGGCACCCTGGGCGTGGGGCAGCCCGCCACGGGCGTGCTGTCCACCGGTCTGACCACGCCGGACCCCGTGCTGCTGCAGCACACGCTGCGCCGTTTTGCGGATGAGGGTTTGCGTGCCTGTGCCATCGAGGCTTCGTCCATCGGCATTGAAGAGCACCGCCTGGACGGCACCCAGATCCGCGTGGCCATCTTCACCAACCTGACGCAAGACCACCTGGACTACCACGGCAGCATGGAAGCCTATTGGCAGTCCAAGCAACGCCTGTTCGCCTGGCCCGGCCTGCGCAGCGCCGTCATCAATGTGGATGACGAGCATGGTGCGCAACTGGCCGAAACACTCAACGCCCAGACCAACCTGGATGTCTGGACCGTGTCCTGCCGCCAGCCGGCACGCCTGCAGGCGCGCGCCGTGGCCTATGGTCCCCTGGGCCAGGGTTTCGAGGTAGTGGAAGGGGCTGAGGTTCATTGGCTGCAGACCCGCACCATCGGCAGCTACAACGTCTCCAACCTGCTGGGCGTGTTGGGCGCTCTGCGCGCCCAAGGCGTGCCTCTGGCGGCGGCGGTGCAGGCCTGTGGCGCGTTGCAGAGCGTGCCCGGACGCATGGAGTGCCTGGGCGAACCCGGCGAACCGCTGGTGGTGGTGGACTATGCCCACACGCCCGATGCGCTGGCCCAGGCTCTGGGCGCCCTGCGGCCGCTGACTGCCCAACGCGGCGGGCGCCTGTGGTGCGTGTTCGGCTGCGGTGGCGACCGCGATGCCTCCAAACGCCCCCTGATGGGTGCCATTGCCTCGCAAAAGGCCGACCAGGTGGTGGTGACCAGCGACAACCCACGCCGTGAGAAGCCCGAGGCCATCGTGGCCCACATCCTGCTGGGCCTGGCGCAGAGCAAGGCGGTGGATGTTCAGACCGACCGCGCCCTGGCCATTGCCGATGCCATAGCCCGGGCCGACGCACGCGATGTGGTGCTGGTGGCCGGCAAGGGGCACGAGTCCACCCAGGACATTGGCGGCGTGCAGCACCCCTTCTCCGACCAGGACCACGCAGCCCAGGCCTTGCGCCGACGCAAGGCCGCCGCCTCAGGGAGCGCCGCATGAACCAGAACACCACCATGATGACCGCCGCCCAGGTGGTCCAATGGCTGCCCGGCGCGCGTTTGGAGGGTGATGGCAACGCCGCCATCCTGCGCGTGCACACCGACACCCGCAGCATCGAGGCCGGCGATTTGTTCGTGGCGCTCAAGGGCGAACGCTTCGATGCCAACACCTTCCTCGCCGAGGCCGAGCAGCAGGGCGCCGTGGCCGCGATCTGCCACGCCGACGCTGACCGCAGCGCCCTGAAGTCCATGGTCTGCATCGTGGTGAGCGACACCCGGCTGGCCCTGGGCGCGCTGGCCCATGCCTGGCGCATGCGCTTCCAGATTCCCGTGATTGCCGTCACCGGTAGCAACGGCAAGACCACCGTGACCCAGATGGTGGCCGCCATCCTGGCCGCCTGGCAGCCCCATGGCGGCTCGCTGGCCACGCGCGGCAACCTGAACAACGACATCGGCGTGCCCATGACGCTGCTCCGTCTGCGCGCGCAGCACCGCATTGCCGTGGTCGAGATGGGCATGAACCACCCGGGCGAGATCGCCACCCTCGCGGCCATGGTCAAGCCCACCGTGGCCTTGGTAAATAACGCACAGCGCGAGCACCTGGAATTCATGCACACCGTGCGCGCCGTGGCGTTGGAGAATGGTTCCGTCATCACGCCGGTGGGGCCGCACGGCGCCGTGGTGTTCCCGCGCGACGACGAATTCACGCCCCTGTGGCACACGCTGGCCGGAGCCCGGCGCCAGATCACTTTCGCGCTGGATGCACAAGAAGGCCCCAACAGCCTGGCCTGCGTGCAGGCGCAGTGGCTGGGCGGCGCCTGGCAGGTGCACGCCCGCGGCATGGGCCACGACCTGCATTACAGCTTGGCCATTGCCGGGCGCCACAACGTCAAGAACTCGCTGGCCGCAGCGGGCGCCGCCCTGGCTGCCGGGGTCAGTGCCCAGGCGGTGGTGGCGGGGCTGCAGGCGTTCTCGCCGGTCAAGGGCCGCTCGCGCGCGCTGACCCTGGCTGTGAACGCGCGCCAGGTCACCTTGGTGGACGACACCTACAACGCCAACCCGGACTCCGTGCGGGCCGCCATCGACGTGTTGGTCGATCTGCCGGGGCCGCACCTGCTGGTATTGGGCGACATGGGCGAGGTCGGCCACCAGGGGCCGCAGTTCCACGCCGAGGCCGGGCGCTACGCCAAGGCCAAGGGCGTCGAATACCTGCGCACCCTGGGCGAACTGGCCCAGGTGGCTGCCAACGCCTTCGACGGTGCCCTGCACCAGGCCAATATGGACGATCTGATCCGTGCGGTGCAGGAGACCCTGCCCCAGGTGCGCAGCGTGCTGGTCAAGGGCTCGCGCTTCATGCGCATGGAACGTGTGGTGGATGCGCTGGCGCCGCTGGTGGCCAGCACGCCGGTTCAGGAGGAGCGCCGCCATGCCGAGTAAGTGTTATTGGGGAGTGCATCCATGTTGTTGAGTTTGGCCCAATGGTTGCAGACCCTGTCGCCGGAGTTTGGCTTTTTCCGGGTCTTCCAGTACCTGACCTTCCGCGCCGTGATGGCCGCGCTCACCGCGCTGCTCATCGGCCTGGCCGCCGGCCCCGGTGTGATCCTGCGCCTGCGCGAGCTCAAGATCGGCCAGCCCATCCGCGGCTATGGCATGGAGAGCCACCTCAGCAAGTCCGGCACGCCCACCATGGGCGGCGTGCTGATCCTGATGGCCATTGCCATCGCCACCATGCTGTGGATGGACCTGAGCAACCGCTTCGTCTGGATCGTGCTGATCGTCACCCTGGGTTTTGGCGCCATCGGCTGGGTGGATGACTGGCGCAAGGTGGTGCATAAGGACCCCGAAGGCATGCGCTCGCGCGAGAAGTATTTCTGGCAGTCCGTCATCGGCCTGCTGGCCGCGCTGTACCTGGTGTTCAGCATCTCCGAGACCTCCAACCTGCGCGTGCTGGAACTGTTCTTCAACTGGGTGCGCTCCGGCTTCGACGTGAACCTGCCGCCCAAGGCCGGACTGTTGCTGCCCTTCTTCAAGGAGGTGAGCTACCCGCTGGGCGTGTTCGGCTTTGTGTTGATGACCTACCTGGTCATCGTGGGCTCCAGCAACGCGGTGAACCTGACCGACGGCCTGGACGGCCTGGCCATCATGCCGGTGGTGCTGGTGGGCTCAGCCCTGGGGCTGTTTGCCTACGTCACCGGCAACGTGGTCTACTCCAAATATCTGCTCTTCCCGCACATTCCCGGCTCGGGCGAGCTGATGGTGTTCTGCGCCGCCATGGCCGGCGCCGGCCTGGCCTTTTTGTGGTTCAACACCCATCCGGCCCAGGTCTTCATGGGCGACGTGGGCGCGCTGGCCCTGGGCGCGTCCCTGGGCACCATCGCCGTGATCGTGCGCCAAGAGATCGTGCTGGCCATCATGGGCGGCATCTTCGTGGTCGAGGCGCTCTCGGTCATGGCCCAGGTCAGCTACTTCAAGTACACCAAGAAACGCTTTGGCGAAGGCCGCCGGCTGCTGAAGATGGCGCCGTTGCACCACCATTTTGAAAAGCAGGGATGGAAGGAGACGCAGGTGGTCGTGCGTTTCTGGATCATCACCATGCTGTTGTGCCTGGTGGGTCTGTCCACCCTGAAATTGCGATGAATCCCGACGATCACAACACGCCCCTGGAACCCACCACCCCGGCACCCGAAATGGTCGCCGGGGTGGATGCGTCTGTGCCGTCCGCACCGGCGCAGGAGCCTATTCCGGCCGCTGCCGATGACGCCGCACCCGCCGCCGGCCAGGCACCCCGCCCCTTGCCTACTACGCTGACCGCCGCGCGCGACGCCGCGGAGTTCGTCGCCCGCATCTTCGCCGACACCCCGGCCGAACCGGATGCGAACGCTGAGGTGGCACCGACGGCCGAAGCATCGGCCGTTGCAGAAGAAACCGATGCCGCCGCAGCGGAAGCACCGTCTTTCGACCCCAACGCCCCCATCCTGCCGCTGCAGGGCCAGAACGTGCTGATCCTGGGCCTGGGCGCCTCGGGCCTGGCCATGGCGCGCTGGTGCGTGCGCACGGGAGCCGCCAGCGTGACCGTGGCCGACACGCGCGAGGCCCCGCCGCAACTGGCCGCCCTGCGCCAGGAGTTGCCGCAGGTACGCTTCGTGGGTGGCGCCTTCACCACCGCCCTGGTGGAGGGCCAAAACTTGCAGGCCGTGTACCGCTCACCGGGGTTGAGTCCCGAATCAATTGCTCCTGTTTTAGTAGCTGCTCACGCAACATCCACGAGGGCTGGAGGCGAATTGAGCTTGTATTCCCAGGCGCTGGAGGCCTTGCGTTTGGTGCGCGGCTACACGCCCGCCGTGTTGGCCATCACCGGCACCAACGGCAAGACCACCGTGACCTCGCTCACCGGCCAGCTGCTGGAGCATGCCGGCAAGTCGGTGGCGGTGGCGGGCAACATCGGCCCCACGCTGCTGGACACGCTGGCCCAGCACCTGGACGCCGGCACCCTGCCCGAGGCCTGGGTGCTGGAGCTGTCCAGCTTCCAGCTCGACGCCGTCGAGTCCTTCGAGCCCACCGCCGCCGTGGTGCTGAACGTGACCCAGGACCACCTGGACTGGCACGGCAGCATGCAGGCCTACGCGGCCGCCAAGGCGCGCATCTTTGGCCAGAACGCGCTGATGGTGCTCAACCGCGAAGATCCGGTGGTGATGGCCATGCTGCCCGCGCCCTTGAAGGCCAAGTTGCAGCGACCCGTGGTGCGTGCCCACACCACCTTCGGCACCGACATGCCGCAACGCCCCGGCGACTTTGGCCTGGAAGAGGTCAATGGCATGGTCTGGTTGGTGCGCGCCCTGGAGGCTGACGAGACCCGCAAGAAGCGCAAGGCCGAGGAAGACGAACTCCACTTCCAGCGCCTGATGCCCGTCGATGCCCTGCGCATCCGCGGTCGCCACAACGCCAGCAACGCCCTGGCCGCGCTGGCCCTGTGCGCGGCCGCCGGCTGCAGCATGGCGCCGCTGCTGTTTGGCCTGCGTGAGTACCGGGGTGAGCCGCACCGGGTCGAGTCCGTGGCCATCATCAACGACGTCGAATTCTTCGACGACAGCAAGGGCACCAACGTCGGTGCCACGGTGGCCGCCCTGCAAGGCCTGGGCGCCGACCGCAAGCTGGTGCTCATCCTCGGCGGCGAGGGCAAGGGCCAAGATTTTGCGCCGCTGGCCGCGCCCGTGGCCCGCCATGCGCGCGCCGTGGTCCTGATCGGCCGCGACGCCCCGTTGATCCGTGCGGCCCTCGAAGCGACCGAGGTGCCCCTGATCGACGCCGATTCCATGCAGGCTGGCGTGCAGCTAGCCAACCAACGCGCCCATGCGGGCGACGCGGTTCTGATGTCACCCGCCTGCGCCAGTTTTGACATGTTCGACAACTACGCCCACCGCGCCCAGGTGTTCTGCGACGCCGTGCAAGCCCTGGCACAGGCCCAGGGGGTGGACATGGGAGGCTCGCTATGACCGCGCTGAGCCAGACCTTGTCGGGTTGGTTCGCCGGTCGCGCGTCCAAGGCCACGGGCGTTTTGCCGGTGCGTGTGGGCGGGCGCGGTTCGTTTGCCGCCACCCAGTCGGCGTCGCCCGTGCGCGGCTTCGACCAGACCCTGACCTGGATCGTCGTGGCCCTGCTGCTGTGGGGGCTGGTGATGGTGTATTCGGCTTCCATCGCCATGCCGGACAACCCGCGCTTTGCCAAGTACACCCACACCTACTTCCTGGTGCGCCATGCCATGTGGCTGGTCATCGGCTTCGTTGGCGCGTTGATGGCCTTCCAGGTGCCGATTGCCACCTGGGAAAAGTACGCGCCCTGGCTGCTGGTGGGCTCGCTGGCGCTGCTGATCGCGGTGCTGATTCCCGGCGTGGGCAAGGTGGTATATGGCGCGCGGCGCTGGATCTCGCTGGGACCCTTGAGCTTTCAGCCTTCGGAGTTGGCCAAGTTTGCCGTGCTGCTGTATGCGGCGGACTACATGGTGCGCAAGATGGAAGTGAAGGAGCGTTTCTTCCGCGCCGTCATGCCCATGGCCGTGGCCGTGGCGGTGATCGGCCTTTTGCTGCTGGCCGAACCGGACATGGGCGGCTTCATGGTGATCGCGGTGATTGCCATGGGCATCCTGTTCCTGGGCGGCGTGAACGCCCGCATGTTCTTCCTGATCGCGGCCGTGTTGCTGGTGGCGTTCGTTCTGATGATCGCGCTCTCCGAGTGGCGCCGCGAACGTATCTTTGCCTACCTCAACCCCTGGGACGAGAAATACTCGCTGGGCAAGGGCTACCAGCTCTCGCACTCGCTGATCGCCATTGGACGCGGCGAGATCTTCGGCGTTGGCCTGGGCGGTAGCGTGGAAAAGCTGCACTGGCTGCCCGAGGCACATACCGACTTTTTGCTGGCCGTGATCGGCGAGGAATTCGGCCTGGCCGGCGTGGTGGTGGTCATTGGCCTGTTCCTGTGGCTGACCCGGCGCATCATGCACATCGGCCGCCAGGCCATCGCCCTGGACCGCGTCTTTGCCGGCTTGGTGGCGCAGGGCGTGGGCATCTGGATGGGCTTTCAGTCCTTCATCAACATGGGCGTGAACCTGGGTGCGCTGCCGACCAAGGGCTTGACCTTGCCGCTGATGAGCTACGGCGGCTCGGCGATCCTGATCAACCTGGTGGCGATTGCCGTGGTGCTGCGGATTGATTATGAAAATAGGCAGTTGATGCACGGAGGCCGCGTATGAACACGCAAGCCAAGTGCGCATTGATCATGGCCGGCGGCACCGGTGGCCACATCTTCCCCGGTCTGGCCGTGGCACAGGCCCTGCGCGACAAGGGCTGGCGCGTGCACTGGCTGGGCGCGCCCGACAGCATGGAAAGCCGCCTGGTGCCGCCCAAGGGCTTTGCGCTGGAGACGGTGGACTTCTCCGGCGTGCGCGGCAAGGGCCTGCGCACCCTGCTGGCCTTGCCGCTGCGCCTGACGCGCGCGCTGGCGCAAAGCCGTCAGGTGCTGCGCCGCGTGCGCCCCGATGTGCTGGTGGGCCTGGGCGGCTACATCACGCTGCCCGGCGGCGTCATGGGGGTGCTGATGGGTAAGCCCCTGGTGCTGCACGAGCAGAACTCCGTGGCCGGCATGGCCAACCGTGTGTTGGCCAAACTGGCGCGCCGCGTCTTCACCGCCTTCCCACAGGTGCTGGCCAAGGGCCAGTGGGTCGGCAATCCGCTGCGCGCCGAGTTCCTGCAGCAGGCCGCGCCCGAGCAGCGTTTTGCCGGGCGCAGCGGCCCACTGCGTCTGTTGGTGGTCGGCGGCAGTCTGGGTGCGCGTGCGCTCAACACCATCGTGCCCCAAGCTTTGGCGCTGATCCCGGCTGCCCAGCGCCCGGTGGTTACGCACCAGAGCGGCGAGAAGCAGATCGACGAGTTGCGCGCCAATTACGCCGCCGCTGGAATCGCGGTGAGCGTCGCCGGGCCGCCCCAAGACGCGAAGGCCCCCTCGGGGGGCAGCGCAGTACGCGAAGCGACAAGCGTGGGGGTCACTATTACGCCTTTTATCGACAACACGGCCCAGGCCTTTGCCGAGGCCGATCTGGTGGTTTGCCGCGCCGGCGCCAGCACCGTGACCGAGATCGCGGCCGTGGGTGCGCCGGCGCTGTTCGTGCCGTTCCCGTCGGCGGTGGACGACCACCAGACCCACAATGCCCGCTTCCTGGTCGACCAGGGTGGCGGCTGGCTCGTACCCCAGGCCGATCTGACACCCGGCCATCTGGCTGAAATGCTACAAAAAACAGAGCGATCCACGCTGCTGGCACGAGGGCTAGCGGCCCAAAAGCTGCGACAAGTACAGGCCACCGAGGCCGTGGTGGCCGCCTGTGAGGAGCTGTGCGCATGAAACACGCCATCAAACATATCCACTTTGTCGGCGTCGGTGGTTCCGGCATGTCTGGCATCGCCGAGGTGCTGTGCAACCTGGGCTACACCATCTCCGGTTCCGACCTGGCCGACAGCGCCACGCTCAAGCGCCTGGGCTCGCTGGGCATCCGCACGCATGTGGGGCACGCGCCCGAGCATGTGGCCGGCGCCGATGCGGTGGTCACGTCCACCGCCGTGCATGGTGACAACCCCGAGGTTGTCAAGGCGCGGGAGATGAAGATCCCCATCGTGCCGCGCGCGCTGATGCTGGCCGAACTGATGCGGCTGAAGCAGGGCATCGCCATCGCCGGCACCCACGGCAAGACCACCACCACCAGCCTGGTGGCCAGCGTGCTGGCCGAGGGCCAACTGGACCCGACCTTCGTCATTGGCGGACGGCTCAACAGCGCCGGCGCCAATGCACGCCTGGGGCAGGGTGACTACATCGTCGTCGAGGCGGACGAGTCCGACGCGTCGTTCTTGAACCTGCTGCCCGTCATGGCGGTGGTGACCAATATCGACGCCGACCACATGGAGACCTACGGCCAGGACTTCGGCCGCCTGAAGAAGGCGTTTGTCGACTTCCTGCACCGCATGCCGTTCTACGGTGTGGCCATCCTGTGCACCGACGACCCGGCGGTGCGCGAGATCGTGGACCAGGTCACCTGCCCGGTGACCAGCTACGGCCTGAATGAGCAGGCCCAGGTACGCGCCATCAACGTGCGCGCCGTCGGCGGCCAGATGCACTTCACGGTGCAACGGCGCAACGGCGTGGTGCTGCCCGACCTGGACGTGGTACTCAACCTGGCCGGCCTGCACAACGTGCTCAACGCGTTGTCGGCCATCGCGGTGGCAGTGGAACTGAGCATCCCCGACGCGGCGGTGCTGAAAGCCTTGGCCGAGTTCAAGGGCGTGGGCCGTCGCTTCCAGCACTATGGCGACCTGCCGCTGCCGCGGGGTGGCACCGTGACGGTGATTGACGACTACGGCCACCACCCGGTGGAGATGGCGGCCACGCTGGCCGCCGCGCGCGGTGCCTTCCCGGGCCGGCGCCTGGTGCTGGCCTTCCAGCCGCACCGCTACACGCGCACGCGCGACTGCTTCGAGGACTTCGTCAAGGTCATGGGCCATGCCGACTCGGTGCTGCTGGGCGAGGTCTATGCCGCCGGCGAGCCGCCCATCGTGGCCGCCGACGGCCGCGCCCTGGCCCGCGCCGTGCGCATCGCCGGCAAGGTGGAGCCGATTTTTGTGGACGACATTGCGGCCATGCCGCAGGCGATTGTGGACAACGCACAGCCCGGCGACGTGGTCATGTGCATGGGCGCCGGCTCGATCGGAGCGGTGCCCGCCAAGGTGGTCGACTTGCTACAAAATAGTGAGCATTCCACGCAAGAAGGACGAGGGCTATGACGGATTTTGGTAAGGTGGCGGTGTTGATGGGCGGAGCCTCGGCCGAGCGCGAGGTGTCGCTCATGTCCGGCGCGGGCGTGCTCAAGGCACTGCTGTCCAAGGGCGTGGATGCCCACGCCTTCGACCCGGCCGAGCGCGCCATGGACGAGCTCAAGCGTGACGGCTTTGCGCGCTGCTTCATCGCGCTGCACGGCCGCCATGGCGAAGACGGCACGGTGCAGGGCGCGCTGGAACTGCTGGGCATTCCCTACACCGGCTCCGGCGTCATGGCCTCCAGCATCTCCATGGACAAGGTCATGACCAAGCGCATCTGGCTGCACGAGGGCATCCCCACGCCGCGCTACCAGTTGCTGCGCCGCGGCGCGTTTGACCGCAATCAGGTCATCGAGGTGCCCGACACGCTGGGCCTGCCCATCATCGTCAAGCCCGCCTGCGAGGGCTCCTCCATCGGGGTGACCAAGGTGACCGGCTACTCCGGCATGGTCGATGCGGTGGAGGCTGCCAGCCAGCTGCCCGACGACATCCTGTGCGAGGAATGCATCGAGGGCGACGAGGTGACCTGCCCAGTGCTGGGCGAGGGCGACAACGCCCATGCCCTGCCGCTGATTCGCATCGTGGCCCCGGAAGGCAACTACGACTACCAGAACAAGTACTTCACCGACGTGACCCAGTACATCGTGCCGGCCGGCCTGCCCGCCGGCGAGGAAGAGGCCATCCAGGCCTTGGTGGTCAAGGCCTACCGCGTGCTGGGTTGCCGTGGCTGGGGCCGCGTGGACGTGATGATCGACCGCGTCAGCCGCAAGCCCTACCTGCTGGAGATCAACACGTCGCCCGGCATGACCGGGCATTCGCTGGTGCCCATGTCGGCCAAGGCCGCCGGCATCAGCTACGAAGACCTGTGCGTGCGCCTGCTGCAGGACGCCACGCTGGATGGAGGACACCGAAAGTGAACATGAACGCCGCCGGGCCGTCCCAAGGCGTGAGGGCCCCCTCGGGGGGCAGCGCAGCATACGCAGTAGCAAGCGTGGGGGCTCTATGAACGCCGTGGCCGCGCCGCTGGACGTCAAGCTCATGAACATGACCGCTTCGGTCCTGTTCCTGGGCCTGTTCGCGTTCGCGGCCGTGGCCACGGTGCGTTGGGTGGTGCGCATGCCGGCCTTTGACATCCGCGGCATCGTCGTCACCGGCGAGGTCAGTCACAACAATGCCGCCACACTGCGCGCCAACGTGGCACCGCGTCTGGCCGGCACCTTCTTCAGCATCGACCTGGCGCGCGTGCGCGCCGCCTTCGAGTCCGTGCCCTGGGTGCGCCACGCCGTGGTGCGCCGCGAATTCCCCAACCGCCTGCTGGTGACCTTGCAGGAACACAAGGCCGCGGCCTATTGGGGGGCGGATGGCGAGCTGCGCCTGGTCAACAACTTTGGCGAAGTGTTCGAGGCCAACGTGGATGAGGTCGAACAGGACAACCTGCCCCGCCTGCACGGCCCGGACGGCCAGGGCCCCGAGGTGCTGGCCATGTACCGCCTGTTGCAACCCTTGTTTGCGCCCATGGACTTGCCCGTGGATGAGCTTGATCTGTCCGGCGGTGGTAGCTGGCGCGTCGGGCTGGAAAGCGGCGCCACCATTGAACTGGGGCGTGGCAGCGTGGAAGAGATCACGGTCCGCGTGCAGCGCTTTTTGAAGACGCTGACGCAGGTCACCTCCCGATATGGACGCCGGCCCAATGCGGTGGAGTCGGCTGACTTGCGCCACGACAACGGCTACGCCATCCGCTTGCGCGGTGTGAGCACCACCACGGCCACGCCGGCACCGGGCAAGAAATAGCGGCGAGAGACGACATGAGCAGATCAATCAGCAGAGAAATCAGCAGGTAAGCGATATGGCAAAAGAGTACAAGGACCTGGTCGTAGGACTGGACATCGGAACCGCCAAGGTCATGGTGGTGGTGGCCGAGGTGTTGCCGGGCGGCGAGCTCAAGCTGGCCGGCCTGGGCGTGGCGCCCAGCAACGGTATCAAACGCGGCGTGGTCGTGAACATCGACGCCACGGTGGCCAGCATCCAGCAGGCGCTGCGCGAGGCCGAGTTGATGGCCGACTGCAAGATCACGCGCGTCTACACAGGCATCACCGGCAGCCACATCCGCGGCATCAATTCCAGCGGCATGGTGGCCGTGAAGGACCGCGAGGTGACCGCAGCCGACGTGGCCCGCGTGGTGGAGACCGCCAAGGCCATCAACATCTCGACCGACCAGCGCCTGCTGCTGGTCGAGCCACAGGAATTCATCATCGATGGGCAGGACGTGAAAGAGCCCATCGGCATGAGCGGCATCCGCCTGGAGGCCAAGGTGCACATCGTCACCGGCGCCCAGAGCGCGGCCGAGAACATCATCAAGTGCGTGCGCCGCTGCGGCCTGGAGGTGGAGCAGTTGATGCTGAACCCGCTGGCCAGCAGCCTCTCGGTGTTGACCGAGGACGAGCGCGAACTGGGCGTGGCCCTGGTGGACATCGGCGCCGGCACCACCGACATCGCCATCTTCACCAACGGCGCCATCCGCCACACGGCGGTGATCCCGATTGCCGGCGACCTGATCACCAGCGACATCGCCATGGCTCTGCGCACGCCGACCAAGGACGCCGAGGACATCAAGGTGGAAAGCGGCCACGCCAAGCAACTGCTGGTGGATCCCGAGACGCAAGTGGAAGTGCCGGGCCTGGGCGACCGCGGCCCGCGCATGCTCAGCCGCCAGGCCCTGGCCGGCGTGATCGAGCCGCGCATCGAGGAAATCTTCAGCCTGGTGAACCAGGTCATGCGCGAATCCGGTTACGAGGAGGTGCTGTCCTCCGGCATCGTGCTCACCGGTGGCAGCTGCGTCATGCCGGGCATGGTGGAGCTGGGCGAGGACATCTTCCTCAAGCCCGTGCGCCGTGGCGTGCCCAAGTACGCCAGCGCGCTGGCCGACATGGTGGCGCAGCCGCGCGCGGCCACCGTCATGGGTCTTTTGGAAGAGGCCCGCATGGCGCGTATGCGGGGCTACAAGGTGTCGCAGAAGAACGGGTCCATGAAAACCGCCTTCAGCACCGTCAAAGACTGGTTCATCGGGAACTTCTGACCATGCAATACCGACTTTGGCTGGCCCGAGGCAGTCCACACTGGCGATGGCGATGTACCGATCCTCCGTGGAGATCGGGCACCTAAAACAAACAACGGCAACTGCATTTTGAAATTTCGTATCGAGTACACAAGGAGAATCACATGGCCATCGAAATGATTGAAGAAGAGACGTTCAACCAGGGCACGCAGATCAAGGTGATTGGCGTAGGTGGGGGCGGTGGCAATGCGGTTGAGCACATGATCTGCTCGGCCGTTGGTGGCGTGGAATTCATCGCCGCCAACACGGATGCGCAGGCCCTGAGCCGCAGCACCGCGCACAAGCTCATCCAGCTTGGTGGCACGGGCCTGGGCGCCGGCAGCAAGCCCGACAAGGGCCGTGAGGCCGCTGTGGCGGCCGAGGCCGACATCCGCGCCGCCATTGAAGGTGCGCACATGCTGTTCATTACCGCCGGTATGGGCGGTGGCACGGGCACCGGCGCCGCACCGGTGATCGCCAAGGTCGCCAAGGAAATGGGCATCCTGACCGTGGGTGTTGTCACCAAGCCCTTCGACTTTGAAGGTGGCCGGCGCATGGCCAATGCCGATGCCGGTTTGTCCGAGCTGGAAGCGAATGTGGACTCGCTGATCGTGGTGCTCAACGAGAAGCTGCTCGAAGTGCTGGAAGACGATATCAGCCAGGAAGAGGCCTTTGAACACGCGAACAACGTACTCAAGAACGCTGTGGGCGGCATTGCGGAAATCATCAACGTCAAGGGCGAAATCAACGCCGACTTTGAAGACGTGCGCACCGTGATGGGCGAACCCGGCAAGGCCATGATGGGTACCGCCATGGCCGCCGGCCCGGACCGCGCCCGCATTGCCGCCGAGCAGGCCGTGGCCTGCCCGCTGCTGGAGGGCATCGACCTCTCCGGCGCCAAGGGCGTGCTGGTGTTGATCACCGCTGCCAAGGGCTCGCTGAAGCTGAAGGAGTCCAAGCTGGCCATGGAAACCATCCGCGCCTGCGCCTCGCCGGACGCGCATGTGATCTACGGCACGGCCAACGACGATACGCTGGGCGACAACATCCGTGTGACCGTGATCGCCACCGGCCTCTCCCGCCAGGGCGCTCGCCGCACGGCGCCCCCGCTGCAAGTGTTGCGCACCGGCACCGACAACGTCCCCTTCCATGTGCCCACGCTCAACAACCCGGTGGGTGCGCAGACCACTACCGGCGTTGCGGCTGCACCGGTGGGTATTGCCCAGCCGGATTACGCCGGCATGGGTACGCCGGCCGTCTGGCGTGGCCGCACTTCGGCCGCGGCCAAGGTGGATGCGCTGTCCAACGGCGGCATGGATGACTACGAAATCCCTGCGTTCCTGCGGAAACAGGCAGATTAGTAAAATCATTCGGTGCTCAAGCAACGAACCCTCAAGTCCCTGACGCGCGCGGTCGGCGTCGGGCTGCACAGCGGCCAGCGGGTGGAGCTCACCTTGCGTCCGGCGCAGCCCGATACCGGCATCGTCTTTCGCCGGGTGGACTTGCCGCAACCGGTGGACATCCCCGTGACGGCGCCGTCTGTCACTGATACGCGCATGGCATCGACCATCTCCAAGGGCGATGCCAAGGTGCAGACCATCGAACACCTGATGTCGGCCTGTGCCGGCCTGGGGTTGGACAACCTGTATGTGGACATCACGGCGGAAGAGATTCCCATCCTGGATGGTTCGGCTGCCTCGTTCGTCTTCTTGCTGCAAAGCGCCGGGGTCGAGCTGCAGAATGCGCCCAAAAAGTTTCTGCGGGTGACCAAACCGGTGGAAGTGCGGGAAGGCGAGGGCGCCAACCTCAAATGGGCGCGCCTGGAACCGTATAACGGCTACAAGCTGAGCTTCGAGATTGTGTTCGACCACCCCGCAGTGGATTCCACCGGCCAGCGGGTTGAGTTTGACATGGGGCGAGATTCCTATTCGCGCGACATCGCCCGTGCCCGCACCTTCGGCTTCACCAAGGACGTGGAGATGATGCGCACCAACGGTCTGGCCCTGGGCGGTGGCCTGGACAATGCCATCGTCATGGATGACTACAAGGTGCTCAATGCCGATGGCCTGCGTTACGACGACGAGTTCGTCAAGCACAAGCTGCTGGACGCCATCGGTGACCTGTACTGTGTTGGTAAGCCCTTGCTGGCCAGCTACAGCGCCTTTCGCTCCGGCCACGCGCTGAATAACAAGCTGTTGCGCGAGCTGTTGGCCCGAACAGATGCCTGGGACATTGTCACCTTCGACGACGAGAGCCTGGCGCCCTCTGGCTTCGCCCAGGTGGCGCGGGCCTGGTAGGCGCGCTCACGCGCGGCGAGAAAACGGGTTCAACGCCAGCCGTTTCAACACGTTCCAGGCGCTGGCCTTGCGGGCGGCCTGGATGGTGGCGCGTTTTTTCCAAAAATGCGGTAGCCCTCGCAGGGCGTCGCGCTTGGCCCGCCAGATGACCGCGCCCTGTCCGCGCAGGCTGAACCAGAGCAATGTCACCACGTTGAGCGTTACGTGGGCCGGCAAAAACAGCCAGAATAGGATGCCGGGCATGTTCTTGGTATACACCCATACCAAGTTGCGGTGGCCGTGGTAAAGCTGAAAGTCACTGTGCTTACCGACAAAGGCCGACCCCAGGTGCAGCACCCGGGCAGTGGGTACATACTTGGCACGGTAGCCAGCCAGTTGCAAGCGAAAGCCCAGATCGATGTCCTCGACGTAGAGGAAAAGGTCTTCGTCCAGTAGGCCCACGTCTCGCAGCGCCGACACACGGTACAAGGCCGCCGCGGCGCAGGGTGCGAAGATGTCCATTTCTTGGTCAAAGCGGCTGGAGTTGGCGCTGCCGTGGCCCATGCGCCAAGGCAGCCCGCTCACGTGGTAGGCATCACCCACTCCGTCCAGGTTCTGGTGCTGTTCATCACTGAACATGCGCGAGCCGAAGGCGGCATATTCGGGGCAGTCCTGCGCACGGGCCACCAGATTGCCCAACCAGTCGGGTAGGGGAAATGCGTCGGGATTGAGCAAAACTACCCACGGCCCCAGGGGGCTGTGCCGCAGGGCATGGTTGACGCCTCCGGCAAAGCCCAGATTGGTCTTCAGGTCCATCAGTTGCACATGGGGGAATTGCTCCCGAATGGCGGCGACCGATCCGTCCGTACTGGCGTTGTCCACCACGACGGTTGTGAAATCCTGCAAGGTCTGCTGCGAGAGTGCTGCCAGGCATTGGCAAATCATGTCGCCGCCGTTGTAGTTGACGATGATGACGGTCGCAAGGGGACATACATCCGGTGAAACGCGAGTCGTATGGGTATTGCGGCTCTTCATTGTCGAATCCGTTGCAACAACGAGAGAGCCATGGCCTGCACCTGACGGAACAACCCGCGGGACCCGACCGACTCAACCCAGAAGGCCTCGGCCATTCGGTTAAATCCAAGGTACAGCCCTCGGTATCGGCAAAGCCCTTCCATGGCACGCAGGTAGTCGCCGCAAGCCAGGGCAGTGGCATGCTGGGCCAGCGCCTGGCTCTTGCTGTGGAATTGGTCGGTGATGTCGACAACATGGGTGGCCGGCACGGGAGCCCAGATCTCATAGAACAGAATCTGCTGGACGCTGGAGGCGCGCCGGCACAAGGGCTCCAGAAAGGCGGCGATTCGCACATGATCCCGGTGGTAGTCGAGCGGAGATGGCAGAAATACCCAGTTGGGGCGGTAGTCTTCTATCAGTTGCGCGATCCGCTGGGCTAGTGCCGTGGTCGCCTCGAAGGCTCCATCCGGTTGTTGGAGTTGTTCGGAGTCGGTGATCCCCAGGTGTTCCAGTGCCTGCGTGAATTCTCTGCTCCGAACTACATCCGATCCGGCCGGCAGCCCCCCGGCTCCGGCACCGTCCGTGACCAGAACCACCTTGACGGGACATTGCTGAGCCAGGATTGCCAACGTGCCTCCGCAACCCAAGGTCTCATCATCGGGGTGTGGGACAAATACCAGAACCTTGTTGGCTTTCTGGAGGTCGAGCGTCTGCGGTAACGGGCACGCCGCCAGCTCGGAGAGTTGCCGGGCAACCCGCTTACGATTGAAATAGTTGAGCATAGCGCGCGGCGATGGTGTCGGTAGTGGGCGTGTTTACGACCTGCAGGGTGGCGCGAGCGGCCAGGGACTGGCGCGTGGCGGGGGCGGTGATCAATTCGTCGAGGGCGCGAACCACGGCGTCCAGGTCAACAGGGACTAACCAAGCGCCAATGCCCATCACCTCGGGAACGCCACCCACGCTGGTGCACACACACGGTAGGCCGGCATGCATGGCTTCGTAATTGGCCAATCCGAAAGACTCCGTGGTGGACGTGCTGGCATAAATATCTGCGGCCGCGTAGTAGGGCTGCACGTCGTCCACGACCGAGAAGTGCAACTGGTCGCCAAACCCCAACCGGTCGGCAAGTTGCTGCAGGCCCTGTTGATCACCTTCCCCCAAAATATGCAGTTGCACGTTCGAGGAGGGATGGCGCTGCGAAATGATCGCGCAAGCCTCGACCAGAATATCGAAGCGTTTCAGCGGCACCAACCGGCCTACGCCCAAGATGTGGATGCTGGTGGCAGACCAACCCAGCAAATTACGAGCAAGGGGCGGACTCCGTTGGTCTATAGACGGGGTAAGGCAATGCGGAATCGCATGCCAGTGTGTGGGGACGCTGGGTAGCGCCAGGTCTCGGGCGGTTGCTTCCAGTGCCATCTGCGTTGGCGCCACCACCCAGTGCGCCGCGCGGAGCACCGCCGCCTCCATGCGCCGAAGCAGGCGCTGGACACGTGGGCCTTGCACCAGGCCGTCGTCATGCGTGGCTCTGCTGTAGCAGCCAAATCCGTGCTCGGTAATTCCCCATCGAATATGGCTAAGCCTCAGGATTTTCACGCCACACCAGAACCCCAGCGCCAGCCACGGGTCGTGCAAATGCACAACGGCAAAGTGCTTGTCGCGGGCCGTTTTGGCGCCAAACCAGCCCATTTGAACCCGCTCATACATGGAACTTGCCAGTAGTTGCCGTGCGGGAACCCCCTGGATTCCTGGAAGTCGATTGAGTCGGCCCAACCAGCTCCGCCGACGGTCCATGGAAGTTGGTGGCAAGTCTTCCTGGCACAGATAGCGCACTTTCCATCCGCGCTTCGTTAAGGCATCGACCACCGGGGCAAGGCTTCGCCCCAGGCCATAGCGCCGATCCCCCTGTAGCTCCCGCGTGACCATCAGGACGCTGGACGTGTTTTGCCTCAATTGCTGGTCGCCAGATTCCACCATGTCTCCAAACCATACCTCCCGCCCAGATCGGGCCAATCACGACCACGAGGCCGCAATTCCATAACGTCAGCGGGTGCGCTGTTTACGTTGCGAGTTTTGGCGCCAACAAGACCCCGCCCGGTTCCGGGTCGGTGGTCTAGAATTCGCGTTTCCTCAAGGAAGTCACAAAGTTGAGCAAACGCCTCGGTGAAATTTTAGTTGAACGCGGTAAGCTGGACCCGACCAATCTGGAGCGCGCCTTGCGCCTGCAGGAGGGCGAGGGCGGCGAGCGCATCGGGGCTTTGTTGATACGGGCCGGATTCGCCTCGGAGCGGGACGTGACGGATGCCCTGGCGGAGCAATTGCAGTTGACCGTGGTGCCGGCATCCGGCTACCCAGAACTCCCAGTGCTGGAAGAGCGTGTGCCGGCTCGTTTCATCAAGGAAGCCCGGGCAGTGCCTATTCATGAGGATGAGAGCCAGCTAGTGCTGGCCATGGCCGATCCGCTGGATGAGTATGTGATCTCCGCCTTCCGTATGGTGACCCAGCGCACGGTGTCGCCGCGGCTGGCGGTTCCCTCCGAGTTGGAGGTGGCTTACGAACGGCTCTACGGGTCCGGCAAGAGTTCCATGGACCAGATTGTGGGTGAAGTCGAGACCCGTGATGGCGAGGAAGAGAATGAGGATCTGGCGCATCTCAAGGAATTGGCCTCTGAGGCGCCCATCATCCGGCTGGTCAGTTTGATCATCAGCCATGCCTTGGCCGCACGGGCGTCGGACATTCACATTGAGCCGTTTGAGAACCGTTTGATCGTGCGCTACCGCGTGGATGGCGTCATGCATGAGGTGGAATCGCCACCGCGGCGCTTTTCCGCGGCCGTGATTTCACGCATCAAGATCATGGCTAGCCTGGATATTGCCGAGCGCCGCCTGCCCCAGGATGGCCGCATCAAGTTGCGCTTGCAGGGCAAAGAGATTGACCTGCGCGTGTCCACTGTGCCCACCATGCACGGTGAAAGCGTGGTCATGCGGATTTTGGACAAGAGCGGCACGACGCTGGACTTTGTGTCCTTGGGCTTCGACCCCGTTTCGCTGGAGCGCTTTTCGCAGGTGCTGATGCAGCCGCATGGCATCCTGCTGGTCACGGGACCGACCGGCTCCGGCAAGACCACCACGCTCTATACGGCGTTGGACAAGCTCAACGAACCGGATGTCAAGATACTGACCGTGGAAGACCCGGTTGAGTACCAGATGGAGGGCATCAACCAGATCCAGGTCAAGCCGCAGATTGGTTTGACGTTCGCCAATGCCCTGCGTTCCATTGTGCGGCAAGACCCGGACGTCATCATGATCGGGGAAATCCGCGACCTGGAGACGGCGCAGATTGCCGTTCAATCGGCTTTGACGGGGCACATGGTGCTATCGACCCTGCATACCAACGATGCTGCCAGCACGGTGAATCGGTTGTTGGACATGGGTATGGACGATTACCTGTTGACGTCCACCGTTAACGGCATCCTGGCGCAACGGCTGGTTCGCACGCTGTGCGTTCACTGCCGGGAACCCTACCCCGCGTTGCCCGAGGTGGTGCAGGAGATGCAATTGGAGCGGTTCACTTCCGCGAAACCAGTTACGTTGTACCGCCCCATTGGCTGTGCTGAGTGTGGTGGCACGGGTTACAGCGGGCGCGTCAGTATCGTGGAGCTGTTGGTGATGTCGGACGCCATTCGAAGCATGGTCATGCGCCATGTCACCGCAGGTGAGGTTCGACAGCAGGCGATCAATGAAGGTATGCAGACTATGTATGAAAACGGTCTTGCCAAGGCCGTGGCCGGCGTGACCACCATTGAAGAGGTCCTGCGTGTGACGCGGGAGGAATAGCCTTGCCGTTGTATCGTTATAAGGCGGTAACGCCGTCTGGTGAGACCCAGGAAGGCGACATGGAGGGCGCGGCCCAGTCCGTTGTGGTCGAGCGTTTGCAGGGCATGGGCCTGATTCCCATCCGTGTGGAGGAGGGAGTTGCCAAGGCGGTTGACCAGGCCAAAGGCGCGAGTTTGTTCCGCCGCAACCGAATCTCGCAGGACGACGTCGCCGTTTTTACCCAGGAAATTGCCACCTTGCTCAAGGCCGGACTGCCTCTGGATCGGTGCCTGGAGATATTGATTGGACTGTCAGCCAATGAGGCGGTGCGCGAGTTGATGCTGCAGTTGCGGGAGGATGTGCGCGGCGGGGCTGCGTTGTCCGCCGCCATGGAGGCTCGGCAGGGCGTTTTCACGCGCTTCTACCTCAATATGATCCGCGCCGGTGAGGCGGGTGGTGCGCTGGACGTGGTATTGCAACGGTTGACTGAGTTCATGGAGCGGTCCCGAGAGTTGCGTGACACGGTCAAGTCGGCACTTATTTACCCCGTCATCCTGGTAGGTGTTTCTTTGCTGTCGGTCGCCATTTTGTTGATGTGGGTGGTGCCGCAGTTTTCACAGATGTTTGAGGATTCTGGAAAGGCGCTGCCATTGCCCACCCAGATCGTCATCGCGGCCGGTGATGGCATTCGTAACTATTGGTGGCTCATGGCCATGGTTGCCGTGGGCGCTTATCTTTGGTTCATGCGACAACTGCGTGAGCCGGCGACGCGTTACCGTTGGGACCAACGTATGCTCAATATGCCGCTGGTCGGTGATCTGATCGGCAAGCTGGAGGTGGCTCGCTTCTCGCGCACGCTGGGCACATTGATCGGCAATGGCGTAACGCTGCTGGCGGCCCTGTCCATCGTCAAGGAGACGCTGAACAACACAGTCATGGCCAGCGCGCTGGGTCAGGTTGCAACGCAGTTGAAAGAGGGTAAAGGTCTGGGCAAGCCGCTCATGGAAACGGGGCTGTTTCCCAAGCTGGCAGTACACTTGGTCATGGTGGGCGAGGAAACCGGCAAGCTGCAAGACATGCTGATTCGCATCGCTGACATTTACGACCGGGAAGTGCAAGGTGCCGTCAAACGCATGTTGTCACTCATGGAGCCGGTGCTGATCCTGGGGTTGGGCTTGGTGATCGGCGGAATCATCATGTCCATTCTGGTCGCTATTTTGAGTGTGAACGATTTGGCGTTGTGACACTCATACACGCATTGTTTATTTGGAGTATCGGTAGATGGATAGGAAACAGTCGGCCCGCCGGGCAAAGGGCTTTACTCTGATTGAGTTGCTTGTGGTGCTGGTGATCTTGGGACTACTGGCCAGTGTGGCGGGCCCCAAGGTGATTGGGTATTTGGGCGGTGCCAAGTCGGATACTGCACGCCTGCAGATTGAGGAATTCGGCGCCAGCCTGGATCTTTTCAAGTTGGAGACCGGACGCTATCCCACCACACAAGAAGGTTTGCAGGCGCTGGTGCAGCAACCTTCCGGGCTTGCCGGTTGGAATGGGCCGTACATTAAGAAGAAGTCGGTGCCCAAAGATCCGTGGGGCAACGAGTATCGTTATGCGTCGCCTGGCCAGCATGGTGCCTATGACATCAGCTCTTTAGGCGCCGACAACAAAGAAGGCGGCGACGGTGAGAACAAGGACATCAACGGTTGGGAAGACAGCAAAAAGTAGGCCCAATCCCCCAGGGCGGATTCACCCTCATTGAGCTGCTGGTCGTGGTCGTCATCATGGCCATGGCCTATGCGGTGGCTGCGCCCATGGTGTCATCCGGTGTTTCGGGTACAGAACTCAAGGCGTCCGCGCGCCAACTTGCGGCGGGGTTGCGCAAGGCGCGCAGTGACGCAGTTGCCAAGCGGCAGGAAACCACCGTGACGGTGGATGTCGAAGGACGCCAGTTCCAACTTACCGGGGATCAGCGTATCCATCGACTCCCGAAAAGTGTGGCAGTCACCTTGTTCACGGCACAGTCGGAGACGGTGAGCGCTGGGACTGGCGCCATCCGATTCTTTCCCGATGGTGGCTCCACCGGCGGTCGCGTCACGGTGACGTCGCACGACCGGAAGTACGAGGTTGACGTCAACTGGCTGACCGGACAGGTTTCCATTTTCGAGTGACCATGCGCAACCAGTCTCGAGGCATGACCTTGATCGAGGTGCTCGTTGCCTTCGTCGTCCTCTCTGTTACCTTGGCGGTGATCTTGCAGATTTTCACGGGCGGTATGCGCAACGCCCGCTTGGCCGATGGTTACAGCCGCGCCGTATTCCTGGCTGAATCCAAGCTGGCCGCCGCTGGTGTCGAGAGGCCCCTGATGGCCGGAGACGATGTTGGGCAGATGGTGGACATGCAGTGGCAAGTGAACGTTCTGCCGGTGGATGATGGGGGGGCTGCGGATCGACTTTTGTTGCCGTCTCGCCTCTACCAGGTTCGTGTGCGTGTGGAGTGGCATGAGGATGGTCGAGCGCGACAAGTCGTTCTCGATTCCATGCGATTGGGGCCGCGGCAATGAGGGGGCGTCATTCGAGGCGGTACCAACGAGCCCAGCGCGGTCGGCGATTGGTCTCAATGGGATTTACTTTGTTGGAGTTGTTGATTTCCATCACTCTGTTGGGGTTCATCCTGGTGTTGCTGTTTGGGGGCTTGCGACTCGGAATACGGAGCTGGGATGCTGTTCAGCAAAGGGTTGATAACTTGAACGCGGTGCGGTCCGTGGAAGGCTTTTTGCGTCGGGAAATGGAGTCTGTTGTCCCCTATCGATGGAAAGGAGTGCCCTCACCACGCCTCGCATTTTGGGGGGCGCGAAATAAGATGAGTTTCGTCGCCCAGTTGCCAGAGCGTGTCGGAGGTGGGGGGCTGTATGCGGTTTCACTGGAATTGGAGCAAAACAGCAAAGGGCGCCGCCTCCTTTGGCGGCAGGTTCCAATTACCGATCAAACGAAAGACTTTTCCGCGTTGGATCAGGCGCGTGAGATGGCGCTGGCAGAAACCGAGCTCAATGCCGTTGCAGACATCTGGCTGACTTATTTTGGTCCCGACGGCGACAACGGACCGTTGGTGTGGACAGAGCGTTGGGAGTCGCCTTCGCGGCTGCCGTCTTTGGTCCGGATTCAGGTCAAGTTTGCCAACGGCGGTGAATGGCCTGAATTTGTTGTAGCGCCAAGACTCAGCTCGGAGGCCGCACGATGAGGCAGCCGCAACGTGGGGTCGCGTTGGTATTGGTGCTTTGGGCTGTTGCGTTGTTGTCTGTGATTGCTGGCAACTTCGCTTTCAGTATGCGCAACGAGGCTCAGGTTGCGCGCAATCTGATCTCCCTGGCGCAAGCGCGTGCTGCGGCCGAGGCCGGCATTCAACGAGCCTGGTTCGAGTTGACCAAGCCGCCCACGGACCCTCAGCGCTGGCAGGTCAATGGGGTGGCGCATGAGTTCGCCTTTGCCAATGCTTCCGTGCGAGTCGTCTTGGAAGATGAGTTAGGTAAAATTGACCTCAATACGGCACCGGATGCTTTGCTGAAAGGCCTGTTTTTATCCGTTGGGCTTAGCGAGGGCGCCAGTGTCAATCTGCTGGATGCGGTGCTGGACTGGCGAGATCCAGACTCGTTCAAGCGGCTGCACGGTGCTGAGGAGGATGACTATCGTGCGGCCGGCAAGAATTACGCTCCTTCCAATGCTCCTTTTGAAACGGTGGGTGAGTTGCAAAAGGTGCTCGGCATGACGCCGGAGTTGTATCGTAAACTGGCCCCCGCTTTGACGGTTTACTCCAGGCAACCCGGTGTAAATAGCTCAGTCGCCTCCAGGGCAGTCCTGCTGGCTATCCCAGGAGTCGATCCGGCCCAGGTGGACCAGTATTTGGCGCAGCGTCAAAGTTTGCTTGCCAGTGACCAAAAGGTGCCGACATTTGCAGGAGCAGGTGCTTTTGCAGTGGGCTCTAGCGGCTTGTCTGCTGTTACGGTGCGTAGTGAGGCACGGTTGCCGGATGGTGCCGTTTTTGTCAGGACAGCGGTGGTAAAGATGGCGCAGGACCCCAAGCGACCGGTGACAGTGCTGGGCTGGGGAGATAGTGAAGCAGAACACATGACGGTTAATTGATGGCAGCGTCGACAAAAAACTACCGTGATTCCCTTTCCAGTCTAAGGCGGCGGCTCGTATCCAGCCGCTTTTTGCGTTGGTGGCTGGGCGAATTGGCCTCCATGGTTCCGACGTGGCTGAAAGCGACGAGTCCGGAAGCGCGAAGCTTTCTAGTACTTCCTTTGCAAGAGGTCGGTGCCGGGCGCACGGATTTCACGCCAAATGACAAGCGCTCGCTGGCGCTCACTTTGCCACGAAGCAACGTGCTGCGGAAAACCCTGACATTGCCATTGGCGACAGAGGAGAGTTTGCGGCAAGTGCTGGAGTTTCAACTGGAGCAGTTGACGCCGTTTGCGCCGAATCAAATCTATTTTGGATATGCAGTCCTTGCGCGCGATTTTGAGCGCAACCAAATCAAGGTTGACTTTGTTGCTGCCCCGCGAGAGCCCATTGACTCAGCCATCAAAACCTTGGATGGTCAGGGCACGCTGGTTCATGCGGTTTTTGCCGAAGAGATGTGGAACCAGGGCGTCCCCATCAATTTGTTACCCAACCGGTTGACCAGGGCGCCATCGCCTTTGCGCCAGGGGATGAATCCGTGGCTATTGTCGTTGTTGGGTGTTTTGGTGCTGGCGTCGCTTGCACTGCCGTTGATCATTAAACGCGAAGCAGTCGTGCAATTGCTGCCGTGGGTCGAAAAGGGGAAAAAGGCAGCAGAGGCAGTGGATGTCGCGCGGCGCGAATTGGAGGGGCGCATTGCCCAGCACAACTTCGTGCTCGAAAAACGGCATATGACGCCTACGGCTATCCAAGTATTGGAGGAGTTGACCCGGGTCTTGCCTGACGACACCTGGGTTCGACTCATTGAACTCAAGGGCAAGGAGTTGCTGATTCAAGGCGAAACTGCTTCGTCTGTTCGTTTGATTGGGTTGTTCGAGCAATCGAAGCTCTTTAAGGACGCAAGCTTCCGATCGCCGTTGACAAAAGGGCAGACAAGTGGTAGCGAATATTACCAATTGGCGCTGCAAATTCGACCCATGCCAACCCCTTTGTTGGTGTCGCCCCCGGGGATATCCGCGTCTGCGCCTGTTCGGCCAACCAGTGCGGCTAGTGCCAGTGACGCCCCGAGTCCCAAGGCATCTGCTCCAGCGCAGGCGGCTTCAACAGGAGTGAAGCCATGAAGCAACTGACACCCACGCAAAGCAGAGTCGCCGCTTTGGGTATTCTGTTTCTCGTCGGCATCCTTGTCATTGCCGCAGTGGTAGTGCCGATGTGGCTGCTCAATCAACGCTATGGCGCGGCAGTGGACGATGCTTCCGGGCGGCTCGAGCGTTATTCACGTGTTGTTGGCATGCGGGAGGGGCTGCTCCAAAAAGCGCAGGAGGTCAAGGCGCTGGAAACTGCGCGCCACTTTTTGAAAAGCGCGAGCCCTGCCTTGGCCGCATCGGAGTTGCAAGAACTGGTTACGGTCATTCTTGAGCAGAACGGCGGCAAACTCAGCAGCATCCAAATATTGCCGCACAAGGACGATGGTCCCTATCGTCAAATTTCCCTGTCTTTGCAGTTCAATGCCCAACTGAGCGCGGTGAAAGCCGTGTTGCATGCGTTGGAGTCCGCTCGCCCCTATCTTTTCATCGACAACATGACGATTCGGGTCCCCAATCCACTGGGGCAGCCAAAAGAGTTCATCAACGATCCCGAACTGATTGTTCAGTTTGATCTAACTGGCTACGCGCTGAAGGGCGCCCAATGAGAGCGCCGACTGAGCCCAAAATGTATATTTCCGTAGCGCTTGCAGGCGCGGCCCTGGTGATGGGTGGCTTGCTCTATTGGGAGTGGGCACAAGGGCTGCTTTTGGAGCAGCATCTGATGACGCTACGCAAGATTCCCGCGACACCGGTGGTGCTGGCGCCCGTGATGCCGGAGTCCGTCTTGCCGGACGCGGAATCCGGCTTTCCAGAGTTGGCTTCCCGTTCGCCTTTCGTGACCAGTCGCCGTACGGTTGCTTCTGCGAACAAAGGGGGGCGTAGCGTAATGAAGAAAGGGCAGTTCGTCTTGGTGGGGGTGCTGGTTACTCCCACCCAGCGATCGGCTTTGCTGCGCGATATTCAAACGAACAAGACAGAGACCGTTGCCGTGGGTGGGGCGGTGCGCGGGATGACGCTGGGTGAGGTTGACCCTACCAAAGCTGTATTGCGGCAAGGCAGTGAAAGCGAAGAACTTCTTCTCATGGTGCAGATCGCTTCTAAACCCCCAAGCCCGCCAGGGGCGGCGGCGCCAATGCCTAACTCAGGTGCGGCCTCCGCTCCCGGGCGTAACCCCGCCCCGCCTAAACCACAAGAGGCCGCATCGGCGCCTGTTACGCCGCCTCCGCCACCGCCGCAAATGCCTCCCAAAAAGTAGCGGCAACAATTTGTATACCAATCAGATACGGATCGCCGGCATTGCCGGAAGTTAAGGAACGCACATGAAAGAATTCATGCCCAAGAGGCTCATCGTTGCATTGGCTCTGTGTTATTGCCTACCCGCTGCCATGGTGGGGTGTGCCAATCAACCATCAGCACCGGGAAAGGTCCCCGCTGTGTCTGGGGCGGGTGATAGGCGTGGAACTGCTGCCGAACCCAAGCCGACGGAGCACGCATTGGTTACCCCGCCCGAGGTGCGAACGGATGTGTCGGTTGCGGACGCTAAAAAGCGCGACGCTGATGGTGGAATTCAGGTGATTCCGGGTAGCGGCGTCTTTGTCAAGCCCGCTGCCGTTGCTGCGCCGCCGGCCGGGCCGCAGGATATTGTGCTGAATTTCGAGGGTGCAGACCTGCGGGAGGTGGTGCGTGTGGTCATGGGCGACATGCTCAACGAAAACTACACCATTGACCCGAAAATCAACGGCACGGTCACTATCCACACCAGCCAGCCCATTGGGCGAGCCGCAGTCATGCCAATCCTTGAAACTGTGCTGCGCATGAACGGTGCTGCAATGGTCAAGGAGGGCGGGGCCTACAAGATTGGGCCGTTGAACAGCGCATTGCGTGGGGCCACCACCCCACAAGTGGGCGCGCTGCAACCGGGCTATAGCGTGCAGGTAGTCCCCTTGCAGTACATCGCAGCGCGAGAAATGTCAAAAATTCTGGAGCCGTTGTTGCCGGAAGGGAGCATCCTTCGAGTCGATGAAACGCGCAATCTCTTGATGTTGGCTGGTGCCGAGTCAGAAATGCGGCATGCGCTTGAGACCGTCAGCGTATTCGATCTGGATTGGCTGGCAGGGATGTCGGTGGGGCTTTTTACTTTGAAAAGCGTCGATGTCAAGAGCATCTTGCCAGAGTTGGAGTTGCTGTTCAGCGAAAAATCCAAGAGCCCTTTCGCAGGCATGCTGCGCATTATTCCTATTGAGCGGATGAACGCGGTATTCGTGGTCAGTCCGCGTCCGCAATATTTGGAGCAGGCCAAGGTCTGGGTGGAGCGGCTTGACCGCAATGGCGGCAGAAGTGGGACGCGTTTGTATGTGTATCCCGTGCAAAACGGCAACGCGGAGAAAATTGCGGCTTTGCTGAGCCAAGTGATGGGTGGGAAGAGTACAGGCGGGTCTTCCGCGGCAACTGTTGCGCCGGGACTCAGTAGTGTGACTTTGCAGTCGACAAACACCGGCTCAGGAACTGGTGGCTTGTCTGGTGCTTCTTCCACAGGTTCCGGTGCCGCTCCGTTGAGCAATGCGTCGTCGGTCAACACGCAAAGTGTTGTGGCATCTGGAAACGGAGAGGCCTTGGGCCTTGGTGCAGGTAGCAACATCAAAGTCATTGCTGATCGAGACAACAATGCTCTGCTGATACTCGCCAATGGGGCCGAATACGAAAAGATCGAAGAAGCGATCAAGAAGCTCGATGTGGTACCACGCCAGGTTTTGGTTGAGGTGACGATTGCGGAAGTCACGCTCACAGGCGCTCTGAGTTATGGACTAGAGTGGTTTTTTAACAGCAACAACAACCTCTCGGGTATGTTGTTCAATTCGAACTCCAATACGCGCGCCTTGCCTACTGATCCGACGGGAACAGTGACTCCCAAGCTTCCTTTTTCCGCGGTTTGGCGTACCAGCGGCGGCAATATCTCGGCGGTGCTGAGCGCGCTGGCGAGCAATACCAAGGTCAATGTCATCTCGTCTCCCCACATCATGGTGACGGACAACCAGGTTGCGAAGATCAACGTTGGCTCCAGCGTACCGGTTCAAGGGCAGTCAACTTATACCGGCAGTACGACTACACCCGTTGTTACGTCCGTGGTCTATGTGGATACGGGTGTCGTGCTCTCGGTTCGTCCGCACATCAATTCCGGTGGATTGGTCACGCTTGAAATCAGTCAGGAAGTCAGTGATGTTCAAGACGGTGTGACCACCACCGGACTGAATTCACCAACCATTAACAAGCGCACGGCGCAAACCACCGTTGCAGTGCAATCGGGTGACACGATGGTTCTGGGCGGGTTGATCAAGGACGACAAAAACGCTGGCTCATCGGGCATGCCCTTGCTATCCGACATACCGGTCCTGGGCGCTCTATTCGGCTCAAAGAGCGATGCCACTACGCGTAGAGAACTCATCATCACCATCACGCCGCGCGTGGTCAATGACACCACGCAAGCTCGTGAAGTAACCGCCGAATTCCGCAAGAAGTTGACGGGCATGCGAAAGCTGAACGGTGGTACAGCGGCGGTGGAAAAGACCAGTGAGGGTGGTTCGGCGGTGGTTGATGGAGCCCAGGGCAACTAAATTTGCGCAATCGGTGTTGCATTTAAGGGACACACGCAAAAAAAGCCTCTGAAATCGCTTGGAATCTCTTTGACCTTGCTAGTGTTCTTTTGTACATTGGCAGCATGCGTCAGGGAACTGGCCATCCGGCAGAGCAACGTAACGTTTTTTTGACCGGTTTAGTCAATCCATGTACAATGGATTTCGTTAGTGCAAAGGTAGTACACTAGGGTGGTAATTCGTTGCCAAACAAAGTGTGCGAATTATTTTATTTTGGCCAAAATAGGAAACGTAAACATGAAAAAAACTTTTCAAAAGACTCTGATCGCTGCTGCCGCTGGCGTGGCTCTGATGTCTGCTGCCGGTACTGCCAGCGCTAACTCGCTGCTGTTCCCCTACTTCACGACCAACTCTGGCGCACAAAGCGTTCTGAGCCTCAGCGCTAACAACACTGCAGCTGGTGGTTCTGCTGGCGAAACGATTCACTATGTGTACAACTACGGTTCTTCTTGCACCCACTTCGACGGTAACGGCAAGCTGACCACCAATGACCTGTTGCAACACTCCATCGCTGCTACCGCTGCTGGTGGCTTCGGCAAGGCTGTGTCTACTGATGCTTCCACGCCTTTCTACTTCCCCCTGGCTAACAGCTTTGGTTTCTTGACGGTCACCAACAAGACCACCGTCGGTGCCGTTATTTCCGGTGAAATGGCTATTGTCGATCCTTCGACTGGCTTGGTTACTTCCTACGCTGGTATCTCCAACGGCCTCGAAACCGTTGGTACAACCTCCGAAGGTGACTTCTCCGGTATTACCGATGAAAAGTTTGACCTGCGCTTCTTCGGCTCTGCTGTGACTTCCACTTCTTGGTACGGCGTTGTCACTGGTAACATGTACACTGCTATTACAGCTGGTGCAAACTGGACTGGCGGCCAGCAACTGACGAACAACGGTGTTGTGTACAACAACGACGAGTCCCCCATCTCCGGTACCGCAACCAAGAACCTGATCTGCGCAGGTAGCTTCACGGCAAATGACCTGATGAATACCGCTCAGCAAGCTGCAGTGGGTGGCAATGGTGGTTTGATCCATGCAACCGGCTCTGTGATCACCCCCACCGTTACAAACGGCGTTGGCTACACTAGCTCCGGCCTGATCTTGATGAAGTTGCAAGCAGTGCAATCTGCTGTTGGTGCACCTTTCGCCGGCAAGCAGTTCCTGCACCGCGAAGCAGTTACACCGTTCTAATCACGGAAGTTTCTGCCTGTTAGTTCGCTACTTTGGTGGCGAGCTTTCAATACACAAAGAGCCCCGCACGCGGGGCTCTTTTACTTGTAAAGGCGGATCTGCTTTAGTTCGATTCCCGGAACGGCTGTCAATTCACTATGGGTTAGTTGCATGAAACATTTTTTGTATTTTTGGATGGTTTTGGTTTCATTGGCAGGGTGTTCTACGCTCGGCGGGGGGGGGGGCGATGGCCGTTTGGTGCAAGTGGATGACATTTTGACTGGTGCGCCACAAACGCTGCCAGCAGTGGTGGAACTCAACGGGAAGCCGGCGCTGTTGTATGCCAGCAAAGATAATCGCATTACCTTTCAGTATGGCGATCAACGGCAAAAACTAGACGCTACGGCGCCTGTGACAGGTGGCACTAGCTATCAACTGCATGCTGCAGACCAAAAGCTGCTGGCCATGTGGTGGTCGCACCAGGATGGGAAAAACCTGTATGCCTCCCTATCCAATGATCAAGGAAAGGTGTTTGCCCCGGCGGGTATCGTTAATATTTCTAACGGTGTGTTGCCGTTTTACACGGTTCTTCGCGGCACGCAAGATGCGCTGGGCGTGGTGTACTTGGATGAGCGTCTGCCGGGTTATGAAGCGTTCTTCAATCTTTCAGCTGATTTCGGGAAAACCTGGGGTCGGCCGGATCAGCGCCTGGATACTACGCCCCCAACCCAGCGAAACAGCGTTCAGGAGCCACAAGCAGTGCAATCCGGCTCCGTCTGGTTCGCTGCGTGGGCTGATGTGGAGCGCACCGCCAACGGTATTGAGTACCACGTCGTGGGGCGACGAAGTGAAGATGCGGGTCAGCATTGGTCCGACCCCGTCGTGATTTATCGTCCACAAAAATTTGTCTCATCCCTTACTGTCCGTGCGCTGGGGGATACTATCGTTATCGCGGGAGATGAGTTGAGTCACGGCATTTTTGCAGTCACCTCCAATGATTTTGGCCGCAGTTGGAAGGAGAGCGGATTTGTATCGGGCAGTGATTTCAAACCTGGACAAGACGGTACGAGCAACAGTGGAGTCGATGTGGCACTTGCACCAGGCCGTGCCCATTTAGTGTGGATGCAAGATCGCGCGCCCATCAAAACGCAAGTCATGCGTGCCGCTTTGGATACGACCCAAGGTGCGTGGTTGTCTGGCGCACAACGCGTGGATACCAAGGAGTACGAGAACACTCGATCCATGCTCCCAGCTACTATGGTGTCTTCGCGTGGCGTTATCTGGACGGCGTGGGTTGACTACCGCGACATCCGGCCCAATATCTATATTTCTTACTCGTCCGACAACGGCGTAACGTGGTCGAGTCCAAAGTCTCTGCTGCAGCCAGGTGCGGTTTCTACTGGATTCCCAAGGTTCTATCGTTGGGGTAATGATGTAGCGTTGGGCTACGAGGTCTATCCAACGGACCGCCAAACGGACGGCAGTTTCGTCTTGACCAAGCTATCCGTGCGTGAGGATGGACAGGTGGTACCCATTATGTTTGGGCCATCTGCTCTTACTGATGCGGAGCGTAAAGAGAAACTGGTGCAGCGAATCGATGCTCTTTGGAAGGCTAGGATTGCTGGTGACTACGACTTTGCTTACGATGTCTTTGACTTTGCCTACAAGGCGGTTGTACCCAAGAAAAGCTATGTTGCAGATGCCGGTGCCATTCGCTACCAAACGTTCAATGTAGAGGATGTTAGAGTGGATGGGACCGAGGCCACTGTCAAGATGAAAGCCAAATACGATATGCCTCCTACAGTCTTGCCAAGCGGGAAACCCATCAAGCTCGACCCCATTGAAGTCGAGTTGACGAACACCTGGGTATGGGTTGGTAACGATTGGTATTTGATGTACAACCCGTCATTCGGTCAACCACATCTGAAATACTAAGTGTCGGGGTGAAAGCGGCCGACTGAGATACGTGACGCGGGGGAGTAATGGCAAAAAGCGGTTATACCGAGTTAATTGCTCGGGCGACCGCTTCTCGGATTCGCTACTTGCAAAGCAAATTAGAAGCTTTTTGTCGAAACTGAGTGAGGTAGATTTTCAATTTAGACGTGACTGTTGTTGCTTGCGTAGGGGCCTGAACAGCACCGACACCATAAACAAAGTACTTCTCTAGCTCGGCGGACTTCCCACCAATAAAAGAGCAGCTTCCAGCAACTGCCACGTTGGGATACTTTTGGGCCAGGTAGCGGATGCCAGAATGGTATCGCTCCGTTAACTTGCCGTGCGAGTAATGCTGAAACGTCAGAGGGAAAACCTTTGCAGTGATGCCCAGGTTGAATTTTGCGTTGATGCAAAAGTCTTCCGCGTACAGGTCAAAGGTCAGTTGCTCGTCAAAGCGAAGCTTGGGGTTGTTCCGCAAGAGGCTGGTGTGAACCAAAACGCTCTGGCAGTCCAATGTTTGAACCGCCACGGGCTCGGTCACCACATGCCCGACCTCCACGGCTCGCGTGCCGTCCTTGTTGCTGCAAATGTGGCGCCCGTAAGGGGCAGGTGAGTTGTTTTCGAAGTTCAGCCCGAACGTCCCATAGACATGGCCTTTGTCCAGGCATTCGATGACCGACAGTCCACCTTTGATTTCGTAATCTTCGTGGACGAAGAGCAGCCAGCAATCGTCATCCAGGTAGCGCGCAATCAGCTCGTTGTAGATGACGGGGAGTCCGCGGTTGAGCGGACGGTTGTCTATGGAAACAAGGTCGTATCCGTTGACTTGGGAATTCTCTAAAAAGAATCTCTCGTACATGGCCGGATTCACCACAACGGTGATCACTTTGAGTTTGCCCACGGTATCTATCCCTTTCTGTTGAGCACGCTATCACCGAAGTGGTTGCCCAGTGTCATTGCATGCTTCACCCCACTTAGCTGCTCAACGTCCTCTTGCGACGGGTGCTCTTGCAGGGCGGTGAACAGTGCCTCAAAGTCGCGGGGTTGGAAGAAGCTCAGGTCTTTGATTCCCCGGCCCTTGATAATTTGCGCAAAATCCAGAATACCGGCCTGGATGTCGGCTGCAATGGACTGGCGGTTCAGCTCATCATCGTGCGGTTGCGCACTGACGGCCCCAAACTGGTCGCCATTCTTGGCAATGCGCGTAACGCCGTTCATGGGCGAGGATGTGATCAGTTCTATGAGGTTCAGGAAGTCGCCAAACCGGGATTTGTCGCCCTGGAACAGATAACCTGTTTTGAACTTCTCGTGCGCCACACGGTCGCCTACACCCAGGTAAATACCATGGAGACTTCGATCTCCCTTGCCTGATCGCTGCAGCAGATTCATAAGAGCGTTCTGGATGCTGCCGCCCCAGCCAACATCGGCAATGACAATATCCGAACTGTCAAAGAAGTGCTCGAAATCAAGGTAGTGCAGCAAGGTATCGCGCTCGCTCGCCGCTTTGGCTAGAACGCTATCTCCATTGCGCACGATGCACTGCAAGATGTCTGATTCGCTGTGCAGAAGTCCATTGGACTCCAGGTCGCGGAAGGACTGGCTTAAACCCTCCAGATCGTCGTATCCGAACCGGTCCATCAAGTCTTGGGCGCTGGCGACTCCGATGGGGGTGGTGAACAACTTGAGCGCATCTTGGTCTTCGAGCGCGTTGACGGTATGGAGTGAGGGGAAGCTCATGCAACGCCGCGAGGCGAGCAAGTAAGTGGCCTCGTACTCCGAGTGGAGCATCCGGTAGACCTTACTCATGATGTCGCCGTCGCGGGCGAGAAAGAAGATGCGGCTGGCGGAGAGCTTGGCTTGGGAGACTTGAGTGTTGACAAAGTCGCAGAAGGCGCAAACCAGCGCACCGCCATAGAAAAAACCAAATTGTTTCCAGTACCCTGGTGTCTGCGACAAGAAGCCGGACTTCCAGTACTTGAACATTCCCAGGATGAAGGAAATGCCCAGGCTGTTATGGTCAATCAGGCAACGTGCCTTTGAAAAAAGAAACGGGTCGTGCGCATAAAACTCGATGCTCTCCTGGAACTGAAGCGCGTCGTACCCGTGACTGCGGGGTTGAACCCAGTCAGATACATGGTTATCCCCAATGTGGATGGCGGTGCCGACGGAATCCGGCAAGGTGGCCTGTAGCCATGTAAATCGACTGCCATCCCCTTTGATCAGGTCGTCCTCGGATGAAACAAAGACATCCTCAAATACGGTAAAGCCATTCTTGCGAAGAATCGCAGTGACCGTCTCTTTGCTCAGATACATGTCCGAGACAAAGAAGATTTTCTTCTTCTTGGCAATGAGGCCCTGGTAGAAGTCCAGGACCTGCGGGTGTGCCACACAAAAGCTCAATTCCGAATCGATCTCCAGGGTCAGACTTGAACCAGGGAAACCCTGATAAATATCGGGAAGGCGAATGTCCTTGCGTGTCCGGTGGGCCTCGCGTGCCTTGCGTTCCCGTAGAACACGGCTCTCTGCAAAGCCGGCGCAGTGTGTTGCCCATTCGATGTGCTTGAATACATCGACAGGCTTCTCAAACAGCCGGATGATGGTCGTGTCGAACACATCAAAAAAGAAGTACGTATACCGGTCAACATCAATGGACGAAAGCGCCTGAATGTTGCGGCGCTCAGGCACGGCCATTCCACTGGCAACCAACTCCGTTGACGGGCCAGGGAGAGGGTTCTTGTGAGGGGCGTCCGATGCACCGGACGCCTTCCGAGCCAACAACCGCTTAACACCCGACCACCCCTCCAATTGGACGAAGCGATAACCCCGTCGAACTTGTTGCCCCAAGGCGTCGCGCCGAAGAAATTGCCACGTTGAACGGACGAGCACACGCAATGCACCAAACTTGCGCTGGGCAGCCCGTGCCAAGCGGGCGAATAGCCGCACAGGAGCGGTCAGTTTCCAACTCGTGGACGACAAAATGTCGTGGATCCGTGCGTGCAGGTGGCTGATCTGTGCTTCCCGGTTGGCTAGGACGCTTTCCCGGGCCGCCAAGGTGGTATGCAATTCGTCAATTGTGAGGTTGAGGTTGGACACCTGTTCGCTCAGAAGGCTCAACGTCGCATGCGCCGTGGTGAGGTCGTTACTGAGCCGGATATTGGTGGCAACCTCTCGGTTCAGTTCCGAACCCAGCGCGGTGATCCTTTGGTCCCGATCCACCTGTGCGTCTTCCAGTTCCGTTGCCAAAAGCTCCACGTTTTCGACCTGCCAGCTCGACCACCACTTGCGCCAAACCACCGACCGCCTTTGTCTTTGAAGCGGACGATGTTCTGCCTGCGACATGCCCGAGTCGCCCAAGAAGGAGCGGTAGGACGCGCTGACCTTTCCCGTTTGAACAAACCCGGTGTGGCGTGCAATCTGTAGCCAAAAATCCCAATCCTCGTAAGTTGTGAGGGTGGCGTCAAAATGGCACCCTGCTTCCACCAGCTCCTTGCTGAAAAGAACGGCATGGATGGGCAAGAAGTTGCCGACCAGCAATTGCGCGGAAGAAAATGCGTGGTCGTAGACACCGAGGGTTGCACCGGTGGCGTCGATTACGCGGGTGCCGGAATAGGCTGCACGGTAACCAGGTGATTGGGTCAGGCTGCTGACCAACGATTCAATGTGTTCGGGGTCGATCAAATCGTCATCGTCCAGAAACAGCAAGTACGCACCCTGTGCTTGCTCCAGCCCCATATTCGCCGCCGCGCTTCGGTCAAGCCGATTGCCGCCACCGACCATGCGAACCGGGAAGCGTCCACACCAAGGGCCGACGTCACTGTGCCCCATGCCCTTGGCATTCACCAGCACAACTTCGATGGTCGGGTAGGTTTGCGCAGCGACACAGGCCAGTGCCTCTGACAAGCTAGCGCGATCCATGCTGCGGATCAAAACGGACACCAGCGGCTTGTCGGCCGGCGTACCTGCAGATTCCGGATCGGTGTTGGTTGGGAGGGGGATGAGATCGGAGGCCAAAGGGGAAAGAAACGTTGCGGTGATTTAGAAACGCAGGCACAGTGCGCGGGTGTCTGGAGCGCCAATGATACCGAAGCGGCCCTACCGACTCCGTCCTGCCCGGTACCGTCCCCCGATCTTGCCAGTGGCCTTCCCATCCACCGCCCCCGCCTGCGCCAGCCGCGCCGACGCCGCCCCAGCATGGGCATGCGTGATGGCCAGGCCCAGGGCGTCTGCTGCGTCCGGGCCGGGCACGCCGGGCAGGGTCAAGAGGCGCTGCACCATGGCCTGGATCTGGGTCTTGTCGGCGCGGCCGTGGCCGGCCACGGCACGTTTCATCTGCAGCGCGGTGTATTCGGCCACCGTGAGCCCCGCCGAGACCAGGGCCGTGATGCAGGCGCCGCGCGCCTGGCCCAGCAGCAGGGTGGACTGGGGGTTGACGTTGACGAACACGATCTCCACGCTGGCGCAGTCGGGTTGGTAGCGCTGAACCACCTCGCCGATGCCGTCGAACAGCACCTTGAGCCGCGCCGGCAGGGCGTCGGTTTCCAAGTGCTGGGTGGTGATGGTGCCGCTGGCCACGTACTGCAGTTGGTGGCCTTGTGCGTCCACCACGCCAAAGCCTGTGGTGCGCAGGCCGGGATCGATGCCGAGAATTCGCATGCTATGTTTTTGCTAGCGCGTCACGCACATTCTGCGAGGGCTAGAACCCTAAATGCCGAAATACCACCGGGCCGAATGGAAGAACACGGGGGCGGCGAAACACAGGCCGTCCACCCGATCCAGCAGGCCGCCCGCACCGGTGACCGATTGCCCCTGGCTACCCCAGCTGGGAATGCCGCGGTCACGCTTGAGCGCCTTCATGACAAAGTGGCCCAGCGACCCCGCCATGCAGGCCACGAAAGCGGCGGCAAAGGCCGTCCCCGGCACCCAGGGCGTGATGCCTGCCAGTAGCGCGCCCATCAGGCTGCCGGCCAGCACGCCCAGTCCCCAACTGTCCCAGTTGAAGCTCCCGCTGATGGCCGGCGCCACGGGCGCTCGTTGCAGGCGGCGCGAGGCAAAGTGCTGGGTGATCATGCAGACCTGCACCACCAGCACTAGGAAGAACACCAAAAAGGCGCTGCGCGTCTCGAATCCGGGGAAGCGCAGCATCAAGAGCGCGGGCACATGGCTCATGCCATAGATGCACACCATGATGCCCCACTGCAGCTTGGCGTTGCGTTCCAGAAAGCGGATCGGGTCGTTGGCCAGGGCGCTGGCCAGCGGCAGGGCCAGGAACACGTAGACCGGGATCAGCACGGTAAACAGGTCGAAGTGACCGCCCCAGATCAGCAGGTACTGCAGCGGCAGCACGACGAAGAAGGCCAGCACCAGGCTGTGGTGGTCGCCCAGCCGCGTGGGTGACAGCGTCAGGAACTCGCGCAGGCAGAAGAATGAGACCAGTGCGAACAGCACCATCGCCACGCCTTCGCCAGCAGCCCAGCCCACCCAGAACACCAGCACCATCAGCCAACTGGTGCGGAGGATGGCGTCCACGCGGCGGTGTTCCTGCCGACGTGCCTCGGCAGCAGGGTCGTCGCCATGCTCGCGCACCGAGTACAGAAAGGACACGCTGCTGGCCAGCAGCAGCAGACCGAACACCAGGATGAACAGCGCGCCGATTTGCTGCGTGGGCGTCAGGTTCTTGAGGTAGTAGTAGACGTCGAACATGGTCGTGGCTCAGCTTCAGACGTCACGCAGCGCCACCACGGCGGCGCGGGCGCGCTCCAGGAAGGCCTTGCGGTCCTCCCCCTCTTGCAACTGCATGGGGGCACCAAAGGTGACCGAGCACAGCACCGGAACCGGCACCACCTCGCCCTTCGGTAAAACGTGCTGCACGTTGTTGATCCAGGCCGGCACCAGCACCACGTTGGGGAAGCGCTGCGCCAGGTTGTAGAGCCCGGCCTTGAAGGGCTGCGGTTCGCCGGTGAAGCCACGTGTGCCTTCAGGAAAGAGGATGATGGAGTCGCCGTTGGCCAGTGCATCGCACAGGGGCTCCAGTGGGTCTTCGTCAGCGCTGCGATCACGTGAGACGTAGATCACGTTGAACACCGCCGTGGTCAGCCACTGCTTGAACGGTGTCTTGGTCCAGTAGTCCTTGGCGGCAATGGCGCGTGTCACGCTGCGCAACTCCTGCGGCAACGCCGCCCAGATCATCACCAGGTCGGCGTGGCTCTGGTGGTTGGCGAAGTAGATGCGCTGCTCGGCCTTGGGTGGGCAACCATGCCAGCGGGCCTGCGAGCCGGTCAGCACCCGGATCAGCCCCAGCAGAAACAGACTCATCATCTTGGCGAGCATGGCAAATCCTTGGCGGCTCCCTCAATCGACAGTCAGGTTGCAAGGGGGCTGGCCTGCCCGGTGGCGATCAAAGGCGAGGCCTAGCGCGTGCTCAAACCCCTTGGCAAATGTTGGGCAGTCGAACAGGCTACTTGACCGGACCCCAGCGGAAACCCGGTCAAAAACAGCAGCATATTCACGAGATGAATGGGCTAGCCGAACGGCTAATTCCTCGTACTGCTCAATACTATCGGCAATGAGTTCTGGGACCCCAATGGCGTTGAGCAGGCTGGCGCCCATTCTGCTGGCAAAGGATTCGCCAGGAAGGGTCAATACCGGCAGACCGCACCAAAGAGCCTCGCTTGCAGTGGTGCCGGCATTGCATGGCCACGTGTCCAGGAACACATCGGCCGCCTTGAACCGCGCAAGAAAATCGGGTCGTGGCAGGCGAGTAGAAAACACGATGCGCGCATCGTCAACACCCCTCAGTCGGGCTTGATGCCGTAGATTCTTCTCGACGAGAGGGTTCTCGGCAACCAAAAACAATACGCTGTTCTCCGCTCGCAAAAGAATACGGCACCAGCTATCAAAAACGGTAGGGTTCAGCTTGTAAGCGCTATTGAAGCAACAGAAGACGAATGCCCCCTCCGGCAGACCATACGCCGAGCGAACGGGCGTTGGGTTGCATTCTTTGGATTTGGAATCGTTGACTTGGTAGTTTTGTAGAAAAATGATCTTTTCCGAATAGTGGTGCTGCAGCTGATCAGGAATGAGGGTGTGATCGGCAATGAGGTAATCGATATAAGGTGATCCCGTTGTTCCCAGGTAGCCAAGGTATTCAATTTGAATAGGTGCGGCACGAAAGGTGAGCGCGCCAAATCGGCTGTCCGTGGTGTACCCGCCCAGGTCAATGAGTATGTCGATCTGTTGGCCTCGAATGTATTGAGCGAGCTGAATGTCGGGCAGATGGGCAACATCGTGGAATGCGTCGAAGGCATTGCGCAGCCTGATTTGCATTGGGTCATTGATCGCATTCGAAGTGGAGAACGCGATGACTTCAAATTTGCTTCGATCATGGATCTCAAAAAGCTCCGCCGCCAAGTAGGACACGGGATGGTTGCGGAAGTCGCTTGAGATATACCCTAGCCGAATCTTCGGCGTATTCATTGTGCTGGTGATAGGCCCCAAGGCGGCATTGTTCGGGTACTCGCTGCGGGACCAGATTGCGGCACATGCTTTGTGAGCTCCGGCATGCGGTAGCAATGTGCTTGCGGCAAAGGGCGGGCTGACTTTCTTGCCTTCCCGAATGCCTGTTTCTATGTCATCAATTTGATCTTGGTATTTTTCCCAGTTGCATACCTTCATCGCCTCCATGAGGCGAGAGCCATAGATGTAGTTCAGCGACGGCTTGATCGAAATGGCTCGGTCGTAATGCTCCACGGATTTCTCGGGAGCATTGGTCCGTGAATACAGATTCCCGAGCAAATAGTGTGCCTCGGCAAACGTGGGTTGTATGTGGATTGCCTTGACGCAGTCTTGGATGGCCAATTCAAGTTGATTCAACCGTTCAAACGCCATCGCCCTGTTCCTCAGGGAGTTCACCTCGTTGGGTTTTATTTCGAGTGACGCAGAAACGTAATGGATGGAAGCGGCATTATTTCCCACCGCAAAAGCGATTGCCCCCATCAACTGCAGCGCATCAAAGTTTTTTGGATCCAGCCTGATCACGGCGGCGCAATGGGATTGCGCTAAAGCCAAATTTCCAGAGTTGAATGCCTGAAAGGCTTGTTTCATTGTTTCCTTGGTATTGGGCTGCAATGGGCTGTACGCCGGAAACAATTTAATTGAACCTTTGGATTTCATGGTCGAATCGCGCGATGGGGACGGCTATTTTTGAATGGCGGATGCCACGTCTTCTATTTTCAGGAGCATCTGTTTAATTGCGGGCACATCCAGCAGGTCGGTATTGTGGGATGTGTAATCTTCGTGCGCCATGATGGATGGTTCGCCCTGTGTCATATAGCTTTCATAATTCAAGCCGCGAGAGTCGGCTGGGATTCGATAGTATTGCTGGTGTTCAATCGCCCTCGAACGCTCCTCGCGGGACAGCAGGGTCTCGTATAGCTTCTCTCCGTGCCTGGCTCCGATGGTTCTGATGGGCACGTCACTGGAGAAGATCTCCTTCATGGCAACGGCGAGGTCGCCGATGGTCGAGGCGGGTGATTTCTGTACGAATATGTCACCAGACTGAGCGTTCTCAAAGGCATGCAATACGAGATTGACCGAATCATCCAATGTCATGAGGAACCGTGTCATGCGCGGATCGGTGACCGTGAGATCTTTCCCCGACAAAATTTGGTCCAGAAAAAGTGGAATTACCGAGCCACGGGATGCCATGACATTGCCATACCGTGTCGCGCAAAAGATGGTTCCTGACGCGTGGGAGGTGCGCGACTTTGCGATCATCGTCTTTTCCATGAGCGCTTTCGACATGCCCATTGCGTTGATCGGATAAACCGCTTTGTCCGTGCTGAGAACGATGCATCGTTTCACGCCGTTGGAAACCGCCGCGCGCATCACGTTTTCCGCACCCAAGACGTTTGTCTGAACCGCCTCCATGGGATAGAACTCACAGGTCGGAACTTGTTTCAGTGCGGCCGCGTGGAAGACGTAGTCGACCCCATGCATCGCATCGTTGACGCTGTTGAGGTTTCGGACATCACCGATGTAAAAAGAAACCCGATCATTTTTCAGTTGGGTCCGCATGTCGTCTTGTTTTTTTTCGTCGCGACTGAATATTCTTATTTCGGCCAAACCCGAATTCAACATGCGCTGCAGAACGGCATTCCCGAACGACCCCGTTCCTCCTGTAATCATGAGAATTTTGTTCTTAAACATGGTGTGAGTCCTAGTGAAATTCGTGCATTGACCGCACTAAATGATCCCAGCGCTTGGGTTTGTAACCCGTGGCATTGAAGAATTTATTTCCGTTGAGTGACCGGTCAATCATCGGATGGATGCAGGGCCTGATTTCAATGGCTTTCTCATACTGGGCACGCACAAGATTTAGCAGTTCATGCTTGCTGATGGGCTCCGAGGCCAGATGGTATAGGCCTCGCAGTTCGTGATTCGGAAGAATGTAGTCGCGGATGACGTGCGCCATTTCAACCGTTGGGAGGCCGGAAAAGATGGCATTCACAAATCCATCGACAGGCTGCTGCTGAGACAAAAACCACTCCACAAGACCGTGATTGCCTTGAAGCTCATGCCCGATGATGGATGTCCGTAGCGTGATTGCGTCGCCAGCAGAGACTTCCCCCAACAGCTTGCTGAGGCCGTATAGATCGCTTGCATCGGGGATGTCGCTCTCTGCGTACTGGCCCTTGCTACCCGAAAACACGCAATCCGTGCTCAGATGAATGAGCCGTGCATGCGAGAGTGCGCATAGTTGCGCAAGTCGGTGCGGAAACAGCGCGTTGACTGGAAGAATGTCGAGGGGATTTTGGAGTGCCAACAACTGCTTCACCACCCCCACGCAATTGATGACGACGTCAGGGCGCACCTTGGCTAAGACGTCTGTCAGCGTGTCGGTGTTGCACACATCCAATCCGGGCAGAAGAGCCGCCTGAATATCTGGGGCAAAGAACCGCCGGACAGAGGCGCTTCTTACGGTGCCAAACGTGTGCAGTGCTTCCGAGGCGGCCAGCACACGAAACACGGCATTCCCAAGCATCCCTGATGCGCCAAGAACGAGAACGGTCTTCTTCTTTGAATGCATGAGCACAATTCCTTTCTTTGGGCGGGTGGCGGTCAGGGCAACTGCGCACTCCCCATCCGCCCCACAATCACCTCGGCTCGGCTGGCCAAATACCCCGAGTTCGGCAGCTTCTCAAAATACTTGGGCCGCGGCAACATCACGGCCAGACGGGCCGCCTCAAACGCGCCCAGCTGCGAAGCCGGCTTGCGAAAGTAATGCTGGGCCGCCGCCTCGGCGCCGAACACACCCTCGCCCCATTCCACGCTGTTGAGGTAAATCTCCAGGATGCGCTGCTTGCTGAGAAAGTGCTCCAGCATCAGCGTCAGCACAAACTCCTGGCCCTTGCGCAGCAGGGTGCGCTCGCCGGAGAGGAACAGGTTCTTGGCCAGTTGCTGCGTGATGGTGGAGCCGCCCACGACCTTGGGCGGTTTCGCCGGCGGGGCGGGCTTGCCCGACGTCACTTTGGCCGCGGGCTTCTGCTTGGCCGCGCGTTCCTCGGCCTTGGCGTTCTTCTCCCAGGCTTTTTCCAGCGCGTCCCAGTCCACTCCCTCGTGGTTGGTGAAGCCATCGTCTTCCGATGCCACCACGGCGCGTTTCAGGTTGTCGGAAATCTGGGCGTAGGGCACCCACTGCTGGCGCCAGCGCAGGCTGCCCTTTTCGGTGGCGATGCGCCAGGCCTCGGAGCGTTGGAAGCTGGTGGACTGTGGCGCGATGGCCGCCATGGCGACGATGCGCGCCAGGAAGAACAGTTGCAGGGCCACCAGGGCGACCGCGATCAGGGCCAGCCAGCGCAGCAGCGGCTTCATCATGGGTGGGCGGAAACGGCGGCTTCCAGGGTTTCGTCGCGGGTGAACTTGAAGCGCGACACCACCAGGATCTGGTCGGCCTGGCGGTGCATGGCCGGGCTGAAGTGGCCAAATGGCCCGGCCGAGCGGGCGATGGTGGCGGCCAGGCGATCCAGCGTGCGGTTGCCCGAGCTTTCCACCACTTCGGTGTCGATCACCTTGCCCTTGTGGTTGACGGTGACGATCATGGTCAGCTCACCGTAGAGCTTCTTGCCGCCGGCCTGGGGAAAGTTCTCGGTGCCCTTGTCCTCGATGGCGCGGCGCAGGGCGTCGTAGTACACGGCGTACACCTCCTCGCGCGCGGCGGGGCTGATGTAGCGCTTCTTGGGCTTGGCGTTCTGTTGGTTGATGCGCCGCTCGATCTCGGCCAGGATCTTCACCAGCTGACGCCGCTTTTCCTCCCGCTCCTGCTGCTCGGCCTTGCTGGCCATGCGATTGGGGTCGGGCGGGGGCAGGGCGGCCAGCTGGCTCTTGACCTGGGCCAGCAGCAGGGTTTGCTGCTCCTGCAGAGACTGCACCTTGCGTGCGGCCTCCTCCTCGGCAGAGTCGCCCAGGTCGGTCAGGGCCGAAGGCGGCAGCGGGCTGGTGGCACGACCCTTCTCGGCGTCACCGCCACCGGCCAGCGAGTGCTGGGCGATGGCCTTGGCCTTGTCCGGCTTCTCGTCGGTGCGGGCGTTCACCAGGATCACCTCCATGGGCGTGTCCTCGAACACGCGGTTGAAGGCCTCGGGGTCGACAAAACGCACCGTCAACAGCGCCGCGTGCACCGCTACGGACACAAACAAGGCGATCTGGATGGTGCTGAAATGCCGCAGTTTCACGGAGCAGGATTATCGTTGGTCGCCTCGGCGGGCTCGTTGACGTCCACGGCAATGGCGATCGGGCCGGCGACTTCCTCGTCATCCTCCTCCACCTCCTCGGCTGCGTCACTGGTGACGGCCGCATCCAGGCGTTCCACCACGGTCCCCACGATGTCCAGCGTGATCAGGTCGGGCTCGCCGAGCTTCACGCGCACCCGCGCGCCGCGCGGCAGACCCTGGGCACCGACCACCGGAAGCACCAAGGGCAGGGTGTCGGCGCGGGCCATGTTGTCCTTGAAGATGCTGGCCTCCAGCTCGGTGATGCCGTTCTGCTGCAGGTAGCGCAGCGTCCAGAAGCGCTCCATCGCACCCTGGTAGCCGTTGTAGGCGCTGTAGGCCTCGTCAAAGCTGGAGATGATCGCAAACAGGCTGGCGTCCTTGGGCTTGAACGGTGCCGCCAGCGCGGCGGTCTGGCCGTGGCGGATGCAGGCAATGATCTGCCACTGGTTGACCAGGTCCACGTAGCGGCGCAGCGGCGAGCTGCTCCAGGCATAGCTCTTGACGCCAATGCCGGCGTGCGGCAGGGCCTTGGTTCCCATGCGCACCTTGATGCCCGGCGCCAGCGAGGCCTGGCTGCGGTAGATGCCGGGCACGCCCAGTTCGGCCAGCCAGCCACCCCAGGTGCTGTTGGCCAGGATCATGGCCTCGGCCACCATCAGATCCAGCGGGGCGCCGCGTTGGCGGGTGCTGATCTGCACGGTCTCGCCGCCATCCGGTTCGGCGCCCTGGTTCTCCACCAGGCGGAAGTTGTAATCCGGGCGGTTGAAAGTCTCCGGCTTGCCGCGCACCACCTCGCGCTTGGCCTTCAGGTCTTTAGCCAGGCGGTATAAAAATGATAGCTGCTCACGCAATAGCGACGAGGGCTGGAGGCTGTTTTCCTCACCAACCGCTGCGCCAGACAGCCAGCCCTCGGTGACCACGCTGTCGAGCTGGTCGTGGCGCAGGTTGTGGGCGATGGGCACGCGCTCGATCTTGGATACATGGCCCTGGATCGTCAGCGTGGCCTCGTCCAGCGTCACGTACAGGGACAGCGCCGGGCAGTCGCGTCCGGCCTGCAGGGTGTAGGTCTGCACCAGGGCGTCGGGCAGCATGGTGACCTTGTAGCCCGGCATGTAGACGGTGGACAGGCGGTTGCGCCCGATCTGATCCACTGCGTCGCCCGGCTGGATAGCCAGGCCGGGCGCGGCGATGTGAATGCCCACCGTGACGGTGCCGCTGCCCAGGCCCTGCACGGACAGGGCGTCGTCGATTTCGGTGGTCTGCGAGTCGTCGATGGAGAAGGCCTGCACGCCAGCCACGGGCAGGGCGGCCTCGTCGATGGCCGGCGCGCTCAGGGTCGGGAAGCCCGTGCCCTTGGGGAAGTTTTCCAGCAGGAAGCGCTTCCAGTGGAACTGGTAGGGCGAGGCAATGGCGCCGGCCTGTTGCAGCAGCGCCAGCGGCGCGGTCTGCGTGGCGCGGGCGGCCTCGACCACGGCCTTGTACTCGGGGGCGTTCTTGTCCGGCTTGAACAGGATCTTGTAGAGCTGCTCGCGGATCGGCTCGGGACAATTGCCGCCAGCTAGCTCCTGCGCCCATTGCGTGATCTGGGCGGCTATGGCCTTTTTCTTCTCGATGGCGGCCAGGGCCTGTGCGATCACCTCGGCGGACGCCTTGCGGAACCGCCCCTTGCCGGCGCGGCGGAAGTAGTGCGGCGCCTCGAACAGGCGAAACAGCATGGCCGCCTGCTCCACCAGCGGCGCCTGGGCCGAGAAGTAGTCGCGCGCCAGCTCGGCAAAGCCGAATTCGTCCTCGGGGGCGAATTCCCAGGCCATTTCCAGCTCGATCTGGGCGCTGGCGGCCTGGGCCGCGGCGACGAACTCGGCCGGAGCCGGTTTTTCAAACTTCAGCAGCAGGTTGGCGGCTTTCACCTTGACCCGCTTGCCGCTTTCCAACTCCACCTGCGCGGAGGACTCCGCCTCGGACAGGATACGGCCGGCCAGGAACTTGCCGGCGTCATCAAACAGTACAAACATAGGGCGGCATTGTCCCATGCCCCGGAAGGGGCGCTGGCCTCCCCTGTTTATGGGAAGTGGAGGGGCTGCCGATGCCGATATGCTTGGGGGTTCGCGCGGGCGCGTTTGCGTCGACGCCGAGCCAAAACATAAAAGGAGGCGAGGATGTGGCGAGTACTGATTGTTGAGGATGATCCGCAGATGCGCGAGTTCTTCGCAGCCAGCGTGCTGCGCTCCCCTGAGTTGCGCCTGGAGTCCGCCGCGGCCGGCGTGGCCGAGGCCAAGGCCTGCCTGGACCACGCCGCCCACGGCGTGGACGTGCTGCTGACCGACCTGGGCTTGCCCGACGGCAGCGGCCTGGACGTGATCCGCTACGCGCGCCGGGGCCACCCCGAGTGCGAGGCCTTGGTGATCTCCATGTTCGGCGACGAGGACAACGTGCTCGCCAGCATCGAGGCAGGTGCCCTGGGCTACATCCACAAGGATGCCGCGCCGGACGACATCGCCAACACCATCCTGGAGATGAAGGCCGGTGCCTCGCCGATCTCGCCCATGATCGCCCGGCGGGTCCTCTCCAAGTACCGCGCCATGCAGGGCAATAGCGCGCCAGCCCCCTTGTACACGGCACAGGCAGCTATCAAAACAGAAGCGTTCGAGGCCGAGAAAGGCATGCTCTCGCGCCGCGAGCAGGAGGTGCTGGAGCTGATCGCACGCGGCTTCTCCTATTCCGAGATCGCCGAGCTCAAAGCCTTAAGCGTGCACACCATCCAGACCCACATCAAGAGCCTGTACGGCAAGTTGGAGGTGCATTCCAAGATGGAGGCGGTGATGGAGGCCACCCGTATGGGGCTCTTGCCGCAGCCGGCGGCGGCCAGCGCCAGCAAATGACACCTGGGCGAGCGGCGTGCGGCCTGGGCTGGTGTTGGCTGCTGACATGCTGGCTGGCCCTGTTCACACCCGCGGCCCAGGCCGAGCCGGATGGCGCCCTGCTGTTGGAGCATGCGCAAGGTACCGTCATCGTGGGCGGCGAGACGGTGCGCAGCGCCCTGACTCTGCCCTACCACTGGGACAACACCAACCCCGGGCAGCGCGGAGAGGCCATCTTCGACTTCGCTTTTCCGTTGTCCCAGGTGCCGGACGACGTCTGGGGCATCTACCTCAGCGCCCTGGGCAATGCCTACGAAATCTGGCTCAACGGGACCCTGCTGCAGCGCCATGGCACCCTGGCGGGTGGCCCTGACGAGGCGGCGGCGTACAACGGCGCCGATGCCGCGCGCGCGCCGCGCTACGTCTCGATCGACGCCGGCCACCTGCGCGCGCTCAACCAGCTGCGCATCCACATCCGCGCCGACGTCGGACGCCGCGGCGGGCTGGCGCCGCCTTTGATCGGCCCACAGGATGTTGTCTATCCGGTGTACCAGCAGGCCTACCGATGGCGCGTCACCGGCTCGGTGGGCGTGGTGGCGTTCAGCCTGGTGGTGGGCCTGACAGCCTTGGCCCTGTGGAGCAGCCATGCCGGCCTGCGCCGGGCCGGACGCCTGGGCCGCGACCCGGTGTACCTGTTTGCCGCCGTGGCCCAACTGTTCTGGACGATGTACGTGGGCGACGTGTTGGTGGAGGCACCGCCCCTGCCCTGGCCCTGGTGGGGCATGCTCCAGGTCATCTCCTTGGGCGTGTGGGGCAGCAGCATGGCCCTGGCCTGCATGGAACTGGCCGATTGGCGCGACCAGGCCTGGACCACGCGCCTGCGCCGCGTCCTCGGGGGGCTGATGCTGCTGTGCCCGATCTTCGCCTGGCTGTCGTTGTCGCGCGGCCTGCCGCTGGCGCTGACCGTCTGGTACGGCGCCCTGGGGCTGGCCCTGCTGGGCTTCGTGCTGGCCTTTCTGTGGAGCGCGTTGCGCCAGGCGCGCATGGAGCAGCGCATCGTGGCCCTGGCGGCCCTGGTCAACATCGTGGTGGCCCTGCGCGACCTGTACGTGTTCCGCATCGACCCGGTCTATGGCACCAACTCCTGGGTGCGCTACTCCTCCGTACTGTTTGGCCTGACCATGGGCTACGTGGTGCTGCTGCGCTTTCGCGCCACCAGCCAGCAACTGCAGGACGTGATGGCCAATCTGGCCCAGCGCGTGGCCGAGAAGGAGCAGGCCCTGCGCGAGAGCTACGACCGCCTGGAGACACTGGCGCGCCAGCAGGAGCGCGCCGCCGAGCGCGGCCGCATCCTGCGCAACATGCACGACGGCGTGGGTGCCCACATCAGCTCGGCCATGCGCCAGCTCCAGGGGGCGGCCGGCGGCACGGCCGCGCCGGCGCGCGACGAGGTGCTGCTGACCCTGCGCGATGCCATGGATCAGCTCAAGCTCTCCATCGATGCCATTCATCTCGTGCCGGGCGACGTCACCGCCTTGCTGGCCAATCTGCGCTACCGGCTGGGTCCGCGCTTCAAGGCCATGAACATCGAGCTGCAGTGGGACGTGGACCTGCTGCCCCTCTGCCCCCAACTCGACGCCGGCGCCATGAGTGAGCTGCAGTTCATCCTGTTCGAGGCCTTGTCCAATGTGATGCAGCACGCCCAGGCCCATGTGCTGCGCATCGAAGGGCATGCTCCACCCGAGGGGCCGGTGTCGGTGCGGGTGATCGACGACGGCCTGGGCTTCGACCCCGAGGCCAGCGCGCGCAAGGGCCTGGCCGGCCAGCGCGAGCGCGCCGCCGCCATCGGCGCACGCCTGCAGATCGCCAGCCGGCCCGGGCGCACCGTGGTCGAGATTTTGCTCGACATCTAGCAACCCTCGGCGCCACTGCGGCGGGCGCGGCTGGGATAATGGCGGCCTGCTATGGCATCCGTATTTGACAAACCCCCCGTATGGCGGCGCGTTGCGCCCTGGCTGCAAGGCTTTGACGGCCCGCTGGCCTTTGCCGTCTTCCTGCTGGCCTGCGCCGGCCTGCTGACCATGTACTCCTCGGGTTACGACCACGGAACCCGCTTCGAGGACCACGCCCGCAACATGCTCATCGCCGGCTCCATCATGTTCGTGGTGGCCCAGGTGCCGCCGCAGCGGCTGATGGCCTTCGCCGTGCCCCTGTACGTGGCGGGCGTGACGCTGCTGATCGCGGTGGCGGTGTTCGGCATCACCAAGAAGGGCGCGCGGCGCTGGATCAGTGTCGGCGTGACCCAGATCCAGCCCAGCGAGATCCTCAAGATCGCCATGCCGCTGATGCTGGCCTGGTGGTTCCAGAAGCGCGAGGGCCAATTGCGTCCATTGGACTTCGGCGTGGCCGCCCTGCTGCTGGGGCTGCCGGTGGCGCTGATCATGAAGCAACCCGACCTGGGCACCGCCTTGCTGATCCTGGCGGCTGGCGTGTCGGTCATTTTCTATGCGGGCATGAGCTGGAAGCTGGTCATTCCGCCGCTGGTGCTGGGGGTGATTGGCGTGGTGCTGATCGTCGCCTTCGAGCCCGCCCTGTGCGCCGACGGCGTGCGATGGCCCATCCTGCACGACTACCAGCAGCAACGCATCTGCACCCTGCTGGACCCCACGCGCGACCCGCTGGGCAAGGGCTTTCACATCATCCAGGGCATGATCGCCATCGGCTCGGGCGGTGTCACCGGCGTGGGTTTCATGAAGGGCACGCAGACGCACCTGGAGTTCATTCCCGAGCGCACCACCGACTTCATCTTTGCCGCGTATTCCGAGGAATTCGGCCTGGTGGGCAACCTGTTCTTGATCGTTGCCTTCACCTTCCTCATCCTGCGCGGCCTGGCCATCGCGCTGGAGGCGCCCACGCTGTTTTCGCGCCTCTTGGCCGGCAGCGTGACGATGATTTTCTTCACCTACGCCTTCGTCAACATGGGCATGGTCAGCGGCATCCTGCCGGTGGTGGGCGTGCCCTTGCCCTTTATCAGCTACGGCGGCACCGCCATGGTGACCCTGGGGCTGGCGGTGGGCATTCTGATGGCCATCGCCAACGCCAAGCGCCTGGTGCAGTCCTGATCACCCTGGTGCATGCGCCAGATGGTGCTGGCGCCTAGAATCGCCCCATGATTGCACGCGAACCCACCATTGAACGCCTGGACATTGCCCAGCGCCTATTGCTGACCCCCTTTGGCCTGGATGAGACCCATCTGGCTCGTGCCCTGAACGAGATCAAGGCGCACCAGGTCGACGAGGCCGACCTGTACTTCCAGTACACCCGCTCCGAGGGCTGGAGCCTGGAGGAGGGCATCGTCAAGACCGGTTCGTTCTCCATCGATCAGGGTGTTGGCGTGCGCGCCGTCAGCGGCGAGAAGACGGCGTTCGCCTATTCCGACGACATTTCCGAGGCCAGTCTGCTCGACGCCGCCCGCACCGTGCGCACGATTTCGGCTGCAGCCCTCGCCAAACGTGCACGAGTAGCTTCCAAAAAGATAGCAAAATCACGCAGCCTGTACGCCGGCCTGGACCCCATCGCCACGCTGGACAGCACCGCCAAGGTGGAGCTGCTGGGCAAGGTTGAGCAACTGGCCCGCGCCAAGGACCCGCGCGTGGTCCAGGTGATGGCCGGCCTGGCCAGTGAATACGACGTGGTCCTGGTAGCGCGCGCCGACGGCACGCTGGCGGCCGACGTGCGCCCGCTGGTGCGCCTGTCGGTGACCGTGATCGCCGAGCAAAAGGGCCGCCGCGAAGTGGGCTCTGCCGGTGGTGGCGGGCGCTTCGGCCTGGCCTATTTCAGCGACGCGCAGATCGAGAAATACGTGGACGAGGCGGTGCATGCCGCGCTGACCAACCTGGACGCGCGCCCCGCGCCGGCCGGCGAGATGACCGTGGTGCTCGGCCCGGGCTGGCCCGGCATCCTGCTGCACGAGGCCATCGGCCACGGCCTGGAGGGCGACTTCAACCGCAAGGGCAGCAGTGCCTTCAGTGGCCGTGTCGGCGAGCGTGTGGCAGCCAAGGGCGTCACGGTGCTGGACGACGGCACCATCGCCGACCGCCGCGGCTCGCTGAACGTGGACGACGAGGGCAACACCAGCCAGCGCACGGTGCTGATCGAAGACGGCATCCTCAAGGGCTATATCCAGGACGCGATGAATGCACGCCTGATGGGCGTGGCCCCCACCGGCAACGGCCGCCGCGAAAGCTACGCCCACGTGCCGATGCCGCGCATGACCAATACCTATATGCTCGGTGGGACCCAGGACCCGCAGGAGATTGTTTCCAGCGTCAAGCGTGGCCTGTACGCCACCAACTTCGGCGGCGGCCAGGTCGACATCACCTCGGGCAAGTTCGTGTTCTCCGCCAGCGAGGCCTACTGGGTGGAAAACGGCAAGATCATGTACCCGGTCAAGGGCGCCACGCTGGTGGGCAGCGGGCCGGAATGCCTGAAGAAGGTCAGCATGATCGGCAACGACATGAAACTCGACAGCGGCGTGGGCACCTGCGGCAAGGACGGCCAGAGCGTGCCCGTGGGCGTGGGCCAGCCCACGCTGCGCATCGACGGGCTCACGGTGGGCGGCACCGCCTGACAACGCCGCAACGCCACGGCAGCCATGGTGTCCGACGACATGCACAGCAGCCGTGGTGGGGATGGCCCGCGCTCCACGCCCGCCGATTCCCGCGCCGCGCGCACGCCGGCGACCTCCAGCACGGCGCAGTCGTTTGGGCAGTACAGCCAGTTCATGCGCTCGGCCGTGGCCGACGAGGAGTCCCTGCAGGTGGGCGAGAGCCTGCAGGCGCTGGCCGTGCAGATCGAGACTTTGTCCGGCCTATTGCAGCAGGTGGAAAGCGAACCCGAGCGGCTGGCCACTGCGCTGATCGACCTGGTGGGTGATCTGCGCACCCACCGCACGCTGCTCTTGGGGGTGGGTGTGGACTGGCATCGTTTCTTTGAGTTTGATGCGCACTTTGCCGCGCTCAACCAGTTTCGCATCCTGGTGACCCAGTGGGCCATGGAGGCCGCGCCGCCCAAGCGCAGCGTGCCTTCGCAGACCGACTTCGAGTTGGCGGCCTGGCGCGTGCTGGGCGAGGGCTCGATGCTGCTGGACGTGTACGAGCAGTCCAAGGCCGGCGCCCCCGGCTCCGAGGAAGATCGCACGCCACTTTCCGTCTGGAGTCGCTGGCGCGCCTGGTGGAAGCGCCAAAGTATCCGCCGGCAAGTGGTCCGAAAGGAAGGCAGTCGGGGGCGGCGCCGGACCGATTGATTGACTGTGCTACAGTAGTCCCATGCATTTCGGTCGTTTTTACTTTGGCTACTTTTGGTTCTCACGCGCAGCTGGCGGTAGAGAGAGTTGAACGTACCCAAACCCAAAACGTACCCAAACCTCCCCAAACCGCCGGCAAGCCCGGCGGTTTTTTTTTGCCAGTTTTGTTTCACTTTTCACCTTCAGGAGCGAACAACCCATGACCGCAAAAGCCACTTCCTCAACCGATGCCTGGTACCCGCATGCGCCCCAGCAGACCGACCGCACCAGCCAGACCGACGATGAACGCATCCAGGACATCACCGTGCTGCCGCCGCCTGAACACCTGATCCGCTTCTTCCCGATCCAGGGCACGGCGGTGGAGAAGCTGGTCAGCCACACTCGCCACGCCATTCACAGCATCATGGCCGGCAAAGACGACCGCCTGCTGGTGGTCATCGGCCCTTGCTCCATCCATGACCCCGCTGCCGCACTGGACTACGCTCGCCGTCTCAAGGCCCAGCGTGAGAAGTACGCCGACACGCTGGAAATCGTGATGCGCGTCTACTTCGAGAAGCCCCGCACCACCGTGGGCTGGAAGGGCCTGATCAACGACCCCTACCTGGACGAGAGCTTCCGCATCGACGAGGGCCTGCGCATGGCGCGCCAGTTGCTCATCGAGATCAACCGCCTGGGCCTGCCCGCCGGCAGTGAATTCCTGGACGTGATCTCCCCGCAGTACCTGGGCGACCTGATCGCCTGGGGCGCCATCGGCGCGCGCACCACCGAGAGCCAGGTGCACCGGGAGTTGGCATCGGGTCTGTCGGCGCCGATTGGCTTCAAGAACGGCACCGACGGCAACATCAAGATCGCCACCGACGCCATCCAGGCCGCGGCCGGCGGGCACCACTTCTTGTCGGTGCACAAGAACGGCCAGGTCGCCATCGTGCAGACCAAGGGCAACAAGGACTGCCACGTCATCCTGCGCGGCGGCAAGGCGCCCAACTACGACGCTGCCAGTGTGGCTGCCGCCTGCAAGGACCTGGAGAAGGCCAAGCTGCCCGCCACGCTGATGGTGGACTGCAGCCATGCCAACAGCAGCAAGCAGCACGAGAAACAGGTCGATGTCGCACGCGATATCGCGGCGCAGATTGCCGGCGGTTCACGCAGCGTATTCGGCGTGATGGTGGAGAGCCATCTGGCCGCTGGAGCGCAAAAGTTCACGCCCGGCAAGGACGATGCGGGCAAGCTGGAATACGGCAAGAGCATCACCGACGCCTGCCTGGGCTGGGACGATTCCGTGGCGTCGCTGGAACTGCTGTCGACTGCGGTGAAGGCCCGCCGCGCCCGCTAGGGCGGGAATGGAGTCCGAGTCAGTCGCCCGCCGTGCGGCGGCTGGCCTGGATCATGGTGTGCACCCACTCCTGGGCTTCGGCCATGGTGGTGCAAATCCGAAATGGCCGCTGGATCAGGCGAAAAACGCGCTCGAAGTGCGGCGCCATGATCCGGCCGCCCTCGATCTCCGGGGCCACGACAAAGGCCGTCGCCACCGGTTCCAGGTGTGCCGGCTTGGGGCTTTGCATCAGCTCCGTGTAGCGCTGGATGCCATCGGGCGTGGTCATCGCACTGTTGCGCAGCGTGCAGATGCTGGCCCAGGGGCCGGTGATTGTCAGGGACTGCAGAAAGTCCCGCTGCGTGACGGCCAGGCAGTCAAACACCTCGGCGTTGAACGGCCCGGTGGACTCGTACTGCAGCACATCGTTTTCCATCCACATGTCCACGCGCCCATGCGGGCGAAAGCGCGTTCCGCCGATCAGGGTGGTACTGCCCATCAAGGGGGCATCGCGTGTCATGGCAATGGAGGGCTCCGTGCTTATTGCGAATTGATCATAGTGCCATTTTGTCCAACGGCAACATACTGGCCCAACCCGCCGATGACGGCATTGAGTGTCGCGCTGGTGCCGCTGTTCTGCTTGGTCCAGGTGATGCCGTCGGGGCTGGTGACCACGGCGCCATTGGTTCCGGTGGCCAGGAACTGGCTGGATGTCGAACCCACCGAGAGCAGGTTGGCCGTGGTGTTCGAAACCTGGCCGGTCCAGGTCGCGCCGGTGTCGGTGCTGCGCAGGATGGTGCCATTGGCACCGGTGACCACGAAGATGTAGGAGGTCACGGCCTGCACGGAGGTGGCGTACAGGTCAGCCGTTGTGCCGGAGGAAACATTGGTCCAGTTGGCGCCGTCGCTGCTGGTCAGCAGCGTGCCGCCCGCGCCGACCGCGATCCACACGCCGGCCGTCGAATAGGTGATGCCGTACAAGTTCTGCGTGGTGGGCATGGTGATGGGGGTCCATGTCACGCCATCCGCCGAGCCCAGGGCCGTGCCTTTGTCGCCCACGATGACGGAGAACGAGCCATTGCTGGTCAGGGCATTGAGGTTTTGACTCGTGCCGGAACTGCTTGCCGACCAGGTGGCCAGGTCGGTGCTGGTGTAGATGACGCCTGCGGGACCCACGGCAATGAACCGATTCAGCGCGTACAGCGCGGCGTTGACATTGGTGTTGGGCACCGATGCGGCAGCGGTGAAGGTCAGGCCGTCCGTGCTCTTGTAGGCGGCGCCACCGTCACCGGCAGCAAAGTAGTAGTTCAGAGAGTCGGCAGTGCTGGCGCCATAGGTGATGGTGCGCAGCGTGTTGTTGCTCAGCGTGGGCAGGGCCGTCCAGGTGCCGCCGGCCGGGCGGGGAACGGTGGAGACGGATGGCGTGCCCGGGCCGCCGGGGCCGTCACCGGTACGACCGTTCACCGTGAAGGAATAGGTGTAGCCATTGGCCAGGCTGGTGGCCACGTAGGGCGAGGTGACGTTCATCACTGCCAGGGCGCCGGGGACATTGATCCAGTTGGTGCTGGAGATGCTGGCGGCAGGGGCGTAGAACACCCAATATTTCACGTTGGGGTCCATCTGCCAGGTGACGGTGACCTTGCCGTCGCCGGGCGTGACGGTGATACCCGCAGCAGGTGGCGGTGCCGAACCGCCGGAACCGCCGCAGGCAGAGACCAGAACGGCAACGAAAAGGGCGGCAAGCGCCTGGCGCACAGAGGATAGGAACATGCAAAACCACCTAGACAAGAAGTAGACGGATGATTCTACAAGTCCCGCACTGGCGCCGGCGTCTACCGCAACCCGTCTTTACCCGAGTGGGGGTACCGGCTTTGGGCGGCCGGTATCAGGCCCAGGCGCACTCGCAGGTGAAGTGGCGCAGGAACTTGGGCTGCTTGGTGATCTTCACGCCGCGGATGCTGGCCGCCTTTTCCTTCACCTCGGCAATCACCTCGGCCGCATAGTCGAAGTGGCTTTGGGTGTACATGCGCCGCGGGAAGGCCAGGCGCACCAGTTCCATGCTGTGGTAGGTCTCCACGCCGCTGTCCAGGCGCTTGCCGAACATCACCGAGCCGATTTCCACGCCGCGGATGCCGCCTTCCAGGTACAGCGCGTTGCACAGCGCCCAGGCCGGGTACTGCTCCACCGGCATGTTCGGCAGCACGGTCTTGGCGTCGATGTAGACGGCGTGGCCACCGGTGGGCTTGACGAAGCTCACGCCGGCCGCCTCCAGGCGCTCACCCAGGTACTCGGCGGTGCGCAGGCGGTAGCGCAGGTAGTCTTCCTCCATGCCTTCCTCCAGGCCCACGGCCAGGGCTTCCAGGTCGCGCCCGGCCATGCCGCCGTAGGTGGGAAAGCCTTCCATCATGATCAGGCCGTTGCGCACGCCGTCCAGCCACTCTTCGCTGCGCAGCACGATGAAGCCACCGATGTTGACCATGCCGTCCTTCTTGGCGCTCATCGTGGCGCCGTCTGCGTAGGAGAACATTTCCTTGACGATGTCCTTGATCGAGGCGTTCTCGTAGCCCGGCTCGCGCATCTTGATGAACATGGCGTTCTCGGAGAAGCGGCACACGTCCATGATGAAGGGCTTGCCGTACTTCTTCAGCAGCGCGGCGTAGGCGCGGATGTTGGCCATGGAGACGGGCTGGCCGCCGCCGGTGTTGTTGGTCACGGTGATCATGCCGAACGGAATGCGGTGGCCTTCCTTCTGCAGCACGGCCTCGACGCGCTCCAGGTCGATGTTGCCCTTGAACGGGTAGACCAGCGCCGGTTGCAGGCCTTCGGCAATGACCAGGTCCATGGCCTCGACGCCCATGTACTCCAGATTGCCGCGCGTGGTGTCGAAGTGGCAGTTGTTGGGCACCAGGTCGCCGGCCTTGCAGACGGCGGAAAACAGCACCTTTTCGGCGGCGCGGCCCTGGTGGGTCGGTACGAAGTACTGCATGCCGGTGATGTCCTGGATGACTTTTTCCAGGCGGTAGAAGCTGCGCGCACCAGCGTAGCTCTCGTCGCCTTCCATGATGGCGCCCCACTGCTTGGAGGACATGGCACCGGTGCCGGAGTCGGTCAGCCAGTCGATCAGCACGTCCTCGGCGCGCAGCTTGAAGACGTTGAGCTTGGCCTCTTCCAGCAGGCGCTCGCGCTCGGCGCGCGTGGTCATGCGGATGGGTTCGATGCTCTTGATGCGGAAGGGTTCAATCAGGGTTTTAGGCATGGTGGTTCCAGTGCGAATTCAGACAAGGGCGCAAAGGTATCACCGGGAAAATAGTCGTTGTGTCGGTTATTTACAACAGGCTACAAAAAAGAACGCCCCGACTGCAGCGGGGCGGATGGGCCACCAGGGCCTGGGGGAAATGGGCTTGTAGCCCTCGTTATTGTTGATGGTTGAGCTATAAAAAATATAGCAAATCGGTTTCAGCCCCCTGCCTTGGCGGAGTCTTCCGCCACCTTGCGCAGGAAGTAGCGCACGTAGAAGGCCCCCATGCCCAGCGTGAAGGCAATCACGCCAGCGCTGAGCAGGCCGTAGTCGGTGGAGAAGAGATCAGAGAGCAGTTTCATGGGGCAGACTCCTTGGTTGAAGTCCGCAGTGTGCGCCCGGGCACCGGGCCATTTATTGACCTAGGTCAGCAGGTGGCCGAAATAACCAGGCTGCTGGTAGGCTTATTCGCCTGTGCCACGCAGACCCTCCAGCCGGGCCTTGAGAAAACCACCCGTGCCATACCGGGTGACGCGGCTGTAGAAGCGCTCCGTCAGGCGTTTGACCATGGCGGAGTAGTCGTCGATCAGCGGGGGCAGGATGCTGCAGCTGTCGTAGTTCACCACCACCGCCACGCGCTGACCTAGCGGCTCCAGCAGCGTGGTGAGGTGCTGCTCGATGTCGACAATGTCACTGGCCTGGTCCACCGCCAGGCCCTCGAAGTTGATGAACAGCAGGCGGTGTTCGCGGTCCAGCTCGCAGCGCTCGGACAGTGGCGTGGCCAGGAGGCGCTCGCGCAGACCCACGGGCTCCTCGGCGAACAGGGCGGCGTCCATCAGGCGCAGGTGGGGGCTGATGGCAGGCATGAAATCCATGTGTGCCAGCACATCGCGTTCCAGGTCGATGCCGGGGGCGATTTCGATCAGTTCCAGGCTGCCCTCGTCGCCATCTGGCTTGAGCTGGAAGACACAGCGCTCGGTCACGTACAGCACGCGCTGGCCGCGCTTGCAGGCCTCACGCCCACTGAAGGTGCGGTGCTCCACGCTGCGAACGAATTTGTGGGTGCTGCCTTCGCTGTGGATATGCAGGCGGCCATCCTGCAGGCGCACATCCAGGCCGCCGGCCGTGAAGGTGCCGACCATGACCACCGCCTTGGCGTTCTGGCTGATATTGATGAAGCCGCCGGCACCGGCCAGGCGCGGTCCGAACTTGCTGACGTTGAGGTTGCCTTGGGCATCGGCCTGGGCCAGCCCGAGGATGGCGATGTCCAGTCCACCGCCGTCGTAGAAGTCGAACTGGTTGGGCTGGTCGATCACCGCTTGCGCATTGACCGCCGCGCCAAAGCTCATGCCGCTGGCTGGAATGCCGCCGATCACGCCGGGCTCGGCGGTAAGTGTGACCAGATCGATGATCTTCTCCTCGGCCGCCACACGCGCCACGCCCTCGGGCATGCCAATCCCGAGGTTGACCACATTGTTGGGCCGCAGCTCCAGTGCTGCCCGGCGGGCGATCACCTTGCGCTCGCACAAGGGCATGGCCGCCAGGGAATCCTGTGGTACGCGCAACTCGCCCGAATAGGCCGGGTTGTACTGCTCGGAAAAGGTCTGCATGTGGTGGCCGGGCTCGCTGGCGACCACTACGGCATCCACCAGCACGCCGGGAACCTTGACCAGGCGCGGGTGCAGGGTGCCGCGCTCGGCCACACGCTCCACCTGGGCGATGACGATGCCGCCCGAGTTGCGCGCCGCCATGGCGATGGCCAGGGCTTCGAGCGTGAGGGCCTCGCGTTCCATGCTCAGGTTGCCGTCGGGGTCGGCGGTGGTGGCGCGGATGATGCCCACGGAAATGGGGAAGGCCTTGTAGAACAGGTAGTCCTTGCCGTCCACCTCCATGCGGCGGACCAGGTCGTCCGCAGTGCGGGCGTTGATCTTGCCGCCGCCCCAGCGCGGGTCGACGAAAGTGTCCAGGCCCACATGCGTCAGCGTGCCGGGCTTGCCGGCGGCGATGTCGCGGAACAAGTGCGTGATCACCCCCTGGGGCAGGTTGTAGGCTTCGATGGCGTTGTCGATCGCCAGCTTTTGCAGCGCTGGCACCAGGCCCCAGTGGCCCCCGACCACGCGGCGCACCAGGCCGGCATGGCCGAAGTGGTTCAGGCCGCGGGTGGCGCCATCGCCCTGGCCGGCGGCGTAGACCAGGGTCAGGTCACGTGGCGATCCAGTGCCGGTCTCCTCCTGTGTCCCAAGGAAACGCTTCTCCAGCGCCACAGCGATGGTTTCGGCAAAGCCGATGCCGACGAAACCGCCGGTGGCCACGGTGTCGCCATCGTGGATCAGGCGCACCGCCTCGGCGGCAGTGACGACTTTGTTGCGCAGTGCGCCTTGGGCGGCTGCAGAGTTGAGCTGGGTGTGCACCGTCATCTCCTAGGTTTCGGCGCCGGGCCGCCCCAAGCCGAAACGCGCCCCCACGGGGGGCAGCGCAGCACACGCAGTGGCAAGCGTGGGGGCCTCTACTGGATCACCGGTTCTGGAGGGACGTTATCAGCTTTTGGTGGATACCACCAAATCCACCGTTGCTCATGCACAGCACATGGTCGCCAGGGCGTACTTGGACCAGCACCTGGGCGACCAGGGCATCGATGCTGTCGGCCACCTGGGCACGCGCTCCCAACGGCGCCAGGGCCTCGCGTGCGTCCCAGTCCAGGCCGCCGGCGTGGCAGAAGGCCAGGTCGGCTTCCTCCAGGCTCCAGGGCAGTTGCGATTTCATCGCACCCAGCTTCATGGTATTGCTGCGTGGCTCGAACACCGCCAGGATGCGCGCCGTGCCCACCTGGCGGCGCAGGCCGTTCACGGTGGTGCGGATGGCAGTCGGGTGGTGGGCGAAGTCGTCGTATACGGTGACTGGTGCTGCGGCCGCGCCGGCATCGCGCAACGCCACGCGGCCGCGCACCTCCATGCGGCGTTTGACGCTCTGGAAATGGGCCAATGCCTGCGCCGCCTGGGCGGGGGGCACGCCCACATGCTCGGCGGCGGCGATGGCAGCCAGTGCATTGAGCTGGTTGTGTACGCCGGTCACAGACCACTCCACACGGGCTACCACCTGGCCTTGATGCAGCACGTCAAAGGCATGGGGCTCGCCCTGGGCCGTGAAGTCGCTCACGGTGCTGCCAAACGTGCGGACCTCGCTCCAGCAGCCTTGGTTCAGCACGCGGGTGAGGCTCTCTTCGAGTCCGTTGACCACGACACGCCCGGATGCCGGCACGGTGCGCACCAGATGGTGGAATTGGCGCTCGATGGCGGCCAGGTTGTCAAAGATGTCGGCGTGGTCGAACTCTAGGTTGTTGAGCACGGCCGTGCGCGGACGGTAATGGACGAACTTGCTGCGCTTGTCGAAGAAGGCGGTGTCGTATTCGTCGGCTTCGATGACGAAGAGAGGGCGGTTTGGCTGGGCGCGGGGCGCCAGGGGGCTCGGCTCCGTGTCCCCCGCCCGCTGCGCGGACTCCTCCTTTACCTGCGCAGACCCCCCTGGCGCCCCGCGCCCAGCCAAACCGCCGAGGCGCGCAGAGACACCAAAGTTCAGCGGGACGCCGCCGACCAGGAAGCCTGGCTCCAATCCGGCGCATTCCAGAATCCAGCTCAGCATGGCCGTGGTGGTGGTCTTGCCGTGGGTGCCGGCCACGGCCAGCACATGGCGGCCTTGCAGCACATGCTCGGCCAACCATTGGGGGCCGCTGGTGTAGGGCGCGCCAGCGTTCAGGATGGCTTCCATCAGTGGGAATTTCGGACTGCCATCGGGCAGCCGGGCGCGGCTGACCACATTGCCTACCACGTACATGTCGGGCTGCAGGGCCATCTGGTCGGCGCCAAAGCCTTCGATGAGTTCGATGCCCAAGGCGCGCAACTGGTCACTCATGGGGGGGTAGACGCCGGCGTCGCAGCCGGTCACTTTGTGGCCAGCCTCGCGGGCCAGCGCTGCCACGCCACCCATGAAGGTGCCGCAAATGCCAAGAATGTGTATGTGCATGGCCCTATTCTACGAGGTGGCATGTTGCCGAATAGGCCTCTAGCCCTCGGGAGATATGCGTAGGCAGCTATCAAATCCGTAGCATACCTGGAGCCGGCGGTTGGCCGTGGCGCGCAGGCGCACAATACGCCCATGGATGCTTTGAAGGAAGAGCTGGCCGCCGTGGCGGCCCGCGCGGTGGTGGAAGAGGGGCTGGACTACGGCGCGGCCAAGCGCCGTGCCGCCAAGCAGATGGGCCTGCCGGCCCGCACGCCAATGCCCGACAACACGGCGCTGGAACTGGCGGTGGAAGACTATCTGGCCGTGTTTTGCGCCGACACCCAGCCGGTCGAGCTGCGTGCCCTGCGCGAGTTGGCCCTGCAGTGGATGGAGCGTCTGGCAGCGTTTCGGCCCCATATTGCCGGCGCGGTCTGGCATGGAACGGCCACGCGCCGATCCGATATTTACCTGCAGTTGTTTTGCGATGACCCCAAATCGGCGGAAATCGGCCTGATTGACATGGGTGTCGCCTACGCGCCGCGCAGCATGCCCGGCCTGCATGGAGAGACTGTGGATGCCCTGAGCGTGCACGCCTATTGCAAGGCGCTGGACGAACACGTCGGCGTGCACCTGCTGGTCTACGATCTGGATGACCTGCGCGGCGCCCTACGTGCCGATGCCCGTGGCCGGCGCCCGCGCGGCGATGTGGCAGCCTTGCGCGCTCTGTTGCAAGGAGCTTCTGCATGAATACACCCCATTCCCATCCCGAGCCGGTGGACTCCGCGCCCTCGGATAGCCGGCGCCGCATGCTGCTGGCTGGCGCCGGCGTGGTGGCTGGTCTGGTTGGCGTCGGCACCGCCTGGTGGCGCACACAAACCCCGGATGCGCCAGCCCCAACACCGCCCGTCGATGGTTTTTGGGCCAATCAATTCGACACGCCAGACGGCGGAAAGCTGAACCTGGGCGCTTTCCAGGGGCATCCCCTGCTGGTCAACTTCTGGGCCACTTGGTGCGCCCCGTGTGTGGACGAACTTCCGCTAATCAATGATTTTTATCGTCAAAACAAGGCCAACGGCTGGCAAGTGATCGGTCTGGCCGTGGACAAACTGGCGCCGGTTCAGGCCTTTCTGCAGAAAATGCCGCTGGAATTTCCGGTGGGTCTTGCCGGGTTGACCGGGGCTGAACTCAGTCGTGGCCTGGGTAATTTGGCGGGCGGCCTTCCGTTTTCCGTGGTCTTTGGGCGCGACGGCATGGTGCTGCAGCGCAAAATGGGCCGCCTGACCCCTGCGGATTTGGATAACTGGCTTCGACTAAAATGACCGTACCCGGCGCCCGGGAACGGCATTCCTGACCCTTTCGGCGCGGAAACTGGCACAAGAAGATCGACGTGATCTTGAACTTATGTCAGCAAAATATAAATATTTATCGACAGATGCTGTAATTTTGCGGTAAATTCGCGCTTTTACTGCATTATGGCCGTTGGAGGTGACATGGATTTGCGCAAACTCAAGACCCTGATTGATCTGGTATCGGACTCCAATGTGTCCGAGCTCGAAATTACCGAGGCCGAAGGCAAGGTTCGTATCGTCAAGGGTGGGGGTGCCGTGGTGCACAGCTATGCGCCCGCACCCGTGTACGCGCCCCCCGCTCCTGCCGGTGCCGCACCGGCCGCCGCGCCTGCTGCGGCACCGACCGCTGCGCCGGCTGTGGCCGCAGCCGCCGCTGAAACCGCCCACGCGGTGAAATCGCCCATGGTGGGCACGTTCTACCGCTCTGCTTCCCCCGGCGCGAAGCCGTTCGTGGAGGTGGGCAGTACGGTCAAGGAAGGCGACACCATCTGCATCATTGAGGCGATGAAGATCCTCAACGAGATCGAGGCCGACAAGTCCGGCACCATTACCCGCATCCTGTGCGACAACGGCCAGGCGGTTGAATACGGTCAGCCGCTGTTCCATATCGAATAAGCCGTTTCAGGCATCCCCATGTTCAAGAAAATCCTGATCGCCAATCGAGGCGAGATCGCGTTGCGAATCCAGCGCGCCTGCCGCGAACTGGGCATCAAGGCGGTGATGGTGTATTCCGAAGCCGACCGCGACGCCAAGTACGTGAAGCTGGCCGATGAGGCCGTCTGTATCGGCCCGGCCCCATCTGCCCAGAGCTACCTGAATGTGCCAGCCATCATTTCGGCTGCGGAAGTAACCGACGCCGAGGCCATCCACCCCGGCTACGGCTTTCTGAGCGAGAACGCCGACTTTGCCGAGCGTGTCGAGAAGAGCGGCTTCCAGTTCATCGGCCCCACGCCCGACTCCATTCGCACCATGGGCGACAAGGTCTCTGCCAAGCAGGCCATGGTGCGTGCTGGCGTGCCCTGCGTGCCCGGTTCGGAGGGCGAACTGCCCGACGACCCGGCCCTGATCCGGCGCATGGCCAAGGCCATTGGTTACCCCGTCATCATCAAGGCCGCAGGCGGCGGCGGCGGACGCGGCATGCGCGTGGTCCACACCGAGGCGGCGCTGATCAACGCCGTGGCCATGACCAAGGCCGAAGCGGGTGCCGCCTTTGGCAATCCAGCGGTGTACATGGAGAAATATCTCCAGAACCCGCGCCACATCGAGATCCAGATTCTGGCCGACAAGCACCGCAACGCCGTCTACCTGGGTGAGCGCGACTGCTCCATGCAGCGCCGGCACCAGAAGATTCTGGAGGAGGCGCCCGCGCCCGGCATCAACCGCAAGCTGATCGAGCGCATCGGCGAACGCTGCGTGGCCGCCTGCAAGAAAATTGGCTACCGCGGGGCCGGCACCTTTGAATTCCTGTACGAAGACGGCGAGTTCTACTTCATCGAGATGAACACCCGGGTCCAGGTGGAGCACCCGGTGACGGAACTGATCACCGGTATTGACATTGTGCGCACCCAGATCATGGTCGCTGCCGGCGAGAAGTTGCCTTTCACCCAGCGCCAGATCCAGGTGCACGGTCACGCCATCGAGTGCCGCGTGAACGCCGAAGACCCTTACAAGTTCATCCCCTCTCCGGGGCGGGTGACGACTTGGCACGCTCCCGGTGGGCCGGGCGTGCGCGTGGACTCGCACGTCTACACCAACTACTTCGTGCCGCCCAACTACGACTCCATGGTGGGCAAGATCATCGTCCACGGCGACACCCGCGAGCAGGCCATGGCACGCATGCGCACGGCACTGGCCGAGATGGTGGTGGAGGGCATCAACACCAACATCCCCTTGCACCGCGAGCTGCTGGTGGACGCCAGCTTCATGAATGGCGGAACCAACATCCACTACTTGGAGCAGTGGTTGGATCAACGCAAGCGGTAATCACCATGGCAATGTTCGAGCTGAGCCTGATATGCCCCGAGGATCGGGTCGAGCAACTGAGTGACGCACTGGACGCGCTGGATGCCTTGAGCGTCAGCGTGGAGGATGCCGATGCACAGACCGACGCCGAGCAGGCCCTGTTTGGCGAGCCCGGCATGCCGCCGCCCAAGGAAGGCTGGCAACGCTCCCGTGTGGTGGCGCTGTTTGCCGACGAGGTTCTGGCGCGGGATGCAGCAGCGCTGCTGCAAGCACAGGACTTTTTCGGCGGTTGCAAGCTGCTGGCCATGGCACCGGTGCAGGAGCAAGACTGGGTGCGTCTGACGCAGTCGCAGTTCGCGCCGGTGGAGATCACCCCTGAATTCTGGATCGTGCCCACCTGGCACGAGCCACCAGCACAAGCGCGCCAGGTCATCCGGCTGGACCCGGGATTGGCATTCGGCACTGGCACCCACCCGACCACGCGCATGTGCCTGCGCTGGATCGCCGCCCATCCCATGCCGGATCGCGTGCTGGACTACGGTTGCGGTTCGGGTATCCTGGCCATCGGCGCTGCCAAGTACGGCGCGCACGAGGTGGTTGCGGTCGATATCGACGAGGCTGCCGTGCAGTCCACCGAACTCAATGCCAGTGCCAACGGCGTCACGGTGCAGGCCGGCCTTCCAGAGCGTGCGCAGGGCAGTTATGGTGTGGTGTTGGCCAATATCCTGGCCACGCCACTCAAGGTGCTGGCACCGCTGTTGTGTGCCCATGTGGCAAGCGGTGGTCATCTGGTGCTGGCCGGCATTCTGGAGCGCCAGGCGGACGAACTGATCGAAGCCTACGCACCGTATTGCCGCCTGCAGGTGGCGGACCGCGAGGACGGCTGGATACTGATGACTGCCACCGTGTGAGCGGCCGCATCGGGTCTCTACAATCGCACGCAGATGAGCCTGATTACCCGATGCCCTGCTTGCGCGACGATGTTCAAGGTCGTTCCCGACCAGCTCCGTGTGTCGGAGGGCTGGGTTCGGTGCGGTCAATGCAGCGAGGTCTTTGACGCCAATCTGCACCTGCAGTCCTCTGCATCGGCGGCCGGTGCGATCCCCATGGCACCGCCGCCCTCTGTGCCCAATCTGCTGGCGGATGAGCCTGTTTCGGCAGAGATGGTTACGCGGGTCGATATCCAAATCCCGGACCTGGACTTGGCGCCGACCGCCGTGCCCGCACCTGCGCCCGCACCCAAGCCGGTAGGCGTGGTGCCAGAGCCGGCCGTGGTCGAGCCCTTTTTGGAGGTCAATCCGCACGCCCTCTACATCGACCCGTTGGATGCGCCTGATCCAGTGACCCGGCCGGAGCCGGTGGCACCTCAAGAGCCACACCTGGAGGAAGTCGCTCCTGCGCAGGACGCGCCGCCAGAGGAGGAGGCACCGGCCACGGAGCCTGATGACGGCGACGCGAACTTTCACCACGCCTTTCTGAAATCCAACGGTGCACCGGACAAGCCACGGCGGCGCTGGGCCGGCGTCGTGCTGGTACTGGTCAGCGGTGTGCTCGGCCTGGCCCTGCTGCTGCAGGTGGCTGTACGTGAGCGTGACCGCATCGTGGCCATGGCGCCGGCGGCGCGCGGTGCGCTGGAGCCCCTGTGCGCGCTGGTGGGGTGTACCCTGGAGCCCCTGCGCCAGATCGAATCGGTGGTGATTGATAGCTCGTCCTTCACCAAGCTGCGCGGTGACGTTTACCGCTTGGCCTTCACTCTGAAGAACACCGGCCAGTGGCCCCTAGCGGTCCCCGCATTGGAGCTGGCCCTGACCGACCTGCAAGATCAGACCGTGGTGCGCAAGGTATTCCTGGCGCCGGAGTTCGCCGACCAGCATGGCGTGTTGGAACCTGGTGCGGAGTTGCCGGCCAGCCTATCGGTGGCACTCAAGTCCAGCGCCGGTGGTAGCGAGAAGATTGCCGGCTATCGTCTGCTGTCCTTTTACCCCTGAATGAAAAAAGCCCGAAACCTTGCGGTTTCGGGCCTTGAGCTTCAACAACCTGCCGATCAGGGCTTGTTGGAAGTAGGGAACGGCCAAGCGGCCTGCGGATTCAGTGTGGTCTGAGCAGCGGGAGCGGCAGGGGCAGCAGCCTTGGCTGCTTTCTTGGCAGCCGGCTTCTTGGCTGGCTTCTTGGCTACTGCAGCCTTTTTCGCAGGCGCCTTTTTGGCGGCCGCTTTCTTGGCCGGTGCGGCCTTCTTCGCAGCTACCTTCTTGGGAGCGGCTTTCTTGGCCGGCGCGGCCTTCTTCGCGGCTACCTTCTTGGCGGGCGCAGCTTTCTTGGCTGGTGCAGCCTTCTTCGCAGCTACCTTCTTGGCTGGAGCGGCTTTCTTGGCCGGTGCAGCCTTCTTTGCAGCTACCTTCTTGGCTGGAGCGGCTTTCTTGGCTGGTGCAGCCTTCTTTGCAGCTACCTTCTTGGCCGGTGCGGCCTTCTTCGCTGCTACCTTCTTAGCGGGTGCAGCTTTCTTCGCGGGAGCGGCCTTCTTTGCGGCCGGTTTTTTTGCAGTTGCCATGATTTCTCCTTGATCAATCAACAAAGAGCACTTCGTGCGTGTTGGTTCGCAGGAAATGATCCATGCGGTTGGGTAGGTTCCCAGCCGCATGAATGGGGAAACACCCGGCCACGCCACCCTGTTGCGGGCGTTGGTGAACGGGTGAAAGTGGTGTGTGCATGGTGGTGCGTGTCAGTCCCAGGAAAGGGCTCCGCCGGACTGGTATTCAATGACGCGGGTCTCGAAGAAATTGCGTTCTTTCTTCAGGTCGATCATCTCGCTCATCCAGGGGAAGGGGTTCTCCTCGTTGGGGAACAGCGCCTCCAAACCGATCTGCGTGGCGCGTCGGTTGGCGATGAAACGCAGATAGCCCTTGAACATGGACGCGTTCATGCCCAGTACGCCACGCGGCATGGTGTCTTCGGCATAGCGGTACTCCAACTCCACGGCCTTCTCGAACAGGGACTTGATCTCGGCTTTGAACTCTGCCGTCCACAACTGCGGATTTTCCAGCTTCAACTGGTTGATCAGGTCGATGCCGAAATTGCAGTGCATGGACTCGTCGCGCAGGATGTACTGGTACTGCTCGGCGGCACCGGTCATCTTGTTCTGGCGGCCCAGCGCCAAGATCTGCGTGAAGCCCACGTAGAAGAACAGGCCTTCCATCAGGCAGGCGAACACGATCAGCGACTTGAGCAGGGTTTGATCGGCCTCGGGGGTGCCGGTCTTGAAGGCCGGGTCCATGATGGCATCGATGAAGGGGATCAGGAACTCGTCCTTGTCACGAATGGACTGCACCTCGTGGTAGGCGTTGAAGATTTCGCTCTCGTCCAGACCCAGCGACTCCACGATGTACTGGTAGGCATGGGTGTGGATGGCTTCCTCAAACGCCTGGCGCAATAGGAACTGACGGCACTCGGGCGCGGTGATGTGGCGGTAGGTGCCCAGCACGATGTTGTTGGCGGCCAGCGAGTCGGCGGTGACGAAGAATCCGAGGTTGCGCTTGATGATGCGGCGCTCGTCTTCGCTCAAGCCCTTGGGGTCTTTCCACAACGCGATGTCGCGGGTCATGTTGACCTCTTGCGGCATCCAGTGGTTGGCGCAACTGGCCAGGTATTTTTCCCAGGCCCACTTGTACTTGAAGGGGACCAACTGGTTGACGTCGGTCTTGCCGTTGATGATGCGCTTGTCGGCGGCCTTCATGCGGCCGGTGGCGCTGGGTGCGTTTTGGGGAGTGTTTTCCGCCCGCTCGACCGTCGCGGGGTTGGACGGCGTGAACGCAAAGGTTGGTAGCGATGTGGGCTTGACTTCTTCGTCCCAGGACAACATAAATATTTCCAATCAGCGGATTATGAGAGCAGTGAATTGAAATGAAAAGTGATCATGCAATTCACGGCTCGCATGTGTTGTTCAATTGCATCGCATGTGCATGCGATGCAGGCTCTCTTGCTTCACTGGCATGACTCGCAAGTCGGGTCATCGACACCACAGAACTTGATGTCGGTCGCGGCGTGCGTGGCCATCTCCATCTGCGCACGTGCAGCGGCCGCTGCCGCTTCGAGTGCACTGGAGCCGCCCGCGGACACCGCATTCATCTTGCCCGCCGTGACCGTGGATTTCTCGGCGTGCGTGGCCGACATGGTGCGCAGGTAGTAGGTGGTTTTCAGGCCGCGCAACCAGGCCAGCTTGTAGGTCTCGTCAAGCTTCTTGCCCGAGGCGCCGGCCATGTAGATGTTCAGTGACTGCGCCTGGTCGATCCACTTCTGGCGGCGCGCGGCGGCTTCGACTAGCCAGCGGGTTTCGATCTCGAACGCGGTGGCATAGAGCTGCTTCACATCCTGTGGCACGCGGTCGATGGGGCCGAGTGAACCGTCGAAGTGCTTCAGGTCCATCACCATCACGTCGTCCCACAGGCCCAGGCGTTTCAGGTCCTTGACCAGGTAGCCGTTGATGACGGTGAACTCGCCCGACAGGTTGGACTTCACAGACAGGTTGCCGAAGCTGGGTTCGATGGATGCATCGACACCGATGATGTTGGAGATGGTGGCAGTCGGCGCGATGGCCACGCAGTTGGAGTTGCGCATGCCGTCCTGGGCGATCTTCTTGCGCAAGGCGTCCCAATCCAGTGTCGCACTGCGGTCCACTTCAACAAAGCCGCCGCGCGCCTGGGCCAGCAGGTCCAAGGTGTCCAGTGGCAGAACGCCCTTGTCCCACAGCGAGCCACGGTAGCTGGAGTACTTGCCGCGCTCGCGCGCCAGTTCGGTGGAGGCCCAGTAGGCGTAGTAGCAGATGGCTTCCATGGACTGGTCGGCGAATTGCACCGCGGTCTCGCTGGCGTAGGGGATGCGCAGTTCGTATAGGCTGTCCTGGAAGGCCATCAGGCCCAGGCCGACCGGGCGGTGGCGCAGATTGGAGTCGCGTGCCTTCTTGACGGCGTAGTAGTTGATGTCGATGACGTTGTCCAGCATGCGCATGGCGGTGGACACGGTGCGCTGCAGCTTGGCGTGGTCCAGGCCGCCATCCTTCAGGTGCTGGCGCAGGTTGACCGAGCCCAGGTTGCAGACGGCGGTCTCGCTGTCGGATGTGTTGAGCGTGATCTCCGTGCACAGGTTGCTGGAGTGCACCACGCCGGCATGCTGCTGCGGCGAGCGCACGTTGCAGGCATCCTTGAACGTGATCCAGGGGTGGCCGGTCTCGAACAGCATGGTCAACATCTTGCGCCACAGGTCCGTGGCCTCAATGGTCTTGCTGGGCTGGATCTCGCCACGGGCGGCCTTCTCTTCGTAGGCCACGTAGGCCTTCTCGAAGTCGGCGCCAAACAGATCGTGCAGATCGGGCACGTTGGACGGCGAGAACAGCGTCCAGGTGCCCTTCTCCATGACACGGCGCATGAACAGGTCGGGAATCCAGTTGGCCGTGTTCATGTCGTGGGTGCGGCGGCGGTCGTCGCCGGTGTTCTTTCGCAACTCCAGGAATTCCTCGATGTCCAGATGCCAGGTCTCCAGGTAGGTGCAGACTGCGCCTTTGCGTTTACCGCCCTGGTTCACGGCCACGGCCGTGTCGTTGACCACCTTGAGGAATGGCACCACGCCTTGGGACTCGCCGTTCGTACCCTTGATGTGGGAACCCAGCGCCCGCACACGGGTCCAGTCATTGCCCAGGCCGCCGGCAAACTTGGACAGCAGCGCGTTTTCCTTGATGGACTCGTAGATGCCGTCCAGGTCGTCCGGTACCGTGGTCAGGTAGCATGAGGAGAGCTGCGAGCGGCGGGTGCCGCTGTTGAACAGCGTGGGCGTGCTGGACATGAAGTCGAAGCTGGACAGCACCTCGTAGAACTCGATGGCGCGGGCCTCGCGGTCGATCTCGTTCAGGGCCAGGCCCATGGCCACGCGCATGAAGAAGGCTTGGGGCAGCTCGATGCGCTTCTTGCCCACGTGCAGGAAGTAGCGGTCGTACAGGGTCTGCAGGCCCAGGTAGTCAAACTGGAGGTCGCGCTCGGCCTTCAGCGCACTGCCCAGGCGTTGCAAATCGAACTGCGCCAGGCGTTCGTCCAGCAGTTCGGCGGCAATGCCCTGCTTGATGAAGCCGGGGAAGTAGTCGGCATAGGCCTGGGCCATCTCGCCGGTAGCCACGTCGCACCCCAGGATTTCGCGGGAGATGGTGTGAAGCAGCAGGCGCGCCGTGGCGTAGGTGTAGTCCGGGTCCTTCTCGATCAGGGTGCGCGCGGCCAGGATGGCGGCCTTGTTGACCTCTTCCATGGGCACGCCGTCATACAGATTGCGCATGGTCTCGGCCAGGATGGGTTCGGCCTTGACGTCTGCGCCCAGGCCGGCACAGGCGGCCTCGATGCGGGCCTGCAGGCGTGCCAGGTCCAGCACCACGCGCTGGCCGGCCTCGGTGACGTGCAGTTGGGGTGCGGTGGGCGTGGCCGGTGTTGCCTGCTTGGCCCGCTCCTGGGTGCGGCGCTCGCGGTACAGCACATAGGCGCGGGCAATCTCGTGGTGGCCGCCGCGCATCAATCCCAGCTCCACGTGGTCCTGCACGTCCTCGATATGGAAGGTGCCGCCGCTGGGGCGCGAACGCACCAGGGCACGAATAACCTGTTGGGTCAGCGTGTCCACCACCTCGCGCACGCTGGCCGATGCGGCACCCTGGGTGCCGTGCACGGCCAGGAAGGCCTTCATCATGGCCACGGCGATCTTGTTCGGCTCGAACGGCACCACGGCGCCATTGCGCCGGATGATCTGGTAGTGGGCCAGCAGGTGGACCGCATTGGCATCACCCGTGGACTCGCCGTGGCTGGACAGCAAAGGGGATGCGGTGGGCGTGGTGGAGTGTGAAACAGTTTGCATGGATTCCTCGTCTGGATCGGTTTTCTTCTGGGGTTTTCCGGAATTCGGTAGCCGTACGCGGGAAAGATTGTGCGAAGGCAGTTGGAACGGAACACACTATATATGGGGTGCGAATGGCTTGCAAGCCACTACCAGTAGTGTACCTGGGTCAAGTGCGGGTGGTTGGCAGGCGACAGCCAAATGTGCTTGGCAAGGGGCTGGCATGTGCGCCGCGTGAGCCGTTGCGCGGCTGTTTGCCGTTGTGGAATGCGGTTGTGGCGCCTCAGGCTCAGTGGTGGTGCGGATCGGCGCCGGATTTGCTCGTGCAGGCCGCATGCCGTCAGCATTTGGCAGACAACGGAATCGCGGTTGTTGGCCTTGCTGACGGTGCGTAGCGGGCCGAGCGGATGGTCTCAGCCGTGCGGATGCCCGAGGACGCCTTCGGGAAAATACCGATCCGGGTAGGACAGGGTTTTTTGTAACAAAGTCCAGTCCAGACCAGGCCCGGGATCGGCCTTGCGCCCGGGCGCGATGTGTTCGTGTCCGGCGATGTGGGCGATGGGGTAGCGCTGTTGGATGGCGGGCAAAAGGGCTCCCAGCGCCACATACTGGGCCGGCTCAAAGCGTTCGCCCTCCAAGCCTTCCAATTCGATGCCGATGGAGTCGTCGTTGCAGTTGGCGCGTCCACGGTAGTGCGAGACACCGGCGTGCCAGGCACGGTCGTCACAACTCACGAATTGCCAGAGCGCGCCATCGCGGCGAATGTAGAAGTGGGCCGACACCTGCAGCCCGCGGATCTGTTCGAAATAGGGGTGCGCGCTCCAGTCCAGTCGGTTGGTGAACAGCGCCTGCACATGGTCCGTGCCGTACACGCCCGGGGGCAGGCTGATGGAGTGCAGCACCACCAGGTCGATGTGCGCCTGGGTGGGGCGCGGACCGAAATTGGGCGAATCCAGGCGCAGGGCTGGCACATACCAGCCGTTGCCCCAAACGGTGTCAGGCATCGGGTTCCTCATCGCGCGGGGCGTCGATCTTCAGGCGCGCGATGCGGTATCGGATCTGGCGCAGGCTCAGGCCCAGGCGCGCGGCCGCCACGGTGCGGTTGAAGCCGGTTTCCTTCAGCGTCTTGACCAGGATGTCGCGCTCCTGGCGGTCCAGGTGCGCCTGCAGGTCGGAAGGTAAGGGCACGGCATCGTCCGCTGCAGCGGCGGCTAGCGGGGCGGGCCGCGACTCGAGCGCGGTCGCGGCGCCGAACGGGCTCTGAACCTCGTCCAGGCGCAGTGCATCGCCCTCGCACAGCGCGACCGCACGGTGTAGCAGGTTCTCCAGTTCGCGCACATTGCCGCGCAGGGGCAGCAGGGACAGCTGCTCCAGCGTGCCCGGTGCCAGTTGCGGGGCCGGCATGCCGGACTCGTCGGCGATGCGCGCCAGCAGTGCCTGGCACAGGGCCGGCAGGTCTTCGCAGCGGTCGCGCAGGGGCGGAATCACGATGTCGATGACGTTGAGCCGGTAAAACAGGTCTTGGCGGAACCGCCCGGCTTGTACCTCTTCGGGCAGGTTCTTGTGGGTGGCGCTGACGATGCGCACGTCCACCGCCTCCTCCTGTGTCGAGCCCACGGCGCGCACGGTGCGCTCCTGGATGGCGCGCAGCAGCTTGGACTGCATAGGCAAGGGCAGGTCGCCGATCTCGTCCAGGAAGAGCGTGCCGCCCTTGGCGGCCTGGAAGAAGCCCTCGCGGTCTTGCACGGAGCCGGTGTAGGCGCCCTTCTTGGCGCCGAAGAATTCGCTCTCCAGCAGGCTCTCGGGGATGGCCCCGCAGTTCACCGCGACCCAGGGGCCGCTGGCGCGGTGGCTGTTGGCATGCAGGGCGTGGGCCACCAGTTCCTTGCCGGTGCCGGATTCACCCTGGATCAGCACCGGCGCCATGCTGCGCGCCACCTTGTGGATGCGCTCCTTCACGGCACGCATGCTGGCGGACTCGCCAGCCAGACGCTCCAGCGCGTGCAGCCCGGTCGCGGTGTGGCTTGGGAGTTCCAGCAGGCGGGCATCGGTGGCGCGCCGGCCGGGGCCCGCCGCGCCGCGCGGCCCCTGCACGGCGGAGGCGATGGCGGAGCGGAATTGCTTGAGGTCCACGGGTTTGGTCAAGTAGTCGAAGGCACCGGCCTTGAGCGACTCCACGGCGTTCTCCGCCGAGCCGTGCGCAGTGATGACGATGCAGCGCTCGGGACGCTGCACTGCCTTCAGGTGGTGCAGGATTTCGGTGCCCAGGCCGTCGGGCAGGCGCATGTCGGTGATGACGACATCGAAGCGCTGTGTGTCGATGGCGTGCATGGCCTCCTGCACGTTGGCGGCGGTGTCCACGCGGTAGCCCTCGCGCAGCAGCGTGAGTTCATACAGCGTGCGCAGATCGGGCTCGTCGTCGATGACCAGGATCTGGGCGTTGGTCAGTACAGATTGGGTTGCTGCCATGGTGTGGTGGTGGGAGTGTCTGCCATCGCGTCAGCGCCTGGGGTGCCGGCACGCTGGAAAACGATGGCGAATTCGTTGCCTTCCTGGTTCTGGCCACGCGCCGCGCGCACGCTGCGCTGGTAGGTGATGGAGGCGCCGTGGCGCTCACACAATTCCCGGCAAATGTACAGCCCCAGGCCGCTGGAGCGGCTGTCGGAGGAGAAAAACGGCTCGAACAGATGGCGCTCCACGGACTGGTCCAGCGGCGCGGCATCGCTCCAGACGGATAGGGTGGGGTGCTGCGTGTCACTGGTGCTGGCGATGATCTGGATGGCCTCGGCCCGGTCGGCGGTGTAGCGCAACGCGTTGTCTAGCAGGTTGACCAGTACGCGGCGCAGGTGCTCGGTGTCAAAGCGCACGCCCACATGCGGGTTGCCCAACTCCATGTGCAGGCGGCGCTGGCCGGCGCACTGCGCGGCCCAGTCGCTGGCGATGCGGTGCACGGTGGCCGCCAGTGGAACCGTCGGGACCAGGTGGGTCGGCTCGTAGGGCTGCGCCCGCGAGACGTTGAGGATGTCGTTGACGATCTTTTCCAGCCGCTTGGCGTTCTGGTCCACCATGGCGGTCATGCGCTTGAGCCGGGGGTCGGTGATGTCCTCGTCCAGCAGGGCGTTGGCCTGGGCGATGGCCGCCAACGGATTGCGAATTTCGTGCGCCACCGCCGTGGACAAGCGGCCCATGCCGGCCAGCTTCTCGGTGCGCAGGCGTGCCTCCAACTCGCGCTGGTCCTGCAGGAAGATCACGCACAGGCTCTCGCCGGACAAGCCATGCGCAGCTGCCAGCCGCGTGTGCGCGTGCAGGCGGCGTGGCCCCTGCTGGCCGTGGCGGATGGTGACGTCCTCCTCGTGGCTCTGGCTGGTGCCCACGCACAGGCGCACCAGATTGAGCAGGGGGTACCAGCCTGGCTCGTCCTTCAGGTCGAAGATGCTGTCGTGCAGCGCTTGTTGGGAGCCCAGCAACTGGCGCGCGGCCGGGTTGGCGGCGCGCACGCAGCCGCGCTCGTCCACGATCAGCACGCCGTCGGGCAGGGACTCGATCACCAGCTCGTTTACTTGGCGCTGGATGGCGGCGGCGAGTTGATTCTGGCGCGCGCGCTGCCCTTCGCTGGCCAGGCGCGTGGCCAACTGGTTGGCCAGCCAGGCCATCGCGAAGTAGCCCATGCCGCTGAGGGCCGACTGCACGAAATATGGCGCACCGCCGCCACCGCCGCGCAGGTAGGTCGAGAGCGAACCCAGCAGCATGAGCAGGGTGATGCCGGCGGCCGTGCCCACGGCCAGGCGCAGCGAGCCCAGCACCGAAGCCACCAGGACCGGAAGCGCGAACAGCGGCGTATAGCTGATGGTGCTGCTGCTGTCTTGCAGCAGTTGTAGCGCCGAGAAGGTCAGCAGGTCGATGCCCACCAGGGCGCCCCAGCTCTTGCTGAAGGACTGGCCCAACGGGCGTGGCGAAATGAACCACTTGCTGACCACCGTGGCCAGCAGGTAGGCCACGCTGATGACCGTGGGCGACTGGTCGTGCGTGGTTCCGGTGGCGTACAGGGCTGCTTCCAGCACCACCAGCACCAGACCCAGCACCAGGCGTGCGGTCATGAAGCCCTGCCATGGACGGTGGATTTCGTGCGAGAGGGCGGTGCCGGCCACCGGGGTGTCGGCGCTGGAGGGTTCAAACCACGAATGGGGTGTTGTGGTTTGCGCGTCCATTCACGGCTCCATGGCCAGCCGGTGGGCGGTGCTGCAGTACTGGCCCTTGCGGCCCGCCACGGCCTCGTTGGCCGGAATGTGCACGCCGCACTGGGCGCAACGCACCATGTCGGTAACCTGGAGAGGGGTCTCGGGTGGCGCCCGGCGCCGCTGCTCGGACGCGCGCCAGCCACGCCAGCGCCAGGCCAGCACGAGCACAATCAGGAACACCAGCAAAAACCTCACGGGGTGCGTCCCAGGATGATTTCCATCACGAAGCGCGAGCCCACATAGGCCAGCAGCAGCAGGCCCGAGCCGATGTACAGCACGTTGACGGCACGCCGCCCGCGCCAGCCAAAGGCCGAGCGCCCGATCAGCAGCACGCAGAAGGTCAGCCAGGCTAGCACCGAGAACACGGTCTTGTGGTCCCAGTGCCAGGCGTGGCCATAGCCGTACAAGGTTTCACCGAACAGCAGTCCGGCCAGCAGCGTGGCAGTCAACAGCACGAAGCCAGCCGTCACGAAACGATAGGTCAGGCGCTCCAAGGTCAGGAGGGGCAGGCCGCTATGGGGGTCTTGCGCATGGCGCATGCGGGCCTCGGCCCGGGTCATGAACCAGGCGTGGACCACGGCAATGCCGAACAGGCCGTAGCTGGCCACGCCGAAGGCCAGATGCAGGGCCAGCCAGGCCGACGCGTGGGCTGGCATGGGGCTGCCGGGGAAGACCAGCGCCACCAGAACCGCCGCCGCGCCCAGTACGCACAGGGTCCAGCGCGTGGGCAACTGCGGGAAGATCTGGCTTTCCACCGCGTACACCGCCGCCACCAGCCAAGCCGTGACGGACATGGCCGGTGCGAAGCCGAAATAGGGCTGGTCGCCGAGCAGCGTCAGCGACAGCACGGTGCCGTGCGCCAGCCAGGCCAGCGCCACCAGTACGCGGGCGGCGCGCTCGTTGACGTGGGTGGTGCGCACGGCCGGCCACGCGTAGGCGGCGGCCGCCAGAACGGACAGGACCAGGTTGGTGGGGGGCGCACTGGCTAAAATCATCACTACAGTTTAGCGTTTTGCTTATCGCGCCGGTAACCCATCCATGGCCTCAGCCCTCTCCGACAAACTCTCCCGCCTCGTCAAGGAAATGCGAGGCCAGGCCCGCATCACCGAAACCAACGTCTCCGACATGCTGCGTGAGGTGCGCATGGCCCTGCTGGAGGCCGACGTGGCCCTGCCCGTGGTGCGCGACTTCATCGCCCGGGTCAAGGACAAAGCCATGGGCCAGGAGGTGCTGGGTTCGCTGCAGCCTGGCCAGGTGCTGGTGAGCATCGTCAGCAAGGAACTCGCCGCGACGATGGGTGAGGGTGTCAGCGACATCAACCTCGCCGCCCAGCCGCCGGCGGTGGTGCTGATGGCCGGCCTGCAGGGCGCGGGCAAGACCACCACCACGGCCAAGCTGGCCAAGCTGCTGATCGAGAAGCGCAAGAAGAAGGTGCTCACCGTCTCCGGCGACGTCTACCGCCCCGCCGCCATCGAACAGTTGAAGACCGTCACCGCCCAGGCCGGCGCCGAGTGGTTCCCCAGTTCGCCGGATCAAAAGCCCGTGGACATTGCGCGCGCCGCGCTGGACTACGCCAAGAAGCACTTCTTCGACGTGCTGTTGGTCGACACGGCCGGCCGCCTGGCCATCGACGAAGCCCTGATGCGCGAAATCAAGGACCTGCACGCCGCCATCAACCCGGTGGAAACCCTGTTCGTGGTGGACGCCATGCAGGGCCAGGACGCGGTCAACACCGCCAAGGCCTTCAAGGAAGCGCTGCCGCTGACCGGCATCATCCTCACCAAGCTGGACGGCGATTCGCGCGGTGGTGCCGCGCTGTCGGTGCGCCACATCACCGGTGCCCCCATCAAGTTCGCCGGCGTGAGCGAAAAGCTGGACGGCCTGGAGGTATTCGACGCCGAGCGCCATGCCGGGCGCATCCTGGGCATGGGCGACATCGTCGCACTGGTTGAGCAGGTGGCTGCCGGCGTGGATGTGGCTGCAGCGCAAAAGCTGGCGGCCAAGGTCAAGAGCGGCGCTACCTTTGACTTGGAGGATTTCCTGGGCCAGATCCAGCAGATGAAGCAGATGGGTGGCCTGTCCAGCCTGATGGACAAGCTGCCCACTGCCATGACGGCCAAGGCCGGCAACGTGGACATGGAGCGCGCGGAGAAGGACATCAAGCGCAAGGAAGGCATCATCCACAGCATGACGCCGCTGGAGCGGCGCAAGCCCGAGCTCATCAAGGCCACGCGCAAGCGCCGTATTGCTGCGGGCGCTGGCGTGCACGTGCAAGAGGTCAACCGCCTGCTCAAGGAATTCGAGCAGATGCAGGAAATGATGAAGAAGATGAAGGGCGGCGGCATGATGAAGCTCATGAAGCGCCTGGGCGGCATGAAAGGCATGCCCAAGATGCCGTTCTAGGTGTTTTGAGGCGCCAGCCCTCGTGGTTGCTGCGTAGCCAGCTATGGTATTGATAGCAATCGGTTCTGACGTCGGGTAAAAAAAACGGCCAGACAGGGTGCCCTGTCTGGCCGTTCTCGCTGGGGGCAGCGTTATCAGTACACGTCGTGCTGGGTGTTGTGCACGTTGAACTTGCCGGTCGGGGTGATCAGGGCCTTGTCCTTGATCACGGCCTTGAGCTTCAGGGTCTTGTCGTCCACCACCACGATGGCGGATTCCTCGTTGGCGGCGCTCCACACCGAGAACCAGACCTCGTCACCGGCCTTGTTGTACTCGGGTTGCAGCACGCGCTTGGCGCCCTTGCCCAACTGGGCCCATTCGGCGATCGGCAGTAGCTTGAAGCCGTTGGACAGGTTCTTAATGTCGAACACGGCGATGGACTGGCTGACCTTCTCGTCCGGGTTCAGCGGCGCATCCACCCACAGGTTGTTGGACTTGGGATGGCTCTTGAGGAACAGCGAACCGCCGCCGGCGCCCTTGAGCGTCTCGACCACCTTCCAGGCGTTTTTCTTGTGCTTGATCGGGTCGGTGCCGATCAGGCTGATGGTCTCGTCACCCAGGTGGCCGGTCGCCCAGACGGGGCCGAACTTGGGGTGCACGAAGTTGGCGCCACGGCCCGGGTGGGGCGTCTTGCCCACTTCCACCACGGCGGCGAGCTTGTCGTCCTTGGTGTCGATGACGGCGATCTTGTTGGAGGCGTTGGCGGCGTCCATGAAGTAGCGGCCGGTCGATTCAAAGCCACCGTCGTGCAGGAAGCGTGGCGTCTTGATCATGGTGATCTTGAGGTTCTCGATGTCGGCGTAGTTCACCATGTGCACCATGCCGGTTTCCTTGGCATTCACCAGGAACTCGGGGCGGAACTGCGAGGACACGATGGCGGCCACGCGCGGCTCGGGGTGGTATTCCTGCGTGTCGGAGGTCATGCCGCGGGTGCCGATGATGCGCAGGGGCTTCAGGGTGTCGCCGTCCATCAGCACGTATTGGGGCGGCCAGTAGGCGCCGGCGATGGCGTACTTGTCGTCATAGCCCTTGAACTTGGAGGTCTCCACCGAGCGGGCTTCCAGACCGACCTTGATCTCGGCCACGGCCGTGGGTTTTTCCATCCACAGGTCAATCAGCACGATCTTGGCGTCACGCCCGATCACGTACAGGTAGCGGCCCGACTTGGACATGCGCGAGATGTGCACGGCGTAACCGGTGTCCAGGATCTGCACGATCTTCTTGCTGGCGCCATCGATCAGGGCAATCTTGCCGGCATCGCGCAGCGTCACCGAGAACAGGTTGGTGATGTCCAGGTTGTTCATTTTCTTGGTGGGGCGCTTGTGCGGCTCCACCAGCAGCTTCCAGGTGGCCTCGACCTCCTTCATGCCCATCTCGGGCGGCTGGGGCGGCTCGTGCTGGATGTACTTCACCATGATGTCCACGTCTTCCTTGGACAGGGTGCCCGAGGTGCCCCAGTTGGGCATGCCCTGTGCGGAGCCGTAGTAGATGAAGGTGTTGAGGTAGTCCGAGCCCTTTTCCAGGGTGATGTCGGGCGTCAGCGGCTTGCCGGTGGCGCCCTTGCGCAGCACGCCGTGGCAGCCGGCGCAGCGCTCAAAGTAAATCTTGGTGCCGCGTTGGAACTCGGCCTCGGTCATGGCCGGCGACCGGGGGTTGATGGTCTGGTGCATCTTCAGCGTGCCCAGAGGGGACGCGCCGCCGATTTCCTGGGTGGCCTGCAGCGGCTCTGCCTTCTTGGCGGGTTCGGCCATCTGGCCGGTGGCGGCCAGGGGCAGGGCGGCGAGCAAGGCGCTGGCCAGGGCGAAATGGATCTTCGTCAGTCTCACAAAGGGCTCTCCTCAAACAGATGTTTTGGCTGGGGAGGGCACGGTACCGCTAAAAGAAATATTCAACAAGCATCTTTTTGATCCAAGATAACTTTTTCGGGATTTTTTGGCAAAGCCCGTCGAGGCCCCGCTCCAGGGCCTGCCGGCGCGGTGCGTCAAGCGCCGGTCTGAACCACTTCGCCGCGCAGTGTGTAGCTGCGGGTTTCGGTGATGGTCACGTCCACCAGCTGGCCGACCAGGCGTTCCGGCGCGGCGAAATTGACCACGCGGTTGCACTCGGTGCGGCCCATCAGTTCGCCCGCGTCGCGCTTGGAGCGGCCTTCCACCAGGATGCGCTGCACGGTGCCCAGGCGGCTTTCGCTGATGCGGGTGATGTTGGCGTTGATATTCGCCTGCACCTCTTGCAGGCGACGCAGCTTGACCTCGTGTGGCGTCTCATCCGCCAGGTTGGCCGCCGGCGTGCCGGGGCGCGGGCTGAAGATGAAGCTGAAGGAGTTGTCAAAACCAATGTCGTCCATCAGCTTCATTAGCTTGGCGTGGTCGTCTTCGGTCTCGCCGGGGAAGCCGACGATGAAGTCCGAGCTCATGGCCATGTCGGGGCGGATGGCGCGCAGCTTGCGCACCGTGCTCTTGTACTCCATGGCCGTGTAGCCGCGCTTCATCGCCATCAAGATCTTGTCGCTGCCGTGCTGCACCGGCAGGTGCAGGTGGCTCACCAGCTTCGGGCATTTCTCGTAGGCGGCGATCAGGCTGGGCGTGAATTCGTTGGGGTGGCTGGTGGTGAAGCGCAGCCGCTCAATGCCGGGAATGTCACTCACGTATTCCAGCAGCGTCGCAAAGTCAGCCTGCTCCGACGTATCGCCCATGGCGCCGCGCCAGGCGTTGACGTTCTGGCCAAGCAGGGTAATTTCCTTCACGCCCTGGTCGGCCAAGCCGGCGACTTCGACCAGCACGTCCTCGAACGGGCGGTTGATCTCGGTGCCGCGGGTGTAGGGCACGACGCAGTAGCTGCAGTACTTGTTGCAGCCTTCCATGATGCTCACAAAGGCCGATGCGCCTTCCACCTTGGCCGGGGGCAGGTGGTCGAACTTCTCGATCTCGGGGAAGCTGATGTCCACCTGTGACTGGTTCAGCGCCTTGCGTGCGTTCAGCAGCTCGGGCAGGCGGTGCAGGGTCTGCGGGCCGAACACCACGTCCACGAACGGCGCGCGCTTGATGATCTCGGCGCCCTCCTGGCTGGCCACGCAGCCGCCCACGCCGATCTGCACGCCACGGGCCTTGAGGTGCTTGATGCGACCCAGGTCGGAGAACACCTTTTCCTGCGCCTTCTCGCGCACCGAGCAGGTGTTGAACAGGATCAGGTCGGCCTCCTCCACGTCCTGCGTGGGCTCATAGCCCTGGGCGGCCTGCAGCACATCCACCATCTTGTCCGAGTCGTACTCGTTCATCTGGCAGCCAAAGGTTTTGATGAAGACTTTCTTGGCCATGGGGGTTTTGTGAAATGCTATGAAATTAAGAGCGTGCTACGCAATATCTGCGAGGGCTTGTGCCCGATCTGGCACCAAGCCCTGATGCCTGCGCGGCCTGGTTTACTGCTGGACGCTGGAGGACAGCGTGGAGGCGTTGCCGGTGCTGGTGGCGGGCGGACCGTAGTCGGCGTTGACGATGTTGCTGGCCGCCGGCGCACCGGCCATGGGCATCTGGGCTTCAGTGGCGTTGAGGATCCACACGTCGTGCAGTTGGCCCTGCGGGTTGCGCACATAGGCCACCACCAGGCTTTGCCCTGCGATGGAGCCGGACATCACCAGCAGGTTGTTCTCGCCACGAATGCGTGCGCCAGGCGACAGGCGCTCGGCATTGCCGTCCAGCAACAGCTCGGGCGGGTTGGTCACCTGCAGCGTGCCGCGCAGGGCGTTGGGCGGGAAGGTGCGTACGCTTTGTTGGGCACCGGCCGGGCCGGTGGCGCCCAAAAGCAGGCCTGTCAGCAAGAGGCCGGCCGTCCACAGGCCGGCGGCGCGGCGTGTGGGGGCGATGGAAACGGTGCAGCGGTTCATGGTGTGTATCCAGAGGCTGGTGGTTTGCGGGTGGTCGGGCTTGGCGCATCGTACACCTGCGCCCAACAAAAAAGCCACCTGCGGGTGCAGATGGCTTTCGAAAATGGTGGTGGTACCGGGACTTGAACCTGGGACATCAGCATTATGAATGCTGCGCTCTAACCAACTGAGCTATACCACCAGAGCCCCGCATTATAACCCAAAAATCCGGCCGTGGCGGCCAGACCGGGCCACGGGCGGTTTACTGGTGCTGGAAATTGGCCTGGCGCTTGGACACGAAGGCGTCCATGCCTTCCTTCTGGTCGGCGGTGGCGAACAGCGCGTGGAACAGGCGGCGTTCATACATCAGGCCGTCGGACAGGCCGCTCTCGAAGGCGCGGTTGACGGTTTCCTTGGCGGCCATCGTGGCGATCTGCGAGAAGCCGCAGATGATCAGCGCGGCGCCCAGCGCCTCGTCCATCAGCTTGTCCAGGGGCACGACGCGGCTGACCAGCCCGGCGCGCTCGGCTTCCGTGGCGTCCATCATGCGTCCGGTCAGGGCCAGGTCCATGGCCTTGGACTTGCCGACGGCGCGTGGCAGGCGCTGCGTGCCGCCGGCGCCGGGGATGATGCCCAGCTTGATCTCGGGCTGGCCAAAGCGCGCGTTGTCGGCGGCGATGATGAAGTCGCACATCATGGCCAGCTCGCAGCCGCCACCCAGGGCAAAGCCGCTCACCGCAGCGATGACCGGCTTGCGGATGCTGCGGATGGTTTCCCAGTTGCGGGTAATGAAGTCGCCCTTGTAGGCATCGGCAAACGTGAATTTCGCCATGGCGGTGATGTCGGCGCCGGCGGCAAAGGCCTTCTCACTGCCGGTGATGACCATGCAGCCAATCGCCGGGTCGGCGTCAAAGCCCTTCAGGGCGTGGCCCAGCTCGTCCATCAGTTGGTCGTTCAGCGCATTGAGCGCCTTGGGGCGGTTGAGCGTGATGATGCCGACTTTTTCACCCTCGACACGGGTGGTGATGCATTCGTAGTTCATGGTCTCTTCTTGGTTGGTGAAGGCTTGATTATTGCCAATCACGGCTGCGGATTCGCGGCGGCATTTAGCCAGGCGTCCACCAGAGCGGCATCGCGCACGGCCAGACGCACGGCCTGGCTGGGCTTGGGCAGGGCCAGCGTCAGTTGCAAGAGGCGCCGGTCTCGTGCCACGGTGGCGGTGACCTTCTTGGCATTGCCGGCATAGAGCGTGAAATCGTCCAGCGTTTGCAGGCGCCAGGCAGTGTTGCCCGCGCCGACGCCCAGGGGCTGGACGGCCAGCCACTCGTCCCCGGCAGCAAAGCCGGCAGCCTCGGCGACGCCACCGCGCAGCACGTGCTGGATGAACAGGCCGCCACCTTCCTTGACGCGCAGGCCCAGTTGTTGGGCCACCTGGTCGGGTTCCTGGTGCACCTGCACGCCGTGCTGCGCCAGCAGCGTGGCCACCGGCAGGTCCTGGGTGCCGTGCACCCAGTGTTGCAGTTCCTTGGCGTAGGAGCGGCCGCTCAGGTCCTGCAACACGGCCAGCAGATCGGCCTCCGCCATGGGCCCGCCTTGGCAGCGCGCCCACAGGCCGCGCATCACGGCGTCCAGGCTGGTCTTGCCCTCGGCACGCAGGGAGAGGTCCAGGCACAGGCCCACCAGTGAGCCCTTGGTGTAGTAGCTCACCGTGGCATTGGGTGTGTTCTCGTCCTGGCGGTAGTACTTGACCCAGGCGTCAAAGCTGGCTTGGGCCACGCTCTGCACCAGGCGGCCCGGCGTCTGCGCGACGCCGTTGACGGTCTTGGTCAAGAGCTTCAAATAGGTGGCGTTGTCGATCAGGCCGGCGCGGCGCAGCAGCAGGTCGTCGTAGTAGCTGGTGAACCCTTCGAAGAACCACAGCAGCTCGGTGTAGTTCTCCTGCGTGTAGTCATAGGTGGCCAGTTCCAACGGGCGCAGGCGCTTGACGTTCCAGGTGTGGAAGTACTCGTGGCTGATCAGGCCCAGCAACTGGGTGTATCCCTCGGGCTGCTTGTGCGTGGTGGGGGCCAGCGTGGTGCGCGGCAGGCGGGGCAGGTCGGCGCGCTTGCAGATCAGCGCGGTGGAATTCTTGTGTTCCAGGCCGCCATAGCCGTCGGCCACGGCATTCAGCATGAAGACATAGTGTTTGAATGGAATCGGGCTCTGGCCCTCGCCAGTCTTGCGTGACCTGCTCTGTTTTTGGGAGCGTTCCTGGCCATGCCAGAAGCGGATTTCGGCCTCGCAGATGGCCTGGGTGTCGGCCAGCAGCTTGGCGCCGTCGAAGCTGGGCGGTGCCCCGGCCACGACGAAGCGGTGCGGGATGCCGCAGGCGGTGAAGCTGCCGCTCCAGAACGGGCCCAATTCGAAGGGGCAGTCCACCAGGGTGTCGTAGTCGGCGGCGTGGTAGCGGCCAAAGCCGCGCTTGTTCACCTTGGCGGGTTCCAGGCCGGTGGCCACGGACCAGCCGTCCATGCCGTCCCCGGCCACCAGCTCCAGCGCGTGCGGGCTGGCCTGCTGGCCTTCCACCAGCAGGCACAGGCTGGTGCCGTTGAAGAAGCCCCGGGTAGCGTCCAGCCACGCGGTGCGTACGGACGTGTCGAAGGCGTAGACCTCGTAGCGCACTTCCAGCGGTTTGCCGGGGTCGCAGTCCACGCTCCAGCTGGCCTTGTCCAGTTGCTGCACGGCCACGCTACGGCGGCCCTGGTGAGCCTGCAGATTCTGCAGGTGCTTGGCGAATTCACGCACCAGGTAGCTCCCGGGAATCCACACCGGCAGGCGCAGCACCTGGCGCGCGGCGGGGGCGGCCACGGTCAGCGTGACGGTGTACAGGTGGGTGTGCGGGTTGGCGATGTCGATCCGGTAGTGGATCGGGGGGAGTGATCTTGCGCGTGGGTTGTGCATAAAAACTGTCGCTAGCCCTCGTGGATGCAGCGCAAGCAGCTATTGAATCTGTAGCAAATCAGCTCTTGCTGTCGCCCAGCAGCTTCTCCACCTGCTTGGCGTCGATGGCGCCGGGCACGCGGTTGCCGTCGGTGAACACCAGGGTGGGCGTGCCGGTGATCTTGTGGGTACGGCCCAACTCCACATTGCGCGTCAGCGCGGCGGTGTCGCAACCGGCGGCCAACGCCGGGATGGGTTGCTCGCGCACCATCCAGTCCTGCCAGACCTTGGCCGGTTCCTTGGAGCACCAGATTGCCTTGGACTTTTCGCCGGAATCAGGACCCAGGATGGGGTAGAGGAACATGTAGACGGTGACGTTGTCGATCTTCTGCAGGTCGCGCTCGAAGCGTTTGCAATAGCCGCAGTTGGGGTCTTCGAACACAGCCAGCTTGCGCTTGCCGTTGCCGCGCACGATGGTGAAGGCGTCCTTGAAGGGCAGGTTGTCGAACTTGATCGCGGTCAGCTTGGCGATGCGCTCCTCGGTCAGGTTGCGCTGGGCGCGCAGGTCGATCACGGTGCCCTCGATCAGGTAGTTACCCTGGGCGTCGGTGTAATAGATCTCGGTGCCGTTGACGCGCAATTCGTACAGGCCGGGGATGGGGGTCTTGCTGATCTCGTCGATGGCCTTGAGTTGGGGCACGCGTTCGGCCAGGCCCTTGCGGATGGCGGCCTCCTGGGCGCTGGCGACCTGGGCCAGCAGCAGCGTGGCGCAGGTGGCGCTCAGCAGGGTCTTGAAAAAGCGTGTCATGGTCGGTTCTTGCCTTGTGTTGCGGGTCCACCCAGCACGCCCATGGCGCGCCGCGCGACCCAGTGTTTGATCGGTCCGCTGTGCTCAAAGCGGTTCATGCCCCAGTTGCGCAGGGCCTGCAGCGCGGGATGGGGGTTGGTGAACACCTGCTGTAAGGCGTCGTTGGCCTGGCCCATCACCGCGAAGTCGGCCTTGCGCGCGCGTTCGTATTGGCGCAGCAGCTTGGGGTCGCCCACGCTACGCCAGTACGGACGGCCGGTAAGCACGCGCACCAACTCCGCCACGTCGGCCAGTCCCATGTTCAGCCCCTGGCCGGCCAGGGGATGCATGTTGTGGGCAGCGTCGCCGGCCAGCACCCAGGCGCCGGCATCTGCCACTCCGCTCCAGCGCCGGGCCACGGCCTGCTGCAGCGGCCAAGTTTTGCGTTCGCCCTCCAGGACCAGCGTGCCGGGCATGCCGTGGCTGGCGGTGGACAGCGCCTGACAGAATTCATCGGACGGCATGGTTTGCAGGGTTTGTGCGCGTTCAGGAGAGACAGACCACACAACCGCGCACAAGTTCCCCTGTGCACCATCCATGGGCAAAAAGGCCAGGATTTCACCACTATCGAACCACTGGCGGGCCACCTGGGTGTGCGGGTGTTCGCACCGCACGCGGGTGGCCAGGGCCCATTGGCCGTAGGGCTTGACGTCCCAGTCCACGCCCCATTCCTGGCGGGTGTTGCTGGCGCGGCCTTCGCAGACCACGGTCAGCGCAGCGGGTTGTGGCTCGGTAAACACCTCGATCAGCGGCTGAAAGCGCACCGCATCTTGCAGGAGGGCTTCCAGGGCCGGTACATCGACGATCCAGTTCAACGCCTCGGACGCGGTCTCGCTGGCGTCAAAGGCCACCTTGCCACCGTCGTCGCCGAATACCTGCATGGACAGCACCGGCGTGGCGGCTTGTGCTTCGGGCCAGCAGCGCACGGCTTCCAGCCATTGGCGCGAAAGCAGATTCAGGGCGTAGGCGCGCACATCGGGCACGGCCAGGATGGCAGCGGGCGCGGGCGGCGCCACCAGGGCCACGCGCAGTTGCTTGCCCGCCAGGTGCAGGGCCAGCGTGCGCCCCACGATGCCGGCGCCACGGATACAGATGTCGAACGGTCGGGTCATCGGTGGATTGTAAAAGCCGGGGTCTAGGTTTGCAGGGCGGAAGCCTCGGTGGGCACGGCCTCCAGGAAGCGCACCGGGCGGCGCGTGTGGCTGGACATGCCCTCCAGCAGGTGGCGCAGGTCGTCGACCACGCGCTCGGCCGGCACCGGATTCTCGTGCAGCAGCACGCAGGCGGCCTGGAAGTGCAGGGTGACCTCGGGCACCAGGCCGGGCAGGGGGATGAGGCCGGAGGCGACCAGCTTGACCATGCGTTCGGTCAGCGCCGCCCGCGTGGCCACGCCCTCCATCAGCAGGCCGAACTGGGCCGTGCCCACGCGGCCGGCCGGGTCCACGTCGCGCAGGATGCGCTGGATCTTGACCACCGCGCGCAGCAGGCACTGCTCGGCCGTGGTGTCGCTGAAGGCCTCGCGGATGGCGTTGTGGTTGACCACGCGCACCACCACCAGGGCCAGGGGCTCGCGGTGTTCGATGGCGCGCTGCACCGCCTCTTCCAGGTGCTTTTGGAACACCTCGGCCGTGAGCAGGCCGGTGAGTGCGTCCTGGGTGGGCAGGTGGTTGGCGCGCACGACCAGTTCCTTGCGGTCGTGGGTGATCTGGCTCAGGGCATACAGCATGATGGGCACGGTGATGGCCACGCCCAGGGAGATCAAATAGCGCATTTCCCACAGCAGGGGTAGATAACCCAGGGCTTCGCCCACCATGTACATCAGGCCCAGGAACTGCGGTACCAGGGCCAGCATCAGCCAGCGCGCCACGGCCGAGCCGCCGCGCCAACTCAGGAAGGTGGCGATCAGGCCGACCACGGTGGCAAACAGCATGACCATGCCGGTGACCCGGTCGGCGATGAAGCGATCCATGACGCCGAACGTCAGCACCGAGGTCACCGTGCCCCAGCCCACGCTGGCCAGGAAACGGTCGAAGCGGCGGTAGTGCACGAACAGGGTGAACAGGTTGCGAATGAACAGCAGCGAACAGCCGATGGCCACCACCGGCATGACGCTGGAGGCCAGGTTGCCAATCTGCGGCACCGCGGCCCACACGAAGGCATTGAGCACCCCGGTGATCTGGCCGATGGTGGCGGCGATCAGCAAGCCAAAGAGCGAGGCCCAGCCATCAACCGCGTTGCCGTGCTCCAGGTAGCGCAGCGCTGACAAGCCTGCCAGGCTCAGCAGCGCGCCCAGCATCAGGCCCAGGCCCAGCAGCTCGAACTGGCGCTGGTTGTCGCGTTGCGCGCCGGCGGTGAACCGGATCGGCACGCACACCTGCTTGAAATTGCGCACCTGGATGTAGAGGTCCTGCGGTTGGCCGGGGCGCAGGGTGAGGTCGAAGTCCGGGTACAGGCCCTGCTGGTACCAGTCGGTATGGGGCAGGCTGTCGCCGGCCTTCTGCACGGTCCATTGGCCCAGGGCGTCTTGTTGGTAGAGTGCTGCGAAATCCAGAAACGGCAGCGGCAGGTTCAGCGTCCAGGGCTGGTGTGATTGCATGACGCGGGCCACGCGCAGCTTGATCCACAGCGTGTCGTACTTGTTCAGCGCAAAGGAGGTGCCCGCGGGGTTGGGGCGGAATTGCACCGCGCCGCCGGCCACCAGGCCGATGTCGGCGTGCGAACCCTCGTCGATCCAGGTCTGGATGGGCGTGTTGATCTGCAGGCTGGGAATCGCGTCGTCCAGCACCACTTCCTCCGGCGTGGGTGCGGCGTGGGCCCCGGCCGGCACGGCGCACAGGCAGCAAAGCGCCAGCAGCAGGCGCGCGAGCAGGGTTGGCATGCGAATGTCTCCCCCCGGTGTGGAGGTTGTTGTAGTTGGAGTCGGGCCGGCGCCATTGTAGGTTGCGCCCCGACACCATCCACCCGACCAGGCCCCCTGCCTCAGGCGGGCGCGGGTTCCACCGTCGCTCGGCTCCAGCGGTTGCGTCCGGCCGACTTGGCCTGGTAGAGCGCCTGGTCGGCCAGCTTGATCAGGCGCACGGGCCCCTGCAGGGGCTCCGGCTGGCTTTGGGCCGGCCATTGCGGGCGCAGGCAGGCCAGCCCCAAGCTGACCGTGACGTGCTGCGCGGTGGTGGCACGGGCGTGCGCCAGCGACAGGTCGGCCACCGCCCGGCGCAGGCGCTCGGCTACCTTGCAGGCCGCGTCGGCACTGGTGTTGGGCAGCAGCACGGCAAATTCCTCACCACCGTAGCGGGCTACCAGATCGGTGGCGCGTGCCACCGAGGTTTGTAGCGTCAGGGCCACGGCGCGCAGGCAGGCGTCACCCTCCAGGTGGCCGTAGTGGTCGTTGTAGGCCTTGAAATGGTCGATGTCGATCATCAGCAGCGACAGCGGCAGGTGGTTGCGCTGGGCGCGGCGCCATTCCTGGTCCAGTGTCTGGTCGAAGGCGCGTCGGTTGGCGATGCCGCTCAGGGCGTCCTGCGTGGTCAACCGGTGCAGCGTGGCGGTCAGTTGCACCAGCTTGCGGTATAGCATGCCGCTTTCGGCCAGCAGCACCAGCAGCACGAAGCTGGCGGCCAGCAGACCGTAGATGCGCCCGGCGTAGAAGCCCAGGTCGAAGCGGCCTTGGTTCAGCATGGCGGACAGGGCAATGTCGATCAGCCAGGCACACATCATCACCATCAGCCACAGGTCCAGCACCGAATGGGGCTTGCGCAGCCACACCATGACCAGGGCCACGGCGCTGGACAGCCAGACCAGGCTCACCACCGTCAGCATGGAGTTGGTGTAGTGGTTGCCCTGCATGATGGCCGGCAACAGCGCCTGCCCCTGGGTGACCACCGCCGTGATGGCCACGGTGGCGCATAACACGGCGGCCATGGCGCCCAGCACCGGCAGGGTGGAACGTTGCGCGGCGTCGGAGGGGACGGGGTCAGGCTCCTTCAGCAGGGCGTAGGCCACGATGAACAGCGGAAATCCGCCGTGCCAGGCCATGTACAGCCAGGCGGTGGATTGCGGGCCGGCGCCGAACAGGCCGGTGGGCGCGAACAGGCCCGGAAAGGTCAGGGCGTGCGCCACCGTCACGCTGGCCGAGTACAGGTAGCCGGTGGCCAGCACGAACAGGCCGCGCGAGCCAAACGAGAAATACTGGCTGAACAGCAGGGTGGCGGTGATCAGGTCCACCGCCACGATCCACGACTCGTAGGCGGGGATGAAGCCCCACACCGGCTCCAGCTGGACGGTGGCAAACGGAGCCAGCACCGCAAAGGCCAGCAGCGACAGCACCACCACGGCGGCGGCGAGCTGGTTCTCGCGCCGGCTGGCGGCCAGGGTGGACAGGAAGAAGGGCCGACTGTCAATCAGCGGGCTGTGCATGGTGATGTATTTATGGAAAGAGAACCCGGCCCCTGGGCGGGGCCGCCAACGACGACCCGCCAGCGTAGCGGATGCCGAGCGGGCTGCCAAGGAAATCGCGGCCAGTGCTTGGCTTAGGTCAAGAAAACGGCCGGCAGAGGCCGGTCGGTACAATGGCGGGTTGTTGTGGGGCCCCGCGCGGCGCGGGCACCCGGCCCGCGGTTTCAGCGGCGCATGGCATCGATTTCCAAGGAATTTTCATGAGTCTCAAGTGCGGCATCGTTGGCTTGCCCAATGTCGGTAAATCCACCCTGTTCAACGCCCTGACCAAGGCCGGCATCGCCGCGGAGAACTACCCCTTCTGCACCATCGAGCCCAATGTGGGCATCGTCGAAGTGCCCGACCCGCGCATGGCCCAACTGGCCGAAATCGTCCAGCCCGAGCGCGTCGTGCCGGCCGTCGTCGAGTTCGTGGACATTGCCGGCCTGGTGGCCGGCGCCAGCACCGGCGAAGGCCTGGGCAACAAATTCCTCTCCCACATCCGTGAGACCGACGCCACGGTGAACGTGGTGCGCTGCTTCGAGGACGACAACGTCATCCACGTCGCCGGCAAGGTCGACCCGATTGCCGACATCGAAGTCATCCAGACCGAACTCTGCCTGGCGGACCTGGGCGCCGTGGAAAAGGCCCTGCAGCGCCACACCAAGGTGGCGCGCTCCGGTGACAAGGACGCGCAAAAGCTGGTCGCCATTTTGGAGAAATGCCAGGCCGCGCTGAACGAGGCCAAGCCGGTGCGCACGCTGGACTTCAGCAAGGAAGAGCTGCCGCTGCTCAAGCAGTTCTTCCTGATCACCGCCAAGCCCGCCATGTTCGTGGCCAACGTGTCCGAAGACGGCTTCGAGAACAACCCGTTGCTGGACCGCCTGACCGCGTTTGCCAAGGCGCAGAACGCGCCCGTGGTGGCTATTTGCGCCAAGATCGAAGCCGAGCTGTCGGAAATGGACGATGCCGACCGCCTGGAATTCCTGAAGGAACTGGGCCAGGACGAGCCCGGCCTGAACCGCCTAATCCGTTCCGCCTACACGCTGCTGGGCCTGCAAACCTACTTCACCGCTGGCGTGAAGGAAGTGCGCGCCTGGACCATCCACGTGGGCGACACCGGTCCGCAGGCCGCCGGCGTGATCCACACCGATTTCGAGAAGGGCTACATCCGCGCCCAGACCATCGCCTTTGACGACTTCATCACCTACAAGGGCGAACAAGGCGCCAAGGATGCGGGCAAGATGCGCGCCGAAGGCAAGGACTACGTCGTCAAGGATGGCGACGTGATGAACTTCCTGTTCAGCGCCTGAGGCACGGCTAAGGCTCCGCCCGAAAACACCATGCAAACCAAGAATCTCTCCATCCTCCCCGTCCTCATCGCCATCGCTGCCGGCACCCTGGCTCCCCAGTCTGCTTCCTACGCGGCTAAACACCAGACAAGCAAGCCTGCGGCGCACAAGAAGGCCACGGCCGAAGTCAACGCCCCCGCGCCAACCGAGGCTCAGACCAGCTTGGCGGGCAACGCACCGGCGCTTCCCGCCAAGGCCTGGCTGCTGATGGATTACGACTCGGGCGAAGTACTTGCCTCGGCCAACGCGGACGAACCTTTGCCGCCGGCATCCCTGACCAAGATGATGACCAGCTACCTGGTCGAGCAAGCGCTGCGCTCCGGCAAGCTCAAGCAAACCGATCTGGTCTCGGTCAGTCAGAACGCCTGGTGCCGGGGGTCGAGCACCGAGTCGTGCATGTACCTACCGCTGAACAGCCAGGCCACGGTGATCGACATCCTGCGCGGCATCATCATTCAGTCCGGCAACGATGCGTCCAAGGCGATTGCCGAGCACATGGGCGGCACCGAAGAAAACTTCGCCAAGCAGATGAATGCCGAAGCCCAGCGCCTGGGCATGGCGCACACGCATTTCATGAATGCCACGGGCCTGCCCGACCCACAGCACAAGTCGTCCGCGCGTGACCTTGCCATCCTGGCGCGCGCCATCATCCACGACAGCGTTGACTATTACCCGATCTACGCGGAACGCGAGTTCAAGTACAACGGCATCAAGCAAGGCAACCGCAATGCCCTGCTCTACACCGATCCCACCGTTGACGGACTGAAGACGGGTCACACCGAAGAGGCCGGCTACTGCCTGGTCACGTCGTCCAAGCGCGGCGACATGCGCCTGATCTCGGCCATTCTCAATACCAACAGCGCCCAGGCCCGCGCGGACCAGACACGGGCGCTCCTGGGCTGGGGCTTCAGCAACTTTGAGAAGGTCACGCCGATCCAGCCAAATACAGTCGTCACGACGGCCAAGGTCAGCTTCGGCAAGGCAGACGCGGTCGACGCGGCTCTGGGCGCGCCTTGGCTGTTGACCGTGCCGCGGGGCCAGCAGGTGGAAACCTCGGTGGAGGTCAAGCCGGGCCTGGAGGCGCCGGTGGCCAAGGGGGCTGTGATCGGCAAGGTGGTCGCAACTTCAAAGGGTAAGCCGGTGGGCGAAGCGCCGCTCGTCGCGCAGGTCGATGTGGAGCGCGCGGGCTTGCTGCTGCGCACGTGGCAGCACATCGCCAAGCTGTTTGGAAAGTGAAGGCGGCAAGGCCTCCATCCTCACCAAATTCTGACGACGCCCAATAGCGCCTCTGTCATTACCACATAGCGCACGAACTTGCCGATGGCCATGTAGGCGATGCACGGCCAGAACGGCAGCTTGAGCCAGCCGGCCACGGCACACAGCGGGTCGCCCACGCCGGGCAGCCAGGACAACAGGCAAGCCTTGGGGCCGAGATTTTCCAACCAGTCCAACGCCTTGGTGTGGGTGGCGGAGTGGCGGTATTTGTCCACCACCTGGTGCGCACCAAAACCCATCCACCAGTCCACGGCGCCGCCCAGGGTGTTGCCCAGCGTCGCCACTAGCACCACCGGCCAGAACAGTTCGGGGTTGAGCTGAATCAGGCCGAACACCACCGGCTCCGAGCCCAGTGGCAGCAGCGTGGCGGAGATGAAGGACACGAGGAATACCGTTGTCAGGCTGTATTGGGGCAGTGACAGCAGGGCAAGCAGTTGGTTGATCCAGTCGGGCATGGTGGCAGTGTAGACGCAGGCACTTGCGTAGCGCATTGGGAAGCAGATTTCAATTGCTGAAATTTTGGGCAGTTAGAATAGGGCCCGGCCTACGCCACGCAGCCCACCACCACCCCCACACCCAGGAACCGCCAGCCATGCAGATCGGCCCGTTCGCCTTGGCGAATACCCTGTTCGTTGCGCCCATGGCGGGTGTGACGGACCGGCCGTTTCGCCAGCTGTGCAAGCGCCTGGGCGCCGGCTACGCGGTGAGCGAGATGGTGACCTCCCGGCGCGACCTGTGGGACAGCCTCAAGACCTCGCGCCGCGCCAACCACGCGGGCGAACCCGGCCCCATCGCCGTGCAGATTGCCGGCACCGACGCCCCCATGATGGCCGAGGCCGCCGTCTACAACGTCGAACGTGGCGCCCAGATCATCGACATCAACATGGGCTGCCCGGCCAAGAAGGTGTGCAACAAGTGGGCCGGCTCCGCGCTGATGCAGGACGAGGTCCTGGCCGTTTCCATCGCCGATGCCGTGGTGCGGGCCTGCGCGCCGTTGGGCGTACCCGTCACGCTCAAGATGCGCACTGGCTGGTGCCAGGCGCACAAGAACGCCGTCACCCTGGCGCGCGCCTTCGAGGGCGTGGGCGTGCAGATGCTGGCCGTGCATGGCCGCACGCGCGAGCAGGGCTACAAGGGCGCAGCCGAGTACGACACCATTGCCGCCGTCAAGGCTGCGGTGCACATCCCGGTGGTCGCCAATGGCGACATCACCAGCCCGGAGAAAGCGCAGGCCGTGCTGCGCGCCACGGGCGCGGACGCCATCATGATTGGTCGCGCGGCCCAGGGCAGGCCCTGGATCTTCCGCGAGATCGCGCATTACCTGGCCACCGGTACGCACCTGGCGCCGCCCCTGGTGAGTGAGGTACGCCGCCTGCTGGTGGAGCACCTGCACGACCACTACAGCCTGTATGGCGAGTTCATCGGCGTGCGTTCGGCGCGCAAGCACATTGGTTGGTATGTGCGCGACCTGCCCGGCGGCGAGGCCTTCCGCGCGGCCATGAATACGTTGGAAACCAGCGGGAGCCAAGTGGCCGCGGTGGAACACTATCTGGACACCCTGAATGAACGCATGGACCGCATCCCCGCAACGGGCGACGTGGCCGCCGAGAGAGGACACGACAACATGACCATCATGGACTGTGCAGCATGAGCAAGAAGCTCATCGAAGACTGCGTGCGCACCAGCCTGGAAGGCTATTTCCGGGACCTGCGCGGAACCGAACCCGGCAACATGCACGACATGCTGGTGCGGGCCGTGGAAAAGCCCCTGCTGGAAGTGGTCATGGCCCAGGCCGACAACAACCAGTCCAAGGCCGCCCAATGGCTGGGCCTGAACCGCAACACCCTGCGCAAGAAGCTGCTGGAACACAAGCTCATCGATTGAGCGTCAGCACGCCGCGCATCACCCCTTTCTTAACTTCGCCCCACCTCCCACCATGCAAGCACTGCTTTCCGTCTCGGACAAATCCGGCATCGTCGAACTCGCGCAACAACTGCACGCCCAGGGCGTCAAGCTCCTGTCCACCGGCGGCACCGCCAAACTGCTGGCCGAGAAGGGCCTGCCGGTCACCGAGGTGGCCGAGATGACGGGCTTCCCCGAAATGTTGGACGGCCGCGTCAAGACACTGCACCCGCGCGTGCACGGAGGCCTGCTGGCGCGCCGTGACGTGCCCGCGCACATGGCTGCGCTGAAGGAACATTCCATCGGCACCATCGACTTCCTCGTGGTGAACCTGTACCCGTTCGAAGCCACCGTGGCCAAGGCCGGCTGCACGCTGGAAGACGCCATCGAGAACATCGACATCGGCGGTCCGGCCATGGTGCGCAGTGCCGCCAAGAACTGGAAGGACGTGGCGGTGCTGACCGATGCCTCGCAATACGCCACCGTCATCGCCGAACTGAAAGCCACCGGCCAAGTCTCGCGCAAGACCAAGTTCGCACTCGGCGTGGCCGCGTTCAACCGCATCAGCCAGTACGACGGCGCCATCAGCGACTACCTCTCCGCCGTGCAGGTGGGCGAAGACGCCCCGGCGGACGCCGAAGCGCCCAAGCTGGACCTGTTCCCCGGCCAGAGCAATGGCCGCTTCATCAAGGTGCAAGACCTGCGTTACGGCGAGAACAGCCACCAGCAGGCCGCCCTTTACCGCGACCTGTACCCCGCGCCCGGCTCGCTGGTCACGGCCAAGCAGTTGCAGGGCAAGGAACTGTCCTACAACAACATCGCCGACGCCGATGCCGCCTGGGAGTGCGTGAAGAGCTTCAACACACCGGCCTGCGTCATCGTCAAGCACGCCAACCCCTGCGGCGTGGCCGTCGGCGCCAATGCGCTGGAGGTCTACAGCAAGGCCTTCCAGACCGACCCGACGTCGGCGTTTGGCGGCATCATCGCGCTGAATTGCGAACTGGACGAGGCCGCGGCGCAGCAGATTTCCAAGCAGTTTGTCGAGGTGCTGATGGCGCCCAGCTTCACCGCTGCGGCACTGGAGGTGTTCAAGTCCAAGGTGAACGTGCGCATCCTGCAGATCGACCTGCCCAAGGGCGGCAGCACCGATTGGGAAAAGGGCCGCAACGCCATGGACGCCAAGCGCATCGGCTCCGGCCTGCTGCTGCAAACCGCCGACAACCACGAGCTGACCCTGGCCGACCTGAAGGTGGTCACCACCAAGCAGCCCACACAGGACGAGTTGAACGACCTGCTGTTTGCGTGGAACGTCGCCAAGTTCGTCAAGAGCAACGCCATCGTCTTCTGCAAGAACGGCATGACCATGGGTGTGGGCGCCGGACAGATGAGCCGCCTGGACTCGGCCCGCATCGCCAGCATCAAGGCCGGCCACGCCAACCTGTCTCTGGCGGGCACGGTGGTGGCCAGCGATGCCTTCTTCCCGTTCCGCGACGGCCTGGACGTGGTCGTGGACCACGGCGCCACCTGCATCATCCAGCCCGGTGGCTCCATGCGCGACCAGGAGGTCATCGACGCCGCCAACGAGCGTGGCGTGTCCATGGTGTTCTCCGGCGTGCGCCACTTCCGCCACTGAGCCGCTGCACCGCAAGCAAAAGGCCGCCTTCGGGCGGCCTTTTGCTTTTTTGGCCTGTAGCCCTCGTGGATTGGGCATGGAGCGCTATCTATTTTATAGCGACCCCCAGCATGGCGTGATTTCAGACATGCCGTCTGGCGCGTCACGGCGCGGTGTTAGCATCGCGCTTTTCCACCCCGTTCAATCAAGAGAGAGGTAACCATGGCTGCTCCCGATATTGGTACGTGTGTTTCTGCTGGCATCAACGGTCTCAAAAAAGATCCGGTCACGCACATCGTGACGGCGTTGTTGATCGGCATCGTGGGTGGCGTGACTGCCGGTGTATTGACCGGGCCCATGGTGGTCGGTTACATGCGCATGATCCAGCGCGAAGATGCCGGCACCAAGGCCGAGATTGCCGATGTATTCAAGGGCTTTGACGACTTTGTGCCGGCGCTGCTGGCCGTGCTGGTGTCCGGCATCATCGTCGGCATCGGTTTCATGCTGTTCTTCATTCCCGGCCTCCTGATCATGGCCCTGGTGCCCACCGCGGCCTATCTGGTCGCCGTCGGTGAGAAGGACGGTATCAACGCCATCCGGCGCGCGTTCGAGGCCGTCAAGGCCAATCTGTTTGGCGCGCTGTTCTGCTCGCTGGTGCTGGGCATCGTTGGCTCCATCGGTGGCCTGCTGTGCGGCATCGGCATGTTCGTCACCCTGCCCATCGCCTTCATCGGCATGTACCACATGGCCAAGCAATTGACCGACGGCGGCGCCGCGTCCGCAGCCATCGCCCATGGCTGATAGGGCTGCGCTCAGCCGGCCCGAGCGCCAGTGGCGCTCCGTGCTGGTGTTGGGCCTGCCGCTGGCGCTCTTGGGGGCGGCCCCGGTTTTGTCCCTGGGTGAGCTGCCTCTGTGCGGCTTTCGACATCTGACCGGTGTGCCCTGCCCGCTGTGCGGTGGCACCCGTGTCTGTGCTGCGCTGGCAGAAGGCGATGTTCTGGCAGCCTGGCAGTTCAACCCGGGGCTGGTGCTGCTGCTGGCACTGGTGGCAGCCCACGCGCTGCAAGTCGGCATCGAGGCCTGGACCGGGCGGCGCGTGCAGCGCTGGCGCATCGGGGCGGGCGCATGGCGCGTGGGGCTAATCGTGCTGATGGTGGGATGGGTGGCACGGCTGGCGGGGCTGCTCTAAGGAGCGGCTGATACGCTGGCTTTTGCCAAAAGTTCTTTCGCCAATCCGCCCACGTTGGGTAGCGCGCTGTTGTCGGCGATGCGCTGGAGCCTTGGCTGGTAATGGGCTCGGACATGGGCTACCACTTGCGGGTCTGCGGTCATGGCGTTGCTAATGATGGCCAAGGCCTTGTTGCGGTCACCGTGGTTGGGGCGTTCCATTTGTGCAAATGCCAAATCGGTCGCGCGAAGCCGGTCTGCCGGGGACATAAAAATGACTGCGGTATTGATGCACTGCGCAGCGCCGTTGCGAACGGTGAAATCAAGGTCGTTCAGAAAAGGCAGAACTTGTGTCGCTGCGCCTCGACAAAGTTGTGTGAAGCGTAACAGTCCTGCGGCAGCTTTTCTAACCCTGGCACAGTTGGACTCATCCAGTAGCGTCACGAGACGTGCCATGTTCTGGTCGGCGATGGCTGTCAGGTTGGCACTGATGTCTGTGCGATGCTTCGCATCGGGAAATGGCTGAGTCCTGTCAAAGAATGGGGCTTCGGCCTGTTCAACTTGCACGGCAAATGCCTCGTCGCAAGAAGTCTTTTGATCGCTGGGCGGTTGGGGGCTGGTATCCGGCTCATCCAACGTGATGGCGACCAGGCCGCCCGGGTAGCGGACCACGCCGCAGCGCAACCCACTGCCGGCATTGCGCTCCAGGAAGTCTCGGCAATACTCCCGCGGCGGGAGCGTGGTTTCCAATGCAACGCCTATGGCAGGTTGGTGCAGCCAGGATTCGATGCGTGTTGTGCTGCCTTCCTGCGCCTTGGACAGGGGCATCACCGCAAGGGCTAACCCAAGGAGATACAGGGTGCGCACGGTATGGCCAAGGAAGGTCGGCATGGTTTGTGTGCGCCTTGGGTCTGTGAAGCCGCTCAGCGCCGGTACAGCGCCTCGATCTCCGCCTGGAATCGCGCGGCCAGGTTGTTGCGCTTGAGTTTGAGCGTGGGCGTGAGCAGGGTGCTCTCGGGCGTCCAGGGTTCGCGGGTCAGGACCACGGCGCGCGGCTGCGCGTAGTGCGGGAAGCCGTGGGTGAGGGCGCGGATGCGCTCCAGCGCGGCCTGGCGCGCCGGGGCGGCATCCAGGCTGTCGGCGGCGTCGGGTGTCAACTGCAGCTCGGCGGCGAGTCGGGTCCAGCCGTCGCGGCTGAGGACCACGATGCAGGCGATGAAGGGGCGGTTGTCGCCGAAGGCATAGGCCTGCTCGAACAGTGGGTCGCTGGTGATGGCCTGCTCCAGGTCGGCGGGGGCGATCTTCTCGCCGGTGGAGGTGACGATGATTTCCTTGATGCGGCCCAGGATGCGGATGCGTCCGTCGGGCGCGATGCCGGCCTGGTCGCCGGTGCGCAGCCAGTCGCCATCGACGAAGGCGGCCGCGGTGTCGGCCTCGCGCTTCCAGTAGCCACGCATCACGCTGGGGCCGCGCACCTGGAGTTCGTTGTTCTCGCCGATACGGACCTCCACGCCGGGTAGGGCGCGGCCGATGGTGGCGGGGTCGTTGTCGTCCACACCATTGGCGGCCACGACGGGGGAGGTTTCGGTCATGCCGTAGCCCTGCACGATGGGCAGGCCCAGGCCGATAAAGCAGTGGGCAATGGCCGGCGGCAGCGCCGCACCGCCGCTCACGGCCACGCGCAGGCGTCCACCGAATTGGGCCAGCAGGGGCCGGGCCACGAGGCGATCCAGCAGCGGCCAGACCAGGGCGTCGCGCCAGGCGGGTGGTGCATCGGTTGGCACGGGTAGCTGTTGCGCGCGGCAAAAGCGCCGCCAGCCCACGGCCTGGGCCGTGTCGAACAGCCAGGTCTTCATGGCAGAGCCCGCGAGCAGGCCCTTGAGCACGCCATAGACGCGCTCGTAGATGCGCGGCACCGATATCAGGATGGTGGGGCGCACGGTCTTCAGGTCTTCCGACAACTGCGCCACCGAGCGCGCATGCGCCACGCAGCAGCCGGCCGCAATGGGCAGGTAGTAGCCGGCCGTGCGCTCGAAGGTGTGGGACAGCGGCAGGAAGGACAGGAACACGTCCTGCGCCGTGGGCGCCACGCGCTGCAGCGTGGCCTTGACGTTGCTGAGCACGTTGCGGTGGCTAAGCATCACGCCCTTGGGCTTGCCGGTGGTGCCAGACGTGTAGACCAGGGCGGCCAGGCCATCCGGCTCGGGGCCTGGGCGTGCAGTCGTTGCGGTGGTTTGCGGCGCGGCGGCGAGCCAGTCGCGCAGCGTATCCACGCGGGGGGCGCCGGCGGTCGCCGGTGTGGGCGCGGTGGGTTCCTCCACCAGCAGCACCTGGCGCAGGGTGGGGAAGGGCACGCCCACGTCGGCAATGGCGCGCCACTGGGCGGGCGTCTGGGCCACGACCACGGCGGCGTCGCTGTCGGCAACGATGTAGGCAATGCTGGCCGGGTTGTCCAGCGCATGCAGGGGCACGGGCACGCAGGCGCTGGCCAGCGCGGCCTGGTCCACGATGACGGACTGCAGCCCATTGGGCAGCAGGATGGCGACGCGGCTGCCGCGTTCCAAATTCAGCGTGTCCAGCGCCGCGGCCATTTGCGCGACCTGGCGGCCCACCTCGGCCCAGCTTACCGGCGCCCAGGCTTGGCGGGCGTCGTCGTAGCGCAGGTAGGCGCTGGCGTCGGGCGTCTGGGCCACGCGCCAGGTCAGCAGTTCGGCGAGGGTGCGAACGGACGCCAGTGCGTCCGTCGGGCTGGGGACGGTGGTTTCAACCATGGCGCATCCGGTTCGGAGAAGAGGGTTGTATGCCAAATTGGCTTCCAGCCCTCGTAGACATTGCGTGAGTAGCTACTACTTTGATAGCGTCTGGAAGATGGCCGCGGCCGCCTCAATGGTGGCGGCGATGTCCGCGTCGCTGTGCGCGGCGCTCATGAAGCCGGCCTCGTACAGCGCCGGGGCGAAGTACACGCCGCGGTCCAGCATGCCGTGGAACAGGGTGTTGAAGCGGGCGTTGTCCGTGGTCATGACCTTGGCGTAGTTCTGCGGCAGCTCCGGGAACAGGAAGAAGCCGAACATGCCGCCCTCGCAGTCCACGCTGAAAGGCACGCCGGCGGCGTCGGCGGCAGCCTTGAGACCGGCCATCAGCTTTTGCGTCTTGGCGGCCAGGGCCTCGTAGAAACCAGGTTTCTGGATCTCGCGCAGCGTGGCCAGGCCGCAGGCGGTGGCGATGGGGTTGCCCGACAGGGTGCCAGCCTGGTAGACCGGGCCCAGGGGGGCCATTTTTTCCATGACGGCGCGCTTGGCGCCAAAGGCCGCCAGTGGCATGCCGCCGCCGATGACCTTGCCCATGACGGTGATGTCGGGCGTGAAGCCGGGGATGGACTTGGCGTACACGCTTTGCGCGCTGCCCAGCGCCACGCGGAAACCGGTCATCACCTCGTCCATGATCAGCAGGGCGCCATGCTGCGTGCACAGCTCGCGGCAGCGCTGCATGAAAGGCACGGAGGCGCGCACGAAATTCATGTTGCCGGCAATGGGCTCGATGATCAGGCAGGCCAGGTCCTTGCCGTGCAGGGCGAAGGCTTCCTCCAGTTGCTGGATGTTGTTGTACTCCAGCACCAGAGTGTGTTGCACCACCTCGTTGGGCACGCCGGCGCTGGTGGGGTTGCCGAAGGTGGCCAGGCCGGAGCCGGCTTTGACCAGCAGCGCGTCGGCGTGACCGTGGTAGCAGCCTTCAAATTTAAGGATCTTGGTGCGGCCGGTGGCGCCGCGTGCCAGGCGGATGGCGCTCATGCCGGCCTCGGTGCCGGAGCTGACCAGGCGCACCATGTCCATGCTGGGCACGAGCTTCAAAATTTCCTCGGCCAGTTCGACCTCGCGCTCGGTCGGGGCGCCGAAGGAGAAGCCTTCCAGGCAGGCCTTCTGCACGGCCTCCAGCACGGCGGGGTGGCCATGGCCCAGGATCATCGGGCCCCAGGAGCCGATGTAGTCGATGTACTGCTTGCCGTTGGCGTCCCAGAAGTAGGCGCCTTGCGCGCGGGCCACGAAGCGCGGCGTGCCACCCACGGCCTTGAAGGCGCGCACGGGCGAGTTGACGCCGCCGGGGATGACGTGTTGGGCGCGTTGGAAGAGTTGCAGGTTGCGATCAGTGTCGGGTGTCATTGGGCGAGATTTCAAAGGAGGATTCGGGGTTGTCGTCTTCGTCGTCGGCTTCCGGGTGGGCCCAGAACAGGCGGTCGGGCAGCACGTTGCCCATGCCGGGGCGAAAGCCGCTTTCCAGGCAGCGGTCGAGGTAGCTCAGGGCCTCGGTGGTGGCCTCGGCCAGTTCGGTGCCGCTGGCGATCAGCGCGGCCAGCGCGCCGGAGAGGGTGTCGCCCGCGCCGGAGAACACGGCCTCGAAGCGCTCGAACTTGTTGCTGCACAGCACGGCCGTGGGCGAGCACAGGGTGTTGTCGATGAACTGGTCGGGCAGCGGAATGCCGGTGACCAGGGTGTAGGGCACGCCGTATTCGTTGGCGGCGCGGGCGATGTCGCGCGCGCTGGGGCTGCGCTCGGCGCTCCACTCCGGCAGCAGCCAGCGCACCAGGGTGCTGTGGTTTCCAACCAACACGGTGGTCAGCGGCAGCAGCAGCTCGTTGCAGGCGTCCTGGTACAGGTCAATCTCGTCCTCGCGCCACCAGGAGAGGTCGGGCATGTAGGTCACCACCGGGATGTCGGAGTAGTCGGAGGCCAGCTCGGCGACGGCACTGAGGGCCTCTGGCGAGCCGACGAAGCCGACCTTGATCACCTGCACCGGCACGTCTTCGAGGATGGTGCGGGCCTGCTCGGTGATGGCCTCGTCGTCCAGGCAGAAGTGGTCGAACACCTCGGCGCTGTCGCGGGCGTAGGCACCGGTCATGACCGGCAGCGCATGCGCGCCGACCGAGGCAATGGCGGTGATGTCGGCCGTGATGCCGCCGGCGCCGCTGGGGTCGTTGGCGTTGAAGACCATGACGCAACCGATGGGCCCGTCTTCCTCGTCTTCGAGCGTGGTGGTGGGGTCTGGGAGGGACGTCATGGATGGGCCTGCCTTAGGGTTTGTCTGCAGACAGAATGGCGCGGTTGGGGCCCGCAAGCGGCGTTTTTGCTGGTGCTGCTTCTATACAATCCTTGCATTCTATGCGAAGGCCCTTTAAGCTGTGACCGATACCAAGACGTGGATGTGCCTGATATGCGGATGGATCTATGACGAGGCGGCCGGTGCCGTCGAGCATGGTCTGGCGCCAGGTACCCGCTGGGCCGATGTGCCCATGAATTGGACGTGTCCGGAATGCGGGGCGCGCAAAGAAGACTTTGAAATGGTGCAGATTTGAATGGCAGTGTCTGGACAGTGAGTTTGTCCTTCAGCGTCCACACATGATCAGGAGCAACCCCTTTTGAGTACCGCAGCATCCAGTGTGAGAGTTTTGGTCATTGACGACAGCAACACCATTCGCCGCAGCGCCGAAATTTTCCTCAAGCAGGGTGGTCATGAAGTGATGCTGGCCGAAGATGGCTTCGATGCCCTGGCCAAGGTCAACGACTACCAGCCTCAGCTGATCTTCTGCGACATCCTCATGCCCCGCCTCGATGGCTACCAGACCTGCGCCATCATCAAGCGCAACGCCAAGTATTCGAGCGTGCCGGTCGTGATGCTATCGTCCAAGGATGGCGTTTTCGACAAGGCGCGTGGTCGCATGGTGGGGGCCCAGGACTATCTCACCAAACCGTTCACTAAGGACCAGTTGCTGCAGGCCGTGCGGCAATTTGGAGCAGTTGTGCAAGGAGCTATTTGATGGCAATCAGTAAAGTACTCATCGTTGACGATTCAAAAACCGAGATCATGTTCCTCACGGACCTGTTGCAGAAGAACGGGTACGTGGTGCGGTCTGCGGAGAATGCCGATGAGGCCTTCAAGCGCCTGACCGAAGAGCGCCCCGACCTGATCCTGATGGACGTGGTGATGCCCGGCCAGAATGGCTTCCAGCTCACCCGCGCCATCAACCGTACGCCCGAGTACACCGACATTCCGATCTTCATCTGCACCAGCAAGAACCTGGAGACTGACCGTGTCTGGGGCATGCGACAGGGTGCCAAGGACTACATCACCAAGCCGGTCGATCCCGCCGAGCTGTTTGCCAAGATCAAGGCCCTGGGTTGATTCACTGATCCCATGGCCAATCGCGAAGCCCTTAGAGAACTCCAGGCCCGACTCGCCAGCCGCTTGCAGGCTGCCCGCTCTGAAGGCGTGTCCGTGGCCTGGTTGGCGGTGCGGGTCGGCGGCAAGAACCTGCTGTTCCCGTTGAGCCAGTCCGGGGAAATCTTTCCCTTGTCGAACCTGCAGGTTGTGCCCTACGCGCGGGACTGGTTTCGCGGTGTTCTGAATATCCGCGGTGGCTTGTTCGGGGTGGTGGATCTGGCGGCCTTCGTTGCAACCGATACCGGCACGGCGCGGGCCGAGCCGCCCGCGCAGGACCTCAGCGTGGTCACGCTCAATGCCGCATTGGAAGTGAATTGCGCCCTGCAGGTGGACGGCTTGCTGGGCCTGCGCGGTGTCGAGGACTTTGTCGCCACCTCGGCGGCGCAGGCCGGCGCGCCGGCCTACTTCGGCAACCAGTTTCAGGATTCCGCCGGCGAAGCATGGCAGGAAATCGATTTGCGTCTATTGTCCCAAACCCCTCAATTCCTGAGTATCAGCGCTTAGAACCCGTAAGGCCCCACCATGTCCGTCGTCGATAAACTGAAAAACATCTTTGCGAAGAAAACCCCCGAGTCTGAACTGGACTCGCGGTTGAGTCTGGCCATGCCGGATGACTCGTCTGGCATCGTCGGTGGCGAAACGGTGCAGGACGCCGAGGCGCCGGTCATGGCTCAGCGTGGCGCACCCATGCGCGAGGCGGAACCCGCGGCAGAGCAGCCGGCGGCACCGGCGGGCGACTTGGTGTCCATTCCCGGACTGGGCAGTCGCACGGTGGTGCAGCAGCAGCGCACGCTGTTCGCCTTGCTGGGGGCGTCCTTGGTGCTGCTGGTCGGTGTCGGTTTCTATGCGCTGAATCAGTCGGACAAGGTGGCGCAGCAACTGGGTGCCATCGGTCAGGCCCTGATGCAGTCGCAGCGGCTGGCCAAGTCGGTGTCGCAGGCCGTGGTGGGCAGTGCCCAGGCCTTCCCGGACGTGTCCGACAGCGCCGGCATTCTGTCCAAGAATACGCGGGGCCTGCAGGACGGTGACGATGACCTCCACTTGAAGGCTCTGGGCGACACCTATGTGCATGAACTGGAAAAGATCATGCCTCTGGTGGACCGCGCCGAGAAGAGTGCCAAGGCAGTGATGGGCCAGCAAAAGATCCTGACGCAGATCGGTTCCGCCCTGCGCCTGATCAATCGCCAGTCTTCCGACTTGCTGGAAATCGCCGAAGCCATTCTGGCCATGAAGCTGCAGCAAAACGCGCCCTCGGTCGAAATCTCCGCCGTGGGCCAGTTGGTGATGTTGACCCAGCGTATCGGCAAGTCGTCCAACGAGTTCCTGACGGCCGAAGGCGTGAGCCCGGAAGCCGTTTTCCTGTTGGGCAAGGACTTGAACACCTTCAAGGAAATCTCCCAGGGTCTGCTTTCCGGCAGCTCGGAGTTGCGCCTGTCGGCCTCCAAGGACCCCGCCACGCGCGAGCAGTTGGATGCACTGATCAAGATGTACGAGGAGACGCGTGTTCAGGCCAGCGCCATTTTGGGCAATCTGCAGGGCCTGGTCTCGGCGCGTGAAGCCCAGGACGCCATCATTGCCGACAGTGAACCGCTGCGCCGCAATCTGGAAGAAGTGCAGGGTGAGCTGCAGGCCCAAACCGGTATCGGTGGCGGCGCGCTGGCCTTGCTGATTTTGGCCGCGGCCTTTGCGCTGACCTGCGCGGGCGGGCTGTCCTATGTGCAGTTGCAGGATAGCCGTCGCCGCCAATCCCTGGCGGAAGAGCAACGGGTGGAAGCCGAGCGCCAGGAGCATGAGGCCAAGCGCGTCAACGACGCCAACCAGGCCGCCATTTTGCGCTTGATGAACGAATTGCAGACAGTCGCTGAAGGAGACTTGACCCAGGAAGCTACGGTGACCGAGGACATCACCGGCGCCATCGCCGACTCGGTGAACTACACGGTGGAAGAGTTGCGCTCCCTGGTGTCCAACGTGCAGAACACGGCGGCCCGCGTGGCACAGACGACGGCCGACGTGGATGCCACGTCCACTGAACTGCTGGCAGCGTCCAACGAGCAGCTCCATGAGATTCGCGAAACCGGTCGCTCGGTTGTGGATATGGCGGGCCGCATCAATGAGGTGTCGGCGCAAGCGCAGGAATCCGCGACTGTTGCGCGCCAGTCGCTGCAGGCTGCAGAGTCCGGTCTGAAGGCGGTGCAGGACGCCATCGGCGGTATGAACTCCATCCGCGACCAGATCCAGGAAACCTCCAAGCGCATCAAGCGTCTGGGTGAATCCTCGCAAGAGATCGGTGAAATCACCGAACTGATTTCGGACATTACCGAACAGACCAACGTGCTGGCCTTGAACGCCGCCATCCAGGCCGCGTCCGCCGGTGAAGCCGGCCGCGGCTTCTCGGTGGTGGCGGAAGAAGTGCAGCGACTCGCTGAACGCTCCGCGGACGCGACGCGCCAGATCTCGGCGCTGGTGAAGGCAATTCAGACCGACACGCAGGACGCCATCGGCGCTATGGAACGCTCCACGCAAGGTGTGGTGGCCGGTGCCAAGCTGTCCGACAACGCCGGTACCGCGCTGACCGAGATTGACCGCGTGTCGCGCCAGGTGGCCGATCTGATTGAGCAAATTTCCAGCTCCGCCTCCCGCGAAGCCGGTCTGGCCAACGAAGTGGCGGACAACATCCAGCACATCTTCGCGGTGACCGAGCAGACCGGTGAAGGTACCCGCGTTACAGCCACCCAGGTGCGGGAGCTCTCCCGCATGGCTGAAGAGTTGCGCCAGTCGGTGGCGCGTTTCAAGATTAGTTGATAGCGGCGCTGCCAACGCACCAAACCCGATCAGAGATCCCAGGAGAGCCCCCATCCATGTCTTCAAACGCGGTCGACGCTGGCGACAATGAATTGGCAGTTAGCGATCTGGGCCCCTTGGCCTGGGTGCTGGATGAGCTTCGCAAGTCTCTGGACGGTGCCACCAAGGCGCTGCGGCGTTTCGTGCGGGACGCGGAATTGGCCCGCGGGTCGAATCTGGCCGAACTCGATGCCAGCCACCTGCGCATCGCGCGCCAGCAACTGCACCAGGCGGTTGGCGCATTGGAGATGGTGGGGTTGGGTGTCCCGGCCAAGATGTTGCGTGCCATGGAGTCCGCGGCACAGCGCTTTGTGCAACGCCCCGAGCTGTGCAGCGAGGAGGCGGCCAATAAGGTCGAACGCGCCAGCTTCGCGCTGACCGAATACCTGGAGGGTGTGCTCAAGGGCAAGACGGCCTCCTCCGTGGCCCTGTTCCCGCAATACCGCGCGGTGGTCGATTTGGCCGGTGGAGAAAGCGCACACCCGGCCGATCTGTGGCCCGTGGAGTGGCGTTGGCTGGATGTGCCGGCCGTACCCAAGGTTGAGGCGCTGGCCTACGCGCCGGCTCTGCGCAGCCAGATGGACCAGGCGGTGCTCAAGGTCATGCGCTCGGGCGACGCCAAGGCGGCGCGCCGCCTGGCCGAACAATGCGCCGGTCTGGCGGCGGGGCAATCGGTGCTGGAGCCGCGCGTGTTTTGGACCATCAGCGCGGCCTTCTTCGAGGGCATGGCGCTGGAGCTGTGTCCGGTGGACGTGTATTCCAAACGTGCCGCCTCGCGCGTGCTGCGCCAATACGCCTCGTTGGCGCGCGGCGATTTGAGCATTTCCGACCACCTTGCGCACGACCTGGTGTTCTTCTGCGCCCAGTGCGCCGACGCGCCACCGACCGGCGCCGAGGCACTGGCCGCAGTGCGCACTGTCTATGGACTGGCGCGCTACAAGCCGGTTCAGTACGAACTGGAGCAGTTCGGGCGCTTCGACCCGGCCCTGATGGTGTTGGCGCGCAAGCGCATTGCCGCCGCGGCCGAAACCTGGTCGGCACTGGCCGGTGGCGACACCAACCGCCTTAAAGTGGCGGCCGAACAATTTGGCGCGGTGGCCGATTCGGTCATCAAGCTCCACCCCGAGAGCGGCGAGTTGGGGCGCGCCTTGGTGCGCGCCATCGACGCCACCGTGCGCTCCGGAGCCGCCCCCGTGGCCCCGGTGGCCATGGAGGTGGCTACCGCCATCCTGTACCTGGAGGCCGCCTACGACGACCTGGACCCCACGGACTCCCACATGGCCGACCGCAGCGCGCGCCTGGCCCAGCGTCTGGAGCACGTCAGCGCCGGCGGGCAGCCCGAGCCGCTGGAGTCCTGGATGGAGGACCTGTACCGGCGTGTGAGCGACCGCCAGACCATGGGTAGCGTGGTGGACGAATTGCGCACCACTCTGGGAGAGGTGGAGCGATCCTTGGACCAGTTCTTCCGCAACCCGCAGGATAAGGCCCCGCTACGCGAGGTGCCTAGTCAGTTGGCACAGATGCGGGGCGTATTCTCGGTGTTGGGGCTGGACCAGCCCTCGCTGGCCGCGCTGCGCATGCGCGCCAGTGTCGAACAGTTCCTGGTGGACGATATTGACGAAGGTGCCGTGCGCCGCGGTATCTTTGAAAAGCTGGGCAACAGTCTGGGCGCCATGGGCTTCCTGATTGACATGCTGAGCTACCAGCGTGCCCTGGCCAAGAAACTGTTTGTTTACGACGAAGAGGCCGGCGAATTCAAGCCGCTGATGGGCCGCGAGCGCGATGTCGCCGAGGCTGAGCCCGCCGCAACGCCCGCGCAGCCCGTGGTGGTCCCACCTGTTGCGGCGGTGGCTGTGACACCCACGCAGCCGCAGCCGACAGCGGTCGTGGCGGCTCCTGCTGTTGTGCCCGCCCCGAGCCCGGTTGCCGTGGAGCCCATATCCGACGACGAAGCCGAGCTGGTCGACATTTTCCTGGAGGAGGCGCGCGAGGTTGTGCAGAACGGCCTGGTCGCCGCCAAGGCCCTGGTTGAAGACCCTTCCAATCTGGCCGAGCAGACCACCCTGCGCCGTGCCTTCCACACGCTCAAGGGCAGCTCGCGCATGGTCGGTCTCAACGACTTTGGCGAAGGCGCCTGGGCCTACGAGCAGCTGCTCAACAACTGGCTGGCCGAGCAGCGCCCGGCCAGCGACGAATTGATCCAGGCCTCCAGCACCGCCATGCAGGCCTTCGGGCGTTGGGTGGAGGACATTGCCAGCCACCAAGCCACGGCCTGGAACGCGCAGGACTTCCGCAAGTCGGCCGATGCACTGCGTCTGCGCGGCGAATGGATTCCACTGGTCACCCCGGACGCGGCACCCACCGCCGTGGCGCCGGTAGAGCCCGACAAACCAACGCTGGCGCCGGAGGCCCAGGCCGTCATCGCGGCATTGGAGGTCGCTGAGGCACCTGCGGGCGAAGCCGTAACCGAGGTGCAGGTGCCGCCCACCGAAGCCGTCAGCGAATTCGTCGCCACTCAGCCCGCTCCGACCGAGGAGGAACGCCCCGAGTTCGTGGCCACGCAGAACTTCGGCTTTGAGGCTACCCAGGCGTTCGATATCGCCTCTGAGCCCAAGTCGACGCAAGCCGCACCGGACGCGACCGAGGTGCTGGAAATCGACTTCGGCGATTTCGACTTCAACGAGCAACCGACGACCGAGGTTGTCGAGGCAGCGCCGCCGCCTGCGGTGGAGCCGGAGCCCGTGGTGCACGAGATCGCCACCGAATTGGTACCGCCGGCCACCGAGGCACACGGGTTGGTAGCCGAGCCCGTAGAAGTGGCCGCGCCGGAAGAATTGCTGCTCGATCTGGACGATTTGGTCGCGGAGACTGCACCTGTTGCGGAGCCGGTACCCGAGGCTGCACCGGAGCCCGTTACGGCGCAAGCCGCTCCTGAGTTTGCTGTGGTGGCCGAAGAGCCGGACGAGCAGGTCAAGGTCATCGGGCCGCTGCGCCTGAGCATTCCGCTGTACAACGTTTACCTGAACGAGGCTGACGAATGGTCGCGCCGCCTGCAGGTCGAGCTCAGCGAATGGGCGTTGGAGCTGCACCCGCCGTTGCCCGATTCCGCAGTGGCCCTGGCGCATTCACTGGCCGGCAGTTCCGCCACGGTTGGCTTCTCGGCCCTGTCGGACATGGCGCGCCTGCTGGAACACGCCTTGCAGCACGTGCAGTTGCACCGCCAAGGCACACCCGAGCAGGCCCAGGTGTTTTGCGATGCGGCGGAGGACATCCGCCGCCTGCTGCACCAGTTTGCGGCCGGTTTCCTCAAGGACTCGGACGGCGCCATCCGCCAGGCGCTGGAGTCCATCATCAACACCCAATTTCCGGCCCCCACGATCGAATCCGTGGAGGAGGTGTTGGAAGAGGAGTTGATTGCGCCGGACGACCAGGAGTTGGTTATTCAGACGCCCGCCGCCGAGGTGGCACCCCCGGTTGCGTTCGCCGCCGACGATGCCGCACCCGCCGCGCTAGCCGTTTCCGCTGCGCCGCTCAATGTGGCCCAGGCCCACGACGACGAAATCGATGCGGTCGACCATATCGACGAAGACCTGTTCCCCATTTTTGAGGAAGAGGCGGTTGAACTCCTGCCACAACTGGCCTCGGCCCTGCGCCAGTGGGTGGCGCGCCCCGACAATCTGGGGGCCCGCAGCGAAGTGCTGCGCGTGCTGCACACGCTCAAGGGCAGTGCCCGCCTGGCCGGCGCCATGCGCCTGGGCGAAATGTCGCACCGCATGGAGTCCAGCATTGAGCAGATCGGCACCGAACAGCTGCAGTCGGTCCAGCTAGAGCCTTTGCTGACCCGCTTCGACGCCCTGCAAAGCACCTTCCAAGCCCTGGGTGCTGCCCCGGCCATGGTGGAGGAAGGTGCGGCAGAACCCATCGCACCGCAGGAAACGGTTGACGCCAGCCTGATCGAGCCAACGGGCAGCGCGCCGGCTCCTGCGCCCGTGAGCCTGCCGCTCAAGGTGATGCCGCGTGGCGCCGCCGCAATGCCCCAGCCGGTACGCCAGGTGGCCAGCCAGTCGGTGCGGGTGCGCTCGCAACTGCTCGACCGCTTGGTCAACCAGGCCGGCGAGGTGATGATTTCCCGCGCCCGCATGGAGGCCCGGCTGACGCAACTGCGTTCATCGCTGACCGACCTGAGCGGCAATCTGGACCGTTTGCGCCACCAATTGCGTGACGTGGAACTGCAGTCCGAGTCGCAGATGCAGTCGCGCCTGGCGCAGACCAAGGATTCCGCGCAGTCCTTCGACCCACTGGAGTTCGACCGTTTCACCCGCGTGCAGGAACTCACTCGCATGATGGCCGAGTCGGTGCACGACGTGGCCACGGTGCAACGCAACATCCAGCGTTCCATCGAAGGCGCCGAGGACGACCTGATTGCCCAAGGTCGTCAGGCCCGGGAGTTGCAACGCGACCTGCTGCGCACGCGCATGGTCGAGTTTGAAAGCATTTCCGAGCGCCTGTACGGCGTGGTGCGCCAAGCCGCCAAGGAAACGGGCAAGCAGGTCAAGCTCGACATCCTTGGGGGCTCGATCGAAATGGACCGTGGCGTGCTGGACCGCATGGCGCCGGCCTTTGAACACTTGCTGCGGAACTCGGTTGGCCACGGCATTGAAAGTGCCACCGAACGCGGTCAGGTGGGTAAACCGGCCGTCGGCACCATCACCATCCAGGTGAACCAGGAAAGCAATGACGTGTCGGTGGCCTTCCGCGACGACGGTGCCGGCCTGCATCTCGACAAGATCCGCGCCCGGGCCATTGCCAACGGCGTGATCGGCGCTAATGACGCCCTGAGCGAGGCCGATGCTGCCAACCTGATCTTCATGCCCGGTTTCTCCACCGCCGACCAGGTGACCGAACTGTCGGGCCGTGGTATCGGCATGGACGTGGTCCGCTCCGATGTGAACGCCCTGGGCGGTCGCATCGAGACCACTACCCAGGAGGGCCAGGGTACCACCTTCAAACTGGTGCTGCCGCTGACGACCGCCGTCACCCAGGTGGTGATGCTGCGGGTGGGCGACTTCACCGTGGGCGTGCCTTCGGGTCTGGTGGAAACTGTGCTGCGCACGCCTGTGGCTCAGGTCGAGCAAGCCTATGCGCACGACACCTTTGAAGTCGGCGGCCAGTCCATTCCCTTCTTCTGGGCCGGTGCGTTGCTGCAGGTCTCGGCGCGCAGCACCGAGGCCCATGCCAAGACGCAATCGGTGGCGGTATTCCGAAGCGCAGGTCAGCGTCTGGCCCTGCACGTGGATGAAATTCTGGGCAACCGAGAAGTCGTGGTGAAGAACCTTGGACCGCAGCTGGCGCAACTGCCCGGTCTGGCCGGCATTTCGGTGCTGGCCTCCGGCGCGGTGGCCCTGATTTACAACCCGGTCGCCCTGGCTGCAGTGTATGGCGAGCAGGCGCGTGCCTTGCACCGCACGGCGACCGAGGCAATTGCGCAAGCGGGCGACCAAGGCGAGGTGTCCGTGGCGACTGCCACGCCGGCCGCTGCCGTCAACCAGGTTCCGCTGATTTTGGTGGTGGACGACTCCATCACGGTGCGCCGCGTGACCCAACGTTTGCTCAAGCGCGAAGGCTACCGCGTGGCCCTGGCATCCGATGGCCTGGATGCGCTGGAGAAACTGCAGGAAGAAAAACCCACGGTGGTGTTGTCCGACATCGAAATGCCGCGCATGGACGGCTTCGATTTGGCCCGCAATATCCGCGCGGATGCCCAACTGCGTGATCTGCCCATCATCATGATCACCTCGCGTATTGCCGGTAAACACCGCGAGCACGCCAAGGAACTGGGTGTGGATCACTACCTGGGCAAGCCCTACTCCGAGGATGAGCTGCTGGGCTTGGTGCGTAGCTACTGCGCCGCGTCAGTTGAGGCCTGAGCGGGCTTCTTGACGGCGGCGTAGCGCTCCAAAGTGCGTGCGCGCGCCGTGGCGTGATCGACGATGGGGCGCGGGTAGCTTTCTCCCAGTACCACGCAGGCAGCCGCCAGCGCGGCCGGTCGAGCCAACCAGGGCGCGTGGATGTCCTTTGCGCTCAGCTTGCTCAGCGCCGGTAGGTAGCGCCGGATGAACTTGCCGTCGGCATCGAACTTCTCACTCTGGTTGATGGGGTTGAAGATACGAAAGTAGGGCTGCGCGTCACAGCCACTGGAGCTCACCCATTGCCAGCCGCCGTTGTTGGCGGCCAAGTCGAAGTCGTTGAGCTTCTCCGCGAAATAGCGTTCACCCCAACGCCAGTTCAGGCCTAGGTGTTTCACCAAGAAACTACCTGCCACCATACGCAGGCGGTTGTGCATGTAGCCACTCTGATTGAGCTGGGCCATGGCCGCATCCACCAGCGGGTAACCGGTGGCCCCCTGACACCATGCCTGGTACAGCGCCTGCGCTTGGGGGCCCTGTTCCCACGCGATGTAGTCGTACTCGGGCCGGAATGCCTGCTCCACCACGTGCGGGAAATTCGCCAGTATTTGGAAATAGAAATCACGCCACACCAATTCGTTCAGCCAGATCGCCGCACCCGCACTACCAGCCAGTTTGCGCTGCAGGGCCAGGCTGACCAGGGCGCGGATGGAGATGGTGCCAAAGCGCAGGTGCATGCTGAGGTAGCTGGGGCCTTTGACTGCGGGGTAGTCGCGCCACCGGTCATAGTGGTCCATGCGCTGCCAGAAATCGTCCAGCAGGGCATCGGCGCCCCTGCTGCCGGGCTGAATGCCCAGCGCACGCAAGTTCGTTGGAGCAAAGCCAAAGTCCGCCAACTCCGGCACCGGCCGTGCCAACGCGGGTGGGCGCTCGGCCAGTGCGCCGGCCCGCGGCGCGTACGGGTGTGCAGTGGGGGCGTGCACGCCCAAGCGGTCCAGCCAGGCGCGCAGATACGGCGTGAACACGCCATAGGGTTTGCCGGACCGGGTCAGAATCTCCCGGCCCTCAAAAATCACATGGTCCTTGACCTGGAAGAGGGCCACGCCGGAGGCGGCCAGCGCCTCGCGCACTTGCGTGTCGCGGCCAATGGCCTGCGGCTCGTAATCACGTGCCGCAAACACCGCTTGCACGCCCAACTGCTCGGTCAGCCGGGGAATGGCCTGGGTGGCAAAGTCGTGCAGCACGATCAGGCCGGCACGCGCCTTGCCGACCAGCACGCGCAGTTGCGCATCCAATTCCACCAGGGTCTCGCGGATGAATTCCACCCGCCGGTCGGTGCGAGGCAATGGGTCCAGGATGGCGCGGTCCAACACGAATACGCAGTGGACGCGGTCGCAGCGTTCCAATGCCGCGCTCAAGGCCGCGTTGTCCTGCAGGCGCAAGTCACGGCGCAGCCAGACCAGTCCCGTGTGAAATTCCTTCTGCATGCCAACCGTTAAAATTCGCCCATGTCCGGCGATTCTGCACCCATCAATCTGACCAACCATTTCCTGATCGCCATGCCCGGACTGGATGACGCGATATTTTCCAAGAGCGTTGTCTATGTTTGTGAGCACACACCGCGTGGCGCGCTGGGGCTGGTCATCAACAAGCCGGCCGACATCAAGATGGCAGCTCTGTTTGGCAAGGTGGATTTGCCACTCAAACGGCAGGACCTGAGCGACAAACCGGTCCTACAAGGCGGCCCGGTCCAGACCGAGCGCGGTTTCGTCTTGCACGAGCCCCTGGTGCCCGCCGGCGACACGCCCGACCAGACCCTGTATGCCTCCACCATGAGCATCCCCGGTGGTCTGGAGATGACCACCTCCAAGGACGTGCTCGAAGCCTTGTCCACCGGCTTTGGTCCGCGCCGCGTGCTGGTCACGCTGGGCTATTCAGCCTGGGGCGAGGGGCAACTGGAGACCGAGCTCAGCGAGAACAGCTGGCTCACGGTGGATGCCGACCAGAGCGTGATCTTCGACACGCCCATCGAGCAGCGTTACGACAAGGCCCTGTCCCTGCTGGGCCTGCAGTCCTGGATGATCTCGTCCCAGGTGGGGCACGCATGAGCGCCGAAGCCGCACCCGCAGTGCCATCCCACCTGAATACCTTTCTGGCTATTGATTTCGGAATCAAGCGCACCGGTCTGGCGGTGGGCAACCGCTTGATGCGTACGGCCCAGCCGGTCGGTTCAGTCTACGCGGAAGGCGACGCGCGCTTTGCCCAGATCGCCTTGCGTCTGAAGGAATGGCAACCGGATGCCCTGGTGATCGGCGTGCCCTACCACCCGGACGGTGCGGCGCACGAAAACACGGCCCGCGCCAAGAAGTTCGGCCGCCAATTGCATGGGCGCTTTGCCTTACCGGTGTTTGAGGTGGACGAGCGTTACAGCACCACCGAGGCCCTGGCCAGCGGCGCCAAGGATGCCGACGCCGCCTCGGCCTGCATCATTCTGGAACAGTTTTTAAGGAGTTTGCCGTGAGCAAGTTAGCTTTGGACGCGGAGGCGCTGTACCGCGAGCTGCTGCGCGGGGTGCAGATGATTTGCGGTGCCAACACCCGCCTGGTGGGCATCACCTCGGGCGGTGCCTGGCTGGCCGAGCGCCTGCAAAAAGACCTGAACCTGCCTGGTCAGGCCGGCAAGATTTCCTCGGCCATGCACCGCGACGACTTTGCACAGCGCGGCCTCTCCAGCGGCGGCCAGACCGTGCTGCCGTTCGAGGTCAACGGCGCCGACATCCTGATCCTGGACGATGTGCTCTACACCGGGCGCACCCTGCGCGCCGTGCTCAACGAACTGTTCGACTATGGCCGCCCGGCCAGCGTCAAGCTGGCGGTGCTGGTGGACCGCGGCGGGCGCGAGCTGCCGGTGCAGGCGGACTTTGCCGCTGCGCGCGTGACCTTGAGTGCCAACCAGTCCTTGGCTTTGGCCCGCAGCGACGCCGGTGTCTTCAGTTTTGATGTGAAGGAAAAAGCATGAGCCCCCACGTTCAGCACTGCGTGTATTCACTGCCCCCCGAGGGGGCGCAAGCCTCCTTTGGGGCGGCCCGGCAGGAGGCTTAACATGCTCTATAAACGCAACCCCCAACTCAACAAGCACGGCGAACTGGTGCACCTGCTCTCGGTGGAAGGCCTGCCCAAGAGCATCCTGACCCACATCCTGGACACGGCGGCCAACTTCGTCTCGGTCAACGACCGCGAGGTGAAGAAGGTGCCGCTGTTGCGCGGCAAGAGCGTGTTCAACCTGTTCTTCGAGAACAGCACGCGCACCCGCACCACCTTCGAGATCGCGGCCAAGCGCCTCTCGGCCGACGTCATCAACCTCGATATCGCGCGCAGCTCCACGGCCAAAGGCGAGTCCTTGCTGGACACCATCGCCAACCTGAGTGCGATGGCCGCCGACATGTTCGTGGTGCGCCACTCCGAGTCGGGTGCGCCCTACCTGATCGCCCAGCACGTGGCGCCCCACGTGCACGTGATCAATGCTGGTGACGGGCGCCATGCGCACCCGACGCAGGGTCTGTTGGACATGTACACCATCCGGCACTACAAGAAGGATTTCTCCAACCTCACGGTGGCCATCGTCGGTGACGTGCTGCACTCGCGCGTGGCGCGCTCCGACATCCATGCGCTGACCACGCTGGGCGCGGCCGAGGTGCGCGTGGTCGGCCCGCGCACGCTGGTGCCTGGCGACATGGCGCAGATGGGCGTGCGCGTCTGCCACACGCTGGAAGAGGGCATCAAGGACTGCGACGTGGTCATCATGCTGCGCCTGCAGAACGAGCGCATGAGCGGCGCGCTGCTGCCGTCCATGCACGAGTATTTCAAGAGCTTCGGCCTCACGCCCGAGAAGCTGCAACTGGCCAAGCCGGACGCCATCGTCATGCACCCCGGCCCGATCAACCGCGGCGTCGAGATCGACTCGGCCGTGGTGGACGGCCAGCAGAGCGTGATCCTGCCGCAGGTCACATTCGGCATCGCGGTGCGCATGGCCGTGATGAGCATCGTCGCCGGTAACGAGGCTGACCCCCGGAGTACACACGTATGAAAACACTGATCAAGGGCGGCCGGGTCATCGATCCCGCCAGCGGTTTGGATGAAAAAGCCGATGTGGCCCTCGTCGGCAATGCGCTGGCAGCTATCAAAAACGTAGCATCTGATTTCAACCCCGACAGCACCATCGACGCCACCGGATGCATCGTCATGCCGGGTCTGGTCGATCTGGCGGTGCGCCTGCGCGAGCCCGGCCAGGAGCACGCCGGCATGCTGGCCTCGGAGATGGCCGCTGCAGTGGCCGGTGGCGTTACCAGCGTGGTCTGCCCGCCCGACACCGAGCCGGTGCTGGACGAGGCCGGCCTGGTGGAGATGCTGCGCCACCGCGCCGAACAGCTTCGCCAGGCGCGCCTGTTCCCGCTGGGCGCGCTGACGCGCAACCTGGAGGGCGAGGTGCTGACTGAGATGCTGCACCTCACCAACGCCGGCTGCATCGGCTTCAGCCAGGCCGAGGTGCCGTTGGCCAACACCCAGGTCATGCAGCGCGCCTTGCAATACGCCGCCACCTTTGGCTACACCGTGTGGCTGCGCCCGCAGGAACTGCACCTGGGCAAGGGCGTGGCCGCCAGCGGCCCACTGGCCACGCGCATGGGCCTCTCCGGCGTGCCGGTGGCGGCCGAGACCATCGCCCTGCACACCATCTTCGAGCTGGTGCGCGCCACCGGCGCCCGCGTGCACCTGTGCCGCCTGTCCAGCGCCGCCGGTGTGGCCCTGGTGCGCCAGGCCAAGGCCGAGGGCTTGCCCGTCACCTGCGACATCAGCATCAACTCCCTGCACCTGACCGATGTGGACATCGGCTACTTCGACAGCCGCATGCGTCTGAACCCGCCGCTGCGCCAGCAGCGCGACCGCGACGCCCTGCGCGCCGGTCTGGCCGATGGGACGATTGACGCCCTGGTCTCCGACCACACGCCGGTGGGCGAGGATGACAAGGCACTGCCCTTTGCCCAGGCCGAACCGGGCGCGACGGGGCTGGAGTTGCTGCTGAGCCTCACGTTGAAGTGGGCGCAGGACAGCGGCGTGCCGTTGGCCCAAGCCCTGGGCGCGGTCACCAGCCGGCCGGCCGGTGTGGCGGGCGCCTCCCTGGGCGCGCTGGCCAGCAGCGCCGGTCGCCTGGTGGTGGGGGGCGCTGCCGACATCTGCGTGTTCGACCCCGCCGCCAACTGGGTCGTGGAGCCCGCCGCCCTGCGCAGCCAGGGCCAGCACACGCCGTTTGGCGGCTACGAGCTGCCCGGGCGGGTGCGCGCCACGCTGGTGAATGGCCACGTCGCCTACCGTGCCTGATTTCCACGCCGCAGCCAGGGTGCGTGCGGAGTGCCGCCGATGAAGCGGTTGCGCGCCGTGTGGCGCATGGCGCGCGTGCTGTGGCATGTGCTGGTCGGACTGGGCACCATCTGGCTGGCCTTCCCGCGCCTGTCGTCGAATCAGCGCCATGCACGTGTTCAGGCTTGGGCCCTCGACATGCTTGCGTGTCTAGCTATCAAATTGGTAGTGAAGGGGCATCCGCCCGCAGCCGGGCCGATGCTGCTGACGGCGAATCACATCTCCTGGGTGGACATCGTCGTGGTGCACGCCGCGCGGCATTGCCGCTTTGTGTCCAAGGACGAGGTGGCGCGCTGGCCGCTGGTGTCCACGCTGGCCAATGCCGGCGGCACGCTGTACATCACCCGTGAGTCACGCCGCGACGCCATGCGTGTGGTGCACCAGATGGCGCAGTGCCTGCGCGACGGCGACGTGCTGGGCATCTTCCCCGAGGGCACCACGGGCGACGGCTCCACGCTGCTGCCCTTCCACGCCAACCTGCTGCAGGCCGCGATCTCGGCCGACGCGCCGGTGCAGCCGGTAGCCTTGCAGTTCATGGATGGCGCAACCGGACAGATCAGCTTCGCGCCCTGCTACGTGGGCGACGATACGCTGCTGCAATCGCTGTGGCGCACGCTGTGCGCCGACAACGTGCAGGCGGTGGTGCAGTTCGGCACGCCGCAGCGCGCCGAGGGGCGTGACCGGCGCACTTGGGCGACCGATTTGCGTGAGACCATCGCCAGCCTGCGCGGCCACGTCTAAAGGACGGCCTTCTCGCCTGGCTGAGGCGACGTTGCCCTTGAACTGTTTCAAGGCGAGGCCTTCAATCGTTGATGTACCTCAACCAAGGCCCACAAATCGAAACCTAGGGCTTACCCTATATTGCAATGCAGCGTACAGTTTTGCGGTCAGGACTAGAAGGAAACATCCCATGGCAGCAGAAGCAGCGGAATTGGAAGTCAAAAAGGCGCCCTTCGTCATCGAGTGGCGCGACGGATTCAAGATCGGTGTGGCTCAGGTGGACCAGGAACACCGCCATCTGTTCACCCTGGTGCGCGCCCTGAACCTGGATTCCGTGGATCAGACGGTGGAAGAGTTGCTGGACTATGTGGTCACGCACTTCTCCAACGAGCAGGACCTGATGGAAAAGAGCGGTTACCCCGCGTTTGAACAGCACCTCAAGCTGCACGAGGAGTTTGCCGGCCAGGTGGCCGACTTCCTGGGCAGTGGCACGGCGTGGACCGAAGACCGCGTGCAGGAGTTGCGCCGCTTTCTGAACAAATGGCTGATCGGCCACATCATGACCCACGATCTGCGCTTCGGTAAATGGCAGGCAAGCCAGACTGCCCAGAACGCCGCATCGGCCCGCGCGGCAGCGCGCCCTTCCAGCGGCTTCTTTGCCCGCCTGTTTGGCGGACGCAAGGCGACCGCGCCCGCCACGTCCGAGCGCGACTGAGGCCGATCAGGGCATGACTTCAACGTACTCGTAGACTTCGCAGTCCATGATCTGCTTGCGCACCGGCAGCGTGGCTGCCTCGAACCAGGCCTGCGGGTTGCGCTTGTCGATTTCTTGGCCCATGAAGCGGATCAGGTCACAAATGGGTTCGACCACGTTGGCGCGGTAACGCAGGTCGTTCTTCTCGTAGCCCAGGTACATATTCTTCATGCAGTTGCCGCGGCACCAGCTGTAGGCTTCGCAACCCTGGCAGGGCATGGCAGCGGTTTGCTGCAGGGGGCTCTTCTTCAGCCAGTTGGTTTTCACGTCGCCCATCTTCATGTCCGGCGCATACATCATGTCCGGGCAGGGGTAGATTTCGCCGTTGGGCATCACGTTGAGCAAATGGGTGGATACGCGGCACTGCGTGGCGCTGGCGTACAGCTCCTGTGCGCGGGTGGGGAACAGCTTGTTGCGCACCATGCCCATCAGCGGAATCAGCGGGTACAGCACGTCGGTGCGCGAGAAGAACTTGTCGATGAGCTGCACCAGCACAGCCTTGCGCTTGTCCACTGAGTCACCGGCGTACATCTCATCGGCGACGAACTGCCAGTACAGGTAATCAAACGGCGTGTCCTCTCCCACCAGCTCGTCCAACTCCGCGAAACAGGTGTCGGGGTTGCCCCAGGTGACGCGCGCGGTGACGCTGCCACCGATGTGCTCGCGCACCTCGTTCAGGTTCTTGACCACCTGGCGGTAGATGCCCTTGCCGCGGTAGCCGTCCGTGGTGGACTCGCCGCCGTCGATGGAGGCCAGCACGTTGGACAGGCGGTTCAGCGCCCACTCGGGCAGGTTGTCGATCAGCGTGGCATTGGTCTGCAACTGGAAGCGGAACTTGGGGAAGCGCTGCATGACTTCGAGCATCAGCTTCTTGTTCAGCGTGGGCTCACCGCCGTAGAAGGTGACGTAGACCTCCTTGCCCTGCAGGTGCTTGTCTACGAAGGCAACGAGCTGATCAATGTCGTACTCCACATGCACCTGCGAGCCCAGCACGTCGCCCACGCCCAGCGAGCAGTAACTGCATTTCAGGTTGCACTTGAGTGTGGTCAAGAGCTGCAGCTCCACCCGCCCGCCAACGATGGGATTGGGGTCCGATTCGGGAGCCGGTTGGGTGGTCTTGGTGGGCAGGAAGTGGATGGGGCTATGGGTGTGCATGCTGTGACAGGGCTACCTCGGAGGCACTACGGCGGGTTGAACAGGGCTTGCCTCGGGGAGAGTCGCACCGACGCAAGCGGGCGCGATGATACGCGTCGTGTGGCCATAAGTAGGATTTTGGATGCGTGTTTTTCGCCCCGGCTGTTCGCTAAGTGCACTTTGTTTGACCCAATCGGGGTTGGAGCGCTAGCCCCGGTGCGCTGGCGCGTAGCAACTGTCAGGGGCACCGCACGGCGTTGCCCGCAGTCAACTGGCAGGCTTTGCCGTCTTCCCGAATCAACCCGGAGCCCTGTTGCTTGAAGTAGCGCTGGCCTGCGTTGTCCGAGCACTGGTTGCCACTGCAGTTGGTGATCTGTTGCGGTCCCGGGGGCCGCGCCGCGGGGCGCAGGACCATAACCGGCGGTTCGGGTTTGACATCCGCCCCATGGCATGTGGCGACCTGCCGCGCACGGTCCGTGGCAGAGGTGCCCGTGCGTTCCACGCTGCGCACGCATTCGTGAATCGTGCCTTCAGCCATGCCACTGCGGCGCTGGTTGCTTCCGGCCGTTCGGCACGCGGCATACAGCTCGGCCTTGACATCCTCGGTCACACCTTGGCGCTCTACATCGCGTGTGCAGTTGGCATAGGCGGCTGAGTCCTGCGCGGCAGTGTCTGCGGCGCGGGCTTGTGCTTGCTGGCGTTGGCCGGCCTCCGCGGCAGCCTGCTCGCGTTCCTTGGCCTCGTTTTGCGCAGCGTCAGCCTTGTCCTTTTGTACCTTCTCCCGCAGGCTGGAGCCATCCAGTGTGTTGGCACTGGTGTCCACCGGACGCACAGACTGCGTGCTGTCCGGGCAGGCGACATTGCTGTAGGTTACCTTGCCGTCGGCGCCGGTGCATTTGAAGGTCTGGGCGTGGATGCTTGCGCCGATAAGGCAGAGCAAGGATGCGGCGATGAGCGAAGGCAGTTGCATGGACATATTCCCTTCTCATTCCCGGCTTGTGGAAGGCTGGTGCCCCCGACAGGAATCGAACCTGTATCTGCCCCTTAGGAGGGGGCCGTTCTATCCATTGAACTACGGAGACCGGAGCCGGGATTGTATCGGGGGCGCCCGCGCGTTCAGCCTACTTGGTCAAGTGCCGCATCGCATCTTCCAGGCCCTTGAGGGTCAGCGGGTACATGCGGTTGTGCATGATTTGCTGGATCACGCTGATGCTCTGGCGGTACTGCCATACGCCCTGGGGTTCGGGGTTGATCCAGGCGAACTCGGGGAAGGCGTGGATCAGGCGCTGTAGCCACTCGGCGCCGGCCTCTTCGTTGTTGTACTCCACGCTGCCGCCGGGCTGCAGGATCTCGTAGGGGCTCATCGTCGCGTCACCCACAAAGATCAGCTTGTAGTCCTTGTTGTACTTGCGGATGATGTCCCAGGTCTCGAACTTCTCGGCAAAGCGGCGGCGGTTGTTCTTCCACATGAAGTCGTAGACACAGTTGTGGAAGTAGTAGAACTCCAGGTGCTTGAACTCGGTCTTGGTGGCGCTGAACAGTTCTTCCACGCGCTGGATGTGGTCGTCCATGGTGCCGCCCACGTCCATCAGCAGCAGCACCTTGACGTTGTTGTGGCGCTCGGGCCGCATTTTGATGTCGAGGTAGCCGGCGTTGGCCGCTGTCTTGCTGATGGTTTCGTCCAGGTCCAGCTCGTCCTCATGGCCCTCGCGGGCGAACTTGCGCAGGCGGCGCAGCGCCACCTTGATGTTGCGGGTGCCCAGTTCCTGGGTGTCGTCGTAGTCACGGTAGGCGCGCTGGTCCCAGACCTTGACGGCGCTGCGGTTGCGTCCCTTGTCCTGGCCGATGCGAATGCCCTGTGGGTTCTGGCCGTAGGCGCCGAATGGCGAGGTACCGCCGGTGCCGATCCACTTGCTGCCGCCCTCGTGACGTTCCTTCTGTTCCTCCAGGCGCTTCTTGAGTGTCTCCATGAGCTGGTCCCAGCCCATCTTCTCGATCTTGGCCAGTTCCTCGGGGCTGAGGTTGAGCTCCAGGCTCTTGCGCAGCCATTCGGCCGGGATGTCCTTGGTAAAGTCGGCCAGCATTTCCACGCCCTTGAAGTAGGCGGCAAAGGCGCGGTCGAACTTGTCGTAGTGCTTCTCGTCCTTCACCAGCGCGGTGCGGGCCAGGTAGTAGAAGTCGTCGATGGTGTAACCGCTGGGCTCGGAGTCATCCTCGCGCTGCGGTGTCTTGGGGCCGACGACGCCTTTTTGCAGGGCTTCGAGCAGGGTCAGGTATTCCTTGACCGAAACCGGCAGCTTGGCGGTGCGCAGGGTGTAGAAGAAGTCCAGCAACATGGTGTGCTCCTTAAGCCTGCCGCGGCTTGTCCAGCAGGTACAGCAACTGGGCCTTGGCCTCGGGCCATTCGCCGGCGCGCATGCTGTACATCACGGTGTCGCGGATGGTGCCATCGCGGCGCAGGGCGTGGCCACGGATCACGCCATCCTTCTTGGCGCCCAGGCGCTCGATGGCGGCTTGTGAGGCGAAGTTGAAATTGTCCGTGCGCCAGCCGACCACGTGGCAGCCCAGGGTCTCGAACGCGTGGGTCAGCAACAGCAGTTTGCAGGTGGTGTTGACGTGGCTGCGCTGGCTGCTCTTGGCATACCAGGTCCAGCCGATCTCCACGCGCTTGAGTGCCGGCACGATGTCGTGGTAGCTGGTGCAGCCCAGCACGCGGCCGCTGGCCTGCTCGGTCACGGCAAAGGGAAAGCGGTGGCCGGCTTCGCGCATGGCCAGGGCGTCCGCGATGTACTTGCGGGTATTTTCGGGTTCGGGCACCGAGGTCACGCGAATGTTCCACAGCGCGCCGTCAAGCGCGGCGGCGCGCAAGCCGTCTTCATGCGACAGGGTCAGCGGTACCAACTCGACGCCGCGTGCGCTCAGGGTGACGGGTTCGACAAAAGCCATGTCAGTTTCAATCGTTGTCGGTATTCAGCGGTTGTGGCGCTGCATGAACATCAGCTTCTCGAACAGCGTCGCATCCTGCTCGTTCTTCAGCAGTGCGCCCACCAACGGCGGCACGGCCATCTTGTCGTCCTTGCTCTGCAGCGCCTCGGGCGGAATGTCTTCGGCCATCAGCAGTTTGAGCCAGTCCAGCAGTTCGCTGGTGGAAGGCTTTTTCTTCAGGCCGGGCAGGTTGCGCACGTCGTAGAAGGTCTTCATGGCCGCCGTCAACAGTTCGCCCTTCAAGCCGGGGAAGTGCACATCGACGATGCTCTTCATCGTAGTGGCATCGGGGAACTTGATGTAGTGGAAGAAACAGCGGCGCAGGAAGGCGTCGGGCAGTTCCTTTTCGTTGTTCGATGTGATGAACACCAGCGGACGGTGCTTGGCGCGGATCAGCTGGCGGGTCTCGTAGCAGTAGAACTCCATGCGGTCGATTTCGCGCAGCAGGTCGTTGGGGAATTCGATATCGGCCTTGTCGATTTCGTCGATCAGCAGCGCCACCGGCTCATCCGCCGTGAACGCCTGCCACAGCACACCCTTGACGATGTAGTTATGAATGTCCTTGACGCGCTCACCGCCGTCGATGTCGGACAGCTGCGAGTCCCGCAGGCGGCTCACGGCGTCGTACTCGTACAGGCCTTGCTGCGCCTTGGTGGTGGACTTGATGTGCCACTGCAAAAGCGGCATGCCCAGCGCCTGGGCCACTTCCTCGGCCAGCATGGTCTTGCCGGTGCCGGGTTCGCCCTTGACCAGCAAGGGGCGTTGCAGCGTGATGGAGGCATTGACCGACAACATCAGGTCCTGGGTGGCGACGTAATTCTTGGAGCCGTGGAATTTCATGGTGGAGGGCGTGCAAAGCGGGGTGAGAAGGCAAAACAAACAGCTTAGTGGCTGCGGCGAGGGCAAAGCGCTGGTCTATATAATCAAAATTAGATTTAAATCAAACAATGTTTAATTGTCCTTGCAAAATGAACAAACTGTTGCTAACCATTTTTGCTGCTTTTGTCGCCTCCGCGACCACCGCCACGGCGTTTGCCCAGGAGGTCAAGGGCGACGCCCAGGCGGGTGAGAAAAAGGTCTCGCTGTGCATTGGCTGCCACGGCATTGTCGGCTACCAGGCCAGCTTCCCCGAAGTGCACAAGGTGCCCAAGATTTCCGGCCAAGGCGCCAAGTACATCGCCTCGGCCCTGACGGCCTACAAGAAGGGCGAGCGCAAGCACCCCACCATGCGCGGCATCGCCGACTCGCTGACGGACCAGGACATTGCCGATGTGGCCGCCTACTATTCCACCAGCGGCGTGGTTGACGGTGCCAGCGCACCGGGCAAGGCCGCCGATGGCTCCTCCAAGGCCATGGAGTTGGTGACCAAGGGCGCCTGCACCTCCTGCCACGGCGACAGCTTCAGCAAGCCCATTGACCCCAGCTACCCCAAGATCGCCGGCCAGCACAGCGACTACTTGTTCGTCGCCCTGAAGGCCTACAAGACCGAGGGCGGCGCCTTGGTCGGCCGCGGCAACGCCATCATGGGCGGTGTGGCCAAGCAGTTCTCCAATGCCGAACTCAAGGTGCTGGCCGATTACGTGGGCAGCCTGCCGGGTGAGCTCAAGACCGTGCCGCAATCCAAGTTCCGCTAAGTCGCAAGGCATTCATTGCCCAACAAAAAAGGCCGCTGATTCAGTGGCCTTTTTTCATGGATGATTCGCCCTCAATCCTGCGTGGCGCGGCGCTGCACGCAGGCGATGTAGGCGTCTCCTTGGGGCGGCCGGCCGGCCTGCTGGCTCTCCCACAGCATCTGGCCCAGGCAGTCCATCACCTCGTGGTGGGCCTGGTGCAGGGAGTCGCGTTTGTGGGTCAGCAGTTCCACCGCTTGGCGGATGCCGCGGGGCTGGTCGATGCTGCACTGTTCGCTGATGGACAGGTGCATGGACAGGTGCAGAAAAGGGTTCTCTCGTCCCGGCTCGGATTGACCCATTGCGGCCAGCGCGGCGTCCACGTCGGCAAAGTCCTGGGCGTACTCCGGGTGCTCGTTCATCCATTGGGATGCTATGATTTCGATAGCTTCCAGCGCACTGCCCGCGAGGGCTTTGGCGTAAACGGAGCAAAAGAAGCGGCGGACGTCGGCTTGCGAGGGACTGAACATGGACCGAGATTACCATGGCGCCCGCGGTACGGGCGCCACGGGTGCTCAGGGTGTAAAGCTCAGGCCGTAATCGCGGGCGAAGGCGTTGCAGGCGCTCAGCATGCGCTGGCGCTGGCGTTCCACGTCGGCGGGGCGGCTGCAGGCAAAGTGGTGGTCCTGGCGTGCGTAGCGGGCCAGGGCGTCGGACACGCAGCGGGCATCCGCCGGGGTGGCGGCGGACACTGCGCGCAAGGATGGGCGGCGCGTGAACTCCTTGTATTTCACCCAGCGGGCTACGCGGTTGGCCCAGGCCTTGGTGGGGCCGATGGAGCGCACCAGGGGTCGGTCCGCCACCATGGGGGTGAAGTCGCGGTTCACGGTGGCCAGCCAGTCGCGCCATTTGAATTCGTTGAAGCGGTGGGCCAGGATGCAGGGCGCCCAGGGGATGGCCATGGCATCGGCGCAGATGGCGCCGTGCAGTGACTCCGCCATGACGCGCGAGCAGGTGCGCAACTGCGCCACCACATCGTCGGGTGACTGGCGCGGGTTGATGACGAACATGCCGGCGTCGGCAGCCACCTGTTCCCAGTCGTAGCTGTCCCAGGTGCGGTAGTGCGGGATCAGGCCAATAGGGCCTTCGGGCGTGCCGCCGCAACCGGCCTGTAGCGCGGGCCACAGCACGGCAGGGTCGCCCAGTGCCAGTTCGTTGGACAGGCCGAATTCGTGGGCCGACAGCGGCCCGCGCACCCAACGGAAGTCCCAGTTGGGGTCGGGCAGGGCGGCGTGCGCCTCGCCGATGCCGGAGCCCAGCACGATTTTCTTCTTGGAACGGTCATGGCGGCCATCGAGCAGTGTGCCGATGCCGTAGACCAGCACCTCTCCCTTGAGGCGTGTCAAGTCGGGAAACAGGCGATCCCACACCATGGTGTTGAGCGTGTCACCGAAGTTCCCTCCCTCGATCGGGCAGTATTTGATTTGCATGCGAGGCAGTATCGAAGGCCGACTCTGTGGAACTGTTTCGGGTCTGTGAAGGGGGGGTAAAGTTGGTTTCGAACGTCAACACAAGTCCCCTTGTCGCGTTGACAACTTAAAGGGTACGTGTGCACAGTTCGGCACATACCGATTCGAGAAGGTGATTGCATGAAATCCATTGTTGGCTGGACCTTGGCGGCGGCGACGCTGCTGGGAACGGCGCTGCCACTGACTGCGGTGGCACAACACCATGACCACGGCTGGCATGGTGACATCCGCTATTTCGACCGCCACGACATGGTGCGCTGGAGTTCTGGCTACTGGCACAACGGTGCGCACGGAGGGCGCGTGGGCTGGTGGTGGGTGGTCGGCGGTGTGTGGTACCTCTATCCGGGACCCATCTATCCGTATCCCGATCCGTACCGTCCGCCCGTGGTGGTGATTGAGCAGGCGCCGCCGCCGGTGGTGGTGCAGGTGCCCGCACCGGTGCCGGTGCAGCCCGTGGCGCCTGCCGTTCCGGCCCCGCAGTTCTGGTACTACTGTGACGCGGCGAAGGCCTATTACCCCTACGTGGCGACATGCCCCAGTGGCTGGCAGACGGTGCCCGCTACACCTGCTGCAGGAGGTACGCAATGAAAACCTGTTTCACCAAACATTTGACTACCTTGGCGGCCGGCCTGTGTCTTGCCGCTGGCTTGGCCGGTTGCGTGTCGCCTCCGGTTCAGGGGCCGCGCGTGGCCATCATGCCCACACCGGGCAAGCCGCTGGACCTGTTCGCCGCCGAAGACCAGTACTGCCGGGGTTATGCCCAGCAGACGCTGGGGCCGGACCGACGCGGCGAGGCCGCCGTCGGCGCCGCCGTGGTGGGGACCATTTTGGGGGCGGCCGTCGGTTCTGCCACCAGCGGGCGCCACTACAACAACACCGCCGCCGGTGCCGCCACCGGCCTGGTGATGGGCACCGCCATTGGTGCCGGCAACAGCGCCGAAGAAGGGCGCAGCGCCCAGCAGCGCTACGACATCGCCTACGAACAGTGCATGGTGTCCAAGAACAACCAGCCCTCGCAGCGCTACTACTACCGCCAGCCAACGCCTGTGGTGGTGGTGCCTGCGGCCCCTGCGCCGGTTCCCGTTGCGCCGAGTTACCCGCAGGCTGGCTATCCGCCACCCCCTCCGGGATCACCGCCCCCGCCGCCGCCCGGCGTGCAGCCACCGCAATAAGCGGCTGCGCGGGGTTCAGACGCGCTGGGCCGGGCGCTCACCGCGCTCGCGCGCCATCTGCTCCTCAAACTGTTTCCGCCCCTGTTTGACCACCGAGATCAGTTTGGCGCTGTCCTTGTAGTGCGGGTGGAGTTGCTCGAACAGTTCCAGGTTGTGCTGGCGGAAACGCGCCACGGCTTCGGTGGCGGCCTCGGCTGGTTGGCCCATCAGTTCCAGCACGCTGCGCGCGCTCAAGAGGCTGGACTCGAACAGCTCGCGCTGCACCAGCATCACGCCGCGGTCGCGCAACTGGTTCCAGTGGGTCACGTCGCGGGCACGAGCCACGATCTGCAGGGTAGGGAAGTGCTCGCGCGCCAGGTCCACGATCTCCAGCGACTGCTCCACGTCGTCCACCGCCACGACCAGAATCCTGGCGTGGCCGGCACCGGCGGTGCGCAGCAGGTCCAGGCGGGTGGCATCGCCGTAGAACACGCGGTAGCCGAAGCGGCGCGCGGCCTCGATCATCTCGGCGTCATGGTCCAGCACGGTGCAGGGCAATCCCTGGGCCAGCAGCAGGCGCGAGATGATCTGCCCGTAGCGGCCGAAGCCGGCGATCAGGATGGGTGCGTCCTGCGGCTCGGAGATTTCCTCCAGCACCGGCACGCCGCAGTTCGCCCAGCGCGGCAGCACCAGCCGGTCAATCGCCACCAGCAGCAGCGGGCTCAGCAGCATGGACACCGCCACCGCGCCAATCAGCAACGAGGCCGTCTGCGCCGGCAGCACCTGGGCGCCAGCCGCCGCCTGGAACACCACAAACGCAAACTCGCCGCCCTGCGCCAGCAGCAGGGTCAGCACGGGGCGCTCCTGGTAGGGCAGCTCCAGGCGGCGCGTCATGGTGTAGACCACGGCGGCCTTCACGGCCAGAAAGCCCACCACGATGGCGGCCATCTGCAGCGGCGCCTGGCGCAGCACGCCGAAGTCCACGCCCATGCCCACGGCGATGAAGAACAGCCCCAGCAGCAGACCCTTGAAGGGCTCGATGTTGGTTTCCAGTTCGCGGCGGTACTCGCTTTCGGCCAGCAGCACGCCGGCGAGGAAGGCGCCCAGCGCCATGGACAGGCCCACCATCTGCATCAGCGCGGCAATGCCCACCACCAACAGCAGGGACGCGGCGGTGAAGATTTCCGGCGTTTTGCTGGCGGCGATCCAGCGGAACAGCGGGCGCAGGGCGAGCCGCCCGCCGAGCACGATGCCGGCAATGACTGCTACGATTTTGATGACTTCCTGCGCATTGTCGGCGAGGGCTAGCGGCTGATTTGGCTCATAGGCGTGGCCCAGCAGGGGCAGCAGGGCCAGGATCGGGATGGCGGCCACGTCCTGGAACAGCAGGATGGAAAACCCCGCCTGCCCGCTGCCGGTGGGCAGCAGGTTGCGCTCGCCCATCACCTGCAGCGCAATCGCCGTGCTCGACAGCGCCAGGCCCAGGGCCGCCACTAGAGCCACGGAGCCGTTCACCCCTGCGGCGATCGCCACCGCGAACAGCGCGGCCGCGCAGCCCAACACCTGGGTGCTGCCCCAGCCAAAGATGGGCCGGCGCAGGCTCCACAGGCGTTTGGGTTCCAGTTCGAGCCCGACCAGGAACAGCATCAGCACCACGCCGAACTCGGCAAAGTGCAGGATGTCCTGCACGTTGGTCACAAAGCCCAGGCCCCAGGGGCCGATGGCGATGCCCGCGGCCAGGTAGCCAATGATGGAGCCCAGGCCGAGCGCGCGACTCACGGGGACGGCGATGACGGCGGCGCTGAGGTAGATGAAGCTGTTGAGCAGCCAGGTGGGGGTGTGTTCCATGGCGCTAACATAGCAAATCTGTCTGAGGCCTGCACCGTGTTCCACTGACCAGGGAGAAACGTAGATGCCAGTCGTAGTCGTTGCCAACCCCAAAGGGGGCGTCGGGAAGTCCACCCTGTCGACCAACATCGCGGGCTACTTTGCCTCGCGCGGCCATGCGGTGATGCTGGGTGACGTGGACCGCCAGCAGTCCGCCCGTCTGTGGCTGGGCCTGCGCCCGCCGCTGGCGCGCCCCATCAGCACCTGGGAGACCGACGCCGACAACATCGCCAAGCCGCCCAAGGGCACGACCCATGTGGTGCTGGACACACCGGCGGGTCTGCACGGCAAGCGGCTCAACGACGTCATCAAGATGGCCGACCATGTGGTGGTGCCGCTGCAGCCCAGCGTGTTCGACATCTTTGCCACGCGGGCCTTCCTGGACGAACTGGTGCAGAACAAGCATGCCGGCAAGACGCAGATCGGCCTGGTGGGCATGCGGGTGGATGCGCGCACCATCGCCGCCGACCACCTGCACGAGTTTGTCGACCAACTGGGCATTTCGGTGCTGGGCTATCTGCGCGACACGCAAAACTATGTGCACCTGGCCGCGCGCGGCCTGACGCTGTTCGACGTGGCGCCCAGCCGCGTGGAGAAGGACCTGGAGCAATGGCAGGCGCTGTGTCGCTGGCTTGACACCTGAAAGCGACGTGGCCGTCTAATCTGTTGCAATGAAAACCTTTCAACTGCTCTCCGAACTGCCGCCCCTGATCGGCCAGGAAGTCGCTGTCAGCGACTGGATCACCATCACCCAGGAACAGGTCAACCTGTTCGCCCAGGCCACGGGCGACCACCAGTGGATCCACGTGGACGTGGAGCGGGCCAAGGCCGGCCCCTTCGGCGCGCCCATTGCGCACGGCTTTCTCACGCTGTCGCTGCTGCCCACGTTCTTCGCGGCGGCCATGCACATCGAGCAGACCCGCATGGGGGTGAACTACGGCCTCAACAAGGTGCGCTTCGTCGCGCCGGTACCGGTGGGCAGCCGCCTGCGCGCCCGCATGAAGCTGCTGGCCTGCGACCCCATCGACAACAACGGCATGCAGATGGCCTGGGAAGTCACGGTGGAGCGCGAAGGCGCCTCCAAGCCGGTGTGCGTGGCGGAGTCCATCGCCCGCCACTACCCTTAGCGGGGGCGATGGTTTCACCGCAGGGCCGCCCCAAGGTGAAACGCGCCCCCTTGGGGGGCAGCGCAGTACGCGGAGCGACAAGCGTGGGGGCTCTATCCCCCGAAGCCGTTCTGGCGCCAGGCCTCGAATACCGTCACTGCCACCGCGTTGGACAGATTCAGGCTGCGCTGACCGGCCACCATCGGCAGCTTCAGGCACTGCGCCGGCGCAAAGTGCGCACGCACGGTGTCGGACAGGCCGCGCGTCTCGGCGCCAAACACCAGCCAATCACCCGGGCGAAAGGCCGTGGCGAACACCTGACCCGTGCCCTTGGTGGTCAGGGCAAACATACGGTCTGGCGCGGGGTGTCGGCTCTCCAGAAACGCCTGCCAGCTGGCGTGGCGGTGCACGGTGGCGTACTCGTGGTAGTCCAGCCCGGCGCGGCGCATGTGCTTGTCTTCCATGGAAAAACCCAGCGGTTCGATCAGGTGCAGCGTGCAGCCGGTGTTGGCCGCCAGGCGGATGACATTGCCCGTGTTGGGCGGAATCTCGGGCTCGACGAGGACGATGTGAAACATGTCGGCTATTGTCGCTTGAATCCAATCAGCTCCCAGCCCTCGTGGATATTGCGCGACAAGCTATTAAATTAATAGCAATTAAGTTTTTATTCGGTGCGGGCCAAGACCACCGCACTGACGGTGGCGGCGCCGGCCTGGCGCAACGCCAAGGCTGCGGCCGTGAGGGATGCGCCGCTGGTCATCACATCATCCACCAGCAGCAGGCGCCGCCCGCGCACCCGCTCCTGCCGCAGGGGATCGACCAGATAGGCTCCCTCCACGTTGCGCAGGCGCTCGCTGCGGGACAGGGTGCGCTGGGCTGGCGTGTCGCGCACGCGCAGCAGGACTGCATCCTCTACCTTGGGCGCCTCCAGCGCATGGGCCAGGACCTGGGCCTGGTTGTACCCGCGCTCCCGCAGGCGCTGGGTGGACAGAGGCATGGGAATAAGGGCGTCCGCGGCGTCCAGCGCTGGCTCCACCCAGGGCGCCGCGCGCAGCAGCCGGGCAAAGCTGGCGGCCCAGCCCGGGTGCTGGCGGAATTTGAAATCGGCCACCAGGCGCGACCACGGATAGCCATAGGCCACGGCGGCCAGGCAGGCGTCCAGCGCGGGTGGGTGGGTGATGCAGGTGCCGCATTGCGTCACGCCATCGGGCACGGGCAGGGCACAGGTGCGGCAGCGGGGGTGGGGCTGCGCGAAAGCCGCCACGCAGGCCTCGCACACGGCTTGCGCGGGCCAGGCATGGCAGACGGCACACTGGCTGGGCAGGCGCCGGGAAATCCCTTGGAGCAGTTGGCGGAACACCGGGTCAATATACTCGGCCGGACTCCCCCTTCATTTGCCCGTCGCCCGCCCGTTGGCGGCCCTTGTTCATGCACTCCGACCGTCCCCCCACCATCGCACCCGCCGCAGCCGCGCGCTGGGACCGGCACCTGCCATCCGCCTCGCCCTGGCTGCACGAGGAGGTGGCGCGCCGCATGGAGCAGCGCCTGCAATGGATGACCCTGCAGCCCCAGCGCTGGGTGCACTGGGAGCCGCTGCGCGGTGGCATGCAGGCGCACGCCTTGCTGGCGGCGCGCTACCCCCAGGCGCAGTGCCATGTGGTGCACGCGCATCCGCAACACGATCAGGCCGCGCGCCTGCAGCTCACGCCCCCGTGGTGGAAGCCGGCACGCTGGATCGGTCCGGGGCTGCAGTTCGGCGAACCGGTGCAACCCGCCCAGATGCTGTGGGCCAATATGGTCCTGCACATGGCGGCCGACCCGCAGGCCTTGCTGGCGCAGTGGAACCGCCTGATCGAATCCAACGGTTTTCTCATGTTCTCCTGCCTGGGGCCGGACACCGTGCGCGAACTGCGTGCCGTGTACGCGGCGCAGGGCTGGCCGCCCGCCTCGCACAGCTTCACCGACATGCACGACTGGGGCGACATGCTGGTGCACACCGGGTTCTCCGAGCCGGTGATGGACATGGAGCGCATCACCCTGACCTTTGCCACGCCGCAGCGCCTGCTGCAGGAGCTGCGGGAGCTGGGGCGCAATCTTCATCCTGACCGCTTTGGTGCCCTGCGCGGGCGTGCCTGGCATGCGCGGCTGCTCGCGGCGTTGGGCACGTTGGCGCGCCCAGACGGCGATGGGCAGTTGGAGCTGACCTTCGAGGTCGTCTACGGCCATGCCTTCAAGGCGCCGCCGCGGATGACTGTGGCACCCGAACTAAGGGTTTCCCTGGATGAAATGCGCGCAAACTTGCGCCAAGTCAAGAAAAATAGTCCACCCGGTTGATAACCGGGCTTGACAGCTCTTTGTCAAGTCGTCTCGTGTTTGAATTGGTGGGCTACAATCAATCGCTCACCGAGTTCTGAGCCCGCCTGTATCCACTGGCCGCCCGCTGGCGCCATGGTGCTGACCCGGGCACTGTTCAATCCGATTCGACGAAAAAATGACCACGATGAAGAGCATTTCCAAAACACTGGGCACGCTGTTGCTGGCAGCCGGCGCCTGGGCAAGCACGGCGGCGTTCACCCTGGCGCATGCCGTCAACGATCTGCCCGGCGGCCCGGCGGTGAACCAGCTCAACCTGCATCCCCCGGTGACCAGCATCGCGCAGGAGCAGCACTGGCTGCACTGGTTCATGCTGATCGTGTGCTCCATCATCTTTGTCGCCGTGTTCTCGGTGATGTTCTATTCCATCTGGAAGCACCGCAAGTCGCGCGGCCACCAGGCGGCCACCTTCCACGAGTCCGTGGTCGTCGAAGTGGTGTGGACCATCATCCCCTTCATCATCGTGATCCTGATGGCGCTGCCCGCCACCAAGGTGGTGGTGGCCATGAAGGACACCACCAACGCCGACCTGACCATCAAGGTCACCGGCATGCAGTGGAAGTGGGGCTATGACTACATCAAGGGCGAGGGCGAGGGCATCGGCTTCGTCTCCACGCTGGACAACGCCCAGCGCGAAATGTCCAACTCCGGCAAGCCGCCCGCGACCGATGACTACCTGCTGAAGGTCGACAACCCGCTGGTCGTGCCTGTTGGCAAGAAGATCCGCATCATCACCACCGCCACCGACGTGATCCACGCCTTCGCCGTGCCGTCCTTCGGCATCAAGCAGGACGCCATCCCCGGCTTCGTGCGCGACACCTGGTTCCGTGCCGAGGTCGAGGGCGACTACCACGGCCAGTGCATGGAGCTGTGCGGCAAGGAGCACGCCTACATGCCCATCCACGTGAAGGTGGTGTCTGCCGCGGAATACACCCAGTGGGTCAATGCCGAAAAGAAGAAGATGGCCGCCAAGCTGGATGACCCGGCCAAGGTCTGGGCGCTCGACGACATCATCAAGCGCGGCGAGAAGGTCTATGCCGCCAATTGCGTGACCTGCCACCAGCCCAATGGCAAGGGCGGCGGCCCAGTCAAGCCGTTGGACGGATCGGCCGTCGTGCTCGACGCCGACAAGCTCAAGCAGGTGGCCGTGGTGCTCAAGGGTCAGAACAACGGTGCCATGCCGTCCTGGAAGCAGCTCAGCGACACGGACATCGCCGCCGTGGTCAGCTACACCAAGAACAACTGGTCCAACAAGACCGGCCAACTCGTCCAGCCGGCCGAAGTGGTGGCCCTGCGCAAGTAAGCGCGCCGTTGCACCGAACGAATAGAGTGAATTGAGAAGGAAACCAGGATGAGCGCCGTTCTAGACCCCCACGATCACGCCCATGACGACCACCACGACCACGCCCCCACGGGCTGGCAGCGCTGGGTCTACGCCACCAACCACAAGGACATCGGCACGCTGTACCTGCTGTTCGCCTTCACCATGCTGATGGTGGGCGGCGTGCTGGCGCTGATCATCCGCGCCGAGCTGTTTCAGCCTGGCCTGCAACTGGTCAACCCCGAGCTGTTCAACCAGCTCACCACCATGCACGGCCTGATCATGGTGTTCGGCGCCATCATGCCGGCCTTCGTCGGATTTGCGAACTGGATGATTCCGCTGCAGATCGGCGCGGCCGACATGGCCTTCGCCCGCATGAACAATTTTTCATTCTGGCTGATGATCCCGGCCGGCCTGATGCTGGTGGGTTCCTTCTTCATGCCCGGTGGCGCACCCGCCGCCGGCTGGACGCTGTATGCACCGCTGACGCTGCAGATGGGGCCCTCGATGGACGCCGGTATCTTCGCGATGCACATCCTGGGCGCCAGTTCCATCATGGGCTCGATCAACATCATCGTCACCATCCTGAACATGCGCGCTCCCGGCATGACGCTGATGAAGATGCCCATGTTCTGCTGGACCTGGTTGATCACCGCCTACCTGCTGATCGCCGTGATGCCCGTGCTGGCTGGCGCCATCACCATGACGCTGACGGACCGCCACTTCGGCACCAGCTTCTTCAATCCCGCCGGCGGCGGTGATCCGGTGATGTACCAGCACATCTTCTGGTTCTTCGGTCACCCCGAGGTCTACATTATGATCTTGCCGGCGTTCGGCATCATCAGCCAGGTCGTTCCTGCCTTCTCGCGCAAGAAGCTGTTTGGCTATGCCTCCATGGTCTATGCCACGTCCAGCATTGCCATCCTGTCCTTCATCGTGTGGGCGCACCACATGTTCACCACCGGCATGCCGGTGACGGGGCAGTTGTTCTTCATGTACGCCACGATGCTGATCGCCGTGCCCACCGCCGTGAAGATCTTCAACTGGATCGCCACCATGTGGCAGGGCTCCATGACGTTTGAGCCGCCCATGCTGTTTGCCGTGGGCTTCATCTTCGTGTTCACCATCGGTGGCTTCACCGGCCTGATGCCGGCCGTGGCGCCGATCGACATCCAGCTCCAGGACACTTACTACATCGTGGCCCACTTCCACTACGTGTTGGTGGCCGGCTCGCTGTTCGCCATGTTTGCGGGCTTCTACTACTGGGCACCCAAGTGGACCGGCATGATGATCAACGAGACACGCGGCAAGATCCACTTCTGGTGGTCCATCATCGCCTTCAATGTGACCTTCTTCCCCATGCACTTCCTGGGGCTGGCCGGCATGCCGCGCCGCTATGCCGACTACCCCATGCAGTTCGCCGACTTCAATGCGGTGGCCTCCGTGGGCGGTTTCTTCTTCGGCTTCGCCCAGGTGTATTTCTTCTTCTTCGTCGTGCTGCCGGCCATGCGCGGTCAGGGCGAGAAGGCCGTGCAAAAGCCCTGGGATGGCGCGGAAGGCCTGGAGTGGGAAGTGCCGTCGCCGGCACCCTTCCACACCTTTGAGACCCCGCCCAAGCTGGATGCCACGGCCACCAAGATCATTGGCTGAGACGCACCATGACACCCGAGCAAAAGAAGGCCAATGCCCGCACCGGGCTGATCCTGGCGTCCATCGCCCTGATCTTCTTTGTCGGATTCATGGTCCGCATGATTCTGTTGAGTCACTAAGCCATGCGACTGCAGCGTGCCAACTTCCAGATGGTGAGCAAACTGGCCGTGGTCACGGCCGGCATGTTTGCCTTCGGCTACGCGCTGGTGCCGATCTACAAGTCGATCTGCGAGATGACGGGCATCAACATCCTGGCGCTGGGTGAGCAGGCCGTGCCGGGCGCCCGCGCCACGCTGCCGGCCAATACCCAGGTGGACCTGACGCGCAGTATCACGGTGGAGTTCGATGCCAATTCACGTGGCCCCTGGGAGTTCAAACCGGCCGTGAGCTCCGTGGTGGTGCACCCCGGCGAGCTGACCACGGTGGTCTACGAATTCCAGAACACGCAGAACCGGCGTATGACGGCGCAGGCCATTCCCAGCTATGCACCGCAGCAGGCCTCAGCGCATTTCAACAAGCTGGAGTGCTTCTGCTTCAACCAATACACGCTGGACCCGGGTGAGAAAAAGTCTTGGCCGGTCGCGTTCGTGATCGATCCCAAGCTGTCCAAGGACGTGAAGACCATCACCCTGTCGTACACCTTCTTCGAGGTGGGTGGCAAGACGCCAGCCGCCCCTGGCACGGGAGGCGCGGTATGACGGCGCCAGTGGTTGAGAAGGAAACCGCGCCGACGTCGGCACTGCGCAGCATCAAGATGGTGGCCTGGTCGTTCCTGGGCATCCGCAGCAAGGCGGCCTACCAGGACGATCTCTCCAAGGTCAACCCCATGCACGTGGTGGTGGTGGGCTTGGTGGGCGTGCTGCTCCTGGTCGTGGGTTTGATCACCCTGGTGCATTGGGTCGTCGCAAAATAAGTTTTCGAAGGAATGGAGCTGAAATGAGTTCAACAACAACACACGGGCAGACACCGCACTACTTTATCCCCGGCCCTTCGCGGCATCCGGCCATGGCAGCCCTGGGCCTGTTCTTCGTGATCCTGGGCGCCGGCCAATGGGTCAACGGCGTGGAGTGGGGTAAGTATTCGCTGGCCTTGGGCCTGGTCTGGTGGCTGGGCGTGTTGTACCAGTGGTTTGGCGAGGCCATTTCCGAGAGCCAGGGCGGCCAGTATGGTCGTAAGATCGACATCTCCTTCCGCTGGAGCATGACCTGGTTCATCTTCTCCGAAGTGATGTTCTTCGGCGCCTTCTTCACCGCCCTGTGGTGGGCGCGCGCCCACTCGGTGCCCGCGCTGGGTAGCCTGGACAACGCCTTGCTGTGGCCGGGCTTCAAGGCCGTGTGGCCCAGCTTGGCCACGGGCGTCACGGCATCGCCCGCCGGCACCGTCGAGCCCTTTGCCACCATGGGCCCGTTCTGGCTGCCCACCATCAACACGGCGCTGCTGCTGTCCTCCGGCGTGACCCTGACCATCGCCCACCACGCCCTGGTGGCGGGCAAGCGCAGCATGACCGTGGGCTTCATGTGGATCACCGTGCTGCTGGGTGCCACCTTCCTGTGCGTGCAGGGCTATGAGTATTTCCATGCCTACACCGAGCTCAACCTTAAGCTCAGCTCGGGCATCTATGGCTCCACCTTCTTCATGCTGACTGGCTTCCACGGTTTCCACGTGTTTGTCGGCATGCTGATGTTGCTGTTCATCACGCTGCGCCTGCAAAAGGGGCACTTCACACCCGAGCGCCACTTTGGTTTCGAGGGGGCTGCCTGGTACTGGCACTTTGTGGACGTGGTGTGGCTGGGCCTCTACATCCTGGTGTACTGGATGTAAATTCCTTCAGCTCTCCCAAGAAAAAGGCACCGCTTGCGGTGCCTTTTCATTGAGCGATTGCCCAGAGTGGGTTCATTTGCCCGCCTGGATGCCGGTGGGCTGGATGTAGCCCAACTTCCAGGCCAGCAAAATGCTGGCAAACAGCAGGATGGACAATCCGATACGCACACCCAGCGCCCAGGCCATCTTGCGGGATGATTCCCCGCCCTGGTTGCGCCCGCCGCGCAGCATGAAAAACAAGGCGGTGCCCAGGCTGGCGAGAATGGCGATGAACGCAATGAGTACAAGGCTTGTCATGCACAGGATTATCTGGTGAATGCCCGTTTGAAGTTTGTGCTGATCACGTTGTCCACGGTGGTGGCGGTGGTCATCACCGCCGGCATGGGGCTGTGGCAGTTGTCACGTGCCGCCGAGAAGCAGGCGCGCCAGGCCGCGCAGGATGCCCAGAGCGCCAAATTCCCGCTGGACGCCGCCGGCGTGCGTGCCGCGCCGGACCCCATGGCACTGCTGCACCAGCGCGCGCGCCTGCGCGGAACCTGGGTGGCCGACAAGGCACTTTTTCTGGAAAACCGCCCCATGGATGGCCGCATGGGTTTCATCGTGCTCATGCCCTTCGTGCTGGAGGGGCCGGGGCGCACCGCACTGGTGGTGCAGCGTGGCTGGGCGCCACGGGGTTTTGAGGACCGCACCCTGCTGCCGCATTTGGACACCCCCACCGGTGTCGTCGAGATTGAGGGCCGTATGGCTTTGCCGCCTTCCGATCTGTATGCCCTTGGGAATCCTACGGTTGGTCCTATCCGGCAGAACCTCGACCTGCCACAATGGAGGGTTGAGACCGGTCTGCCGTTGCTGCCCATCACCCTGCAGCAAACGGGTGCCAGCGAATCCGGTTTGCTGCGGGACTGGCCCGTCGTGAACCTGGGGGTTGAGAAGAACTATGGCTATGCCGCCCAATGGTTTGGCATGGCCAGCGTGTTCGTCGTGCTCTACGTCTGGTTTCAGATCATCCGCCGTTTTTATAGCCACCGCCCCAATACCACGCCCGATGTCTAGCGCCCCCATCCCCGACGGACAGCCCTTGGGTCTGACCGTGCACACGCTACCCGACGTGGCTGACGTGGCCGACACGCGAACCCGCATGGGGCGTTGGAAGATGCTGGCCGTGTTGTTGGTGTGCGCGGCCCCGGTGGTCGCCTCCTACTTCACCTTTTATGTGATTCGTCCTGAGGGGCGGCGCAACTTTGGTACCCTGATCGAGCCGCAGCGCGCCCTGCCGGACGTGGTGGCCACCACCCTGGATGGCCAGAGCGTGCGCTTGACCTCACTCAAGGACCAGTGGTTGCTGGTCAGCGTGGCACCGGCCGCCTGCGATGCCCAGTGCGCGCAGCACCTGTACCTGCAGCGCCAGTTGCGCGAAGGCTTGGGCAAGGAGAAGGATCGCCTGGACTGGGTCTGGCTGATCAGCGACACCGCGCCGGTGGCCGAGGCGCTGCGCCCCGGTGTGCGGGACGCCACCGTGCTGCGCGTGCCGCAGGCGGACCTGGCGCGCTGGCTGCAGGCCGAACCTGGCCACGACCTGGCCGACTACCTGTACCTGGTGGACCCCATGGGCAACTGGATGATGCGCTTCCCGCCCCGGATCGACACCCAGGCCGCCGTCAATGTGCGCCGCGACCTGGACCGCCTGCTGCGTGCCTCCGCCGCCTGGGACAAGCCTGGCCGCTGATCGCCTTGAACCGTTTCCACCACCATGCACGCTAACCTGTACGACTTCTCTCCCGTGGCCCGCATGCTCCTGATGGGGGCGCTGCTGGCCTCGGGTCCGCTCCTGATGGTGTACCTGCGCAACCGCCGCAACACGCCGTTGGGTCGCATGCACGCGCTGACCCTGGTCACGCTGTTTCTCACGTTCGACCTGGTGTTGTTCGGCGCTTTCACCCGCCTGACCGACAGCGGCCTGGGTTGCCCCGATTGGCCCGGCTGCTACGGCAATGCCAGCCCGCTGGGCGCCAGCGCCGATATTGACGCCGCCCAACAGGCCATGCCCACCGGCCCGGTCACGCCCGGCAAGGCTTGGGTGGAGATGGTGCACCGCTACCTGGCCATGGGTGTGGGCGTGCTGATCACCGTGCTGGCCGCAGCTGCGTGGCTGGGGCGCAAGGGCCAGGGCGCGCGCGCGGCCATCAGCCCTTGGTGGGCCACGGCCACGCTGTTGTGGGTCTGCGTGCAAGGGGCATTTGGCGCGCTCACCGTCACCATGAAGCTGTTCCCGGCCATCGTCACCCTGCACCTGCTGGGCGGCTATGTACTGCTGGCCTTGTTGACCGCGCAAAGCGTGCTGCTGGCCCAGCAGCAGGGTGTGGGGCCGGCCATCAGCCAGGTGTCGCCCCGGCTGCGGCTGGCTGTGGCGGCCGCCCTGGCGCTGCTGGTACTGCAGGCCACATCCGGCGCCTGGGTCAGCACCAACTACGCGGTGCTGGCCTGCACCGATTTCCCCAACTGCCAGGGCAGTTGGTGGCCCCACATGGACTTTGGCCACGGCTTCGAGATCTGGCGTCCGCTGGGCTACAACCAGGACGGTGCCCACATCAGCTTCCAAGCCTTGACCGCCATCCATTACACGCATCGCCTGCTGGCTGTGCTGACCTTGCTTGCGTTGGCAACACTGGCCTGGACCCTGCGTGCCATTCCCGGCTTGCGCAGGCCGGTGCGCAACCTGGGCCTGCTGTTGCTGCTGCAACTGGCCACGGGCACCAGCAATGTGGTGCTGGACTGGCCACTGCTGGCCGCCGTGCTGCACACCGGGGGCGCCGGCGCCCTGGCGGTGGTGCTGGTGCAGATCCTGGCTTCCACCCGCGCCCAGGCGCCGGTGGGGGCCCCAGTCGCGCAACGGGTGGGTGCATGAGCCACGTAGCCGCCGCGCCAGCACCTTCGGTGCTGCGCCAGTTCTACGCGCTGACCAAGCCGCGCGTCATCCAGTTGATCGTGTTCTGCGCCCTGATCGGCATGGTGTTGGCCGTGCCCGGCATGCCCACGCTGGCGCAGACCGGCCTGGCCGCGCTGGCCTGCCTGGGCATCTGGCTGGTGGCCGGGGCGGCTGCGGCCTTCAACTGCATCGTGGAGCAGGGCATCGACGCCAAGATGAAGCGCACCGCCTGGCGCCCCACGGCGCGTGGCGAGTTGAGCAACACGCAGACCCTGCTGTTCTCCACCATCCTGTGCGCGGTGGGCTCGGCCATCCTGTACCTGTGGGTCAACCCGCTGACCATGTGGCTGACCTTCGCCACCTTTGTGGGCTATGCCGTGATCTACACCGTGATCCTGAAGCCGCTGACGCCGCAGAACATCGTCATCGGTGGCGCGTCGGGCGCCATGCCACCGGTGCTGGGCTGGGCCGCCATGACGGGTGATGTGGGGCCCGAGGCGCTGATCCTGTTCCTCATCATTTTCCTGTGGACGCCACCGCACTTCTGGGCCCTGGCACTGTACCGGGTGGAAGACTACCGCAAGTCCGGCCTGCCCATGCTGCCCGTCACCCACGGCAGCGAGTTCACGCGGCTGCAGATCCTGCTCTACACCTTTGTGCTGTTTGCCGCCTGCCTGCTGCCCTTCGTCTATGGCATGAGCCACTGGCTGTATTTGGCCGCGGCCGTGGTGCTGGGTGTGGGTTTCTGCCTGTACGCCTGGCAGCTCTGGCGCGACTATTCCGACGCGCTGGCCCGGCGCACCTTCCGTTTTTCCCTGATCCACCTCAGCGTGCTGTTTGCCGCGCTGCTGCTGGACCACTACCTCTTGTAGCCTGGATACCCCGACCATGATGAACCGCCGATCTGCTATTGGTTTGATAGCTCGTTACGCACTGTTGACGGGGGCTGTGGGCCTGGTTGCCGCTTGCTCGCCGCAGCAGGCGGCGTTTACATCCGTGGACGTGACCGGCGCCGAATACGCCAAGTCCTTCGAGCTGGCCGACCACAACGGGCAAGTGCGCCATCTGCAGGACTTTGCTGGCAAGGTGGTGGTGATGTTCTTTGGCTACACCCAGTGCCCCGACGTCTGTCCCACCACCATGACCGAACTGGCCGGCGTCAAGCAGGCCCTGGGCAAGGACGGTGATCGCCTGCAGGTGCTGTTCGTCTCGGTCGACCCGGATCGCGACACGCCCTCCGTGCTCAAGGGCTATATGGCCAACTTCGACCCCAGCTTCCTGGCGCTGTACGCGCCGCCGGACAAGCTGGTCGAGCTGGCCAAGGAGTACAAGATTTACTACAAGAAGGTCGAAGGCAAGAGCGACAGCAGCTACACCATGGACCACTCCGCCGGCAGCTACGTCTACGACACCAAAGGCCAGTTGCGCCTGTTCACCCGCTACGGCGCCGATCCCAAGGGCCTGACCGAGGATGTGCGCATCCTGCTCAAGCAGGCGTCATAAGCCAAATGGGGCGCTAGCCCTCGTGGATAGTGCATGGAGTGCTACTGAAAACGTAGCGAATGGGAGGCCGGCAAGCAGCCAGCCGCAGGCTCAGGCGTAGGCCGCCAGGGCCGTCTTCATCTTCTTCATGGCCGCCACTTCGATCTGGCGGATGCGCTCGGCGCTGACGCCGTACTCGGCGGCCAGTTCGTGCAGCGTCATGCCACCGGAGCTGTCGTCGGCGACCTTAAGCCAGCGTTCTTCGACGATGCGGCGGCTGCGGGCGTCCAGGCTGTCCAGGGCGGCGGCGATGCCGTCGGTGGCCAGCACGTCGCGCTGGCGGGCCTCGATCACGGCGACCGGCTCATGGCTGGTGTCGGTCAGGTAGGCGATGGGGCCGAAGGCGTCCTCGCCATCGTCACCGGGCGTGGGGTCCAGCAGAACATCGCCGCCGGCCATGCGGGTTTCCATCTCGATCACGTCTTCGGGTTTGACCTTCAGCTCGCGCGCCATGGCGTCGATCTGCTCGGTGTTGAGCGTGTCGCGGTGGGTGTCCAGATCGGCGGCGGCATCCTCGCTCTTGAAGCGCTGCTTCATGGAGCGCAGGTTGAAGAACAGCTTGCGCTGGGCCTTGGTGGTGGCCACCTTGACCATGCGCCAGTTCTTCAGGATGTATTCGTGGATCTCGGCCTTGATCCAGTGCAGTGCGTAGCTCACCAGGCGCACGCCCTGGTCCGGGTCGAAGCGCTTGACCGCCTTCATCAGGCCCACATTGCCTTCCTGGATCAGGTCGCCATGGGGCAGGCCGTAGCCCAGGTACTGGCGAGACACCGACACCACGAGACGCAAGTGAGAGAGCACTAACTTACCGGCTGCCTCAAGGTCATTCTGCGTACGGAACTTGCGAGCGTATTCCTGCTCCTCCTCCAGGGTGAGCATGGGCAGGCGGTTGGCCGCAGAAATATAGGCGTCCAGGTTGCCCAGCGAGGGGACGACCGACCAGGGATTGGCCAGTGCCAGAGCGGGAGACATGGAACCGGTAGTGACGGACATACGAGAACTCCTTGTGTGTCGGGTGCCATATTAGCACTCTCTCAGATCGAGTGCTAATACAAAAGTTCAATGTCCCCGATGCATGCGGTGAGACTGCTGCCGCGCTGCCATCCAGTCCCGGTACCGGCGGGCGCGCCGCTGAGCGTCCACCTGCGACACCAGCAGAGCCCAGACGGGCGAAATCGCCGGATTGGGCCGCTGCTTGCGGCTCAGGCGGCTCAACTGGTACTTCACCGTCGCCATATGGGCTGTCGCTGCCAACGGCTTGTTCTTCCACGCGATCGGCCTGAGCGTGGGGGCGGCAGAGCGGCCCCCTTGCCACTGACGCGGCAGGCCCGGCTCAATTGCCAGGGCTGTTGCAATGCCAACCATTCCAATACCGCTGTCGAGCACCTGTTGGGCCACCTCCTGTCTGCGAATGCCCCCGGTAACCATCAGCGGCATCGCCGCAACGGATGCGATATCGCGTGCAAACTCCAGGAAATAGGCCTCTCGCGCCAGTGTCCGCTCGTCGCGGCTGGATCCCATCATGGCTGGTGCCTCGTAACTGCCGCCGGAGAGTTCCACCAGGTCCACGCCCAGCGGTGCCAGCATCTCGACCACGCTCCGTGCATCCTCGGGCGAGAAACCACCGCGCTGGAAGTCAGCCGAGTTCAGCTTGACGGCAACGGCAAAGTCGGGGGTAACCGCGGCCCGAACCTCCCGCACAATGTCCAGCAACAACCGGGCGCGGTTCTCCAGGGAGCCGCCCCAGCGGTCCTGTCGGTGGTTGGACAGCGGCGAGAGAAACTGCGAGAGCAGATAGCCGTGGGCGGCGTGGATCTGCACGCCGGTAAACCCCGCCTTCTGGGCCAGCACCGTCGTCGTCACAAAGCGCCGTTTGACGTCGGCGATATCCGCCTCCGTCATGGCCATCGGAACGGCGAACCGCTTGGACTGGGCGCCGAGATCAAGCGCGATGGCCGATGGGGCGACTGTCTGCTGGCCCAGCGCCGCCGGCATTTGCCGTCCGGGGTGGTTGATCTGCATCCACATCTGCGCCCCCCGCGAGCGCCCGACTCTGGCCCAGGCCCGAAACCGGTCGAAATGGTGGTCGTCTTCCAGCACCACGCCGCTGGGGCCCGTCATGGCACGCGCATCCACCATCACATTGCCCGTCAGGATGAGCCCAGCGTCGCCGTCCGCCCAGGCTTGGTACAGATTCAGCAACTGGTCTGATGGCGCGTGGTCATCGTCGGCCATGTTTTCCTCCATCGCGGCCTTGGCAATGCGGTTGGGAATGACGGAACCATTTGGGAGTGTCAGCGGCGCGAAAAGGGTCATGGAACGGACTCCGGTGAAGAATTGGGCATACCTTAACCTTGAAGTTAGGTTTAATGTCAAACTCCGGGGAAATCAGGAGTTGCCCCCCATGAAAATTGGAGAACTGGCCCAGCGCACCGGCCTGGCGCCCTCACGCATTCGCTTCTACGAGCGCATCGGCCTGCTGAAAACAGTCGGGCGCGAGGCCAATGGCTACCGCACCTACTCCGACGACACGGTGTTGCTGCTCAATCTGATCACCACCGCGCAGAAAGCCGGATTTAGCCTGGACGAACTGCGAACACTGTTGCCGCCGGATCTGGCGCAGTGGGAACATGGTTCGCTGATGGGCATCTTGCAGCGCAAGATTCAGGACATTGAGATGCTGCAGGCGCAGTTAGCCCAAAGCAAAGCCCAACTGCTTGCTTTGATGCAGCAGATCGAGGCCAAGCCGCAGGACATGGATTGCGCCGCCAATGCCAAGCGGGTGCTGTCGGAAATGGGGCTGAAGCGCTAACTGCCTCTCACCCCATGCCGTCCGGGGGCTTGGTGCCGGATTTTTCAAGGCGGTGACGGTGCGCTACACTGCTGTTGAACTCATCGCCAAACGCGCCCAGGTTTCCGCCGACATCAGCACCGCGCTTCGCAGCAAGCTGGCCATCTATGCCGGTGCGCCGGTTCCGTTCCTGGACGTGGGCAAGGCCCAGAAGCCGTAAGACTTGATTTCGGCGGCAGCTATGATCGCTAGTGACCAATTGGGTTGCAACACACAACAGGAAAACCATGCAAGTACAAGTCCATACCGACAAGCACATCGAAGGCACCCAGGAGCGTTCCGAGTGGATCAACAAGGCCTTGCAAGCCGCGCTGCAGCGCCACAGCGGCCACATCACCCGTGTGGAAGTGCATTTGAGCGATGAGAACGGCGGCAAGCAGACCCTGCCCGAAAACAAGCAGTGCACCCTGGAGGCGCGCCTGGAAGGCCACCAGCCCCAGGTCGTCAAGCACCAGGCCGCCAACCTGCACCTGGCCGTGGAAGGCGCGGCCGACAAGCTGGTGCGCTTGATCGAGCACACCCTGGGCCGCGTCGCCCACTCCTGATCCCCAGGCCCACGACCGGGGCGGCGTCATGCCCCACGGGTCGCCGCGGCCATTGACGCGCACCGGGCAGGTTCCGCCATAGGGGTTTACCATAGCGCTTTCCCTTTGTGAGGCGCACGCAACCCATGAGTCTGCATACCTGGTGGCTTTTTGTCCTGATGACCTTCGTGGTGTCCGCCACACCGGGGCCCAACATGCTGTTGGTGCTGAGCATGAGCGCACGCCACGGGCTGCGCTCGGCGATTGCCACCATGGCCGGGTGCATGACGGCGCTGCTGGCCATGATGAGCATCTCGGCGGCGGGCCTGGGCGCCTTGCTGCAGATGTTTCCGGCCGTGTTTGACGCCCTGCGTCTGGCCGGGGCGGCCTACCTTGCGTACCTGGGCATCAAGTGCTGGCGCGCGCCGGTGCATGATCAGGCACAGGACACTACGGCACCGATCCAGACCAACGTGAGCCTGGCTGGGCTGTACCGCCAGGGCATGCTGGTGGCGGCCAGCAACCCCAAGGCCATCCTGTTTGCCGTGGCCTTTTTTCCGCAGTTCATCAATCCCGAGGCCGCCCAGACCGTGCAATTCGGGATTTTGTTGCTGACCTTTACCGTGATTGAAGTCGGTTGGTATTTTGTCTACGCACTCAGCGGCAACCGCCTGGCCACCTACCTGCGCCGCGCCAACGTGCTCAAGGCCTTCAACCGCGTCACTGGCGGTGCCTTCGTCGGCTTTGCCGCCGTGATGGCCACGGTGCGCGAGTAAAAAAGCACCCTCAATTGGCAGGTGCCACGGCAGCTGCCTTGACCAACTTCACGAACGCCGGGTCGGCGCTGCCCAACTGCGCGGTGCGCCCGGCGATGCGGCCTTGGGCATCCACCAGGATCAGGGCGGTGGTGTGGTTGAAGTCGCCGTTGCCCAGCGCCCGGTACTGGATGCCCAGCAGGGCCGCCAGTTTGCGCACATGGCGCGCCTCGGTACGCGCCAGCGTCCAGTGCTGTGGGTCGAGTTGGCGCTGGTCGGCGGTCTTTTTGAGCGCGGCCACGCTGTCGTGGGCGGGGTCGAATGAAACCATCATCGCCGACAGGTGCGCGCGCTCTTCCGGGCTCAGCTTGGCTTCGGTGGCCTGCAGGGCGTCGATCAGCATGGGGCAAACGAACTGGCAGGAGGTGTAGAACATGCTCACCAGCATGGGGTGGCCCCGGCGGTCGTCCAGCGCGAAGCTGCGGCCCTCCTGGTCCACCAGCGGTAGTTTCAGCTGGTAGATGGAGTCCGAGGGCAGGGTGGGCGGCGTCGAAGCGTCCGCCGCCGCCCAGGCGGGCAGGCCGCTGCCAGCCAGCCACAGCCCGGCGCCAGCAGCCAACAGCGCGCGCCGGCGCGGCCATGCGTTGTGGCGCGGTGCGGGGAGGGGGGAAGGCATGGTGTTCTCCATTCAGGGCGCAGTTGGGCGCACGCAGCGAAAGCCCAGGCTGCTGGTGCTGTCGGTCGCGTCAAGGGATGACAGCAGCGCAATGCGCATCAGCACCGCGTAGTTCTCGCGGTCCTTCAGGTTGATGGCGCCGGCGCCGCAGAACTTGAGCTTGTCGGCGTCTTCTTGCGAGCGGCTGTCGGGGTTGACCAGCAGGGCGTTGAAGTCGTCCACCCATTCCCAGACCAGGCCATGCAGGTCGCGTACGCCATACACGTTGGCGGCTCCGCCCACGGCGGGCAGCGCGGTGCTGGCTGGGCGCGCATACCAACCGAGGATCTTGGCCAACCATTGCGGGTCGCTGCGCGCATCGGCGCGGGTGGCGTCGGCGGCAGCGGCGTACTCCCACTCCAGCCAGGTCGGCAGGCGTGCGCCCTCGGCCTCGCAAAAGGCCTGTGCGGCGAACCAGCTTACGTGGGTGACGGGGCTTTCGGCGAGCGACAGGCCGGCACCGCTCGGGTCGGGCCAGTCCTGCAAATAGGTGCGGTCGGCAAAGACCCGCGCCACCTGGCTGGACTGCCACTGCGGATGAGCTTGCACGAAGGCGGCGAACTCGGCCCGCGTGACTGGGGTGGTGCGCATGGCAAAGGCCGCCACCGGGGTCGGGTTGCGGTCGGCGTCGCCGGCCAGCACGCTCTGAATGGCGCCTGGTGGCAACGCGGTGTAGTCGGCCGCGTGGGCCAGTCCGCTCAGCGCCAGGAATACCACACCCCATGCCGCCGCCCCGCGCCACACCCACCGTGTCCAGCGGAAACCGCCGTGCGGCACGGTAGCGGAGTGATTGCGCATGTGGCGGCCGGGCAGTCGCGGGTTGGGGTCAGTGTTCGGCGGCCGCGGCGGTGGCGGGCTTGGCAGCACGTTCCTTCTTGACGTCTTCGGTCAGGATGCGCCCACCGGGGTTGCCCCAGCTGTTGAGCACGTAGGTCAGGATGTTGGCGATCTCGTCGTCGTTGAGCTGGTTCATGGGCGGCATCACCGAGTTGTATTCGTTGCCGTTGACGGTAACCTTGCCGGAGAGTCCATTCAGCACCACGCGCATCGCGCGGTTCTTGTCGGCGGCCAGGAAGTCGGACTTCGCCAGCGGCGGAAACACGCCGGGCAGGCCAGCACCATTGCCCTGGTGGCACACCGAGCAGGTTCCCGCAAACAGCGCCTGGCCGGCCTGCACCTGGTCTTGCAGGGTCAGGGTGCCGCTGGCCGAGTTCTGCGTGGCGATGGTGACGGCCTTCAGATTGGGTTGCGAGCGGTCACCCAGGTAGACCGAGTCCAGCTCCTTGCCGGAGTAGATGGTCTTGTTCTCCTGCCCATCCACCTTCAAGATGGCCAGCGCGCCCTTGTTGAAGGCGCGGAAGATGGAGTGGTCCACCAGCACGTAGCTGCCCGGCACCACGGTCTTGAACTTGACGATGGCGGCGCCGCCGGCCGGGATCAGCGTGGTCTGCACGTTCTTCTGCACGTTGCTGCCGCCCTCGTAGCGCACCTCGTCAAAGATCGCGCCAATCACGTGGAAGCTCGACACCATGTTCGGCCCGCCGTTGCCCACGTACAGGCGCACGGTTTCGCCGGTCTTGGCGGTGATGGCCCGGTCACCGGTGAGTGCTCCCTCGGCGCCGTTGAACAGCACGTAGGTTGGGCGTTCATCGATGGCCTTCTCCATGTCAAAGGGTTGCTGGCCCTTCTCGCGGTACTTACCCGTGGTATAGAAGTCGCCCTGCATCACGTAATACTCGTGGTCCACCTTGGGCAGGCCCTGTGGCGGCTCGACCAGGATCAGGCCGTACATGCCGTTGGCCACGTGCATGCCCACCGGGGCGGTGGCGCAGTGGTAGACGTAGATGCCCTCGTTGAGCGCCTTGAAAGTGAATTGCGACTCATGGCCCGGCGCGGTGAAGCTGGAGGCCGCGCCGCCACCGGGGCCGGTGACGCCGTGCAGGTCGATGTTGTGCGGCATCTTGCTGCTGGGATGGTTCTTCAAATGGAACTCGACGGTGTCGCCCTGGCGCACCCGGATGAAGCTGCCCGGCACGGTACCGCCAAAGGTCCAGAAGGTGTAGGACACGCCTTCGGAGATCGGCATCTCCTTCTCCATGACCTCCAACTCCACGATCACCTTGGCGGGGGAGTTGCGGTTGGTGGGCGGCGGCACGTGGGGCGGGCTGGTCAGCACGGCGTGAATAGGCTCGCCCCGGGGCGGACCAAAGTCGCCCGCATTCTTGGCGGCGGCCATGGTCTTGGCGCTGGACGCGGCCGTGGACACCACCGGGCCGGCGCCCAGGCAGCAGATGATCAGCGCGGAGAACAGAGCGGCTTTCAGACGGGGCTTCATGCGGACCTCCTTGTGCGGTGGAATAGCGAACGAACGGAAAACCCTTGTTATCAGCATCTGGCTGCCGCGGAGCGCATGACGCAGATCAATTTGGCGCTATTAACGCACCAACACCTGTTGGGCGCAAGACCTGAACCCGCTTACCAATCCAGGGGAGGATGTAGGCACGTTGGCTGTAGGGCTACTGGGTACCGATATTCTTGACCTAGGTTATAGGCATCGCGGGCCGCTGCCGATAGACTGCACCGGTGGCCTGTCGGCACGGATCTTGCGCGAGGTCCAGCCTCCAAGGGGCTTTCGTCGTTGCAAACCCTCGCCATGCGGTGCGGACACCTGGGGTGTCCCGTGCAGGATCGTTGTGTAATTCGACCACAAGAAAAAAGGGTACGCCATGGGCTCGTTCGTCCGCAACCTGCGCTTCGCGCACAAATTCCTCTTGATCTCCATCCTGGCGGCGCTGATGCTCGCGGTGCCGACCGTGATCTTCGTGCGCGTCAACCTGGAGCACATCGCCACGGCCAAGATGGAGGTGCGCGGCCTGGCGCCGATCCAGGATGTGATGAAGCTCACCCAGCTGTCCCAGCAGCACCGTGGCATGTCGGCCGTGCTGCTGGCCGGCAACGACGCCCAGGCACCGGCGCGCCAGGCCAAGGAGGGCGAGGTGAGTCAGGCAGTGGCCAAGGTGCAGGCTTCGGTGGCCGAGCTGGGCGATGCCAAGCTCGCGGCCGCCATCAGCAAGATCGGCACCGACTGGAAGGCGCTGTCGGGCGCCGTCGGCAGCAAGTCCATCGCCGGCCCGGAGAGCTTTGCCCGCCACACGGCCATGATTGCCGAGCAACTGGCCCTGTCGGAGGACATCGTCAACGCCTCCGGCATCGCGCTGGATCCGACCGCGGCCGGCTACTACCTGCAACTGGCCGTGCTGCAGCACATGCCGCGGGTGACCGAAGGACTGGGCCAGATCCGCGCACGTGGATCGGCCCTGCTGGTCAAGGGCAGCGCCACGCCGGAGGACAAGGTCCGCATCGAGGGCCTGGGCAGCGGCATCCGCACCAGCATGGCGGCGGCGCGCAAATCCATCGACCTGGCGGCCGACGCCAATCCGGCGCTCAAGACCACGGTCGGCGCCGCGTTGGCCAAGGCGGTGGCCGCCACGGACGAGGGCCTGCGCCTGGTGGACGAGAAGATCGTCAAGGCCGAGACCCTGAACCACCCCTCGGCCGAATACTTCGCCGCCATGACCAAGACCATCGACATTCAGTTCGAGCTGATCAACGTCGCCTTCGATGCCCTGCGCGACCAGCTCGCGGCCACGGCGGCATCCGCGCAGCGGGAACTGTTCTGGGGTGCCGCACTGATTGCGGTGCTATCCGCCATGGCGGTGTGGATCATGGTACTCATCACCCGCACCACCACGGCCTCGGTCAATCGCGCGCTGGAGCTGGCGCGCGGAGTGGCCGCTGGTGATCTCAGCCACAGCATCGAGGCCCGGGGCAATGACGAAATGGCGGACCTGTTGCAGGCGCTGGCGTCGATGCAGGCCAGCCTATCCAAGGTGGTAACCATGGTGCGCCGCGACTCCGACGGCGTGGCCACCGCCAGCGCCGAGATCGCCCAGGGCAACAACGACATGTCTGCCCGCACCGAAAGCCAGGCCAGTGCATTGGAGCAGACCGCCGCCAGCATGGAAGAACTCAGCGGCACCGTGCGCCAGAACGCCGACAACGCCCGCACCGCCAACCAACTGGCCATGAGCGCCTCCACCGTGGCGGTCAAGGGCGGGGAGGTCGTGGCCCAGGTGGTGGAAACCATGAAGGGCATCAACGATTCCTCGCACAAGATTTCCGAAATCATCCAGGTGATCGACGGCATCGCCTTCCAGACCAACATCCTGGCGCTCAATGCCGCGGTGGAGGCGGCGCGCGCCGGCGAGCAGGGGCGCGGCTTTGCCGTGGTGGCGTCCGAGGTGCGCAGTCTGGCGCAGCGCTCGGCCGAGGCCGCCAAGGAGATCAAGAGCCTGATCAGTGCCAGCGTCGAGCGCGTCGAGCACGGCACCACCCTGGTCGACCAGGCCGGCAGCACCATGACCGAGGTCGTCACCAGCATCAAGCGCGTGACCGACATCATGGGCGAGATCAGTTCCGCCAGCAACGAACAGGCCCTGGGCGTGGCCCAGGTGGGCGAGGCCGTCAAGCAGATGGATGAGGTAACCCAGCAGAACGCCGCCCTGGTCGAGGAAATGGCCGCCGCCGCCGCCAGCCTGAAAAACCAGGCCAACGATCTGGTCGAAGCGGTGAGTGTGTTCAAACTGGGGGCTGTCAACCCCTCTTCCCGACCCGGTCTTCCCGGCCGCTGAGCCTGGGGTGGGCCGAGGCCACCGGCGTCACTATCAAAAGGGTAGCGCCTTGCGCATATTCCGCGAGGGCCAGCGGGCATTTTTTCTGATGTGAAAAAGTGGAAATGCCATGGGCGAGCGGCCGCTTGTTTGACCCACCACAAAGAAAAATTTTCCGGCGGCTCGGGGCGCATTTTTGGGGGTGTCCTGGGGCACAATGCACCACGCCGAAGTCGTCCTGACCTGTCTGAATCGGGCTGTTTTTTTGCATCAGGCCAGGGGCGATGACACCGAAGACACGGCGCGACACAACAAATGCCATGGCTGCCTGGGGGTGTCCCCAGCAGCACCCCAGAGGAGATTTTTGATATGAAACGTGACCCCATTTCCCCGACCCGTGGCGACATCGTCATTCAGCCCATCAGCCATGATGTGCTGGCGGAGAAATACCTGAAAGAGGGCGAAACCAGCATCGACGACCTGTTCCAGCGCGTCGCCAAGGCCCTGGCCTCGGTCGAACAGGAAGCCGACCAGCCCAAATACGAGGCCCTGTTCCTCGACAACCTGTACACCGGCGCCATCGGTGCCGGACGCATCATGAGCGCCGCCGGTACCTCCATCCAGGCCACGCTGATCAATTGCTTTGTGCAGCCCGTGGGCGACTGCATCCAGGGTGTGGATGGCGAGGGCTATCCCGGCATCTATGAAGCCTTGCGCGAGGCCGCTGAAACCATGCGCCGCGGCGGCGGCGTGGGCTACGACTTTTCTCGTATCCGCCCGCGCGGCGCGGCGGTCAAGGGCACCGCCTCCATGGCATCCGGCCCGTGCAGCTATATCAACGTGTTCGACCAGTCCTGCTCCACGGTGGAGAGTGCCGGTGCCCGCCGCGGCGCACAGATGGGCGTACTGCGCATCGACCACCCGGATGTGCAGGAATTCATCACCGCCAAGCGCACGCCGGGCCGCTGGAACAACTTCAACGTCTCGGTTGGCGTGAGCGACGCCTTCATGCAGGCCGTGGCCGGCGACAAGCCCTGGGAGCTGGTGCACAGCGCCAAGCCTGGCGCCACCCTGATGGACAAGGGCGCCCACCAGCGCGCCGATGGCAAGTGGGTCTACCAGACGCTGCCGGCGCGCACGTTGTGGGACACCATCATGAAGTCCACCTACGACTTCGCCGAGCCCGGCATCCTGTTCCTGGACCAGATCAACCGCGACAACAACCTCCACTACTGCGAAAGCATCTCCGCCACCAACCCCTGCGGCGAGCAGCCGCTGCCGCCCTATGGCTGCTGCGACCTGGGTCCCATCATCCTGACCCGTTTCATCCGCCACCCCTTTGGTTTTGAAGGTGTGCCGGCCTTTGATTTCGAGGCTTTCGAAAAGTCCGTGGCCACCCAGGTGCGCGCGCTGGACAACGTGCTGGACGTGACCTTCTGGCCGCTGCAGCAGCAGCGCGACGAATCCTCCGCCAAGCGCCGCATCGGCGTCGGCTTTACCGGCATGGGCAATGCCCTGGCGATGCTGTGTCTGCGCTATGACAAGGCTGAAGGCCGTGAAATGGCCCAGCGCATCGCCACCAGCATGCGCGATGCCGCCTACACCGCCTCGGTCGAACTGGCCAAGGAAAAGGGCGCCTTCCCCAAGTTCAATGCCGATGGCTACCTGGCTCCCGGCACCTTTGCCAGCCGCCTGCCCGCGTCCATCCAGGCCGCCATCCGCGAGCACGGCATTCGCAACAGCCACCTGCTGTCCATCGCCCCCACTGGCACGGTCAGCCTGGCCTTTGCCGACAACGCCTCCAATGGCATCGAGCCGGCCTTCTCCTGGACCTACAAGCGCAAGAAGCGCGAGGCCGACGGCAGCCACTCCGAGTACTCCGTGGAGGACCACGCCTGGCGCCTCTACCGCGAGCTGGGCGGCGACGTCGCCAAGCTACCCGACTACTTTGTCTCGGCGCTGGAGATGTCCGCGGCCAATCACATCGCCATGATGGAGGCGGTGCAACCCTTTGTGGACACCGCCATCTCCAAGACGGTGAACGTCCCGGCCGACTACCCCTACGACGACTTCAAGGACCTGTACCAGCAGGCCTGGAGCGCCAAACTGAAAGGCTTGGCCACCTACCGCCCCAACACCATCCTGGGCTCGGTGCTGCACGTGGACACACCCAAGGCCGAACCGGTCAAGGCGCCCGCGTCCGTGATCGACCCCATGCGCACCGTGATCGAGCGCCGCCCCAAGGGCGCGCTGTCGGCCGTGGCCGAGAAGATCGATTACTGGACCCAGGAAGGCCACAAGACCCTGTACCTGCTGGTGTCCTTCCTGCCCGTGCCCACCGCCGACGGCAAGGGCACCGTGGATCGTGCCATCGAGTTCTTCATGCCGGTGGGGCAGAGCGGCGAGTCGCAACAGTGGATCACCTCCAGCATGCGCCTGCTGTCGCTGGCCGCGCGCGGCGGTTTCCTGGAGCGCGCGTTGTCCGACATGCGCAAGGTCGCCTGGGACCGCGGTCCCGTGCGCCTGGGCACGCACCAGAAGGAAGACGGCACCCAAGTCCCGATGTGGCACGACTCCGAAGTCGCCGCCGTGGCCTACGCCATCCAGAACATCCAGGCCCAGCGCAACAGCGCGCAGATGCAGGCCGCGCGCCGTGCCGATGCCGTTGCACCCGAGGCCGACAGCCTGCTGCCGCGCCAGGAAAGCGCGTTGGCCAGCGCACCGCTGCCCGTGATGGCCGGCAAGAAATGCACGGAGTGCGGCGCCCATGCCGTGATCCGCAAGGACGGCTGCGATTACTGCACGCAGTGCGGGCATGTCGGTAGTTGCGGTTGATGCACTGCGCTCCAATGGAAAGTTGAAAACAAAGAAAAAGGAAAGTCGATGTCGTTGAGCCTGGTCGCCGTGCTGGTAGTGGTGGCAGGGGTTGCCTGGATCTTTCTCAAGCAACCCAGCAAAAGCAGCGGGACCGGGCCCGCTTCGGCCACGCGAACGCCACCACCCGCGGCGCCGCGCGCGGTACCGCCAGCGGCGGCAGCGCCACTGCCTGCGCAGGCCGCGGTCGCTGTGCCAGGCGTGCGCCGTGGCGAAATGCCCAGTGTGTTGAGCGCCTTGCGCCTGATTGCTTCGTCTGAACTCGACCCCGTGCGGTACTCGCAGCTGGTGGAGCACCTGAGCGAAATTCGCCGGCCACCGCAGTCCTTGCACAAGCTGGTGTCGGCAGAGTTTCTGGCGCAGGCATCGTCCGCGCAACTCAGCGACTTGGTCATGGTCGAGCCGGAGTTGGCTGCCAACGTGCTGGCAACGGTCAATTCGCCCCTGTACGGGTTGGCCCGGCAGGTTTCCAGCGTGGGGCAGGCAACCACCTACATTGGCACCACGGGCGTGCGCAACATCTGCTTGCAGTACCTGCTCAGCGCGTCGTTCGTGGCCACCACGCCGCGGCTCAAGCGCCTGTACGACGAGACCTGGAATGCCAGTGTGCTGGCCAGCGAACTGTGCTTCAAGCTGGCGCAGTCGTTGCGTCTGTCCGGTGCCGGGGAACTGACCACCCGGGTACTGTTGTCCTTCATCGGCCGCTTCGCCACCTATTCCCTGTTGCCAGAGGAGGTGGCCGTCCAGGCGTGGAATGCGACGTTTGTTGAGGCCATTGAGATCGAGCAGGAACACCTGGGCCTGAGCGCTACGGCCCTGGGAGGGTTACTGATGCAATCCTGGGGGGTGCCCGAGGGCCTGGTCAACGGCGTGCAGCAGATACAGCGCGTCGTGGTCACGCCGCTGGCCGCGGCCAACACGGACGAGGGCGCACGCGCTGCCCTGGGCTATGCCTGCGCGCGCTTGGGTGAGCGCCTGGCCAATCGCAGCCTCGAAGCGCTCAAGGACTTTGCCTTCGATGACGCGGCCGGGCCGGACTTCTACCATGTGGCCGGCTATCTGGAGCACCCCAGCCTGGCGCGGTTGGACCAGTTCCTGCGTCTGCCCGAGGTGACGAACGGCATTCAGGACATGCTGGAGGCGATGCGGCTGCGCCGCTGACCGTCACATGCGCACCGAGGCAATAGACCGCCAATGGCGCGCCCGCTACCTGTTGCTGGCCCCGCATCGGCTGGGCTTCTTCCTGGCCATGCTGGTGTTGGTGGCCTCCGCCGCCTGGTGGGCCTTGGTGCAGCTGGACCGGGTCAGCGTGGCCGTGGTCTTGCCTTACGCGACGTCGCCCACGCTGGTGCACGCGGCGGTCATGACCTTTGGCTTCATGCCGCTGTTCTTCTGTGGCTTCCTGTTCACCGCCGTGCCCAAGTGGCTGCGTGTCGAACCCATCGCAGCCCCGCTCCTGGTCGTTCCTCTGGGCATGCAGGCCCTGGGCTGGCTATTGTGGGTGGTGGGTGTCCACTTGCACCTGGCGGTGGGTCTGGCCGGCCTCGCATTGGCCTGGAGCGGCCTGGCACGTACCACCTGGCTGTTTTGGCGGCTGGTGTGGCGCAGCGCGGAAGATGACCAACTCCACGCCCGAACCGTCGGCCTGGCCTGCCTGATCGGCTGCACCAGCCTGGCAGGGCTCCTGGCCAGTCTGGTGGTGGGAGCGCAGGCCCTGGCGCTGGCCTGCGTGCTCAACGGCCTGTGGGGTTTTGTGGTGGTGGTGTTCGTCACCGTGGCCCACCGCATGATTCCCTTCTTCACCTCCAGCGGCATGCCCTTCATCAACGCCTGGCGTCCGTTCTGGGCGTTGGGGGTGATGCTGGGCGCCGCCGTCTTCGAGTGCGTCGCCGTGTGGGTGGAGATCGACGGCCCGCTACACGGCCCCATGGCGCCGGTGTGGATGCTGGCGCGCGCCGTGGTTGAGTTGGCTGGTGGCGCGGTGCTGCTGTGGCTGGCCCGCGTATGGGCGCTGGTGCACCACCTGGGCAACCGCTTGCTGGTGATGCTGCATATCGGCTTTGTCTGGCTGGGCCTGGCGTTGGGCCTGGGTGGCGTGGCCCAACTGCTGGGGCTGGTCCACGATGCGCCCGTGCTCAGCCTGGGGTCGCTGCATGCCTTGACCATGGGCTGCCTGAGCTCCCTGATGCTGGCCATGGTGACTCGCGTGTCCTGCGGGCACAGCGGGCGCGCCCAGGTGGCCGACGGCCTGGTCTGGAGCCTGTTCTGGCTGGTGCAGTTGACCACTGTGCTGCGCATCCTGGCGTCGGCGCAGAGCGCCTGGGCCCATTGGCTGCTGCTGCCCACCGCCGCGATCTGGGCCGCCACCATGGCGACCTGGGGCCTGCGCCTGGTCGGCTGGTATGGCCGGTTGCGCCCCGATGGCCGCCCGGGTTAAGCATCCACTGGAGTTGCGCACCATGCAAGAGACCGATTGGGCTTCCACCATTGCCACCCTGATGCAGTCGCGTCAGACCATCCTGCCCAAGCGTTTGGGCGATCCGGGGCCGGACGATGCGCAGCTGCAGCAGATCCTGCAGGCAGCCGCCTCGGCTCCCGACCACGGGCAGTTGCTGCCCTGGCGCTTCGTACTGGTGCCGCAGCCGGCGCGCGCGGCCCTGGCCGGCGTTTTTGGCACCGCTCTGCTGGAGCGCGACCCCCTGGCCAGCGCCGAGCAGGTGCAGCAGGCCCAGGAGAAGGCGTTCCGCTCGCCCTGTCTGCTGCTGGCGGTGGTCGATGCCCGGCGCGGCGACCCCGAGGTCGATCTGTTCGAGCGCATCGTCTCCACCGGCTGCGCGGTGCAGAACCTGCTGTTGATGGCCACTGCCCTGGGCTTTGGCTCCGCCCTGACCAGCGGCAAGGCGCTCAAATCCGCCGCCCTGCGCAGCCTGTTCGGTTTGCGGGAGGGCGAACATGCCCTGTGCTTCATCAGCGTTGGCACGGTGCTGTCGCGCAAGCCCGCGCGCCTGCGCCCGGCGCCACAAGACTACTGCAGCACCCTGGTTGTGTAGCCCGCGGCATAGCCGTGGTCCAATTGCCCCATGAATCCCGACGCGCACAAACTCTGGCAGGCCCCGCAATGGGCGTTTGCCGTCCTCCTGGCTCTCTTGGGCATGCTCGGGCCGTTCTCCATCGACACCTACCTGCCTGCGTTTGCCGGCATCGCCCAGTCGCTGGACGCCTCGCCCGTGCAGATGCAGCAGACCCTCTCGGCCTACCTGTTCGGCTTTGCCTTCATGAGCCTGTTCCACGGCGCCATCTCCGACTCCGTGGGCCGCCGCCCGGTGGTGTTGTGGGGGCTGACGGCCTTCACCATCGCTTCGGCCGGCTGTGCCCTGTCGCAGAACATCGGCCAGCTGATTTTGTTTCGTGCCATGCAGGGGCTGTCCACCGGGGCCGGCATCGTGGTCTCGCGCGCCGTGATCCGCGACATGTTTCCGCCCTCGCAGGCGCAGAAGGTGATGAGCCAGGTCACCATCTTCTTCGGCGTGGCGCCGGCCATCGCGCCCATGGTGGGCGGCTGGATGCTGGTGCATGTGAGCTGGCACGGCATCTTCTGGTTCCTCACCGCCGTGGGCGTTCTGCTGTGGCTGGCCATCTACCGCCTGCTGCCCGAGACCCTGCACACCTCGCAGCGCCAGCACTTCCATCCGCGCCACCTGCTGGCCGGTTACTGGAAGCTGGGCTCGGATCCTCGCTTTCTGTTGCTGGCCCTGGCCAGCGGCGTCCCGTTCAACGGCATGTTCCTGTACATCCTGAGTGCGCCGGTGTTCCTGGGCGAGCATCTGCACCTGGAGCCGCAGCAGTTTTTCTGGTGCTTCCTGGTGACCATCACCGGCATCATGGGCGGCGCCATGGTCAGCGGGCGCCTGGCCGGTCGCATCCTGCCCACACGCCAGATTCGCCACGGCTTTGCCATCATGTTGGTCATCGGCGTGGTCAACCTGGCGGCCAACCTGCTGTTCACCCCGCACGTCAGCTGGGCTCTGTTGCCGCTGGGCATCTTCTCCTTCGGTTGGGCATTGATGGTGCCGGTGGTGACCCTGCTGGTGCTGGACCTGCACCCCGAGCGCCGGGGCATGGGGTCCAGCCTGCAGATGTTCATTGGCTCCACGGCCAACGGACTGGTCGCCGGCGTGATCTCGCCGTTGGTGATGCACTCCACCAAGGCACTGGCCGCTACCTCGTTGGGTCTGCTGGGCATTGGCCTGCTGGCCTGGATCTACATTCGCCACCGCTGGCCAGATATTGGACATACGATAGCGCATGCTTAAGGCGTCCCGGCTCATCGTTGGTGTGGCGGCCATGCTCCTTCTGGGGTGGCACGCCAACCTGTCCGCCCAGACCACCGCCGCCCCCGACATCCAGCAGCGCATTGACGCCATCTACACCGCATCCGAGCACGACAACGCCGCCGCCCTGGCCCAACTGCGCGACCTGGGCCAAACGCTGAACGCCAGTACCCCTTACGCGGTGCGGCGCGACTACCTGGTCAAACGCATTCTGCTGGAGCTGGACTCCGCCCAGATTGACGCGGCCAAGGGCTCCATCGCCAGCCTGCACCAACTGGCGCAGACACAACGGGATGAAACCGGCCTGGCCTGGTCCCTGGTGCTGGAGGCCTCGGTGCAGGTGCAGGCGGCGCGGCTGGAGGCGGCCATGGTCCAACTCGACGAGGCCCAACCCCTGGCGCAGCACGCCGGCGACGCGGCGCTGCAATGGTGGTACCACCGGGTGCGGGGCAATGCCCAACTGGCGCGAGGCCAATTCGCCCAGGCCCTGGAAAGCTACCTGCAGTGCGCGCAACTGGCCGAGCAGACCAGTCATGCCCGGGTGCTGCGACTGAGTGCACTCAATGCGCTGAGCACCGTTTACTCGTCCATGCAAAACCACGAGAAATCGTTGGCCGTCATTGACGACGCACTGGTTTTAGCCAAGGACTTGGGTTCACAGAAGATGCTGGGCACCCTGTACCTCAACCAGGCCAACCAGTTCGCCATGTTGGGGCGCTACAAGGACAGTGAGGCGGCCAACCTACAGGCGCTGCAGGTCAGCCGTGCCAGCGGCCTGGCCCGTCTGGAGGCCACCGTGCTCAACAACCTGGGCGACGGCTACTTGCGCACCCGCAACTACCCCAAGGCCGAGCAACTGGCGCGCCAGGCGCTGGACAAGTACCGCGAACTCGACGACCAGGGCGGCGCCTCGGCCGCGCAATGCAACGTGGGCTTTGCCCTGATGGGGCAGGGCCGCGTGGCCCAGGGCGAAGCCCTGGTGCGCGACGCCCTGCGCAAGATGCACGCGGCCGGTGCCCGTGCCGATGAGGAAGATGTGCTGGGCGAACTGGGGCGCATGCACGAGCAACTGGGCCTGTACCGCGAGGCCGTTGCCACCATCCGCGAGCAGCAACGGCTCAGCCAGCAGCTGTTTCGCACCGACCGCGAAAAGGCCGTGGCCGCCCTGCAGGAGCAGTTCGACGCGGCCCAGCGCCAGAAGCAGATCGAGCTGCTGGCCCGCGCCAACAGCCTCAAGGACGCCGAGATCAGCAACCAGCGCCTGCAGCAGATCGTCACCCTGCTGGGCGCCATCGTCACCGTCATGGCCGGCGTCTTCATCTACCTGCTGTACCGCCGCGCGCGCCTGGCCAACGAGCGCCTGCGCGAGGCCAACCAGCAGCTTGAATTCCACGCCGTGCGCGACCCGCTCACCGGCTTGTTCAATCGCCGCTCCTTCTTTGAGCTGATGGGCCGGCGTGTGATCGAGGGCGGGCGGCGCGAGGACGATGTGCCCGACGGCCTTTTGGTGCTCGACATCGACCACTTCAAGCACATCAACGACAGCCTGGGCCACGCCGGCGGTGATGCCGTGCTGGTGGAGGTGGCACGGCGCCTGCGCGGTGCCGTGCGCGACACCGACATGGTGATGCGCTGGGGCGGTGAGGAATTCCTGGTCTTCTCGCCCAAGGCCAATGCCGAGCACCTGCAGCGCCTGGCCCAGCGCGTGCTCAAGGTGGTGGCCGAGGCGCCGGTGGCCGTGGGTGGCAGCTGGCTCACCGTGACCGCCACCGGCGGCTTCCTGTCCCTGCCGTTTTCCGGCGTGCCCGAATCCCAGGTCAATTGGGAGAAGGCCTTGCAGATTGCCGACATGGCCCTCTACCTGGGCAAGGTCAATGGCCGCAACCGCGCCTACGGGCTGGGTCGCCTGCTGGTTCCCTTCGAGCAGGCCATGCCCGTGCTGGAGCGCGACATCACCGCCGCCATCAACGCCGGCATGGTGGAACTGGTGGAAGTGCAGGGGCCGCAGCCCGGCGTGCCACAGCAGCCGGACCCGGCACCACAGGAAGCCTGAGCCAACCCGAGACGCTCGTTCTGGACGGACGGGAGGCGGCGAACTATACTGTAAATAAAAACAGTATTTATGCCCTTGCCCTGCCATGTCCGCCGCCCTGTCCCTGGTCTCCCGTGCCGGCATCCCCGCAGATGTCTGGCAGGCCGATGCGCTGGCCGGCGCACCGGCGCGGGTGCTGGCCACGGGTGATGCCCGGCTGGACGCCCAACTGCCCGGCGGCGGCTGGCCGCTGGGCGCACTGACCGAGGTGCTGCAGCCCGAGGGTGTGCACAGCGAATGGCGTCTGCTCCTGCCGGCCCTGGCGCGCAGCGGCCGTGGCGCGGTGGTGCTGGTGGGGGCGCCGCAGGTGCCGTTCGGACCGTCCCTGCGCGGCCAGGGCCTGGACCTGCAGCGGCTGCTGTGGGTGGCCGCAGCGCCCGCGGCGCAGGCCCTGTGGGCCACCGAGCAGGCCTTGCGCTGCGCCGATGTGGACGCCGTGCTCGCCTGGCTGCATCCGGTGCGCCCCGAGCAATTGCGCCGCCTGCAGATTGCCGCCGCCGAATACGCCAAGTTGCTGTTCGTTCTGCGCCCCGAGGCCGCCCAGGCCGAATCCTCGCCCGCCGCACTGCGCCTGTGGGCGGCACCGGCTGACGAAGGCCCACAGTCGCCCGATACCCTGGCCGTGCGTGCGCTCAAGCGCCGAGGCCCGCCGCTGGAGCAGACCCTGCATCTGGCGGCCCGCCCGGCGCGCCTGGCCTGCCTGCTGCAGGCCAGCGCCGCGCCGCGTGCACAGGCCGGGCCGGGTCTGCGCACGGACAGCCTCGCCGAGGAACCGCCCCATGCACTGGATCGCGCTGCGGCCCCCGCCCACGGATGAGGCGCCCACCGCCCCCGCCAGCACCGAGGCCAGCCCCCTGGCCGATGTTGGCACCGCCTGGGCTTGGTGGGCGCTGCGCTTCACACCGCAGGTGGTGCGCCTGGAAGATGCCCTGCTGCTGGAGGTCTCGGCCAGCCAGCGCCTGTTTGGCGGCCTGGATGCCCTGCTGGACCAACTACTAAAGCCAAATTGGGCGCCAGCCCTCGTGGAATATGCACAAGGCGCTACGTCTTTAATAGCATTCGCGCGCTTGCATGACTGCCAGGCCGATACGGCGGCGGGCTTTGGGCGGGCAGTGAACAGCCTGCCGCTGGCAGCCCTGCCGGCGGCGCGTGCCCATCTGCCCACCCTGGCGCGCCTGGGCGTGCGCACCTGGGGCCAGTTGCGGGCTCTGCCGCGCGCCGGTCTGGCGCGGCGCTTTGGCGCCGAGTTGGTCGACGCGCTGGACTGCGCCTACGGGCAGCGCCCCGAACTGTACCCGTGGCTGACCCTGCCCGAGGAGTTCGACGCTCCGTTGGAGCTGCTGGCCAGCGTGGAATCCGCCCCGGCCCTGCTGTTCGGCGCGCGGCGCCTGCTGGCCCAGCTGCAGGTCTGGCTGCGCGCGCGCCAACGCGGCGTGCTGGCGCTGGAACTGCTGTGGGAGCTGGATGCCCGGCGCTCCAACGCCCGCCATGTGGACGCCCACCACGACGGCGGTGCGCACGGACGCCTGGCCCTGCGCACCGCCCAGCCCACACAGGACATGGCCCACCTGGCGCGCCTGCTGGCCGAGCAGCTGGCGCGGGTCAACCTGCCCGCGCCCGTGCTGCACCTGCGCCTGCGCTCGCTGCGCACCGAACCCCTGGCCGGCGAGACCACCAGCCTGTTGCCTGAGGACGTGCGCCACGGTGACAGCCTGCACCAGTTGCAAGAGCGCCTGGCCGCCCGCCTGGGCCCGGCGCAGGTGCGTCGCCTGACCCTGCTGGCGGACCACCGCCCCGAGCACATGCAGTGCTGGCAGGGCATCGAGAATGCTATGAAATTAGGAGCTGCTCACGCACATTCCACGAGGGCTAGAGGCCAGAATGACCAAGAGCCACCGGGTCAGGGCGCGCTCTACCCGACCTGGCTGCTGGAGCGCCCCCAGCGCCTGGTCGTGCAGCGGGGGCTGCCGCAGTACCAGGGGCCACTGACCCTGCTGGCCGGACCGCAGCGCCTGGAGTCCGGCTGGCTGGAGGGCGAGGCCGCGCTGCGCGACTATTACGTGGCGCGCAGCCCGCGCGCCGGCCTGGTCTGGGTGTTTTGTGATCGCTTGCCCAGTGCAACCGCCCCCACAAACTGGTACCTGCACGGCCTGTTTGCGTGAGGACGCATTCTCTTGATCCGCATCAACGAATCCCGTTGGTTTTGCGCCGCCCAGTCCCCTGTCATGGGATGAAAGTGCCACACTGTGTTGCATGCGGCAGCCCCCTTGGGTTGGCGCAACACTTCTCAGAAAGCATGTATGAGTAGCTGGATGGTGAACCTGGTCGTCGGCCTGTTTGTCCTCTTGGCATCGACGGCACTTTTCTTCTTTGTGTTGACGCGGGGGGCCTTGCTGGTGCGCGGCCTCTCATCCGCGCAGAACAGCGCCAAGTCGCACGTCTACCCCCTGTATTCGGAGATGCGCCTGATCAAGCTGGTGGACTTCCAGCCCATCATCGCGGCCATCCTGCTGTTCCAGTACAGCACCCTGGTGTCCAAGATCGTGGCCGGCCTGCGTGCCAGCAACCTGAAGGACAAGAAGGTGCTGATCACCTCCTGCGCCTTCGGCAACGTCATCCCGCGCGTGGTGGATGCGGCCGTGCAATCCGGCGCCCAGCAGGTGCTGATTGCCGACATCATCCCCAACGAGCTGGACCACGCCAAGGGCAAGCTAGCCGCCTATGCCGACAAGGTTGCCTACGTGGAGGACAACGCCACGGCCATGCACACGCAGCCAGGCGGAGAGGCCGATGCCAACATCATCTTCTTTCTGCTGCACGAACTGCCGCATGCGCTCAAGATCCGCGCGCTGGAGGAGGCCGGGCGCATGCTGGCACCGGGCGGCAAGCTCTATCTCGCCGAGTTCCACCGGCCGGAGCTGCCCATCTTGCGGCTCTTGAGTTGGACTTATTTCAAGGTGTTTGAGCCGTTTGGTCTGGCGCTGTGGGATAGCCATGATCCGGTGAACTGCCTGACTGAGATGGGTGGCTGGAAGTGTGAGCGGCAGACGTACTTCTTTGGGAATTTTCAGGTGGTGACGGCGACGAAGCTCTAGTTGCTGAACTCACCCCCTATCCCCCCCGCCCCTTTCCACCCTCGCCAGGGCGGAAAGGGGGGCCGAACAGCCATATTTGGCCGCGTGTTTTAAGGGGGCACGTACAAGGTTGTGAGGGGGCTCTTTTGAGGCAGCGCAGCTAAACGGGTTGCGACACCGTCGGGTGTTGGCTGTTGAGCGTGTACGTCCCTTGTTTGAAGACGCGGCCAAATCGGCTGTTCAGGCTCCCTCTTTCGCCCCGGCGGGGGCGAGAGAGGGCGGGGGGTGTGAGGGGGGACGTGAGGAAGCCCCCTGCAAGGCAAAAAACTTTTAGCTACGCGAAACCGCCCCCGCATGGACAGCAGGCTGCGTTTCAATCTTCACCGAGCCAATGTAGAACGCATCATCATCCTGTGCCGCAGGTTTGGCCGCAACCACGGGCGCAGGGCTGGGCTTGGGTGCTGCAACCACGCCGGGGGCGCGGATGGGAATGGCTGGGTCGGCGATGCCGATGTCGATGGTGCTCATGGGGTGTTCCTCCGCTGCGTTGGATCGGTGCTTCTGCGAGCAATCTGTCTCCTGGCGAAATTACACCGCAGGGCGGCCAAAATGGCACGCCCTGAATCTTGACTTGCGGCAATAAAAACGCGTTTTCGTGATTTATTACCACCCGCGCCCCATTCGGGTGCTCAGCCCAGGCGCAGCGCCGTCAGCTCGTGAATGCGCGCCTCGCCGGCCAGGCCGATGCGGCCCTGCGTGATCAGCGTGCGCACCTGCTCCATGTCGGGCGCCAGGCTGCGGTCAATCATCATCGCCGGCGAGACGGAGCGCACCAGTTGCAGGATGCCTTCGAGTGCGTCGGAACTCTTGAGCGGGCGCAGGAATTCGATGCCCTGGGCGGCAGACAACAGCTCGATGGCGACGATGTACTCGGTGTTGCGCAGCATCTGCTGCAGGCGCCGCGCCGCAAAGGTGGCCATGCTCACATGGTCCTCCTGGTTGGCGCTGGTGGGCAGGCTGTCCACGCTGGCCGGGTGGGCCAGGGATTTGTTCTCGGACGCCAGCGCGGCGGCGGTGACGTGCACGATCATGAAGCCGGAGTTCAGCCCCGCCTCGGGCGTCAGGAACGGCGGCAGACGCGACACCACGGTGTCCACCAGCATCGCCACGCGCCGCTCGGTGATGGCGCCGATCTCGGCAATCACCACGGCCAGCGCGTCGGCGGCCAATGCAACCGGTTCGGCGTGGAAGTTGCCTCCCGAGAGCAGCGTGTTGGTGTCGGCAAACACCAGTGGGTTGTCGGTGACGGCATTGGCCTCGCGCAGCAGGATGTCGGCGGCATAGCGCATCTGGTCCAGGCAGGCGCCCATGACCTGGGGCTGGCAGCGCAGGCAGTAGGGGTCCTGCACGCGGTCGTCGCCCACCAGGTGCGACTGGCGGATCGCGCTACCGGCGGTCAGTGCGCGGTAGGCGGCGGCGCAGGCGATCTGGCCGAGCTGGCCGCGCACGGCGTGGATGCGTGGGTCGAACGGGCCGTCGCTGCCGCGCGCGGCGTCCAGCGTCACGGCGCCGGAGATCACGGTAGCCTCGAACAGGCGCTCGGTGGCGAACAGGGCGTCGATGGCCAAGGCGGTGGACACCTGCGTGCCATTGATCAGCGCCAGGCCTTCCTTGGCGCCCAGTTGCAGCGGCTCCAGTTGCACCTGGCGCAGCGCCTGCAGGGCCGGCATGCGGATGCCGCCCAAAAAGACCTCGCCCTCGCCGATCAGCGGCAGGCACAGGTGAGCCAGCGGAGCCAGGTCACCGGAGGCGCCGACCGAACCCTGGCAGGGAATGACCGGTGTGATGCCGAGGTTGTAGAACGCAATCAGGCGATCGATGACCACTTCGCGGATGCCGGAGAAGCCGCGCGCCAGGCTGGCCGCCTTCATCAACAGGATCAGGCGCACCACGGCCTCGGACATGGGCTCGCCCACGCCCACGGCGTGTGAGCGCAGCAGGTTGAGCTGCAGCGTGGCCAGGTCCGGCTTGGCGATGCGCTGGTTGGCCAGCTTGCCAAAGCCGGTGTTCACGCCGTAGACGGCCGCGCCGCCTTCGGCCGCCTGGTGCACCAGCTCGGCACTGGCACGGATGCCGGGTCGCGCGGCCGGGTCCAGGGTCAGGGCGATGCGCGCGGCGTGCAGCTCGCGCAGTTGGGCCAGGGTCAGTTGGCCGGGTTGGATGGTGGTCATCATGGTGTGGGTTTCCTATTCAATCAGCCGAGCATCGGCAGGTTCAGGCCGTTGTCCTTTGCGCACTGGCGCGCGATGTCGTAACCGGCATCGGCATGGCGCATCACGCCGGTGGCGGGGTCGTTGAACAGCACGCGGCCCAGGCGCTCGTGGGCCTCGGGTGTCCCGTCGCAGACGATGACCACGCCGCTGTGCTGGCTGTAGCCCATGCCAACGCCGCCGCCGTGGTGCAGGCTGACCCAGGTGGCGCCACTCGCCGTGTTCAGCAGGGCGTTCAAGAGGGGCCAGTCGCTCACGGCATCGCTGCCGTCCATCATCGCCTCGGTCTCGCGGTTCGGGCTGGCCACCGAGCCGCTGTCCAGGTGGTCGCGGCCGATGACGATGGGGCCCTTCAACTCACCGTTCTTCACCATCTCGTTGAAGGCGAGTCCTGCGCGGTGGCGCTCGCCCAGGCCGATCCAGCAGATGCGCGCGGGCAGACCCTGGAAGGCGATGCGCTCCTCGGCCATGTCCAGCCAGCGGTGCAGGTGGGCGTTGTCGGGGAACAACTCCTTCATCTTGGCATCCGTCTTGCGGATGTCCTCCGGGTCACCGCTCAGCGCGACCCAGCGGAACGGCCCCACGCCCTTGCAGAACAGCGGGCGCACATAGGCCGGCACAAAGCCGGGGTAGTCAAAGGCATTGGCCACGCCAAAGTCTTGCGCCACCTGGCGCAGGTTGTTGCCATAGTCCACGGTGGGAATGCCCATGGCGTGGAAGTCCAACATGGCCTGCACGTGCACGGCGCAGGACTCGCCGGCGGCCCGCTTGAGTGCGGCGTGCTGGGCCGGGTCCTGTTGCGCGGCCTTCCATTGCGCAACCGTCCAGTTTGCTGGCAAGTAGCCGTTGATCAGGTCGTGGGCCGAGGTCTGGTCGGTGACGATGTCGGGTCGCGCCAGCTTGGCGCCTTCTCCGCCGGCCTTGGCGCGGCGCACCAGCTCGGGCACGATGTCGGCCGCATTGCCGCACAGGGCGATGGACACGGCCTTCTTTTCCGCGGTGTACTTGGCAATGCGTGCCAGTGCGTCGTCCAGGTCCGCGGCCTGCTCGTCCACATAGCGGGTGCGCAGGCGGAAGTCGATGCTCGTTTGCTGGCACTCGATATTCAGCGAGCAGGCGCCGGCAAAGGTGGCGGCCAGGGGCTGGGCGCCACCCATGCCGCCCAGGCCGGCGGTCAGCACCCAGCGCCCGGCCAGGCTGCCGTTGTAGTGCTGGCGGCCGGCTTCGACAAAGGTCTCGTAGGTGCCCTGCACGATGCCCTGGCTGCCGATGTAGATCCAGCTGCCGGCCGTCATCTGGCCATACATCATCAGGCCCTTGCGGTCGAGTTCGTTGAAGTGCTCCCAGGTGGCCCACTTGGGCACCAGGTTGGAGTTGGCCAGCAGCACGCGTGGCGCGTCGGTGTGGGTGCGGAACACGCCCACCGGCTTGCCGCTTTGCACCAGCAGCGTCTCGTTGGGTTGCAGCTTGCGCAGCGTGTCCAGGATGGCGTCGAAGGCTGGCCAGTTGCGTGCGGCCTTGCCGATGCCGCCGTAGACCACCAACGCGTCGGGGTTTTCGGCCACTTCGGGGTCCAGGTTGTTTTGCAGCATGCGGTAGGCAGCCTCGATCTGCCAGTTGGCGCAGTGCAGGTCGGAGCCACGCGGAGCGCGCACCGGACGCGCCTTGCTGTCGAGGTAGCGGGTGTTGGAAAGGTCGGACATGGTGGGTCTCCTCGGGTGTTGTGCGATCGGGTTGTGATGTCGAGTGCGGCGGATGGTAACTTGTCTATACAACTTGTGTCAACTGGGATAAAATGCAACCATTCCAACTCCGCGGCTTCTCTCCGCAGCGCACCATGAAACCCGCCTACACCCAGGTCAAGGACTTCATTCAGCAGCACATTGCCTCCGGCGAATGGCGCCCGGGCGATCCGGTGCCCAGCGAGGCCGCGCTGATGCAGCAGTTCGGCATCAGCCGCATGACGGTCAACCGCGCGCTGCGTGAGCTCACCGCCGAAGGCATGGTGGTGCGCGTGCAGGGTTCGGGCACTTTCGTAGCCGAGTTGCACCGCGTGGCGTCCAACCTCACCATCCGCGACATCCAGGAAGAGGTGCTGGAGCGCGGCCACGTGCACACCGCCAAGGTGTTGCTGCTGCAAGCTGAAAAGGCTGCCCCTGAGCTGGCGAAAACCCTGGGGCTGCGCACCAACGCACGCGTGTTTCACAGCGTGCTGGTGCACCTGGAAAACGGTGTGCCCATCCAGTATGAGGATCGCTATGTCAACCCCGCCGCAGCACCGTCCTACCTGGAGGTGGATTTCACCCAGACCACCCCCACCCACCATTTGCTGGTCGAGGCTCCCCTTACCGAGGCCAGCTACTCCATCGAGGCCTGTCTGCCCACGCCGGAGCAGGCCAGGCACCTGGGTATTGGCAAGCACGAGCCCTGCCTGGTGCAGGTTCGCCGCACCGTCAGCGGCGCGCATGTGGCCAGCGTGGTGCGCCTGGTCTATCCCGGCTCGCGCTACAGCTTTGCAGGAAGTTTTCAGGCATGACCGCCACTTGTTGCAAAGGCGGGATGCCGCTGCGTTTTGCGCAGGTAAAGGGGGAGCCCGCGCAGCGGGCGGAGGACACGGAGCAAAACGCAGCGGTGTCACGCCGCAGTGGAGGTCAATGATGAGCTGGCATGTCGTTCACCTGGCTGACGTGACAGCCACGCATTGGCGCAATGGCGGTGGCCTGACGCGTGAGCTGGTGGCCGAGCCCGCTGGTGCGGATTGGCAGTGGCGCCTGTCGGTGGCCGAGGTGGCGGCGGATGGCCCGTTCTCGCGCTTTGAGGGCGTGACGCGTTGGTTTGCGGTATTGCAAGGTGCAGGTGTGGTGCTGAACGAACACCGCCTCACCGCCCAGGACGCGCCGCTGTGCTTCGATGGCGGTGCGGCCACTGATTGCCGCCTCATCGACGGCCCCACACAGGACTTCAACCTCATGCTGCGGGGCAACTGCCTGCCCGCACGCATGGTGCGCATCCATGGCCAAGCGCAGGAGCTGGCACATGCTAGCAAATGCATAGCTGTCTACGCAGTATCCCCGAGGGCTAGCGTCGAATTCAATGGGCAACACCTAGGTGTGCCGCCGGCCACCCTGATCTGGCGCAAGCTGACCAAAGCGGCCACCGTGAACATCCAGTGCGAGCATGCGCTGTGGATGGAGTGGAGCGCATGAGTGTGCAGATCTGGACCCATTGCCGCGCCGCCACGATGGCACCCGGCGTTGCCACACCCTATGGCCTGGTCGAGGACGCTGCGCTGGTGGTGGAGGGCGAGACCCTGGCCTGGGTCGGCCCACACGCCGAGCTTCCAGCCGAATGGCGCGGGCGTTGTACCGCCGAGCATGACGCCGGCGGCGCGCTCATCACGCCCGGCCTGATCGACTGCCACACCCACCTGGTGTATGGCGGCAACCGCGCCCACGAGTTCGAGTCGCGCCTGCAAGGCGCCAGCTACGAGGAGATTGCCCGGGCTGGTGGCGGCATCGCTTTGACGGTGCAGGCCACACGCGCCGCCAGTGCGGCCGAACTGGAAGCCGCTACGGCCAAGCGCCTGCGCGCGCTGATGGCGGAAGGCGTGACCACGGTCGAGATCAAGTCCGGCTATGGCCTGGCGCTGGACCATGAACGCAAGTGCCTGCAGGTGGCGCGCACGCTGGGCCAGACGCATGCCGTGGACGTGCGCACCACCTTCCTGGGGGCGCATGCTGTGCCGCCGGAATACGCCGGGCAGACGGACGCCTACGTCAATGCCGTGGTGCAGATGCTGGCGGTGCTGCACGCGGAGGGCCTGGTCGATGCGGTCGATGGGTTTTGTGAGCGCATTGCGTTCAGCCCCGCGCAGATCGAACGGGTCTTCGCTGCCGCCAAGGCCCTGGGCCTGCCGGTCAAGCTGCACGCCGAACAGCTCAGCGACAGCGGCGGCGCCCAACTGGCCGCGCGGTACGGGGCGATCAGTTGCGACCATCTGGAATGGTTGTCGGAAGACGGCGCGCGGGCCATGGCCGCAGCCGGCACCGTGGCCGTGCTGCTTCCAGGGGCCTTCTACTTCCTGCGTGAAACGCGCCTGCCGCCCATGGACCTGCTGCGCGCCAACCGTGTGCCCATGGCCATCTCCACCGACAGCAACCCCGGCAGTTCGCCGTGCACCTCGCTGCTGCTGATGCTCAACATGGCCTGCACCCTGTTTCGCCTCACGCCCCAAGAGGCGCTGGCCGGCGCCACCCGCCACGCGGCCCAGGCCCTGGGTCTGCGCGACCGGGGCACGCTGGTGGCCGGCCAGCGCGCCGACTTCGTGCTGTGGGATGTGCAGCAGCCGGCCGAACTGGCCTATGCCCTGGGCGCCACCCCCCGCCGCCAGACCGTTTTCAAGGGACAACCCCAATGAGTGCCAACACCGTTTTCCACCTGCACCAGGGCAGCGCGCCCCTGCTGGTGAGCATGCCGCACATCGGCACCGAGATCCCCGCCGACCTGCGCGCCCACTACGTACCGCGCGCCCTGCAGGTGGAAGACACCGACTGGCACCTGGCGCGGCTCTACAACTTCCTGGGCGAACTGGGTGCCAGCGTGCTCATGCCGCGGATGTCGCGCTACGTGATCGACCTCAATCGTCCGCCGGACGATGCGCCCATGTACCCCGGCGCATCCAACACCGAGCTGTGCCCGACGCGCTTCTTCACCGGTGACGCGCTGTACCAGGATGGCATGGCGCCCGGCCCTGAAGAGCGCCAGCGCCGGCGCCAGACGTATTGGCAGCCCTACCACGACGCCCTGGCCGCTGAGTTGGCGCGCCTGAAGGCATTGCATGGTGATGTGCTGCTGTGGGATGCGCACAGCATCCGCAGTGAAATCCCCTGGCTGTTCGAGGGCCGCCTGCCCGACCTGTCCATCGGCACGGCCGGTGGCGCCAGCGCCAGTGCGGCCGTGGCCGATGCGGTGGTGCAGGCCTGCGCGGCGCAGTCACGCTGCAGCCACGTGCTCAATGGCCGCTTCAAGGGCGGCTACATCACCCGCCACTACGGCCAGCCCCAGGCGGGCGTGCACGCCGTGCAACTGGAGATGTGCCAAAGCCTGTACATGCAGGAGGTGGCACCGTTCCACTATGAGGAGACCTTGGCCACCGCCATCCAGCCGCTGTTGGCAAGAATGGTCGCCAGCCCTCTCAAAACCTTGCGAGGTTGCTATGAAAAGTGAAGTAACTTGGTATGTTGCACCCCAGGCCTGGGTGCATGGCGCCTGGGCGCGCGAGGTGTTGCTGGGCGTGGGGGCAGATGGTTGCTGGAAGCATGTGGAGCCGCAAAGCACCCCGGCGCAGCAAACCCATGCCGTGCGCCTGGACGGGCCGGTGCTGCCCGGCGTGGTCAACGCGCACAGCCATGCCTTCCAGCGCGCCATCGTGGGCCTGACCGAGCAGCGCAGCACGAATGGCGGATCGTCGGACGACTTCTGGAGCTGGCGCGACCGCATGTACGCCGCGGCCAACGGCATCACGCCGCAGCAGCTGGAGACCATCGCCAGCCAGCTCTATGCCGAGCTGTTGGCCGGTGGCTACACCCAGGTCTGCGAGTTCCACTACCTGCACAACGCCCTGGGCGGCGCGCCCTATGCGGACGCGGCCGAGATGTCGCTCGCCCTGGTGCGCGCGGCGCGGCGCACCGGCATCGGCCTCACGCTCTTGCCCACGCTGTACATGCGCGCCGGCTTTGCGCAGTCGGAGCTGCGCGAGGACCAGCGCCGCTTTGCCTCCACGCCCGAGAACATTGCCCGCATTGTCGAGACGGTGCAGCGCCACACGCGCGAAGACCCGACCATCAACATCGGCGTGGCCATCCATTCGCTGCGCGCGGTGGGTCCGTCGGCCTTGAAGGAGCTGGCCGCCTATGCGCGCCAAGCCCATCTGCCGGTGCACATCCACATCGCCGAGCAGACACAGGAGGTGGACGACTGCCTGGTCCACACCGGCATGCGCCCCATCGAGTGGCTGCTCAACCACGTGGACGTGGATGCCCGCTGGAATCTGGTGCACGCCACCCACACCACGCGCGACGAACTGGTGGGGGTACAGGCGCGCGGCGCCAGCATCGTGATCTGCCCGGCCACCGAGGCCAATCTGGGCGACGGTGTGTTCGACCTGCCGGGCTATGGCGCCTTGCACGGGCACTGGTCCATTGGCTCGGACAGCCATGTCACGCGCCGTTGGAGCGAGGAACTGCGCCTCTTGGAATACAGCCAGCGCCTGACCCAGCGCAAGCGCAACATGGCCGCCCAAGCCTTAAGCGGCACCAGCACCGCCGCCGCCCTGCTGGAGGGCGCGCTGCGCGGGGGCTTTGCGGCTACCGGGCGCGCCCTGGGCGGCATCGCCGTGGGCCAACGTGCCGACTTCTGCGTGGTGGACGCGCAGTCGCCCGCGCTCTTGGGCATCCCCGGGGACCACGTGCTGGATGCTTGTGTGTTCTCCAGCCCGGATGCGCGCCTGCATGCGGTGCACGTGGCCGGCGCGCCTGCGCCCTTGCACCACGATGCCGCCTTCCCGGCGACCATGCGTGCGCTGTGGGGCGGGTAGTTTGGGGGACAATCCCCGCATGTCCAACCCCACCACCGACCAGCGCCTGACCGAACTGGAAATCAAGCTCAGCTTCCAGGAGGATGCGCTGGACCAGCTCAATGCCACCATCGTGCGCCAGCAGCAAGAGATCGACCTGCTGCTGCGCGAGGTGCGTCACCTGCGCAGCCAAGTGCCCGAGGGCGCGGGGCCGCGCTTCCTGCAACCGGGCGAGGAACTGCCACCGCACTATTGATTGGAATTGCCGATGAACCACTTGCCGCGCCGGAAGGTCTTTGCACTGCTGGGTATGGTTGCGGGCGCCTTGCCCGGATCGTTGGTGCGAGCCCAGCCCGCAGCGCAGACCCGGCGCGCGGGCCAGGCCAACATGGTGGTGGGGGATGTCAATGCCGGCGATGCCTCCGGGAAACGGGCGCTGGCGATGGGGGCCGTGGTGCGCGAGGGCGACACCATCACCACCGGGGCCGCGTCGGAGGTCCACATCGTCTTCGACGACGGCGGCATGCTGGTACTGCGACCCTCCAGCAGCGTCGTGATCGACCGGGCGCAGTTCGGGCGTGGCGCGAGCGACAGCCTGGCCATGACCTTGCTGGTTGGCGCCATGCGCTCCATCACCGGCTGGGTGGGCAAGTTCGACAAACGCAACTACCAGCTCAATGCGGCCACGGCCACCGTGGGCATCCGCGGCACGGACCACGAGGTTGCCATCATCGACGAGGGCGCGCAGCGCCGCGGCGAGGTGGCGGGTATCCATGGCTGGGTCAACGAAGGTGCGACCACGCTGAAGAACAGCGGCGGCGCGGTGGATCTGGAGGCGGGCCAAGCCGCCTGGGCCGGTCACAACGGGCAGGCACCGCAGCGCCACGCGGGCATACCGGCGTACCTGCGCCAACGCAGAACCCGCCTGGACGTGCGGGCGGATCGGCATTCACGGCTCATCACCGAGCACATCGAAACCCGCATGCGCCGCCGTGGACTGCTCAAGCCCGGCGAGAGCCTGGAAGACGCCATTCAGCGCCACCAGGCACAGCAGGCCGCCCACCAGCAAGAGCACCCGGCGCGCCCCGCTGCTGAGGAAGCGAACAAGCCGGCGCAAGAGAAGGAGCGGGAAAAGCCCGTGCGGGAGCGCCTGCGAGCCCATCGGCACAAGCAGCCCTGATGCTGGTCACATGAAGAAAGCCCCGCAAGGCTCTCACCTTGCGGGGCTTTTGTTTTCGGTGTGGCCTGGGCTTATTGGGCCGGTGCGGCGGGCTTGGCCATGTCTTTCTTCTTGGCGGCACGGGCGGCGGCGCGGTCTTTGCGGGCCTGGGCCTTGTCAGCCTTCAACTGGTCCTTGTCGGCCTTGATGGTATCGGCAGGTGCCTTGGCGGCCATATCCGTGGCAAGTTTTTCCTTGTCGGCCTTCACAGCAGCCTTGTCGGCGGCCATGGCGGAGGACTTGGCTGCCGGTGCTGCGGCGGTGGCGGGCGTTGCCGGCGTGGCGGGGGCAGCAGGGGTCTGCGCGAATGCGCCCAGGGAGAACAGGCTGGCGATCAGGGCAGTGGCGGTCAAGGTCTTGAGTTTCATGGTTGCCTTTCAGCAGTGGTTGAGACACTTCCACAACGAGGCCGTCAACACGGGAGTTGACTGCCACGCAGGGCAGATGTGTAAAGGTCTGTAAAGCCCTTTGGTCTTTGTCTGCTCTTATTTGCGCACGATGGTGTTGCCCGAATTGCGCACCCAGTCTCCGACCTGGAAGCCGGGATCGGTGGCGAACTCGTAGGCGCTCTTGCTGTCGTTGGGGTAGTGCACGGTCACGGTCCACACGGTATGGGTCTTCATCTTTTCCTCGATGACCTTGCCGGCATAGGCGCCGCCAGCGGCACCGGCCAGCGTGGCCAGGTCCTTGCCGAAGCCGCCGCCCACTTGGTTGCCCAGCACGGCGCCGATGGCCCCGCCGGCGATCACACCCACGGCGCTGGCGTCGCCGGCACGTTGTGTGACGGAGACGGCCATCACGCGACCGCAATCGGGGCAGGCGGCATCGCCCGCGGCGGTGGATGTGGCCGGTGCGCCTGGCGCGTTGGTGGCGGCAGCGGGCGCTGGACTGGCGGGCGTGGCCGCCTTGGCCTTGGCAGCGGCCACGGCTTGGTCGTACTCGACTTTGGCGTCACGGCGGCACTGCAGGCGCGCGCTGGAGGTTGTCTCGTCGTTGCACAGCTTCTTGTCGGACTCGTAGCGCGCCTGCGCGGCCTTGACCTCGGGGTTGGCCTCGGCCTTGGCCGTGGCGGCCAGGGCACTGCCCAGGGGCAGTGCCAGCGCGGCGGCCAGGGCCAGGACTGCGGTGGTGGGTGTCTTCATGGGGAATCTCCTTACATACTTTCTTTGATGACGCGGCCATTGGCGGCCTGGATGGGGCGGGCATTGGCGTTGTAGATGCGCCGGAACGCCTTGATCTGGTCGGCGCCCAGGCGCACCGGTGTTTTCAGCACCATCCAGTTCACGCCCTCGGAGCAGGGCGGGGTGGTGAGCGAACCCTCAAAGGCATAGTAGCCCTTGTCGGCCGGCAGCAGTGCCGGCAGGTCCAGCTTGAGACCGTCGACGGTGATGCGCTCGCCGGTGCGTGGCAGGTGCTCGAAGATGGGCGCATAGGCGGCATTGCTCTTGCCCGGTTGGATCAGCACACCCACCACGCCCAGCTCACCGGCTGCGTTGCGGTGCACGAAGTGCGCCACCATGGCGGCGTGCTTGCCGGCGATCTGTTCCTCGCTGGGGGTGTGGAAGTGAAACTGCAGCAGCTCGTAGGTCTTGTCGCCCACGCTCAGGCTTTGCCCGGCGGGCAGGTTCACCTGGATGGTGTGGCCGTTGTTGACGATGGTGGGTTCGGCGCCGCCGTACTGGAAGCCCAGCGCCGGCAGCTCGGCCTTGACCGCGTCGCGGATGTCGATGGGGCTTTGCCGGGTGCCGTTGGCGCAGGCTTCGAAGGCGGCGTCCAGGTGGGCCCAGTGCATGGGGCCGCCGTGGCCGGCGTAGCTCCAGTGGGGGCCTTCGGCATGGCTGCTCCAGGCGGCCAATGCCAGGGCGGCGGCAACGGTGGTGCGCAGTAGGTGGCGGTGGGGCATGGCGGGCTTCCTTGTGGTGGTGGGTTGGTGGAATCGTCGACCTGTCTCCGGCTGGACTATAGGCCAGCCCATCAAAAGTGTCACCCGGCGCACGGCAACCGGCGTAAGATGGGCCGCACACCACCGGGTCTGTGCGGGTTTTCGTCCGGCCACGGTAGGACCAGCATGCGGGAGGCACGATGGCACACGGGAGGGGGATGGTCACATCAGCCGGGCGCAGGCGCATGGTCACCACGCTGGCCGCGCTGGCCGGGGCTGTGTTGCTGCTGACGCAATCGGCCGCCGCGCAGGACAAGCCCTTGCTGCGCATCGGCGTGGCCAAGATCGTCTCCCACGCCGCGCTGGACGCCGACGAGAAAGGCTTTGAGGCCGCCTTGGCCGGTGCCGGCTTCAAGGAAGGCGTCAACATCCGCTACGACCGCCAAAACGCTCTGGGCGACCCCGACAAGGCCCTGGCCATCGCCGAGCAGTTCGAGCGTGAGCGCGTGGACCTGGTGCACAGCATTGCCACGCCGACCACGCAGGCGGTGGTCAAGGTCATCCACAAGATTCCGGTGGTGTTCTCCTCCATCAGCGACCCGGTGGACGCCGGCGTGGTGCCGCGCGACAGCGCGCCGGGCAAGAAGACCAGTGGCAACATAACCGGCGTGAGCGACATGTGGCCGGTGTTGCTGCAGATGGAGACCTACGCCAAGTTCGTGCCCAAGGCCAAGACCTGGGGCACCATCTTCAACCCGGCCGAGGCCAACTCCGTCACCCACGTGAAAGCCATGCGCCAGGCGGCCAAGTCGCTGGGGCTGGAGCTGGTCGAGGCCACGGTCTCCACCGCCAGCAGCGCCGCGGTGGAGCAGGCGGCCCAGTCCCTGGTGGGCAAGGTGCAGGCCATTGCCATCACGTCCGACAACACCACGGTGGCCAGCTTCGACACCATTGCCCGCGTCTGCGATGCCAACAAGATCGCCCTGTTCGCCGGCGACGTGGACAGCGTGCCGCGCGGCGCCATTGCCGCCTATGGCATGGACTACTTCCTGGTGGGCTACTCGGCCGGCAAGAAGGCCGCCCTGGTGCTCAAGGGCGTCAAGCCGGGCGACATTCCCTGGGGCCCGGTGGAGAAGTTCAGCCTGGTCATTAACCAGAAGGCGGCGCGTGCCCAGGGCGTGAGCATTCCAGCGGCCCTCCTGAAGAAGGCCGACAAGGTCATCGAATGATGCGGTGCACACCGGCGCGCACATGGGCATGAAGCCGCCGGGGTCGGTCCTGCGTTCCATTGGCAGCATCTACGTGGCGGTGCTGGCCCTGGTCGTGGCCATGGGCGTGAGCTTCTACGTCGATGCCGAGAGTGACGCCCTGCGCGCCCGCCACCTGGAGATCAACACCGGCCTGGAGCGCATGGTGCGCCTGCACCAGGAGCTGACCGATATGCTGGTGATTTCGGTGCTGGAGCAGAACACCCTGCGCACCGCCAGCTACGACACCGTCAACGCCGACCTGGAGGCCACCATCAAGACGGTCAGCCAGTTGACGCGCCGCCAGAGCCTGGCCGAGGACATCCTGGCCCTGAGCGAGAACCGCAGCCAGTTGCACGCCACCGAGGACGCGGCCCTGCAGCACATGCGCCAGGACCAGTGGCCGCAGGCCCAGCAGTTGCTGTTCGCCGAGACCTACGTCATGGCCAAGAAGATCTACGAGATCAACACCGAGACGGCGGTCGGAGCCCTGACCGGCGAGTTGGCCCGCACCGACGAACACTTCGACCGGCTGCGCCTGGCCGCGCAGGCCATGCGCATCGGCGCGCTGGTGCTGCTGCTGTGGGTGGGCGCCATGTTCTCGCGCCGGCTGCGCGCCGAACTGGCCAAGCAGGCCCGCCTGCAGACCGAAATCACCGCAGCCAATCAGGCGCTGGAGGAAAAAGTCTCCCGGCGCACCGCCGAACTGGAAACCGCCAACCGCCAGCTACAGGCCCTGAGCGCCACCGATGGCCTGACCGGCCTGGCCAACCGGCGCAGCTTCGACCAGGCCTGGGAGCAGGAGTGGCAGCGCGCCGCGCGCCAGGGCCGGCCGCTGGCCGTGGCCATGGTCGACGTGGACCAGTTCAAGGCCTTCAACGACCACTACGGCCACCAGATGGGCGACCTGTGCCTGAAGATCGTGGCCCAGACCCTGGCCGGCGCGGTGCAGCGCGCCGGCGAGATGGTGGCGCGCTACGGCGGGGAGGAGTTCGTGGTGATCCTGCCCGGCCTCTCGGGCGAGGAGGCCTTCACCGCCATGGAGCGCATCCGCGCCGCCATGCAGGAGCAGGGCCTACCCCATGCCAAGGCCGACCAGGCCGGCGTGGTGACGCTGAGCATCGGCGTGGCCTCCTGTGTGCCGCAGCAGGGAGCACACGCCGCCGAGCTGGTGCAAGCCGCCGACGTGGCCATGTACCAGGCCAAGCAGCAGGGCCGCAACCGCGTGCTGCTGGCCACCTGAACGTACCCTGCGGCCGGGTGCACAGCCCGCCGAGGCCTTGTCGCGAAAACTGTATGAATGTACAGTATCGACATGGAACCCGAAACCCAGGTGGACGCCCCCGCCGATGCTTATGCCGAGTTGCACGCCCTGAGCAGCTTCAGCTTCCAGCGCGGCGCCTCCCAGCCCGACGAACTGGTGGCGCGCGCCGCAGCGCTGGGCTATGCGGCGCTGGCCATCACCGACGAATGCTCGGTGGCCGGCGTGGTGCGCGCCCACCAGGCGGCCCAGGAGCACAAGCTCAAGCTGCTGCTGGGCGCCGAGTTCCAGGTGCCGCTGCCGCTCGCGCCGGGCGGGTCGTCTGCGGGCCACTTCACCGCCGTGGTGCTGGCGCACAACCTTGCCGGCTGGGGCCACCTGTGCCAGTTCATCAGCGCGGCCCGTTGCGCGGCGCCCAAGGGCCAGTACCGAATCGGCTGGCACGGCGAAGACCACCGGGCCCGCTGGGCCACGTTGCGGCACTGCGAGGTGCTGCTGGCATTCCCGTTTGCTATCAATATGGAAGCTGCCTACGCAGTATCCACGAGGGCCAGAGCCCTGTTTGGCTCGCAGTGCTGGTTGGCACTGGAGTTGGGGCTGGCCGCCGACGATGCGCTCACGGTGGAGCGCGTGCGCCAGCTCAGCGCGCTCAGCGGCCTGCCTCGGGTGGCCGCCGGCAACGTCCACATGCATGTGCGCTCGCGCAAGCCCCTGCACGACGTGCTGACCGCCGTGCGCTTAGGTGCGCCCGTGTCGCAATGCGGCTTTGCGCTGCACGCCAATGCCGAGCGCCACCTGCGCGCCCGCAGCCGTCTGGCCGCGCTGCACCCGCCCGAGTTGCTGGCCAATACCCTGGCCATTGCCGACAAGTGCACCTTCAGCCTGGAGGAACTGCGCTACCACTACCCGCTGGAAACCGTGCTGAGCGGCACCACGCCGGCCCAGACCCTGCGACACCACTGCGAGATGGGTGCTGGCGAACGCTACCCGAACGGCACGCCCAAAGAGGTGTGCGACAAGCTGGACCACGAACTGGCGCTGATCGCCGACCTGCGCTACGAGATGTACTTCCTCACCGTGCACGACATCGTGCGCTTTGCGCGCAGCCAAGGCATCCTGTGCCAGGGCCGCGGCTCGGCGGCCAACTCGGTGGTGTGCTACTGCCTGCATGTGACCGAGGTCGATCCGCTGCAGGGCAACCTGATGTTCGAGCGCTTTGTCTCCAAGGAGCGCAACGAGCCGCCGGACATCGACGTCGACTTCGAGCACCAGCGCCGCGAGGAGGTCATCCAGTACATCTTCGACAAATACGGCCGCGACCGCGCCGCCATTGCCGCCACCGTCATCAGCTACCGCCCGCGCAGCGCCCTGCGCGACGTCGGCCACGCGCTGGAGATCCCCGAGGCCCTGATCACCGCCATGGCCAAGGAGCACCCCGGCATGTACGACCGCGAGGTGTTGGTCGAGCGACTCCAGTCTGCTATCGAAAGAGTAGCTGCTGACGCGCATTCCACGAGGGCTGGAGCCTTAATTCCCTCAGAACGACGCTTGCAGCAATGGCTGGCGCTGGCCACCGAGCTGCAGCGCTTCCCGCGCCACCTGAGTCAGCACGTGGGTGGCTTCGTGCTGACCGAAGGGCCGCTCACCTGCCTGGTGCCGGTGGAAAACGCCGCCATGGACAAACGCTCCATCATCCAGTGGGACAAGGACGACCTGGACGCCGTTGGCCTGATGAAGGTGGACGTGCTGGCCCTGGGCATGCTCAGCGCCATCCGCCGCTGCCTGGCGCTGGTCACGCAGTGGCGCGGATTGAGCCAGCCCATGCGCCTGCAGGACGTGCCGCGTGAGGACGCAGCCACCTACGACATGATCTGCGCCGCCGACACCGTGGGCGTGTTCCAGATCGAGAGCCGCGCGCAGATGAGCATGCTGCCGCGCCTCAAGCCCCGCAAGTTCTACGACCTGGTGGTGGAGGTGGCCATCGTGCGCCCTGGGCCGATCCAGGGCGGCATGGTGCACCCGTACCTGAAGGCGCGCGCCAACCCGGCCGCCAACCAGTCGCCCTATGCGGCGCTGAAGGAGGCGCTGGAGCGCACGCACGGCGTGCCGATCTTCCAGGAGCAGGTGATGCAGATCGCCGTGCTGGCGGCCGGCTTTACCCCCGGCGAGGCCGACGGCTTGCGCCGCTCCATGGCCGCCTGGAAGCGCCATGGCAACGTCAGCAAGTACCACGACCGCCTGGTCAGCGGCATGCTGGCGCGCGACTACCCGCTGGACTTTGCCGAGGCTATCTTCAAGCAGATGGAGGGCTTTGGCGAATACGGCTTCCCCGAGAGCCACGCCGCCAGTTTTGCGATCCTGGTCTACATCAGCTGCTGGCTGAAGAAGCACGAGCCGGCCTGCTTCCTCGCCGCCCTGCTCAACAGCCAGCCTCTGGGCTTCTACGGCCCCGCGCAACTGGTGCAGGACGCGCGCCGCCATGGGGTGGAGGTGCGTGCGGTGGATGTGGCGCACAGTGACTGGGATTGCACCATCGAAAAGCCGGCCATCCGCCTGGGCCTGCGCATGGTCAACGGTCTGCACCAGGCGGTGGCCGAGCGCATTGCCGCCGAGCGCGCCCATGGCCCCTTCGCCAGCACCCAGGACCTGGCCCTGCGCTGCGATCTGAACGAGGCCGACCTCAAGGCCCTGGCCAGTGCCGATGCCTTGCTGTCGCTCTCCGGCCACCGGCGCCAGCAGGTGTGGGACGCCGCGGCACTCAAGCCCGCGCCTGCGTTGCTGAGCGGCATTCCCATCCATGAAGAGGCCTTGCGGCTGCCCGCAGCGCACGAGGGCGAGGAGGTGGTATTCGACTACGCCGCGTTGGGCCTCTCCCTGCGCCGGCATCCCGTGTCGCTATTGCGAGCGCAACTGGCACCGCGCCGGGTGATGACCGCTGCGCAAATGGCCAATCTGCCCAGCGGCCGCCTGGTGCGCGCCTGCGGCATCGTTACCGCACGGCAGCGCCCGCAAACGGCGAATGGCGTGGTCTTCGTCACGCTGGAGGATGAGACCGGCAGCGTCAATGTCATCGTGTGGAATACCGTGAAGGAGCGCTTCCGCCAGATCGTCTACCAGTCGCGCCTGATGGCGGTCTACGGCACCTGGCAGCGCGACGACGAGAGTGGCGGCCAGGTGCGCAACGTGATTGCCGGGCACCTGGTGGACCTCACACCCCTGCTGGGCGATCTGGCCACCAGCAGTCGGGACTTTCACTGAGACTTATGGAGTTACTGGCGTGCAGCGGCTCTTGCCCTGATGGATGCGGCAGCGAATGGTCGGTTTGCCGTCGGCGTTGTACTCGGTCAGCAGCCAACGGCTGGCGTCCTGCGGGTCCTCGCGGTCCAGCGTGGCAAAGCCGTATTCGAAGGTGGTGGCAAAGTCCTCCACCACGGCGCCAGGGTAGGGCGCGGCGTTGGCGGGCAGGGTCTTGGGCAGACTGCGGTCCCACAGGTTGTCCGAACCCGAATTGCCCAGCACCAGCGTGGCCGGGTGGGGGCTGGAGAAGCTCAGGGCCTCAAACAGGTGCACATGGCCGTGCATCGCCACATCAATGCCACGGGGGAACAGGCGCTGCGGCTCCGTCAGCGCCATCACCGACTGCAGCCCGGCGTTGCCCGGGTTCACCGCGCCGCTCTTCTTGGACGGGGCAAAGGCCAGCACCGGGTGGTGGCTGAGGAAGAAGCTGGTGGGTGCCTGCGCGGCCAGGCGCGCCACGTCGCCCATCTGCGCCACATAGGGGGCATAGGCCGCGTCCGTGGGTTTGAGCGGCTTGCCGGCCGTGGCGGCGGAGTCGAACACCACCAGCTGCGCGTCCCGGGACAGGGGCACCGCGTAGGGCGGCGAGAAGTCACCCTGGGCATCCCATTGGGGTGCGTTGCAGGAGCGCTGCTCGCTCCAGGGCTGCAGATCGAAGAAGCGCAGCCAGCCCTGGCCGGCGCGGGAGCAGGACTCGTGGTTGCCGCGCACGAACACCCAGGGCGCGCTGGTCAGCAAGGGGCGGGCGGGCTGGAAGAAGTCGGCCTTCCACACGTCGTAGCCATAGCCCCAGGGGCTGTTGGCACAGCCGGCATTGCCAGTGGGGCAGGGGCTTTCGCGGTAGTGCATGTCGCCGATGTGGATCACCAGGTCGGGCTTGGTGGCGGCGGCTTGTACAGCCACGCGGGCAAAGGGCCACGCTGTGGCGTCGTTGCAGGCCTGGAAGGCGTTCTCGCTGCCCTTCATGCGACAGCCGGTGTCGGCCACGATGGTGATGCGCTGGATGTTGCGCGCCGGTGCCGGCAGTGTGACGCCGGCCACGTGGGCGCTTTGGGCGTGGGCGGGCCAGGGTGCCTCGCAGACGCGCACGGGAAAGTCGGCTGCCTTGCTGTCGCTTTGTTCGCCGCTGCGTGGCGGCACGCGGGCGGGTGCCACGCGCTCCAGCATGGGTGTGGGTGTCGCGCCGTCCCAGGCAATCGCGGGGCAGGTGGCTGCGCGGGTCAGCACGCGGGCGATGGCGGTGCCGCCAGCGCCCTGGACGGTGAAGGCGGAATCCATCGCGGCAGCAACGTCCGCCACGCGCGGCGCCTGGCCACAACCCACGACCAGTGTGGCCAGCACGGCCACACTGGTCAGGGTTGCCTCCCGTCGGCCCCTCTTGAGAAAATCGCCCCCACGCTCCGCCGCTGCGCGGATCGCTGCCCCCCGAGGGGGCCGCCTTTCATCTTGGGACGGCCCAGCGATGAAAATTTGAAACACTGCCAACAAGACGAATCCTTTCGCGGTCAGAAGTCCGCCTTGAGCGTCACCTGCACGCTGCGCGGAGTCTGGTACACGTAAGTATCGTACGGCAGGGTCTTGCCGGTGCTGATGGATGTGATGGCGCTGCTGTCGAGCAGGTTGAACACGTTCAGCTGCAGCTTGGTCTTGCGACCCTTGGCCTGGTTGAAGGTGTAGGCCACGCCCAGGTCCAGCGTGCCGTAGGCGGCGGTCTGGTAGTAGTCGTAATAGGGCACGCCGTTGATGGCGGCCTTGGTGGCGTCATAGTCCTTCTGGCGAACGGCGCCGGTCATCTTGTAGGTCAGCGAGCCGGACCAGCCACCGTCGCTGTACAGCGCGCCCAGCGCGGCCGTGGCCTCGGGTGCGCCGGAGATCTGCAGGCCGGTGTCCGTGGCCTTGGCGTTGTTGATGGAGGCATTGGCATAGACCGAGAAGCCGCCGCCCACCACGTAGGCCATCTGGCCCTCGATACCTTGGTAGGTGGCGCCGCCGATGTTGATGAAGGCCGCGTCCGCGCCGGAGAGGCCATTGGAGACCAGCTTGTTGGTGAACTCGATGCGGTAGATGTCGGCGTCCCAGGTCATGCGGTCCGAACGACCGACGATGCCCACCTGGTAGTTGGTGGTCTTCTGCGGCTCGGTGCTGTTCTGGCTGGGGTTGGCGATGTAGAAGGTGTTCAGATCGGGAATCTGGAAGCCGCGGGCGTACTGGGCGTAGACCGAGGTCGATGCGTTGAGCTTCTGGTTGAAGGTCAGGAAAGGCAGCGTGCTGGTGTAGGTGATGCTGGCGGAGTCGTTGACGGTGCGGGTGGTCTGCGCCACCGGCGAGGTCTGCGAGCGAGTGATGCTGACGTACTTCAGTCCGGGGGTGATCTGGGCGTCGGGTGTGACATTCCACTCGTATTCCACAAAGGGCTGCACCGTGCGGATGGTGGACTGCTGGTCGAACTTCACGCTGTCGATGGGGCGGTTGGTCGTGCCGGGCATCGGAGCGGCATTGACCGGGGATTCGGAGCGGCTGTACAGGCCGGTGCTCAGGTCCAGGTCGTACTGGTGGCGGTCGGTGGTGGAGGATTCGTACCACAGGCCGGTGCGCAGCAGGCCGCTGTCGCGTTGTTGGGTGGCGGTGAAGATGTCGCCCCAGACGCGGTACTTGTTCTGCTTGTCGATGCCGGGAATGTCGCCCTTGATGGTGGCACCGGTCAGGGACTTGGTGGTGCGCGGGTCGGCAGCCGTGCCGGCGGTACCGGTCCAGGTGGGGTCGTTGCTGGAGATGGTCTGGTTGTTGTAGGCGTAGGTGTAGAGCTTGTTGTCCGTGCTCCAGCCACCGCCGAGTTCGCTACGCAGGCGCAGGTAGTCGAAGTCGGTGTCCTTGTTGGTGTAGTTGTAACCCCAGTAGTTCATGCTGGTGGGGTCGTCGTTCAGCTGGAAGTTCTTGCCGAAGGCGGCAATCTGGCTCAGCGTGGCACCCTTGTTGCTGTCGGGCTGCTGGTACTTCACGTTGCTGATGGACGAGAACAGCGTCAGCACCGAGTTCTCGGTGATCTTGTTTTCGTACTTGACGGTCAGGTTCTGGCTCTTGATGGGGCTGAAGCTCAGGTAGCCGTCGGACTGCAGGTTCTGGTAGTTCAGTTGCAGCGTGGCTTCGCCGGGGCCGTCCATCTTGCCGCTCTCGTACGCGGCGCCGATCAAGCGGGTGTTCCAGGTGCCCAGGGTCACGAAGGCGCTGGAAGTCTGCTCCTTGGACGGCTTCTTGGAGAACAGGTTGATCGAGCCGCCGAAGGTGGAGTAACCCAGGTTGCTGGCGTTGCCGGGGCCGCGCTCCACGGTGGCGCCGCCGATCACGGGGCCGGGGAAGAACGAGGTGGAGTGGTGGGCCGGGTTGTTGGTGTCACCCCAGGGAATGCCGTCGAAGGTGATGTTGTACTGGTCGTCGCTGAAACCGCGCAGGGTTTCCTTGGTCTCGCCCAGGCCGGGGCCGTTGGCGGCCTCGCCCGCCATGCTGGGGGCGATGTTGACGATGCGGCTGTATTCGGTGGTCGGGGCGACCGACAGGTCGATGAACTCGCGGGTGATGATGGACTGGGGCTGGGTGGCGTCCAGGCTGGATTGGGTGGGAGCCACGGCCGATGCCGTGCCCGCGGCGGCGGAACCATAGGCGCCGGATTTGACCGACACGCTGACCGAGGGCAGCTCCATGGCGGGTGCTTCGGCGTAGGCGGCTTGGATGCTGAGACTCAGGACGGTGAGCGCAAGTGCGGTGCGGGGCAGTCGGGAATGCATGGTCGTGGAGTGAGAGGAGGGGCTGGGTTAAAGGGGCAACTCGCGATTCTTGCCAAGCCATGTGTCACTTTTTTGACGGTGCGCAAAGGCGTAGACTCCGGCCCAGAGGCTAGGGAGGCCTTTCACACTAAATTTTCAGGGGAACATCACATGCGCAATCGGATGCTGTCAGGGGTGGTTGGTTTGTTCACAGCGGTAGCACTGCTGACGGGCTGCATGGAGACGGCGCCACGCGCGGCCGACACCTCCAGCGCGCCACCGGCCGCGCAGCCGGCTGGCTCCAGTGGCCCCACCTTTGGCAATGCCTCGCCCACGGCAGGCAGCTCCACCTCGGCCAAGGCCAATGCCGCAGCCGATGCCGCGGCCTACCAGGAGGTGCCGTACAAGAACGCGAAGAAGAAGGGCCCACCGCTGATCGTGATCCCCGGTGAGATCAAGAGCAACAACGCCAGCTTCACGCAGCGCTTTCTCCCCAACAACATTGCCGACTTTGCCGAGCTGGAGTTGTCGCAGGCCAACTTCCCAGTGCTGGAGCGCAGCAACCTGGGGCCGCTGATCAACGAAATTTCGTTGGCCTACAACCTGGGCGACCCCAAGGCCGCGCGCAAGACCATGCAGGCCGGCAAGCTCAAGACTACCAAGTGGATTCTGAAGTTCGACATCCTCAAGGCCGAGCAGATCGCCGAGAACAAGAAGGGCTTTGATGGGCGCGCCGTGGGCGGTCTCATTAGCCAGCTCTCGGGCAGCCGCGGTGGCGCCGCGGCGGGCACGGTGGTGGGGTCGGTGCAAACGGGCGACGCCACCGGCGTCTGGCTGATCGGCATGCGCTACAAGATCATGAACGCCAACACCACCGAGCAGGTGGCCCAGGGCTACAAGGAACTCAAGATGGAGGTGGGCGCCACCTCCACCAGCGTCATGGGCATTTCCGAGAGCGCCAAGGGCGGCGTGGGTTTGGACACCATGGTGCAACGCCTGGTGCAGACGGCCGTGTGGGACATCGACGCCAAGTACAAGTAATCAACGCTTGGCCAGTTTGCGCGCCGGCATAGTCGGTGTGCCGGCACCGTATTTGCGCACGATGGCGTCGAGCTTGCCCTCGTGGCGCAGCTTGTCCATCGCGCTTTGCAGCTTGCGCACCAGGATCGGGTCGGAGTCCAGGTTCAGCGCGAAGTAGTAGGCCCCTTCATCGCTGAGCTTCATCAGCTTGCTCACGGCGCTGGGAGACACATTGACCTTGCGCAAATTCCATTGCATGCCGACCTCGGTGTCGACCATGGCGTCCACCGAGGAGCCCAGCATCATGCGCAGCACATCGGTGTTGGAGGCTTGCACCACCAGGGCCGACTCGGGCACGCCGGCGGCTACCAGGTCTTGCTGCGCGGCTTCGTCGCGGACCACGCCGATGGAGTGCTGCGCCAACTCGGTCATGTCGTGGATGTTCTGCTCCAGCCCCTGGCGGGCGTAGACCCAGGTGGTGCGGGGCAGAATGGGGCCGACCCAGAGGAATTCATGCTCGCGCGAAGGCTTGCGCGCCGTGGTGTAGACAACGGTATTGGCCTGGGTGCTGGCGGTGCGGTAGGCGCGGGCCCAGGGCACCATGCGGATGTCGCAGTCGAGCTTGGCGGTCTCGCACAGGGCACGCAAAACGTCGGTGGAGATGCCCTTAACGATGTCGCCCTCGGAATAGTTGTAGGGCGGCCATTCCTCGGTGTAGGCGGTCAGGTCGGCCGCGTGGGCCGGTGCGGCGCACAGCGCCCCGGTCGCCACCACCACGGCCAATACCCTGCGCGTCCCCCGCAGGGTCGGGATCAAAGTCTGCAACATTCTTGAAAGCCTGTTCGTCTGACGACAGCGCCACGCTGCGTAAAGTGCCATCCTATCCCAGCTATTGCCGGGATATCCACCGTTTAGGCGTCGCTCAGTGCCTTTAATCGCCGATATAGCGAGCGTTCGCTCAGGCCCAGGCGTGCCGCCAGTTCGGCGCGGCTGCCGGTGTGTTCGGCCACCAACTGGCGCAGGGCCTGGTCCTGCACCGCGCGCAAGGGCTTGGTTGCCGTGGCGGGGGCTACGGGGGCGGCTGGCGCCATCGGCGCTCGCCGCCCCGATTGCAGGGCCTGCTGCACATGGGCTTCGGTGATGACGGCGCCGTCGCATAGCAGGGTGGCGCGCTCCAGCAGGTTGCGCAGTTCGCGCACATTGCCGGGAAAGTTCCAGTCCTGCAGCAGGGCCAGCGCTTCGGGCGCCAGTTGCAGCGGGCGCTTGGGTGCCACGCGCAGCAGCAGGGTCTCGATCAGCAGCGCAATGTCCTCCTTGCGCTCGCGCAGCGGCGGCAGGTGGATGGGGAAGGTGCTGATACGGTAGTACAGGTCTTCGCGAAAACGGCCCTCGGCCACCATGCGGTCCAGGTCGCGGTGGGTGGCGGCCACCACGCGGATGTCGGCATGGCGCAGCTCGGTGCTGCCCACGCGGCGGTAGGTGCCGTTCTCCAGCAGGCGTAGCAGCTTGACCTGCATGCTCAAGGGAATGTCGCCTACCTCGTCCAGGAACAGGGTGCCGCCGCTGGCCGCCTCCACCAGGCCGCCCTTGGCCATGGTGGCGCCAGTGAAAGCGCCGCGCTCGTGGCCGAAGAGTTCGGACTCGAACAGGTTCTCCGGCAGGCTGGAGCAGTCCACCGCCACCAGGGCGCGGCTGGCGCGCTGGCTAGCCTCGTGCACGGCGCGGGCCACCAGTTCCTTGCCGGTGCCGGACTCGCCCAGCAGCAGCACTGCTGCCTGCGAGGGCGCCACCCGTGCCACCAGGGCCAGCATGCGCTGAAAAGCCGGTGCGCGCCCGATCAGGCTCTGCGCCTCGGGTTGGCCCTGGGCCACCTGCAGGGGCTCCATGCGCTCCACGAAGAAGGCCTGCTGGCCCGTGGCATCACGCAGCGGCGTGAGTTCAATGTTGACGTATTCCTCGCCCTTGGGCGTGTGGTGCAGGTGCAGCACGCGCTCGCGCTGGCCGGACGCGCGGGCCTGCGCCATGGGACAGGACTCGCCGGCCTGGTCGCAGGGCACGTGGAAGTGGTGCGACACCTCGTAGCAAGTGCGCCCCACCACGCTGCGTTGTGCGCTGAACTGGCGCCGGTACGCGGCATTGGCCGCCAGGATGCGGTAGCGCGCATCGAACAGGATGTGGGGTTCTGCCAGCCCTTCTAGGTAGGACACCAGTTCGGGCAGGGGTTGGGGTGTGGCGTCGGGCATGGGGGCAGTGTAGGCCAGACTGCCAGTGTCTGCCAATTGACGGCCTATTTCTGTCAAATGTGACAGATTGTCGCAAGTCAAGAATTGATGCCGGCCGGCCGGGTGCTGACAAGCTGTTGAATTCAAAAGGTTTTCTGGGCCGCAGCGGGGTGGCACGCTTCTTGTAAAAGATGGCGTATGTACTTCCGCATCTTGCACGACGACACCAGCGGCGAGCTGAGCTACCTGCTGGCCGATGCCGACGCCCGCGAGGCGGTGTTGGTGGACCCGCGTGCGCAAGACCTGCCCGTGCTTCAGTCCTTGCTGGCTGAGCGCGACCTGCGCCTGCGCTGGGTGCTGCGCACCCACCAGCACGACGATCTGGCGCCGCAAGAATGTGCCGCCCTGGCACGCTTGGGCGCGAGCCTGGTGCAGGGGCAGGCCGGCGCTGGCGTGCACGCCGCCGGGCAGGGCGATATGCTGGCCTTTGGCAATGAAGTGGTGTCCGTGCTGGCCACGCCGGGCCACACCCCCAACTGCCGCAGCTTTGCCTGGCGCGACCGCGTGTTCTGCGGCGGCTTGCTGGGTGTGGATGCCTGTCCGCACCAGCCCTACCCGGCGCAGCCCGAGGCCCTGTGGGACAGCGTGCGCCGGTGCCTGTTCACCCTGCCGGACGAGACCCTGTTGTTCGTGGGCCATGCCCGCCACGCCCAGGCCGTGACCACCGTGCTGCAGCAACGGCGCTGGCACCCCTGGTTTGCTACGCTGTCCCGTGACGAATTCCTGACCCGCATGGCTGCCTTGCGCGCCCATGCGCCCACACCTGAGCCCGACCTTGCCCCCCACTGACCCCGCCATGGCGACTGCCACCGACTCCACCAACCGCCCCACCCCCTATGAATTGCTGGGCGGTGCCGACGGTGTGCGCCGCTTGGTGCAGCGCTTCTATGCCCTGATGGACGAGTTGCCCGAGGCCTACCGCGTGCGCAGCATGCACCCCGAGGATCTTTCCGGCAGCGCCAACACGCTGTTCGAATACCTGAGCGGCTGGTTTGGCGGCCCCGACCTGTACGTGCAGAAGAAGGGCCACCCCCGCCTGCGCATGCGCCACAACCCCTATGCGGTGGGCCCAGCCGAGCGGGATGAATGGATGCTGTGCATGGGCCAGGCTCTGACCGAGCAGGTGGCCGATGCCGCCTTTCGCGACCACCTGATCCGCACCTTTGCCCAGATTGCCGATCACATGGTCAACACGCAAGGGCAGGGCGTTTCGTGACCCGCGCCGCCGCCGACCGATTCAATGACTAGCAAGGAAACCACCGTGAACACCAACACCGAACAAGGACGGGTTGTGATCCCCATTGCCGTCTCAGCCGACACCAGTCCCATCGCACCGCCGCCTGACGCCGAGCCGGAGATGGTTGCGCTGTACGAAGCGCACAAGAAGATCTACCCGCGCAGCGTCACTGGCTTCTTCTCCAACTGGCGCTGGGCGCTGGTCTGGATCACGCAGATCATCTTCTACGGACTGCCCTGGCTGGAGTGGGGCCAGCGCCAGGCCGTGCTGTTCGACCTGGGCGCGCGGCGCTTCTACATTTTTGGCCTGGTGCTGTATCCGCAGGACTTCATCTACCTCACCGGCATCCTGGTGATCTCGGCCTACTCGCTGTTCCTGTTCACCGCCGTGGCCGGGCGCCTGTGGTGCGGCTATGCCTGCCCACAGACGGTCTACACCGAGATGTTCCTGTGGATGGAAAAGCTGGCCGAGGGCGACCGCTCGGCGCGCATGCGCCGCGACGCCGGTCCGTGGAACCTCGACAAGATCGGGCGCAAGGCCTTCAAGCAGCTGATGTGGGTGTCGGTGGCACTGGCCACGGGCTTCAGCTTTGTCGGCTACTTCACGCCCATCCGCGTGTTGGCCCATGAATTCGCCGTGTGGGACCTGGGCAGCTGGGAAATCTTCTGGACCTTCTTCTACGCCTTCGCCACCTACGGCAACGCCGGCTACATGCGCGAGCAGGTCTGCAAGTACATGTGCCCCTACGCCCGCTTCCAGAGCGCGATGTTCGACAAGGACACCATGATCGTTACCTACGACGTTGAGCGTGGCGAGCCGCGCGGTGCCCGCTCCAAGAAGGCCGACCCCGCCAAGCTGGGCCTGGGCGCCTGCGTGGACTGCTCGCTGTGCGTGCAGGTCTGCCCCACCGGCATCGACATCCGCAAGGGCCTGCAGTACGAGTGCATTGGCTGCGGCGCCTGCGCCGACGTGTGCGACACGGTGATGGACAAGGTGGGCTACGCCCGCGGCCTGGTGAAGTACTCCACCCAGAACGCCATGAGCCAGCACTGGACCCGCAACCAGACCCTGCGCCATGTGCTGCGCCCGCGCGTACTGGTCTACACCTCTATCCTGGGCCTGGTGGTCATTGCCATGGCCGTGAGCCTGACGCTGCGCATCCCGTTCAAGGTGGATGTGGTGCGCGACCGCGGCGCGCTGGCCCGCATCGCGGAGGGCGGGCGCATCGAGAACGTGTTCCGCCTGCAGATCATGAACGCCACCGAGGCCGCGCAGCAGTTCCACGTCTCGGTAACGGGCATGCCGGACTTGCAGGTGGTGTCGGAAAACGACGTGCAGATTGAGTCCACCCAGTCGCGCTGGGTGCCGGTGCGGGTGCAGGGCCCCATGGAGGGCGCCGAGCCGGGCTCGCACACCATCCACTTCGAAATCACGGCGTCAAACAACGTGGGCACGGTGGTTGAAAAGGCCGCCTTCATCGTGCCGCGCTAAGTGTTTTAGGTCGCTAGCCCTCGTGGAATATGCGTGAGCAGCTACTAAAGTCATAGCAATTTTTAAAGAAGGATTTCCATGAAAACTGCCCACGACCTCGTCGCCGCCGCCAAGGCCCGCGTGCACGAAGTGGCCCTGGCCGACGCCGAACAAGCCATCCGGGATGCCGATGTGTTGGTGGATGTGCGCGAGGCCGACGAGTACGCCGCCGGTCACCTGGCCGGTGCCCAGCACATCTCCCGCGGCATGCTGGAGTTCAAGTTCAGCGCCAACCCGGCCCTGCAACCGCGCGACCTGAAGGTGGTGCTGTACTGCAAGACCAGTGGCCGTGCCGCACTGGCCGCCGCCGCCCTGCAGGACATGGGCTACACCAACGTGCAGTCCATTGCCGGCGGCTTTGACGCCTGGGCGGCCGCGGGCAAGCCGGTGTCGCGGCCGGACACGCCTTCGTTCGAGTAGCCGGCCACCGGCTGCGCCTGCGGGCGCGGCGTGAGGTGGATGCCGGCCAGCATGCAGCGCACCGACCCGCCAGCCCGCTCAATGGTGGGCACCGCCAGCGGCAGCAGTTCCAAGCGCTGCTCCAGCGTCGCGATCTGGCTTGGCGTGAGCGCGCGCAGGGCGCGTGCCGACAGCGCCAGCAGGCGGCCGTGGCGGCCCTGCAGCTCCAGCGCGTTGCCGGCAAATTCGGCGATCTGCGCCGCGCTCAGGTCGACCAGCGCGCGGCCGTTTTCCGCCAGGCGCTCACGCAGTTGTTGGCGCCGGTGCGCATCGCCCACCATCTCGAAACCAGCCATGGCGAAGTCGGTGCCAATGCACATCAGCACATTGGTGTGGTACACCGCGTGGCCTGCCGCGTCGGCGGCGTCGAACAGCATGGGCTCGAAGTTGAAGTGCGTGCAGAAGCGCTCCAGCATCAGCGGGTCTGCGCGGTTGGAGCGCACGGCGTAGGCCACGCGGGCGATGTGGTCCAGCACCATGGCGCCGGTGCCCTCCAGGAACACGCCGTCCTGCTCCAGGCCAGAGTAGTCGATGACGTCCTGCACCCTATAGCGGTGCTTCAACAGGTCGATGACGTCCCAGCGCCGCTCCAGGCGGCGGTTCGGCGCGGCCATGGGGAAGATCGCCATATGGCCGCCGGCGTGGGTGGAGAACCAGTTGTTGGGGAACACGGCGTCGGGCGTGGCCGTGCCACGGTCCTCGAACAGGTGCACGGTCACGCCGGCATCCTGCAGGCGCTGCGCCATGGCGGTGGTCTCGTCGTACGCGGCGCGCGCCACGGCGGTGGCATCGTCCCCGCCATCGCGCTGCTGGAAGGCGTTGTCGGCCCAGGTGTGGGGGTTGGAACGGAAGGCGTGCGGGCGCACCATCACCACGGCGCTGGGCGCCTGCACGGAGTGCGTCGTGCTCATGCGACGGCTTCCTGCAAGGCCTGCGGAGCTGGTACTGCACTGGCAGTCGTGGCCACGGGGCGCACTAACTGGTACAGATCCTTGGGGTTGTCCAGGGCCGGGATCAGGCTCACATCCGCCCCCAGGAACAAGGCCTGGGCATGGGCGTGCAGGTAGCGCAGGGCAGAGAAGTCCTCCAGCGCAAAACCCACGGAGTCGAACAGCGTGATCTGCTCGGCCGATGTGCGTCCCTGGGCCTGGCCGTCCAGCACGCGCCACAGCTCGGTTACACAGAAGCCGGCGTCCATCTGCTGCAAGTCGCCCTCGATGCGGGTCTGCGGCTCGAACTCTACGAACACCTTGGAGGCACGCAACACGTCGGCATGCAGCTCGGTCTTGCCGGGGCAGTCGCCGCCCACGCCGTTGATGTGCATGCCGGGCTTCAGCATGTCGGGCGTGAGGATGGTGGCATTGGTCTTGTCGGCCGTGACCGTGGTCACGATGTCGGCGCCGCGTACCGCATCCGCTGTGCTGGCGCACACCGTCAGGCGCAGATCCGCGCAATCGGGGTTGGCCTGCAGGTTGCGCACCAGCTTGGCCGTGGCGCTCGGGTCCACGTCATACAGGCGGATGTCGGTGATGCCCACCAGGTGGTGGAAGGCCAGCGCCTGGAACTCGCTCTGCGCGCCGTTGCCGATCAGCGCCATGATGCGGCTGTTGGGGCGGGCCAGCGTGCGCGCGGCCAGCGCCGAGGTGGCGGCAGTGCGCAGCGCGGTGGTCAGTGTCAGCTCGCTCACCAACAGCGGGAAGCCGCTGGCCACGTCGGCCAGTACGCCAAAGGCCATCACCGTGGGCAGGCCACGGGTGTGGTTCTTGGGGTGGCCGTTGACGTACTTGAAGGTGTAGGTCTGGGTGTCGGCAATCGGCATCAGCTCGATGACGCCATCACGCGAATGGGCCGCCAGCCGGGCGGACTTGTCAAAGTCGCTCCAGCGCAGGAAGTCCTGCTGCAGGCAATCGGTCATGCCGCGCAGCGTGGCGGCCAACCCGGTGCGCCGGATCAGCGCGGCCACGTCCTGGGGGCTCAGGAACAGGGTGCTGGGGCGGGTGGAAATGGGGGTTGTGAGGGGGGTGTTCATACGTGTCTCCTGGTGGTTTGCAAAGGGCTGCAAACCGTTGAGAAGAAGTGTCGTCACCCGCCCAAACAATAACAATCGTCAGTTTTGTATAAAAAACGGTAGAAATTTATCGAAATGGTATAAATAATTGCCACTATGGATGAAATCGACCAAAAACTGATCTCGCTCTTACGCCAGGACGCGCGTCTGACCGTGGCCCTGCTTGCAACCAAGCTGCAGGTCTCGCGCGGCACCGTCACCAACCGCATCCGCAAGCTGGAGGACGACGGCGTCATCGTCGGCTACACGGTGCGGCTGCGCCCCGACGTGCGCCACAACGAGATCAAGGCCTGGATGAGCATCGCCGTGGACGGCAACCAGACCCGCGCCGTGATCGCCGCCCTGCTGGGCGAGCCCGGCGTGGCCACGCTGCACGACACCAACGGCCGCTGGGACCTGCTGGCCGAACTGCGCGCCGAAACCTTGCAGGATCTGGCGTCCGTGCTGGAGCGTATTCGCCTGATCAAGGGCATCAGCAACACCGAAACCAGTATCCATTTGGAAACTTTTCGCATGTCCTGAACGGGTTTTCACGGCCCGGGTAATCCCCAGTTGTGGCGAGGTGACACCTTGGAGACACTGGCGCACCCCAAAAGCTGAATCCAGATTCAAGGAGACATCCATGCGTTTAGTGAAACCCGTGCTGGTCCTGCTGCTCTGCATCGCCGGTGGCGTCTATGCCACCAACTACTCCCTGTGGATCAATGGCCGCAGCAACACGGCGCAGCCGGGCAACCATGCCGACTTCACCTACTGGGGGCCCGCCAGCACCGCCGCTGGGGTGAACAAGAAGTCGGTCAATTGGGATGGTTTCAACCGCATCTCCGACCAGAACTACCTCGTCCGTGATGCGCTGGACTGCTACTGCACCGGCAGCAACTGGTGCTACATCGCCGCGCACAGCGCCGGCAACCTGCAGATCGGCTATGCACTGTCGCTGTACGGCGGCAGCACGCGCACCAAGAAGAACGCCACGCCCAACTCCGCCGGCCAGTGTGGCGACCTGGATGGCAGCACGCAGACGGGCTGGAACATCAAGTGGGTGGACATCGCCGCCGGTGCCGGTGGCGGCAGCGAGCTGGCCAATGTGGGCAGTTGGGCCGTGTCGGACCCGCTCACCTCCGACCTGAAGACCGCCACGGCGCGCGCGCTGTACGACCACAACCAAACCCGTGCCAAGTGGTTCTACATGTACGCCGGCGCCAGCGGCACGCTGTACTCGGCCATCCTGCCGGGGCAGGACGATGAGGCCGTGGCGTACCACTCCTCGGGTGGTGTTTCGGGCAGTGGCGGCGCGGCGTTCTGCAATCCGGCCGACTGGTTCTGCAACGACCTCACCCTGGGCACCGCCGCCAACGAGGGCGGCAGCACCAAGTGGGCCTACCACACGGTCGCATTCCGCGACGACGCCGAGGCCTACAACCACTACACCAATGGCAGTTGGGGCGGTGTGGTGTCCAAGGTGCGCGCCGACATGGCCGCCAACGCCAACTGACATGGCGCAACGGACAGGTAGGGGCTCCGGCATTTGAAGCATAGGCGCCGCCTTGCCTGGGGTGTGGCCGCGGCCGCGGTGGTCGTCGGCCTGTTGGGGGCCTACGCGCTGTGGGGGGACGGCGTGTCCGGTCCGCCACAGGTTGCCGATGCCCGGCACCGCGCCGCGGGCGCATCGCCCTTGGGCACTTCCGACGACGGTGGTGATGGCAGCGGCGGCGGTGGCCGTGCGCCCTTTAGCGCCGCCGGCCTGCAATCGCGCCAGGAGCAACTGATCCTGTGGCGCGGCCGCTATGAGCGCGCCGAGCAGATCTACGCCAGCTACCGCGATGCCACCCGCTACCCCCACGAGTCGCGCCCCATTGCCGAGCACCCCGACCAGGTGCGCCCCTTCCTGCCGATTGCCGAGGAGCTCAAACTGCGTGGCGCCAACGGCGAGCCCGTCGCCGGCATTCGCCTGCGCACCACGCAGGAGCGGGTTTTCTTGAGCGGAACGGAGCGCGTCAAGTTCACCGTGGCGGCGGTGGATGACAGCGGCAACAGCCTGCCGCTGATCGTGCGCAACGCCTCGGCCCAGAGCATCCCGGATTCACGTACGCCGATCAAGGTCACGCAGACGCCGATGGCCTTTACCGACGATGGTGCCGGTGCCGACGACCAGGCGGGCGATGGCGTCTATTCGGCACGCCTCACGCCCTCGGCGCAGGGGTTTGCCAACTATGCCGGCACCATCCGCCTGCTGGCCGAGGTGGCCAGCGATGCCCGCCAGGGTGTGGCCCAGTTCGATGTGGTGTACGCCCCCGAGGCGCCAGCCACCTGGGCCGGCGTGCGCGAGGCGCTGGAGGCCGGCTCGCTCAACTTCTACCTCAAGGCCAATGTGCGCCAGGCCGGGCGCTACGTGGTCAGCGCCCGGGTGGATGACGCCAACGGCGTGCCCTTTGCCCTGCTGCAGTTCAATGACGAAGTGGCCGTCGGCACGCGCGAATTCCGCTTGCAGGTGTTCGGCGCCCTGGTGTTGGACAAGAGTCCGGCCTTTCCGCTGCAGTTGCGCGACGTGGATGGCTTTCTTTTGATACCCGACAAGTTTCCCGACCGCGCCACCATGGCGCGCCAAAGCGGCGTGGTCTACACCAGTGCCCGCTACACGCGTGATCGCTTCTCGGCTGCCGAATGGTCCAGCGAGGAACGCAGTCGCTACCTGGCCGAGTACGGCAAGGACGCCGAGATCGCGCTGCGCAAGGTCGAAGAGCTGTCCGGCAAGTGATCCCGTAGCGGCCCTACAGCGCCTGCGCCAACTCCTGCAGCGCCGCCTTGCGCGAGACGGCGATGCGTGAGCAGGCGTCGATGGTGGCGCGCACCATGTTGCGGTCCAACGCCTGCAGGAATGCGTGGGGTGTCAGGCTGTCGTCGAACATGCGCCGCGCGTGCGCCAGCGCCTGCTGCGTACCGGCGTGGCCCAGGCTGCGGTACATGAAGGCGGTGAGCGGTGAGGAGGTGAGGTCGTTGGTGGACTCCAGGGTGCGGCCCTTCTCGAATACGCGCAGCAGCTCGGCATCGAACACCTGGCTGGCCTCCACCTGCGGCAGGTAATGCTCGGCGCGTTCCGGTCGCCCGTGGGGATTGCGAATGTCGCCCAGGAACATGGAGATCGGGCCATCGGTGCCGGTACAGCGCGCCAGTGCCTCCACCACGGCGATGGAAACGATCTTGGCACCCAGGAAGTCGCAGGCGAAGCCGATGTTGCGCGCCGCCGCCGCGTGCAGGTGTTCCATGGTCTTGGCGTCGGGATAGCCCTGGTAATGTTGGAAGATGTGGCTGGGGTCCAGGCGCCGCAGAAACCCCTCCATGCGGGTCAGGCCCAATCGGTACTCGTGCAAGGTGTAACGGTCGGGCAGCGTCAACGGTGCGTTGGACTCCTCAATCAGCAGCCAGGTGTTGGACAAGAAGAGCCCCGGGTCGTCTTCCGCAAAGCTGCCCACGTCACGGTTGGTCAGCTTGATGGCCTCGATCAGCGTGCGCTGAACAAAGGTCTCCACGGCGGCGTCGGACACGCCCGGATACAGGTGGCGGTGCTGGGCGCGCACGCGCGCCGCCAGGCGGTCGGCGGCGCTGTGGCCGGTGGCATCCGGCTGGCGAAAGGGGATGGTGGCCTCGATGCAGGCCACCACGGCCAACAGGTCGTCACTGCGCAGATGCGCCAGCAGCGTGCGGGCTGCAACCACCGCGCTGAGGAATTCGTTCAAACCTGCGTACAGCGGCAGGGTCTGCCCGGGCGTGAAGCCGAACACGCCCATGCACAGGGCCACCGCGCGGTCATCCGACGCGACCGGTTGCAGCACTAGGCCATCGGCTTCGGTGCGCACCACGTCCTGCAGCAGGCTGGTGGTCTGCTGCGGAAAACCGCCGTCGAGCTGGTAGTACACCAGGTCGTGGAACAGGGCTGCCAGGGTTTGGCGCGGGTTCATGCCCTCGCACATGGTGAACACGTGCTCGGCCGTGTGGTAAGCCCGGGTCTTGGCCTCCATGGCGTGGTGGACCAACATGGTCAGGCGCTCCACCTCGTCCATGCCGACCGTGGCACCCAAGGCCCGGAAGGCCGAGTCAAAGCCCGCCACAAAACGGTTGATGATCGATTGCGCCACGCCGTGTCCTCCTGCTGTAGGGGAGGCCCGAATATAGCCGCGTCCGCAGGTTTCTGCAGCGCCGCTCGTCGACGGCTACTTTGGCACCGGCAGGGGCGGGGTGGGGCGGGGACCTTGGTCCCGGCCGGCGGTGCGGGTGGGGGTTACCCCCTACGATGCCCACCGATTGCAATGCGCCTGTGCCGCGCCCTATCGCCATGCCCCGCCAACTATCTACCACTCGCCGTTCATCGCTGTCCACCGCCCCCGCTGCCCAGGGCCACCGTGTTTGGTGGCTGGTGGTGGGGTTGGTCTGGCTGGCGCTGACGGGCTGCCAGCCCCAGGCACCGCAGGACAGTGATTGGGAGACGCGGCTCTACGCCGTCTCGGCCGGCGCCGGGCAGTTTGTTGCCACCGGTGATCCGCGCGTCTACACCCTGACCACGCGCCAGGTTGACGACAGCGTGACTTGGTTTGCCGATCTGCCGCTGCGCCAGGCCGGCACGCTGACCTTGGCCGCCTTCATGGCCGAGGTCTGGCCCGACTACTTTGCCCATTACCACGCCACCGCCACCGTGGGCGTGCGTTCCGCCGACGGGGTGTGGAGCATCCTGCCGGCTCAGGTACAGGCGGCGGTGCACGATGCCCGTGCTGGCACGCTCACCTGGACCCTGCGGCTGGAGGGTACGCCCGACACCGTTGCGCAAAGCGGCGTGGTGGTGTACCTGGACGACGAGGGTGCGCGCGGCCGAAGCCTGCCTGGCTATGGCGACAGTTTCGTCTTCAGCCACGCCGCCGCCCAAGCCCATCTGCAGCGCCTGGCCGGCGAGACCGACTACCGGCTCACGCTATCCCATCCGTTGCCCACGTTCCTCATGACCACGGTGGCGCCGGCCTTCGATGCTGCGCTGGTGCCGGTGGTGGAGTTTGTCGAGGACATCTGGGCCACCGGCTTTGCACAAGATCCGCCCAACGCCGCCCTCACCCTGGAGGGGCCCGACGGCCGCGTCCAGACCCTGGCGCTGACCCTGTCCGAGCCGCATTGGGATGCGACCGCCGACACCCTGAGTTTTCGGGCACGGCCCCTGGGGGCGGCGCCCGCGACAGCCAGCGGGCCGGCCATGCTCTACATCGACTCCTACCGCGACACCGAGGAAAACCGGGTCTACCGCGTGGTGGTCAACCGTGAGGAGCAGTACTCCATCTGGCCGGCGGACCGGGAGTTGCCGCTGGGTTGGAATGCGACCGGCGAACCTGGCACCAAGGAGGTGTGCCTGGCCTACATCGCCAAGGTCTGGACCGATATGCGTCCGCTGTCGCTGCGAAAAATGATGGAAGAGATGGGGCGCGAACGCCCGCTCCCGCCCCCGGCCTAGGCCAGGGCGGCGTGCCTGTTTTTGTTGTTTGTTTGAAAGAGGATGGACATGGTGAAAGTGAATCGCAAAACCCGCGTGGCGCTCAGCGGCCTGCTGATGGCCGGTATGGCGGTTGCTGCCCCGGCGGGGCCGGCGCTGACCCTGGACACGGGTGTCCAGAAGACGCTGTCGCAGATCCTGGCTGCCGCTGCACCGGCCAAGGTCACCGCGGCTGCCGCGCGGGTGAAGGCCAACGCCGTGCACCCGCTGCTGCCGCTGGCGTCCAACACGGCCGGCATGTGCACCAGCAGCCTAGCCAGTGCCGGCAATGGGCGCAAGCTGTGGGCCATTTACATGGTGGGCTCGGACCTGGAGAGCGGCGGCGGCCATGCTACCGAGAACCTGCGCCAGTTGGTCGCTGGTTGGCAGCAACTTGCCGCCAAGGACGACGTTGACATCATCGTCGCCTTCGGTGGTGCGGCCAAGGACGGCTGGCGCGGCATCAAATACGCCAACATCACCCAGATCGTGGCGGATGCGGCCGATGGCGTGTTCGGCAATGGCACCAACTACCTGCTCCGCGACGACAGCACCGACATGGGCCAGCAGGCCACGCTGGAAGCCTTTCTCACCTACGTGAACCAGCGCTACGGTCAGGCCAGCCGCAAGTTCCTCACGTACTGGGACCATGGCAGCTCCTACAACGCCGAGCCGGGCATCGGTTCGGACGAAGTCACCGGCACGGTGTTGGGCGTGAACGAGATCAACAACGCCATGGCGCACACCTCGTCCTGCTACCACCTGATCGGTTATGACGCCTGCCTGATGGCCTCCATGGAAAGCGCCGTGGCCATGCAGGACTTTGGCCAGTACCTGCTGGCATCGGAGGAACTGGAGCCGGGCCACGGCTGGAACTACACCCAGGTACTCAATGCCTTGGTCAACCAACCCACCCACTTGGGCGTGGGCCGCGCCGTGGTGGACAACTTCGTCAACAACGCCAACTATGCCCAGCCGGAGTCGGGCAAGACCCTGTCGGTGCTGGATCTGAGCCAGGTGCGTGCCACGATCCAGGCACTGGACGCCGTAGGCCCGCAATTGGTCAGCAGCATGAACAGTGGTGACGAGGTCGCGGTGGTTCGTGCCCACCACAACGCGCAGAAGTTTGGCGCCAGCCTGACCGTGGACAGCTCCGCCGTGCCGGCGCATGCCAGCTTCGATCTGAAGGACCTGCTCGCGCTGGTGGCGGCCCGGTCCCAGAACACCGCCCTGAAGCAGGCCATTGCCGACGCCAACACGGCCGTGGACCGCTTGGTGGCCTACTCCGGCACCGACGGCTCACGTGCCCATGCCACGGGCGTTGCCATCGCACCGCTGGACATGGCGGCGGCGCACGCGGCCGAGCAGGTCGATGCCGGCCTGATCAACACCGGCTGGGGCCAGGCCATCACCGCCTACCACGCCCTGCAGCAGCGCGGTGTGGCGCCCGTCTCGGGGCCGGTGGCGGCCGCCCAACCCGGCGCCGGCCGTCGCTACCTGGCCGCGCGTGACGGCGCGGTGGATGCCGCCACGGCGGCGGACATGGCCGGCGAACTGGGCATCATGGCCTCGTTCACCGCACCGGACCCCATTGAAGTGCGTGGCACCTATGGCGTGGTGGCCAGCGATGGCGGCCTGGTGGTCATGGGCGAGCAGTTGGCCTTCGAGACCGATTCGGGCGCGTACTTCACTCCGCAATGGAACGGTCAGGGCATGGCCCTGGTGAGCGGCGCGGACGCGGTGTACGTGCCAATGTTCATCTCGCAGGTGGCCAACTCCGGCTTGGTCTTGAACACGGTGGTCACCCTGGAACGCCCCGGTCAGGCGTCGCAACTGGGCCTCTTGATGGCGCAGAGCGTGAACGGTGTCATCGACTACACCATCAAGGTGATCGACCAGGCCGGCACGGGCCTGGTGCTGAGCAGCCTGGACGAAACCGTGCGCGCCGGCGACACCCTGACGGTGTACTCGCTCAAGCTCAAGCCGGCCGGCGGCTCCGAAGCCGTGGTCCTGGGCAAGCACACCTTCGCCGCCACACCCACGCTGCGCGAGCTGGCGCTGACGCGCGGCAACTACGGCTACACCCTGGCCGGCTATGGCGTGAACGACGTGCCGATCATGGCCGCCATCCAGCCCGTGGCGACGGGCGACCGCCTGCTCAACTGGGGTGCGGCCAGCTACCCATCCTTCAGCCTGGGAACCGGTTCCCGCTTGCTGTACGGCTACTACGCCCGCTGCAATGCCACGCAGTCCGTATGCGCCGGCGCCAAGGACGGCATTGCCTGGTTCTACGATGGCACCACCATCCAGAACCTCGGCAGCCTGGACAGCCTGCTGCCGCAGGCGCAGGCCGCCGGGTACTAAACCACGTGCCAAGGATGAACACCATGGTCAAGTTCCTGTCATCCCCAACGCTGGCGCTGGCCGCCCTGTGCTGCGCGCTTCTCACGGCCTGCGGTGGCGGCAACGATGCCCCGGACACATCCAGGGTGCTGCAGGAGAGTGCTCTCTACAACCCGGTAACCCACCCCACAGGTTCCTTGGAGCAACCCGGTGAGACCGTTGTCCTGGGGCTGGAGGCCACCGCCAGCGACCTGCCGCCGCCCACCGGCGTGCCGACCCAGGGCGTGGAGGACCTGTGGTTTGATGTCGCGGATTCCCAGCCCATGCAGTTTGCGCTGGACGCCGAGACACTGGCGGCCATCGCCCGGGTGGAGATACGCGACGCCAGCGACACCGTGTTGGGGACGCTCTCGAGCGCCAACCCCGCCACGACATTGGAGCTCGCTCCCGGGCGCTACCAGGCATTGGTGGTTGCCAGTGCGGCGGACACCGCGCCGGTTCCGGTGTTTGTCCAATACCGAGCCGGGTCCGGCGCCGCCACCCAGATGCAGGGAGCGCAGGCTGCCGGGCGGGTACAGCCGCAGACGCAGTACACCATCAACGTCACCAACAACACATCGCGGCCCTCGATGTTTTTCCTCTTCCAGTGCGTGCAGTGCAATATGCAGGGTGCCTCGCAGATCGGCTGGACCATGACCGGGCGGGACTTCCACGGGAGCAGCTTCAAGGGGGCCGACCTCAGCGGGACCGAATTCAAAATGTCCGTGCTGACCGACACCAATTTTCAAGGCGCCAACCTGACCGGGGCGAATTTCACCGGCGCCAATCTCATGGGGACCAACTTTCTGAATGCCGATCTCAGCAACGCTACCTGGGTGGACGGCGTGCACCGTTGCGCGCCGGGGTCCATTGGGGTCTGCAAATGACCCGGCCTATCCATTGGCTGGCGCTGTGGGGTTGCATCGCGCTCAGTGCCTGCGGTGGAGGGAGCGACACACCGTCATACACCCAGGTACTGGAGGAAGGTGCGCTGTACAACCCCACCACCCGACCTGGCGGCGTTGTCGAGCAACCCGGCCAGACCGCCGTTTTGGGGCTGGAGGCGGATGCCAGTGACCTGCCACCGGCCTCGGGCACACCGGCCAAGGGTGTGGAGGACCTGTGGTTCGAGGTGCAGGACGGCCAAAACATGCCATTCGCGCTGGATGCGCAGACGCTGGCCGGCATTGATCGGGTGGAGGTCCGCGACGCCGCCAACACCCTGCTGGCCACCCTCTCCGCCGCCGCACCCAGCACCGCGCTGAACCTGACGCCGGGACGCTACCAGGCGCTGGTGGTCGCCAGCGCGGTGGCCACCGCGCCCGTTCCGGTCTTTGCGCGGTATGGGCAAGAGCCTGACGGCAATGCCCAAGCGCAAGAGCAGGGGATGGTGCGGCGCATGGACAGCACGGCGCGAACGAATCGCGGGATGTGGTTAGACGGCTCGTGTGTGCAATGTGACTTGGCGGGACATTCCTACGTGGGTTGGAACTTCAGCGCGAAGAGTCTTTACTCAACCAACTTCAGCAGGGCTGATCTCAGCGGGGCTGACTTTTTTGCGGCGAGGCTCAATTTTGCCGACTTCTCTGCTGCCAACCTCTCGAAAGCCCGCTTCTTCGGTGCCAGCATGTTCGCTGTTAACCTTTCCGGCGCCACGTTGGTTGGGGCCAATTTCTTTCACGCCGATTTGTCCCGCGCCAATCTTTCGGGGGCGAATTTGTCCGGTGCCTCATTTGCAGGGGCCAACCTGTCCGATGCCAACCTCACCGGGGCAGACCTAGCAAAGGCCGTGCTTTTCGGGGCCGACCTTTCCAACGCGCGGTGGGTGGACGGCCTACGGCGTTGCGCGCCGGGCTCCATCGGGGTCTGCAACTGACGCGGTCCGTCCGGCTTAGAACGGCGCTCACTCCGAGCGCAGCGCTTCCACCGGGTCCAGCCGCGCCGCGCTGCGGGCCGGCAGCACGCCCGCCAATAAGCCGATGGCAATCGCAATGCCCTCGGCCAGCAGCACGAAGCTGATGGGCGTGTGCACCGGCAGCGCCGGCACCGCCAGGTGGATGATCTGGGCCAGGCCCATGCCCAGCACCAGGCCGATGATGCCGCCCAGCGCCGACAGGGCCACCGCCTCGCCCAGGAACAGGCTCAGTATCGTGTTGCGTGGCGCGCCCAGGGCCACCAAGAGGCCGATCTCGCCGGTGCGCTCGCTCACCGCGATGGTCATGATGGTGACGATGCCCACGCCGCCCACCAGCAGCGAGATGCCACCCAACGCGCCCACTGCCATAGTCAGGATGTTGAGGATGTTGGACAGGCTGCGCAGCATGTCCTCTTGCGTGACGATGCTGAAGTCCTCGCGCCCGTGGCGTGCCACCAGCAGGCGCGTGATGGCATCCACCACATCGGTCGCGGGCACGCCCTCGCGGTAGGCGATGTCGATCTTCATCATGCCTTCGCGGTTGAACAGCTCCATGGCGCGTGCCACCGGGATGTAGGCCGCATCGTCCAGGTCCACGCCCAGGAACTGGCCCTTGGACTCCAGTACGCCGATGACGCGGAACTGTGCATTGCCTAGGCGCACGCGCTGGCCCAGCGGGTTGTCCATGCCGAACAGCTCGGTCTTGAGCTTGGAGCCCAGCACCACGAAGGCGCGGGCGTTTTCCAGTTCGTCGTGCGGCAGGAACTGGCCGGTGCGCACCGCCATGCTGTAGACGGTGAGCATGTCGGCGCCCACGCCGTTGACCGAGGCGCGTCGCAACCGGCCGTTGGCGCCGACCTCGGTATTGCCCCAGACCATGGCCGATACGCCCGTTACCTGCGGCAGCTTGGCAATGTGCTGGGTGTCCTCCAGGGTGAGCGGGCGCACCGAGCTGGGGATGCCGGTGGGCGCTGGGCCGGAGGTCTTGATCTTGCCGGGCGAGAGACTGGCGATGTTGGTGCCGAACTGGGTGAATTCGGCCAGCACAAAACGATGAATGCCCTCGCCAATGGAGGTCAACAAAATAACGGACGCAATGCCCACGGCGATGCCCAGCAGCGTGAGAAAGCTGCGCAACCGCTGCGCGGTGACGGCGCGCAGGGCGAGTTGCAGGGCGTCGGTGAATTGCATGGTGTCTTCGTCGCCTGCTCAGCGCTTCGACAGGGCCTGCACCGGATCCAGCCGCGCGGCGCGCCGGGCCGGCATCACGCCGAACAAAATGCCCGTCACCAGGGCCGTGCCCAGCCCGGCCAGTACCGCCCAGTCCGGTGGGTAGGCTGGGAAGGTGGGGTACAGCTGGCGGATGAGAGCCGCGCCGACCAGACCCAGCACGTAGCCCACGACCGCGCCGGTGAGCGAAAGAAGGGTCGCCTCGGTCAGGAACACGGCGCGGATGCCGCCGCCGGTGGCACCCAGGGCCTTGAGCAGGCCGATCTCGGCCGTGCGCTGCGTCACGGAGACCAGCATCACATTCATCACCAGAATGCCGGCCACGGCCAGGCTGATGGCGGCAATGCCGGCCACGCCCAGGGTCAGCGCACCCAGCAGGCGGTCGAAGGTGGCCAGTACCGCATCCTGGGTGATGACGGTCACGTCCAGTTCGCCCTCGTGGCGCAGTTTGATGATCTCGGTGGCCTGGGCCTTGGCGGCGTCGATGGCGGCGCGGTCATGCGCCTCGATCAGGATGCGAAACAGCGTGTTGCTGTTGAACATGGCCTGGGCCATCGACACGGGCACGAACACCAGCTCGTCGGTGTTCATGCTCAGGCCCTGGCCGCTGGCCGCCAGCACACCCACGATGCGCACGCGCCGGTCCCCAATGCGCACCAGTTGCCCCAGCGCCGGGCTGTGGCCGAACAGCTCGTCGCGCACCTTGGCGCCGATGACGGCCTCGCTGGCGCCACGACGCCAGTCGCCCGGTGTGAGAAAGCGCCCCTGGGCCATGTCCATCTTGCGCAGTTCCAGGTATTGGGACGTGGTGCCGGCTACCAGCACCTCGCGCAGCTTGCCCTCGGCGCTGATCTCCGAGGTGCCCACCGCCAGCGGAGCCACGCGGGCGATGGCGCTGGCGCGTTGCAGGGCGGCGGCGTCGTCCACGGTGAGGTCGCGCGTGGTGTTGGTGATGGCGTTGCCGGGGTTGAAGCCGCCGGTCTGCGAGCGCCCCGGCAGCACGATGACCAGGTTGCTGCCCAGGCTGGAGAACTCGTTCATCACGTAGCGGCGCGCGCCGTCGCCCAGGGCGGTGAGCACCACCACGGCGGCCACGCCGATGGACATGGCCAACACCAGCAGGGCGGCGCGCAGCGGGTTGCCGGTGGCGGCATCGCGCGCGAAGCGGATCAGGTCGGCGCCGCGCATGGTTCGGTGGGGCTGGCGCTCCGCGTGTCGTGGCGCACGCCACCGTCCTCCATCAGCAACTGGCGTCGCGCGCGCGCGCCCAGGGCGGTGTCGTGGGTCACCATGATCAGGGTCACGCCGCGCTCGTTCAGGCCTTCCAGCAGGTGAATCACCTCTTCTCCGGTGGCCCGGTCCAGGTTGCCGGTGGGCTCGTCGGCCAGGATCATGGCCGGCTGCATGATGGTGGCGCGCGCGATGGCCACGCGCTGGCGTTGGCCGCCGGAGAGTTCGTCGGGCCGGTGGTCGGCGCGGTGCTCCAGGCCGTAGTCCTTCAAGGCCTGGGCCACGCGCGCGGCGCGCTCGTTTGGTGCCAGGCCGGCCAGCACCATGGGTAGGGCGATGTTCTCGGCGGCGGTCAGGCGCGGCACCAGGTGAAAGCTCTGGAACACGAAGCCGATGCGCTGGCTGCGCACACGGGCCTGCTCGTCGGGCGAGAGCGTGGTCACGTCGCGCCCCTCCAGCCGGTAGACCCCGCTATTGGGTCGGTCCAGCAGACCCAGCAGGTTGAGCAGCGTGGACTTGCCCGAGCCGGAGGGCCCCATCACCGCCACGTATTCGCCGGTGGCAATGGACAGGTTCAGGTCGCGCAGGGCGTGCACGTCCGAGTCGCCCAGGTGGAACACCCGCTCGATGCCGCTGAGTTCGATCTGCGCCGGGGCCGTGGCGGTGGCGTTCATTTCTTGGTCTTCTCGTCTACCACGTAGGCGGCACCGGACTTGACGCCCTCGCGCTCCAGCGAGGTCACCACCTTGTCGCCGGCGGATAAGCCCTCCAGCACCTCGGTGAACTCCCAGTTGGACAGTCCGGTCTTGATGGTGCGCTCCTGCAGCGTGCCGTCCGCGCCGGCCACCAGCACCCGCGTGCCCTCCTGCAGGGCCGAGGTGGGCACGCGCACCACCTTCTCGCGCACGGCCAGCACCACCTCCACGTCGGCGCTATAGCCCACCAGCAGCTTGGCGGGTGCCTTGGCAGGGTCCAGGGTGGCGTCGATATCCACCGTGCGTGCCTGCTTCTCCACCGCCGACACATACGGTGCCACGCGCTTGACGGTGCCGGGGAAGAACTGCTTGGGCAGGGCGTCGAAGCTGATGCGCACGGTCTGCCCGGCGCTGATCTTCGGTGCGTCCACCTCGTCCATGGGGGCGCGCACGTAGAGGCAGGTGTCGTCGATCAGGTCCACCGCCGGCGGCATGGGAACACCGGGGGGCGAGGGCGTGGAGTATTCGCCCACCTCTCCCACGATCTTGGCCACGGTGCCGTCAAACGGGGCGTAGAGCACGGTGCGTTTCTGCTCCACATGGGTGGCGGCCACGCGGGCCTGGGCCTGGATCACGTCGGCCTTGGCGGCGTCGCAGGTGGCGCGGCGGGCCTGTGCGTCGGCACGGGCCTGCTCCTCGCGCGAGCCGGAGACAAAGCCTTGCTGGGCCAGGGCGCTCTGGCGCCGGGCCTCGGCTTCGGCATTGCTGGCCACAGTGCAGGCCTCCACCACGTGCTTGCGAGCGGTCTCCACCTGGGTTAGGGCCAGGGTGCTTTGGGCCTGCTGGTCGTCGTTCCAGAGCTTCATCAGCAACTGGCCTTTTTTGACCTTGTCACCTTCCTTCACGGCCAGCACCTCGATGCGACCACCGGCGGTGGTGGAGAGCTTGGTGCGCTGGCAGGCTTCCACCGTGCCGGCGCGGGTGTTGGCGATGCTGGATTCCACCTTGCCCTGGTCTATGGTGGCCACCAGCACGGCGATGGGCTTGGGTCGCTTGGCCCACCAGACGGCGCCCCCGAGCAGGACGATGATGAGCATAGCCAGTGCCAGTCGGCGAATCAGCGGTGAAGACATGCGGGCGGTTCCTGACGTGGTGACCGTCTCATTCTAGGGGGGCTCGCCAGCCCGGCTTTGACGTACCGCAAGGCGCATGATGACCTGCGAAATGCTATGAAATCAGGAGCTGCTTACGCAATATCCACGAGGGCTAGAGGCCTATTTGGCTTCAAACCATCGGCCCGACTCACAGCTTGGGGATGCGGATGCGGCTGATCATCAGTGAGCCCGACACGCCGAACACGAGCGTGAGTGGGTGCAGGGCGTGGCCGGCGATCCACCAGGTACCAAACCACAGATTGCTGCCGAGGGCATCGGCATTGGCAGCGGTGGCCAGCAGAAGCACCAGCACGATGGACGTGGGAATGGGCGTGCCTTCGAAGTAGGTGACCTTGCCGGTCTCCTGGGCAAAGGCTTCGGCCGTCACGTTGTAGCGCGCCAGGCGCGAGACGCCGCAGGCCACGAAGTAGGCCAGCAGCACGCGGTCGAACAGGCCCTGCATGCCGCAGGCGTAGCCCAGCACTGCGGGTGCCACGCCGAAGGAGATCACGTCGGCCAGCGAGTCCAGCTCGCGCCCCATGGCCGATGTCTTCTGCCGCCAGCGGGCGATGCGACCGTCCAGCACGTCGAACACCAGCGCGGCCAGCACCAGGGCGCTGGCGTAGTACACATGAGCCACGTCACCACTGGTGAGAAAGCTCATGGTGGAGAACAGCGCGCCGGTGCCGCAGATGGCATTGCCCAGGGTGAACCAGTCCGCGAGGTGGAACTCGCGGATCATGGCGAAGGGCTTGTTGCGGGGGACCACGCTGCCCATCACATCAGGGCGACGGTCTTGTCCTGCGCGATGGCGGCGTCCAGGGTTTCCAGCAATTGCTTGCGCACCTTGAGCTTGGTGCCCTTGTGCGCGCCCATGTTGAGCTTTTGCAGGTTGCGGGCCACCTCGCGGGCGGCGTCCATCAACTGCTCGGGCGCCACCACCTGGTCCAGGAAGCCGGCGGCCAGGGCGCCCTGGGGCGTGAACATCTCGGCGTTGATCACGGCGCGCTGGAAGGCCGGCGTGGTCAGGCGGTCGCGCGCGAGGGTGATGCCCACGTGGTGCATGGTCATGCCGATCTTCACTTCGTTCAGACCGATGCTGAACGGGCCTTCCACGCCGATGCGGTGGTCCGCGGAGAGCAGCACGAAGGCGCCCTTGGCCACCGCGTGGCCGGGGCAGGCCACGATGATGGGGAAGGGATGGGCCAGCATGCGCCGCGCCAGCGTGGAGCCCTCGGCCACCAGGTTGATGGCGGCCTGCGGGCCTGCCATCATCACCTTCAGGTCGTAGCCACCGCTCAGGATGCCGGGCTGCCCGGTGACGATGACCACGGCGGCATCGGCCTCGGCGCGGTCCAGGCAGCGGTTGAATTCGGCAATCAGTTCGTGGGAAAAGGCGTTGACCTTGCCGTTGTTCAGGGTCAGGGTGGCAATGCCGTCTTCCAGGCTGTAGGTAACCAGTTCGGTCATGGGGTGTTCCTGCGAGAAATCGAAGGAACCAGTCTAACCGTTGAGCGTTTCCATGGCCGTGCGCAGGCGCTCGGCGGCGTCACCAGCGATACAGGTGTAGGCCAGGCCGGCCTGGGTCAGGGTTGCCTGGAGGCGCGTATGCACCAGGGTGCGCATGGTCTCGCCATCGCGCTGCAGGCCATCGGCCACCCAGGGGATGTCGGGTTCCAGCAGCAGGGTTTGGGCGTAGCGGGCATGCAGGCCTAGCGCCTCCGGGTACTGGCTGGCATCGCCAAACACACAGTCGCTGTAGACCGCCGTCAGCAGCGGCGCGGTGTCGCAGAAGACCTTCGTGAGGCCCTGTCGGCGGGCCAGGTGCAAGGCCTCCTCCTCCAGGCGCAGCTGCTCTTGCAGGACGTGCGCTTGCTCGACCCGCAGCGGTGTGCGCCCGTGGGTGTCGGTGAAGCTGCGCAGGTACTCTGGCACCCACAGGCCGCCCATCTGCTGGGCCAACGCCTGGGCCAGCGTGGTCTTGCCGGTGCACTCGGCACCGATCAGGCAAATCAGGCGTGTTCCCATTTCGTTGGGGTCAGAGCACATCGCTACGCGAGTGGTCTGACCCCAAGCCCTCAGAACTCCACCGTCACTTTGGCACGCACGGTGCGCGGGGTGGAGGGGAACAGGTAGGTGCCGCCCCAGTATTGCGTGGGGGCCTCGCGCCAGTAGCTGCGGTCGGTGAGGTTTTCCACGTTCAGGCTCCACTGTGTGAGCTTGCCAACCAGGTGGTTCTGGTAGCGCAGGCCGGCGTCCAGTTGCCAGGCTGAGGGTAGAGCCACGCTGCCGTCGGCAGTGACGGTCTTGCCGCTGTCCGCGGTGAGCAGGCCGTTCAGCGACAGGCCGGGCATGGCGTTGATCTTGTAGTCGGCAAACAGCGAGGCCTTGGCCTTGGGCACATTGGTCACCCACTGGCCGACCAGGCTGGGGTCCACGGCTGCGGTGTACTTGGCATCCAGCAGGGTCAGGCTGGCCTGCATGGATAGTTGCGTGTCCACCTGGCCCACGGCGGCCAGCTCCACGCCGCGGTGGCGAGCAGTCTTGCCGCCGGCCACACGCATGGGGATGCCGCTGGCGGTGGGTTGGTCGTCGGCAAAGGGCTTGTCGATGGTAAACAGCGCGGCCGACAGCAGCAGGCGGTTGTGCGGCTGCCACTTCACACCGACCTCGGTTTGCTCGCTTTTGAGTGCGGGCAGCACCTCGCCGGCATTCACAAACAGGGTCGGACGATTGGGTACGGATTCCAGCTCCACGCCCTGGCCCCAACTGGCGTACAGCATGGTGCTGGCCACGGGCGACCAGGACAGGCCCACCCACGGAGTGGTCACGGTCTGTTCAAAGGCCACGGCCTGCGAGCCATCGGTTCGCTCGCTGGAGCGGTTCAGGCGCGAGTTGCGCAGGCCGACAAAGCTCTGCACGGTGGCGCTCAGGTCGCTGACCAGGGAGGCGGACACGTCCAGCGCGCGTTCGCGGCTGTTGGTGTTGAGGTCGTTGGCGCTGGGGGCGGCCGGCAGTGCGATGGGGGCGTCGATATTGGTGGTGCCGGCGAAGTTATAGGCCTGCGTCGGATTGAGCTCGGTCTTGGCGCTGCGCCCGCTTAAGCCCAGGCTCAGGCGGTGCTGCACGCCCAAGGCCGCCAGCTTGCCGGTGAGCTTGGCGTCCCAGGCCCAGGTGCTGCGCTCCTCGTTTTCGCTGCGGTAGTCGTAGATGTCCACGTCGCCATTGCCGCACAGGCCAGGGTAGACGTAGTTGGGTCCGGTGCTGCAACCATCGGGGAATGCCAGGCGATCCTGGATGGTGGTGCGCTGCACGCCGGCGCCGAAGCGGGCCTGCCAGTCGGCGCTGAGGGTCTGGTCAATGGCGAACTGCAGGTTGGTGCTGGTGGCCTCGAAGGGCTGGGACCAACTCTGGTTGTTCAGGTTCAGGCGGCTGTACACGGGGGCGGGCAGGGTGTCGGCCACGCCATCTCCATTGCGGTCGAGCAGGCCCAGGCCGGGCACGGAGGGCTGCTTCTTGTGGTGGTATTCCACGTCGGCGGAAATCTTGGTGCCGGGCGCGGCTTGCGTGGCCAGGGCCAGGCTGGCGAATTCGCGCTTGCCGTCGGCACCATTGAACTGGGTGCGCAGGTCTTCCACCGCCACGTTGGCACGCACGCCCACGCCGCCCCAGGCCGTGTTGGTGTCCAGGTGGACCTTGCTGCCGCCATTGCCATCCGCGCCCAGGCTCACGGTGGTGAATGGGTCGCGTTCGGGTGCCTTGGTCACGAAGTTGACCAGGCCGCCGGGGGCCGACACACCCGACTGCAGGCCGGCCACGCCCTTGAGCACCTCGATGCGTTCCTTGTTCTCCAGGGCGATGGGCGCGTAGTTGGACACGGGCAGGCCGTTGCGCAGGAAGTTGGTGGTGCTATCCAGCAGGAAGCCGCGCACGGTCAAGCCTTCCACATAGCCGGTGGTGTTGTAGCTGTCGGACAAGGAGGCGTCGAGCTTGATGGCCTGCGACAGGCTGCTGGCCGCCGTGCTGGCCAGCAGGTCGGCGCCCAGCACGCTCACGCTCTGCGGCGTCTTGGCCAGGGTCTGACCGAAACCGCCCACGTCGGCGCGGTCCACGTCCAGCACCGGCGCGGCCTTGCTGGTGACGGTGACGCTGCCCAGGTTGGTGGGGGCCGTGGTGGAAGTCTGGGCCCAGGCGGAGCCGGCGGCCAGGAGGGTCAGCGCGGCGGCGCAAGGGGTGAGACGGGAGGGGAAACGGTGGGCCATCGCAAATCGGCAAATTGTAAATCCCGCTTTACCACGGTCGGCGGTGGGGGCATTCAGCTGCGGTCGATCTTCCACTCCAGCGCGACCGAGGTGGTGGTCTTCACCACGCCATCGAAGTTGCCAATCTCGTCCAGCAGCGTGTTCATGCGCAGCGCGGATTCGGCGCGCAGCAGCACCACGTAATCAAACTCCCCACTCACCGCGCAGAGCTGGTGCACCTCGGGCATGCGGCCGAGTTGGCGCACCACGTCGCGCCCGGCCTTAGGGCTTACGGTGACGCCCACAAACGCTTGCAAACCCTGGTCGCGCACGTCCTGCCCCAGGCGCACGGTGTAGCCGGCGATTACGCCCTCGCGCTCCAGCCGGGCCAGACGCGCCAGCACCGTGGTGCGCGCCGTGCCCAACTGGCGGGCCAGATCGGCGGTGCTGGCGCGCGCATTGGCCTGCAGCAGGGCCAGCAGGTCGCGGTCCAGCGCATCGCGCAGGCCAGCGGTGCGCGATGCAGGCTGGGCGGCCGATGTGCGGGGCTTGGGCTTGCGGGCGGTTGTGCTCATGGGGCGAATTGGACGAAACGATTCCGATGTTCGTCATATTGTCGTTATAACCATCCAATCAGTCAAAACGGCGATGCATTCTGTCCAGCGCTGTGCCTAGACTTCCATCACACACAACCAACTGAGGAGACATTTCATGCGCGTTGTTCTGATGGGCGCCGGCCACATCGGCCAGACCATTGCCACCCTGCTGTCGGGCTGTGGCGACTACCAGGTGACCGTGGTGGACCGCAGCCACGAGGCGCTGGACAAGATCGCCCACCTGCCCCTCAAGACCATGGCGCTGGACACGGCCGACGCATCGGCCCTGCGCGACGCACTGGGCGGGCAGGATGCCGTCATCAACGCCTTGCCCTACCACCTGGCCACCATGGCCGCGCGCGCGGCGCTGCAGGCCGGCTGCCACTACTTTGACCTGACGGAAGACGTGGCCGCCACGCGCGCCATCATGCGCATGGCCGAGGGGGCCAACACCGCCTTCATGCCCCAGTGCGGCCTGGCACCGGGCTTCATCGGCATCGTGGCCCACCACCTGAGCCAGAAGTTCAGCAGCCTGCAAGAGGTGAAGATGCGCGTCGGTGCGCTGCCGGCTTTCCCCACCAACTCGCTGAAATACAACCTGACCTGGAGCGTGGACGGCCTGATCAACGAATACTGCCACCCCTGCGAGGCCATCCGCGAGGGCGAGACCATCGAGGTGCTGCCGCTCGAAGGGCTGGAACACTTCTCGCTGGACGGCACCGAGTACGAGGCCTTCAACACCTCCGGCGGCCTGGGTACGCTGTGCGAGACGCTGCAAGGCCGCGTGCAGACGCTGGACTACAAGACCGTGCGCTACCCCGGCCACCGCGACATCATGAAGATGCTGCTGCAGGAGCTGGGCATGCAGTTCGACCAGGAGAACCTGAAGAACATCCTGCGCAACGCCATCCCCCTGACCATGCAGGACGTGGTGCTGGTGTTCGTCACCGTCAGCGGCGAGCGCGACGGCCAGCTGGTGCAAGAGGTGTTTGCCCGCAAGATCTTTGCCGACCGCAACGAGGCCGCGCCTCTGAGTGCCATCCAGATCACCACCGCCGCTGGTGTGTGCGCCGCCGTGGACCTGTTCCGCGAAGGGCATTTGCCCCAGTCCGGCTTCATCCGCCAGGAACAGATAGAGTTGCCCGCATTCCTGGCCAACCGCTTTGGCAGCACCTACCAGCAGTCGCGCCAAGTCGAGTCCATTGGTTGAACGCCGTCCTTCATCGGAGCCTTTGTTTATGCCTACTTCCACCGTTTCCGTCACCGCCCTGCTGACCCGCCTGGGCGTTGCTGCCAACGCCTTTACCCAGGGCGATTGGCCATCCCGCTCCCCCATTGACGGCGCCACGCTGGGCTCTGTGCACACCACGCCTGTGCCCGCCGTGGCCGGCATCGTGGCCCGGGCCCACACCGCGCAGCAAGCCTGGCGCAACGTGCCCGCGCCGCAGCGTGGCGAACTGGTGCGCCTACTGGGTGAGCAACTGCGCACCCACAAGCAGGACCTGGGCACCCTGGTCTCGCTGGAGGCCGGCAAGGTCTTGTCCGAAGGCCTGGGCGAGGTGCAGGAGATGATCGACATCTGCGACTTTGCCGTGGGCCTGTCACGCCAGCTCTACGGCCTGACCATTGCGTCCGAGCGCCCTGGCCACCGCATGATGGAAACCTGGCACCCGCTGGGCGTGGTGGGGGTGATTACCGCCTTCAACTTCCCCGTGGCCGTATGGGCCTGGAACGCCGCGCTGGCCCTGGTCTGCGGCAACAGCGTGGTGTGGAAGCCGTCGGAGAAAACGCCGCTGTGCGCCCTGGCTGTGCAGGCCATCTTCGAGCAGGCCTGCCAGCGCTTTGGCGCCGAGCGCACCGCGCACCTGTCGCAGCTGGTGGTGGGCCGCGCCGATGTAGGCGGTGCCCTGGTGGACCACCCGCAGGTGGCCCTGGTGTCCGCCACCGGCAGCACCCGCATGGGCCAGGCCGTGGCGCCGCGCGTGGCCGCGCGCTTTGGCCGCAGCCTGCTGGAACTGGGCGGCAACAACGCCATCATCGTCGCCCCCTCGGCCGATCTGGACATGGCCGTGCGCGCCGTGGCCTTCGCCGCCGCCGGAACCGCCGGCCAGCGTTGCACTACGGCGCGCCGCCTCATCGTCCACGCCGATGTGCATGCCGACCTGGTGGCCCGCCTCACCCGCGCCTTTGCCAGCTTCACCATTGCCTCGCCACTGGAGGCCGGCACCCTGGTCGGCCCGCTGATCGACAAGGCCGCGTTCGACGCGATGCAAGCCGCGCTGCGCCAGGCGCAAGAGCAGGGCGGCCGCGTGCTGGTGGGCGGCGAACGCGCATTGCAAGAGCAATACCCAGACGCCTACTACGCGCGCCCGGCCCTGGTGGACATGCCCGCGCAGAGCGCCGTGGTGTGCCACGAGACCTTTGCGCCCATCCTCTACGTGCTGCGCTATACGGAGTTGGTGGACGCCATCGCCCTGAACAACGCCGTGCCGCAAGGCCTGTCATCGTCCATCTTCACCACGGACGTGCGCGAGGCCGAACTCTTCATGTCCGCCGCCGGCTCCGACTGTGGCATTGCCAACGTGAACATCGGCACCTCCGGCGCCGAGATCGGCGGCGCGTTTGGTGGGGAAAAGCAGACGGGCGGTGGGCGCGAGTCCGGCTCGGATGCGTGGAAGAGCTACATGCGCCGGGCGACGAATACGGTCAACTATTCGAGGGAGTTGCCGTTGGCGCAGGGGGTTCGGTTTGAGTTGGGGTAGGCGAGGCCGGGCGCTGCGAAATTAAGGGCTCTTTACACATTTCCTCAAGACCGGCTTTGGCCTTGAAGCTAGGCAGCCTACTCCGTGGTACCCCTTGAGGTCAAAGGAGCGAAATCGGCGATTCTCTGTGCTGTTGCAACCATCTCGCCCAGCCAGCCCGCCAGTTCTGTGAACGTAACTTCGCGCTCGCCGATTACCAAACGATCTATCGTTTTTACGGTCTGGTTCTGTTCGGTTGGGTGAGGAATCTCAGGGCCGTCAGGCTGGAGCGCAAATGGTTGTCCCGGCTGTAGTCTGCCGTCAACAACCAACTCCTCCATGTGGTGGATTTCGTTGCGCATCTGTCGGAAGCGATCTCCAATCGCATTGGTGGCGAATGCGGGCCGCTCGGTGTTTATGTGCACACACAGTGGATCGCGAGAGGGGTGCCGACGAAGTGTGCGAAAGCTGTTTGCGGCGCGGTACATGTTGGACAAACAGCTTTCGAAATGAGAAATCGACCTATGCATTGCACTAAGGTTAATTGATCTGCGTGTATCCCAATATTCTTTAAGCTTCACATGGGCCAAGTTGTATTCGGCAATCGCGGCCTCAACAAGACGCATGTATGTTCCCGCTAGCGCATTGATCTGATACTCCTTCGAAATTGATCCGATGAAGATGGTCTTTGTCCAGTAGGGAAGGAGAGTCTTCTCGAAGCTCTGCAAGTCCGGTACGTTGAACTCAATATGCATGCCTATTCCCAAAATAGAAGTACAGCTTCTGCTCGGGCCTTTTCGCGAAGTGTCCGTGTGGGGGTCTGGTCTAAGTAGACTGCCCAAGCTTGACAACCGGCAGCGATTTTCTGATTTTCTCTATGGCAACCGCAGCTTTTTCGAGCATTGAGACATCCATTTCCTCCTCTTCTGATTTGGAGAATGCGTTTGAGCCGATGATGTTCCAGTGTTCAAACGCTTCTTTGATTTGCGCCCAATCGGCAGCTGCACCGTATGACTCTAAGTAGAACTTTCCGAAGTTACTCACAAGTCCGTAATTTAAGCGACGAACGGGAACTTGCCTGATGCGTGATAGTCTCATGGTGCATGAAACGAGACGGCCGCACACTGGACCACACTACGCTGGAAGAGTTCCGCCTGCTTGC